>Ga0190272_10000945_pt1 | contig 14185 bp, 12 predicted proteins | sample Popmic504T_FD_133746 | JGI IMG/M metagenome (GOLD analysis project Ga0190272, IMG submission 133746) | Populus adjacent soil microbial communities from riparian zone of Shoshone River, Wyoming, USA - 504 T | ecosystem: Environmental > Terrestrial > Soil > Riparian zone | place: USA: Wyoming...
CGATGACTTCAGCGCAAGTGATCGATGACTCAGCGCGAGTGATCGATGACTTCAGCGCAAGTGATCGATGACTCAGCGCGAGTGATCGATGACTTCAGCGCAAGTGATCGATGACTCAGCGCAAGTGATCGATGACTTCAGCGCAAGTGATCGATGACTCAGCGCGAGTGACCGATGACTCAGCGCGAGTGATCGATGACTCAGCGCGAGTGATCGATGACTCAGCTCGAAGTGATCGATGACTCAGCGCGAGTGATCGATGACTTCAGCGCGAGTGATTGATGACTCAGCTCGAAGTGATCGATGACTCAGCGCGAGTGATCGATGACTCAGCGCAAGTGATCGATGACTCAGCGCGAGTGATCGATGACTCAACTCGAAACCCCGTAAATTCCGGCATGACCGATGGGGGGAAGTGCCGCAGAAAGGCCGGATCGGGACGCTGGTTGACAGCCAGCGCCAACAAGCGCAGCTCCTCATGGGCGGCGGCTATGGACTGCGGCGACCGCAGGCGCCGCTTTCACTGCCGTGCGTGGTCCGGCGTCGCTGTGGCACCGAAGGCAGTGAAAGCGGCGTCTGCGGCCGCCGCAGTCCATAGCCCCCCCGCACGTTCCGCTACGGGAAACGTCTACGGCGACTCCTGACCCCGGGTGGGGCGGCTTGGTCCGGCCCTACCTTCCGCCCGTCTCCGTCGTGGCCGTCGTCCCCGTGAGCGGTACCGCGGGCTCGGGGGCCGGAGCGCCTGGCGCGGGTGATTCGGCGCTCTCCCCTGCCTGGGCGGACGCGTCGTTCGCGGCCTGCGTCGGCTCGGCCTCCTTCGGCGTGTAGAACTGGCGCTGGAGGTAGTACGGGAGTTTGCTGACGTGCACCGAGGCGCCGCTGCAGTCCTTGTCCGGCTCCTGGCCGGCCACGAAGGCCTGCTTCACCACGCGGCCGCACGGGCCCGTGCCGCGGCGTCCGGTGTGGAGGTCCATCGGCACCACCACCACGCCCGGCGGCGCCTCGAAGTCCTCCTTGGCGACCCGCAGCTTCTGCTCCTCGAACTGCTTGAAGATGTCGATCCAGATCGGCAGCGGGACGTCCGCGCCGGTGGCGCCGCCGCCGAGGGACTTCGAGGGGTCGTCGTAGCCGGTCCAGACGCCGACCGTGTACTCCGGCGAGAAGCCGATGAACCAGGCGTCGGTGTAGCCGTTGGTCGTGCCGGTCTTCCCCGCCAGCGGATCGGCCAGCGTGTGCGCGGCGTACGCCGTGCCGCGGTCGATCGTGCCCTTCATCATGTACGCGATCTCGAACGCCACCGGCTGCGACGTGGCCTCGGAGAGCTCGGGCAGCTTCTCTTCCAGCGTGCGCTCGGTCTGGTCGGCGATCTTTCGGATGTATCTCGGCTTGATGTAGACCCCGTTGTTGGCGAAGACGTTGTACGCGGCCGTCATCTCCAGCGGCGACACACCCGCGGCACCGAGCGACAGCGACGGATACTTCGGCAGGTCCGCGGTAATCCCGCAGCGGCGCGCGAAGTCGATGACGCGGTCGCCGCCGGCCATCATGTACGTCTTCACCGCCGGCACGTTGATCGACAGTTCCAGCGCGCGCTGGATGGTCACGATGCCGGCGTACTTGCCGTAGTAGTTCTTCGGCGCGTAGATCTGATTGCCGACGGGAATCGCCACCGGCGCGTCGAACAGCGTGTCCCCCGGCGTCAGGCCGGTCTCGAACGCCGCGCCGTACACGAACGGCTTGAACGACGATCCGGTCTGCCGCCGCGACTGCACGGCGCGGTTGAATTTCGACTGCTGGAAGTCGTAGCCGCCCGCCAGCGCGCGGATCTCCCCCGTCTTGACGTCGATGACGACCACCGCGCCCTGCACGACCGGCATCTGGTCGAGCTTCCACGCGCGCTCCTTCGTCTTCGTATCCTCGGCCTGCAGGACGTGGACGAGGTCGCCGCGCTTCAGCACTCCCTCCATCGTCTTCTTCTTCGTCCACGCCCACGCCTTGGCCGGGAGCTCGAGCCGGTCGCGGTGCACGCGCACGGTCATCGAGTCCTTGTTCACCTCGAGGACGATGGCGGGGTAGAGACGATCGATGGCGTACGGCTCGTTGCTCCAGCTCGGGTCGCGATACGTCTCCGGATCGAGTCCCTCGGCCACGAGGTTCCGGGTCGGCCTCCGGAAGCCGCGCCGCTTGTCGAAGCGCCGCAGGCCGCGCTGCAGCGAGGTCTCGGCGATCTGCTGGACCTGCAGGTCGAGCGTCGAGTAGACCTTCAGGCCGCTGCGATAGAGGTTCTCGACGCCGAACTGTTTGTGGTTCTCGATGTACTGGCGGATCTCTTCCGAGAAATACGCGCCGGTGCGCGGCGAGGCCTCTTTATAGGTGCCGAGGGTGATCGGCGCGTTGACGGCCTGTTGGTACTGCTCCGCGGTGATGAACTTCTCGGCGAGCATCCGGCGCAGCACGTAGTTGCGGCGCATCGTGGCCCGGTCCAAGTGCGTGATGGGGCTGTAGTACATCGGCGCGCGGATCAGCGCCGCCAGCACGGCCGCCTCGGGGAGTGTCACTTCTTTGGCGTGCTTGCCGAAGAAGAGCCGCGAGGCCGACTCGACGCCGTACGCGCCGTGCCCGAGGTAGACCTGGTTCGCGTAGAGCTCGAAGATCTGGTCCTTCGTGAAGTCCTTCTCGATCTGCACTGCCAGAAACGCTTCGTTGACCTTGCGGCGGATCGTTTTCTCCGGCGTGAGGAAGACCATCTTCGCGAGTTGCTGCGTCAGCGTCGACGCGCCCTGCGCGCGGCGCCGCTCGATGATGTCCTTGATGAGCGCGCGGACGATGGCCTTCGGGTCGACGCCGCCGTGCTTGTAGAACTCCGAGTCCTCGGTGGCGATGATGGCGTTGACGAGCATCGGGGCCATGTCGCGCTTCGGGACGAGGATGCGCTTCTGGATCGAGTACTCCGCGAAGGCCACGCCGTTGCGGTCGTAGATGCGCGTGATGATGGCGGGCTGATAGTCGGCCAGCCGCTGCACGGCCGGCCGGCGCACCGCGTGCGCGAAGAGGAAGCCCGCGGGGACGCCGAGGACCGCCGCGGCGAGCAGGAGCAGCAAACGCGAGCGGCTGCGGGACGGCGGAGTCTGGGGCGTGAGCTGATGAGTCTCGGTCACGGGTAGATCTTAGATCAGTTGGGATTCGAGGAGCTGCGCTCGAGCCAGACCGTCGACCGCTGCCGGTTCACGAATCCTCCTTCGTCGTGAAAAAAGTGTACTCCCCGGTACAATCTGCCCGAATGTCCGTGTCCCCCGTCTCTTCCACCAGGCCCGACTGGGCCCGGCTGGTCGGCGAATCGATGAAGCAGCATGGTGTGTGGCACACGTACACCAAACTGCTCGAAGCCCGCCGCCAATACCCCGACGACCTCGCCTTGCGCGGCTACGTCGAGATCGTCCGCAACGGCATCGTGCGCGACTTTCTCAGCCATCCGCGCGGTCTCCAGGCAGTCCCGAAGCTGAGCGCCGACTTCCTGTCGCACTTCGACCGTTTCAACCTCAACGCCCAGGAGGGCTATCTCGTGTCGCTCATCGACGGCCGCCTGGCGGTGCAGAAGCTGATGATCCTCAGCCCCTTTGACCCCTTCACCACGATCTTCATCCTGGCCAAGCTCGAGCACGAGCAGGCCATTGTGGTGCCGCAATGAACTTCGCCTTCGCCCTGGAGCTGCTCGACCAGCTCCCGACGCCCATCGCCGCCATCGCCGAGAACGGCACCATCCGCTACCGCAACCGCGCCTTCAACGACGCCTTTGGCGGCGACGCCATCGACTGGATCCGCGAGGCCGCGCGCACCGTCGCCGGCGAGCGCGGCTGGCTGCAGGGCTTCTTCCTCGACGGCGACGAGTCACGCACCATCGACGTCGAGATCGAGGGCCGCGTTTTCCGCATCGACAGGATCATGCACATCAAGGACGAGGAAGGGCCGGCCGTGACGGTCTCGTTCGAGGACGTCACGCAGCAGCGCGAGGCGGAGCAGGCCAAGTCGGACTTTACGGCGCAGATCGTCCACGACCTCCGTGGCCCGCTCTCCGGCATCCAGGGCACGCTGGAGTTCGTCCTCTCACAGGAAGGGGCCAAGCTGGAGTCGCTGTACGCCGACCTGCTGCAGGAGGCCTACCGCGAGACGGAGCGGATGATGGGCCTGGTCAACGAGATCCTGGATTTCTCGAAGATCCAGTCCGGCGCGTTCATCGTCGAGACCGAGCCGGTGCGCGTGGCCGGGGTGCTCAAGCGCGCCGTGCGCAGCCTGCAGTCGGTGGCCGCGCGCGACGAGATCTTCCTCCTCAGCGCCCACGGCCGCGACGTCCCGCAGATCATCGGCAGCGTGGAGAAGCTGACGCAGGCGGTCATCAACCTGATCTCGAACTCGCTGAAGTTCACGCCGAAGAAGGGCCTCATCTCCGTCGGCGCCCAGATCGTCCGCAACGGCGACGCCCCGGAAGCCATCGTCATCACCGTCACCGACACCGGCATGGGCATCCGCGCCGAGGACGTCGACAAGATCTTCCAGAAGTACAAGCAGAGCGGAACGAAGTCCCTCCGCGGCGGCGGCGGGACGGGCCTCGGTCTCTACATCGTGAAGCAGGTCGTCGAGGCGCACGGCGGCGAGGTGAGCGTGGCCTCGATCGAGGGCGTGGGCACGAGCATGGTGCTGCGGCTGCCGGTGAAGCGGGCGGCGTAGGGCTGAGCGCTACTCGTTCCAGTAGCCAGGCCGCTTTCGCTCATGCGCGATCGCCAACACTGACGTGCGATTCGCAAAACGTTTGAACACGACCTGATACGGGAAAGTATCGACCGGCAGTTGTCGAGTCGCCGGATCGCTGATGCCGAACACCGGTCCGCCGGTGTTTGGAAAGCCTTCCAGCAGAGCCAGCGTCTTGTACACCTCGTCCAGAAAACGACTCGCTAAATCCGGATCGCGTGCGCGATACCAGGTGAGAGCCTCACGCAGGTCGCGCTTCGCAATCCGCCGAAGGTGAACGCGCTTCACCGCGCCAGGACTTCTCGCCGAATATCGTCCAATGCGGTGCGCCAGTCTTCTTCGTCATCCGGATCCGCCTCGGCACCAGCCGCACGGCGAGAGATCTCGGCCGCCCACGCGGTCTTCACGTCGTCATCCCGGTCGTCCAGGCTCGAGAGCAATTCCGCGGCGATCTTCGCCCGGTCGGCCGGTTCAAGCTGAAGTGCCTGCTCGAGGAGTTCGCCGACGCTCTTGGTCATGCTGTGATTTTATCATCCACGGTGCTGCTGTTGCCGGTGAAGCGGCAGCGTAACTCTTAGCCGCGCTTCGTGCCGTGCTCCGGCTCGTTGTTCGGCAGCGGCGGGGCGTCGTGACGACGGATGGCCTCCACAGCCTTGAGCTGCCGCGCCCGCACTGTTTCAAAGTCGCCCTGCAGCACCGAGGCACCGACGGTACGGAGCAGTTCCGCGGCCTTCGCCAGCGAGTCGCGGTTCGCTCGCAGTTCCGGGCGACGCGGAGGGCGGGGGCTGGCGGCGATGATCTCGTCCAGATCGAACTCGGAGCGCTCGAGCGTGTCGTGCTTGACCTGCCGCAGATTCTGGATGGTGACGTGGGCGTACGCGTTGTGCTCGATCTCGACGATCACCTTCACGTTGATGTTGCCGAACGTGACCCACGTCCGGCCGGGACCGGACTGCACCGGCTCGCGACGCATCCCGTAATCGGTCTCGAGGAACTGAAACTGCCGCGCGACCTCGGCGACGAATTCTTCCTGACTATTCATGACGGACGAAGGGTAGCTGACAACGCGGCGGCGACGAACACCAAAGTCGCCTAAAATCGACGGGATTCCGAGGAGGTCATCTTGCAGGAACAATGCGTACTGCGTCCGCGGGTGCTCGCTGTCTTGATGCTGTTTCTCGCCTCCTCGGTCGCGTCCGACCTGCGAGCTGAAGCCGGTGCGGCCTGTGCCGCGTGGCTGACCGCGGCCGAAGTCGAAACCGCGCTGGCCGTGAAGCTCGAGACGGTGGAGCCAGTCGAGTACTCGCCGGGCTTCACCGTTTGCTCGTGGACGAAGGACCGTCCGGAAGGACAGCTGGGCGTGAACTTCTCGTTCTTCGAGCTGAAGGCGATCCGGGAGGGCATGGTCTCGGCCGAATCGATCCCGGAGTACTTTGACCTTCAGGTTTCGTCGAAGCAGGACGAAAGCGGGGCTGAGCCGCAAAAGCTCGACGGTGTCGGCAAACGAGCGGTCCTGTTCTCTGAGGACGTGTTGGCGATCGTGATGATCGAGCTGGAGGAAGGGTTCGCTCACCTCACGATCAGCCCGGGCGACGTCACCCGCGCCCAGGTCGAGGAGATGGCGAAAGCCGTGGCGTCGCGCGCGAAAAAGTGAGGATGCCGGCAGCGATAGGCGAACGGAGGGCAGCAGGTCGGCCTCGGGTTGAGCATGGCGAAGGTCGTGCCTGGCAATGCCCGCAGATGGATACGCGTCACCGCGACAGTACTTCTCGCCGAACATCGTCCAGCGCGGTCCGCCAGTCTTCTTCGTCGTCGGGAGCCGCTTCGGCATCAGCCGCACGACGTGAAACCTCGGCAGCCCATGCTGCTTTCACGTCGTCATCCTGGTCGTCCAGACTCGACAGCAATTCGGCGGCGATCTTCGCGCGATCGGTCGGTGGGAGCTGAAGCGCCTGCTCGAGGAGTTCTCCGACGCTCTTAGTCATGTCGCGATTTTAGAGCACCGCGTCGATCCCGCGCAGCACTTCCCACTCCGTCACGTCGCTCACCACCACGCACTCCCCCACCCGGCGCGGGAACACCATCACGCGGGAGGTGCCGGTGTTTTTCTTGTCGTGCTCCGTGGCGGCGAAGACTTCGGTGCGGTCGAGTTTGGGGAGCGGCATCGGGTCGTATTTGAGGATGGTCTGGTCGATGCGCGCGGCTTCGTCACGCTCGAGGAGGCCGCGGTCGACGGCGATGGCGTTGGCGGCGATCATGCCCCAAGCCACGGCCTCGCCGTGGGTGATGCCCTCGTAGTGGAGCGCGGCCTCGATGCCGTGGGCGATGGTGTGGCCGTAGTTGAGGAGGCGGCGCAGGTCGGCCTCGCGCTCGTCGGCGGTAACGATCTCCGCCTTGACGCGGATGGCGCGGCGCACGACTTCGTCGAGATCGAGCTCGCCGCGCTCGAAGAGCTCGAAGAGCGCTGGATCGGCGATGACACCGCCTTTCAGTGCCTCGTACAGGCCGCTGAGGCGCTCGCGTGGCGGCAGTGTGTCGAGTGCGGAGAGATCGGAGACGATGGCGCGCGGCGGGTAGAAGCTGCCGATGAGGTTCTTCCCCTTCGGATGGTTGACGGCCAGCTTGCCGCCGATGGAGCTGTCGACCTGCGCCAGCAGCGTCGTCGGCACGTGGACGAGGTCGATGCCGCGCAGGAAGATCGACGCCGCGAAGCCGGCCGTGTCGCCGATCATGCCGCCGCCGACGACGACCGCCATGGAGTCGCGCTTCGCACCGCGCTCGAGGAGCTGCGTGATGACGTCGTTTGCGGTGTCGAGGGTCTTGTTGGACTCGCCCTCGGCGATGGTGATGAGCTCCGCGCCTTCGAACGACGCGGCCACGCGATTCCCGAAACGTGTGCGCAGGGCGTCCGATGTGATGACGAAGACGCGGCCGCGCGGTTTCACGAGCGAGCCGACACGGTCGAGCAGGTCGCGGCCGACGTAGACGGGGGTGTGGTGGATGTGGAGGAAGGGAGTCATTGCGTTGCTTCGGAGTTTATTCGCAACGCTGTCATCCTGAGCCGCAGGAACCGTCCCACGCAGCGTAAAGCACGGCGGCGAAGGACCCCCTCCGTGTGAACGCGAACCGCTCCGTCAGCAGGGGATCCTTCGCCGTCTACGCGGCTCAGGATGACAGCGGGGATGAATTTTTCACCGCCACTCCCAGCTCATCCAACTGTTTGGTATCCACCTCGCTCGGCGCCGCACACATCAGGTCCTGTGCGCGGGCGGTCTTCGGGAAGGCGATGACGTCGCGGAGCGATTCGGCGCGGGCCATCATCATGGCGATGCGGTCGACGCCGAAGGCGATCCCGCCGTGCGGCGGGGCGCCGTAGCGGAAGGCGTCGATGAGGAAGCCGAAGCGCTCTTGGGCCTGCTCGTCCGAGATCCCCAGCGCACGGAACATCTTCTGCTGCACCTCGGGCTGGTTGATGCGGATCGAGCCGCCGCCGAGCTCGATGCCGTTCAGCACGAGGTCGTACGCGCGCGCCAGGACGTTGCCGGGATCGGATTCGAGAATGTCGAGATGCTCGAGCCGCGGCGAGGTGAAGGGATGGTGGCGCGCGAAGAAGCGTCCCGAGTCTTCGTCCCACTCGAAGAGCGGAAAGTCGGTGACCCAGAGGAACTTCCACGACTCCGCGGGGATGAGCTTCTCTTCGTTGGCGATCTTCAGGCGCAGCGTGCCGAGGATGTCCCAGACCTTCGTCGTCTTCCCGGCGACGATGAGGGCGAGGTCGTTCTCGTTGGCGTTGAGCGTCGAGCGCAGCGCATCGTGCGAGCCCTCGTCGAGGAACTTCTTGATGGACGAGCCGCGCTGGGCGTCGAACTTGACCCACACCAGTCCCGTCGCGCCGAGCTTCTTGGCCTCCTCGGTCACATCGTCGATGCGCTTGCGGGAGAACGCGGCGCCGTTCGGGACGACGATCGCGCGCACGGTCTCGGCGGCGCGGAACGGCTCGAAGGCGAGGCCCTGCGCGGCCGAGGTGATGTCGATCAGTTCCATCCCGAAGCGAGTGTCCGGACGGTCGATGCCGAAACGGTCCATTGCCTCCTGCCAGGTCATGCGCGGGAACGGCGCCGTGACCGGGACGTTGGCAATCGGGAAGATCTCCGCGAAGAGTCCTTCCACGGTCTCGAAGATGAACTCTTCGTCGATGAACGACGCCTCGACGTCGATCTGCGTGAACTCCGGCTGGCGGTCGCGGCGCAGGTCTTCGTCGCGGAAGCAGCGCGCGATCTGGAAGTAGCGCTCCAGCCCGGCCACCATGCAGAGCTGCTTGAAGATCTGCGGCGACTGCGGCAGCGCGTAAAACTGTCCTTTGTGGACGCGGCTTGGCACGAGGTAGTCCCGCGCCCCCTCGGGCGTGGACTTTGTGAGGATGGGCGTCTCGATCTCGAGGAAGCCGTGGCGGTCGAAGTAGTTCCGCACCGCCGTCAGCATCTTGTGCCGCAGGATGAAGTTCTTCGCCAGCGCCGGGCGCCGCAGGTCGAGATAGCGGTACTGGAGACGCAGCTCTTCCGCGGCGTCGGTGTCGTCCTCGATGGCGAACGGCGGCGTGTCGGCACGATTGAGGATGACGATCTCTTTGGCCACGACTTCGATGTCGCCGGTCGGGAGCTTGGGGTTCTTCTGCGCGCCGGCGCGCTCGACGATCTCCCCTTCGATGCGCACGACGAACTCGGAACGCAGCTCTTTGGCCGTGGCCATGAGCTCCGCGCCGGCACCGCGCTCGCGGTCGACGACGACCTGGGCGATGCCGCTGCGGTCGCGCAGGTCGAGGAAGACCAGCTCGCCGAAGTCGCGGCGCTTCTGGATCCAGCCGTGCAGCGTGAGGGTCTGGCCGACGTGTTCTTTGCGGAGGGTGCCTGCGAAGTTCCGAATCATCCGAGGTATTTCTCTTTGTATTGAACGTAGTTCTGCCACGAGCGCTCGAGGTGCGCGAGCTCGTCGTCGGTGAGCGGCCTTTTGACGCGCGCCGGAACGCCGACGACCAGGACCCGCGGCGGCACCTGCATCCCCTCGGGGACGAGCGCACCCGCGCCGACGAGAGCACTCTCGCCGATCACCGCGCCATCGAGCACGCGCGAGCCCATCCCGATCAATGCGCCGCGCTCCACGGTGCAGCCATGGACGATGGCGCCATGTCCGATGGTGACGTTCTCGCCGATCGTCGTCGCCCAGTCGTGATGGGTGACGTGGATGGTGCAGTTGTCCTGGATGTTGGTCCGGGCGCCGATGCGGATGGCATTGACGTCACCGCGGATGGTGGTCGAGAACCATACGGAGCAGTCGTCGCCGAGCTCGACGTCGCCGATCACGGCGGCGTTCTCCGCAACGAACACCCGCGCGCCGAATCGCGGTTCTTTCCCGTCATATGCCCTGACGATCATTGGCGGCGGAGATTAGCACGAGGGACGACGAGGGGCCTCCGGCGGGCCGGTGCGACCGGCGGCGCTTGCTGGCCTAGCCTGAACGCACGCCTGTCTACGAAACACCTGTCGTCGCGAAGACTGGGCTCAATCAGCGCCGCCGGTCGTACCGGCCCGCCGGAGGCCTCCCGTCGTTCCCTGTTGCTCTACCGCCGCACGCCGCCGGCCGCGATGCGGATCGTGACCTCGTCGGCGAGGACGCCGGGGGCGTGGGCGACCCAGCGGCCGCCGGTCACGCCGAAGGCGTTGCGGTTCACTTTGAACAATGCTCACAGCGCGTCGCGCCAGTAGAGCCACCACTTCTTGTAGCCGCCGAGCCCGAGGGAGTGGCGCCAGGCGTCGACCATCTCGAGCTCGCCGTTGATGATGCCGGCGCGGGTGACTTCGCGGGGGGGCGGGGCGAGGCGGGCCAGTGTGTCGAAGACGAGGCCGCGCTTTTCGGGGGCGACGCGTTCGAGGAGGTGGAGCAGCGTGAGAGCGTCGCGGCGGCGGACGGATGCGAGGATCGGCTCGAGGGGGCCGTGCTCGAAATCGTAGGCGTGGAGCGCGGCGCGGAGGGCGGGCGGGGCGTCGGCGTAGTGGGGAGAGCCGGGGTTGCCGTTGCGGAGCTCGGTGACGGCGCCGGCGGGGATGAGGGACGAGCGGTCGCGGCCGTCGAAGTCGACCCATCCCGAGGTTACGTGAAGCTGGCCGAGATCATCGGCGTGATGGAGCGTGAAGGCGCAGCCGATGTCGCTGGCGAGCCCGGAGGGCGTGTCGACGGCGAAGGTGAACGGCGGGGCCCAGGTGCGGGCGACGAGGGTCCCGCGGTCGAGGCGGAGAATGTGGCGGCGGCTGGTGGTAGTGATGAGGCGGACGGACGAGCCGGGGCCGATCTCGACCTCGCCGACGCGGGCGATCTGCACGATGGCGCGCGTGTGCGCGTCGGTGCGCAGCTCGTCGCCGACGCCGAGGCGCGTGGTGCGGGTGGTCGTGCCGCTGACGATCGTCACCGGCCAGGCTTCGCCGGACTTCCAGAGGAAGCGGTACGCGAGCAATGCTCCGCCGACGACCAGCACGAGCGCCGCGGCAGCGGCAAGGAACGGCCAGATCCGCCGGCGACGGGGACCGCCGGCGTCCTCGCCGGCTGTCGGGACGGCGGCGGTCCGTTTGTCGTCGTGGCGGTAGCGTTCGAGGAGTGATTCGAGGCGGGCGACCTCGGCGTCGGGCTCGCCGCTGCGATCCCACAGATAGTCGTCGTTCACCGGGTCCCCCCTTCCAGCGCCTCGCGGAGCAGCTTCATGCCGCGATGCAGATTCACGCGCACCGAATCGGGCGTGAGGCCGGTGCGCGCGGCGATCTCCGGTCCCGTCATCCCTTCCACCAGCCGCATCATCAGCGTCTCGCGGTACGCCGCGGACAGCGATCGGATCGCCGCCAGCGCGCGCCGCGCTTCCTCCTCCTCCTGCTGCCGGGCGTCGTGCGACGTCTCCGTCAGCTCCACCAGCTCGATCGACGAGCGGTGCCAGCCGTTCGCCCGGTTGCGGGCGATGGTGGCCAGCCAGCCGCCGAAGGCGCGCTCGTCGCGCAACGCGTGCAGGTCGCGCATCGCCGAGAGAAAGACGTCCTGCACCAGGTCGTCCGCCTCCGCGGGCGGCACGCGGGCCAGCACGATCGCGTGCACCATGCGGCTGTAGCGCGTGTAGAGACGGCCGAAGGCGGAGCGGTCGCCGTCGCGCGACGCGCGCACGAGCGGCGTGTCATCCAGAGCGTCGGCCGTCAAATTGACTCAATCCTGACAGGGAAGGTGCTCCCGCGGCGATACTGTTAACAACCATGCGCCGGCGCCTCCTCCTTTCCCTCGTCACGCTGGTCTTCCTCGTCGCGGCCAGGCACCGTGCCGTTCACATCCCCCACCGCCTGCTGCCGCCCGTCGACGCGTACACGGCGTCGAACGCGTCGGACGTCACCACGCGCCATCTCGCTCTCGAGCTCACCGTCGATTTCGATACGCGGCGACTGAGCGGGACGGCGACGCTGAGCATCGACAACCTCACCTGGACGAACGAGCTGGTGCTGGACACGCTGGGGATGACCATCAGCAGCGTAACCGTCGACGGCAACGCGGTGCAGTGGCACTTCGGCACCGCCAGGCCGGGAACCGTCCCGCTGATCGTCCCCATCCAGCCCTCGTCGCGCACGGTCACGATCCAGTACACCACCATGGCCAACGCGCCGGGCCTCTTCTGGAACACGGCCGAACAGAGCTACGGACGACAGCAGCCGTACCTCTACTCGCTCAACGAGCCGACGCAGGCGCGGGCATGGATTCCGATCCAGGACACGCCGTCGACGCGGATGACGTGGCAGGCCACGCTGCGCGTGCCGCCGCAACTGCTCGCGCTCATGAGCGCCGAGGACAATCCGAGATCGACCAATGCCGGCGGCGTGTACTCATTCCACATGTCGAAGTCGATGCCGGCGTACCTGATCGCCCTCGGCGTGGGCCGCTTGGAGTTCCACGAATTCGACGAGCGCACCGGCGTCTACGCGGAGCCGGAGCTGATGAGCGACGCGAAGCTGGAGCTCGCCTATCTCCCCGATATGGTCGACGCCGCGGAGCGGATCCTCGGCCCGTATCCGTTCGCCCGCTATGACCTGCTGCTCATGCCGCCGACGTTCGTGGCCGGCGGCATGGAGCACACGAACCTGAATTTCATCAACCCGTTCAGCGTCGTCACCGGCAATCGTCCGGGCGAGCTCCAGCCGCGCAACCTGATCGCGCACGAGCTGGCGCATTCGTGGTCGGGCGACAAGGTCACGCTGGCGACGTGGAACGACGTCTGGCTGAACGAAGGGATCACGTCGTATCTGACGCTGCGCATCATGGAAGAGATGGTGGGCGCCGAGCGCGTCGAGCTGTCGTACTTTCTCGATCGCGACAACTATGCGGAGTATGCGGCTTCGCTCCAGGACCCGATGGACTCGATTCTCCATCACGACAACGGCTTCAGTTTCACGGCCTACACGAAGGGCGAGCTGTTTCTCCGCACGCTCGAAGATCTCCTCGGCCGTCCGACGCTGGACGCCTTCCTCCATCGCTGGTTCGACCAGTTCGCGTATCGCTGGGTCGACGATCAGATGTTTCTCTCGACGCTCGCGCCGTTCAGTGCGGGACGCGACGACCTGCGGCTCCAGGAGTGGATCTACCAGCCCGGTCTGCCGTCGAACGTGACCGCGCCGACGTCGTCCGCGATCTTCACCCGCGCCCTCGACCGGGCGCAGGCGTTCCACAACGGGACGCCGATCGCGCAGCTCGCGCCGTCGACGTGGACGGAGACGGACCTCGAACAGTTCCTCTCCGTCGTGCCGCCGCTGACCCTCGGCGGCCGCATGGCGGAAGTGGACGCGGCGTTCGGCCTCAGTTTGCGCGTCACGCCGCCGCTGGCGTGGCTGGTCACGGCCGCGCAGGCGGGCTATACACCGGCCCGTCCCGCCATCGAGCGCGTGCTGCTGCGCGGAGGCCCGAACAACTGGGTCACGCAGCTGTACGCGTCGCTGCGCTTCTCGCAGTCGAATCTCGCGTTCGCGCGCGACGTGTTCGCGAAGGCCCGCAAGCGCTATCATCCGAATGTCGAGGCCAGCGTGCAGCAGATGCTGAACAACGCGGGTAGCGCGTTGCGGGACGCCGCGTAGTTTAGTTCTCCCAGATCACTCGCTACGCTTCCAGGAAACTCCCATATCTGTCGCCCGCTAACGCGGGCTCGTTCCGGTGGCACGGACCAACCCCGGCTGAAGCCGGGGTCTATTTCCTGGAGCCGCCTACGGCGGCAGACCGGGCCCGCGTAGCGGGCTTCAGGAAATTAGGGTAGGAGGAGGCCTTACGGCCTCCCCCTCCCTCCGAACCGGACTGGCGGATCTCCCGCATCCGGCTCTCCAGGGGTGGATACGATGGCAGATGTGTACACGTGGGACTTGCGTCACGGTGA
>Ga0190272_10000946_pt1 | contig 14179 bp, 12 predicted proteins | sample Popmic504T_FD_133746 | JGI IMG/M metagenome (GOLD analysis project Ga0190272, IMG submission 133746) | Populus adjacent soil microbial communities from riparian zone of Shoshone River, Wyoming, USA - 504 T | ecosystem: Environmental > Terrestrial > Soil > Riparian zone | place: USA: Wyoming...
GCTGGATGAGGAGCGCCTTATAGTTTCGCTCATCGGGAACCAGAGCGTTGAGCCTCGGTTCTACCATCCCAAAGGGATTAAGAATTTCGTTAACGGTTTTGATGTTCATTGAAGACCGCGTACTCTCAACTATCAATTTCCCATCAATGCGGATGGATAAATCTTATCGACAATCATAAATCCCTTATTCTCTGAACTCCATCCGATGAATGAAGTTCTTCAACGGCTCCGAGGGCTCACTGCATTCAGATCGAGCCTATCCAATGTCCGACGCGGAATTGCCGCCGATAACAAAACGTCACAGACGGCCGTAACGATCACGGTGTCGAACGGGACGACCCAGTAGCTCTTCGAGGCATGTGATGAATTGAACTACACAGTCAAATCTTGGGGATCCATTTCGCGCCTGTAGCCATACCCAAAAAGTCGAGGAGATCTTGAGTAAGTTTTTCGGCGGACAACGAATTCTTGTCCTCGGTGATCGTCAGACCAGGTGCGCCCACTCGTCGCCAGATATTATCTTGTATGACTTGAGGAATAAGGATAGCGGCGTGTGGGCGCTCGATGAATCTAATCGCAAGTTCAGATAGTGCGTTGGTGTACACTGGCTCCAATGGCGGAAGCGAGGGTCCACCTGACCTTAGAACTCCGGTTGTCGCTAAAAGTTGCTGCACTCTCACATAGAGATCCTTACGTGCCTTAAAAGATACTGAACCTCCAAATAAATAAGCGCTGGTAGTTTCCACTACCGAAGGAAGTCCCATCATCCTGATCTGATGACAAAGATCAAAGACAGTTAGGCAAAGCTGCGCGGCAACATCCAGAGCAACAATATCAAGCCAGTCTTGGCGCACTGTAATTTTTGAGGCCAGTTTCCGGAAATGTCCGACTACATTTTGGAGATTGCGAAAATCAAGGTGGAACCAGTAGTCAGCGCGCAGATAGGCGAAAAGGTCGGAGTTGGCTAAGCGGGACCAAGCCTTTAGATAATTCTCATATGCTGACTCGCTAAAATAACCGGGCTCAGAAAGGCCGTTGGTCAGGCTCTTACACCATTCATCTACTTCAGTGCCAGTTAGTATTAAGACATTTAACCTTCGACCGAGATCGCGCAGATGCGACGGTACGGGCTTTCTGACAAAGGCTGCTACTCCACTCTCCGCTCGAAAGTATTCAAGAACTCCCCGAAGATAAAAAACTTCTTTGGCTGGACTCAAACTCCTAGAAGCTCCCGACTTACAGGTGACAGCAAGCGCATTCCGATTGAATGTTAGATCATGTCTTAGACCCAAAACATCGATATCCGTTACATCACCCAAGCCACGAGCACCCGTAGCTGACAAACCAACGTTGATTCGCGTGTAGTAACCACTGGTCGCCAAGGCTGAGGCGACCGTTAGCTTTAGTGGTTCGTCCTGATCTCTAGCTGACTTTTGGTCAGATTTGCGCCCCTCTCGGCGCCGCCCCGATTTGAGCGTAGGCTCAGACGGACTGGAGACGCTCGACGAGATCGGCAAGTTCATCAGCTCTAGCTGGTCTTCTTTTTCTGGCAAATTTTACCTCTTGCAAGGGTTGATTAATACTACCATTCACTAAATGCATCGCCACTGACGCGCTTGGGTCCTTTTCGCCCATCAATTCGCCCGCACTCATTAGTTCATTAGCAATCGCGCACGCTCGAAGATTGTCCTCGGTTGGAATGAGTTCAAAGCTGTACCACCCTGGACTTGTCTGAATTACGCGGCCGAGTTGCTTTGCGACAAGCATTCCGTACTGAAGTTTCAATTCAGAATGAGAGCCCAGCCGGTAGTTCCTACTCTTGTCGGTGAGCGCAGCCAAAATCCGCAAGGGGTTTCTAATCTTTGTGATTGTTGCTGCCTCTGAGCCATACCTGAGACAAGCAACCAAGGCCCTTGCCTTGTCAAGAACTGTTCTCTCCTCGTCAGAGCTTAAAAGACCACCGGTGTAAGGCGCGAACGAATAGACGCGTTGGCCACCAGTTGAAGTTACCCGATAACTTGGGAGGATCCCGGCGCTGATTGCTTGGATCACTAGAGGGTCTCTAGCCTTCGTGAAATCAGTTCCTGGTTTTCTTGCTTTTTTCAGTACCTCTTTGAAGGAACTTTCTGTAGCGGTTTTCAGAAAAGCGGCGAGCTTGCTTCGGTTAACATCCCAGAGTAGAGGGGAGTAATAAATCCGGTTAGCTTCGTCTACGGAATCCATGATTCCAGCGTTACTCGCTAGCTCGAGAACTGCCGCACGGTCGGATTTGTCTAGATCACGAAGCACATCGAGTTTTGCTACTTCTATTGGCGATTGAACAACTTTATCAAAGGTATGAACGAGCGCTTCTTCTTTGTGGCTTCGATGATCCCTTGTGAGCCATAGCTCACCAACGCGCTGGTAATTATCAGCATGGTTCAGCCGATTAACCTTTTCATTAAGAACATGCTTACCCTGCTTGGTGATACGCTCCTCTACTAAGTCGATCTCCATCAATAGTTGCTTTGCGACGTTGTATTCGGCAGGGTGAATCCCCAATTCAATCGCCGCAATTTTTTTCAAGCGTTGCTCGTCTTCGATCACATCTTGACCACGAATCAGCATTGCAAGTCTGGCGCTCTGACCTGCCGCACGCGAAATTTCATAGTCGACGAGCTCTGCTGAATTCGTGTCGTCAATATTGGCCGCAATACCGCATTCCAGTTCAAGCAAGCGAAGGCCAATTCGAACAGCATCGCTTCCCATGTTCCGATTTGTCCCCTTCCTTCTATCCAACCATACCTGAATGTCGCCCTGGCGAAAGATGGGACCGGACTTTAGTTCAACTACCGGCCTCGGAAAATCGGAGTTTCGGCTGCGCCAGTTCACAACAGCCGGCGGACTGACTCCGGCGAGCCCCGCGATCTCGTAAATCCCAATCAGGACCAAATCCCGCATTTAAACAGACACTGTGAACGCTGTTCACACCCGCTGTCAAGCTGCGCATAGTTCGCACTCTTACGAAAGCGAAGGTCCTGCTTTTCGCGTTTCAATGCGAGGCTTAGAACCACGTCACCAGCTAAAATTCCGGTTGCGCTAGAAAGGAATTGCCCGCCAAGGGCTCGTTTTTAATGTTGACATTAGCCCTAGACCGGGCCGTCCATAGTCGTATTGCCTGACTAGGAGGCATCTTACATGACAATCTAGGCGCTGAAAGTCATTTTACTTGACAACCATCCGCTGGCGGAGTACAGTGCCGTCCGGCTCAACCGTTACGGTGAGCTCTGGCTCTTTCTCAATCGAAGTTTCTCCGCCGTTAGTGCTTCCCACGGACCTCAGAGGTCACAGCCGAGTGCCGGGTGGCAATCGGAAGCTAACGATGCACGATCGTGCATCACGGGCTATCGCCCGTTTTTAACGAGGACTACGTCGCGGTTAGTAATACAGATTGCAGTAAATGAATCTGATGCGGCACGTTCGTACCAAACTGTGGGCTGGGTCGTTGGTTCTAGATCTCTCCAAGTCGGGAATGTGCTCGGCGGCACGGCATCTTGCCGATTCGAAGAAAAAAAGGAGAGAACTTCAATGAGAAAGAACAAGCAGTACAGGGTGTGCATTGGTAAGTTCAATGCATTGCTCTCCAGAAGCGATCTAGAACCAGAACAAAGGGACGCCGTTGAGGCAGCCCGGAAGGTTATCAAGCAGCTAAGTAGGATTCGCGATCCTGATGAAGCAGAGGTTTTTCGCTGCATAGGTGAAGTTTCTGAAAAACTTTTGAAAGCATTCCGTAAGCATTAGTGAGCAACCTTGTAGTTCAAGACGATCCACCTATCACTCAAAGTTATGGACTATGGTAAGGCCCTAAGAATTTCTCGAGCCATCGCTGGATTACAGCAAAAGGAACTGGCAGAGCGCGCCGGCCTGGACTCCAGTTACGTTTCGTTGCTTGAAAAAGGCAGCCGCAAGCCCAGTTTGAAGGTTGTCCGTGCTCTTAGTGAAGCTCTTAAGATACCTACTCATTTGTTTACGCTGTTAGCCAGTGAAGAAGAAGATTTGGACTTGGTGGAACCCGCCGAGCTTCAACAAGCAGCCGAATCAATTGCGCGTTTGCTGTTCCCGATACCACCCCGACGACATGAGTCCGAACGATAAAGTTGAATTAAAACTTAACATTGCCACGTTCAAGGTACTTGGATACAGACTGGGTCTGTCTCCCGAGGTAATAATTGAAACGTCGAATGTCGCTGGACGCTACTACGAACCCTTCGATTTGACTCCTGATCCGCGTCCTTTCCTGAAGAAACCAGTTCAACCCAAAGAAAGAAGAATTGATAAGCCGATTCTTATCCTTAAGAACATTCAGAAAAGAATTAATCAACGATTGCTGCGCGATTTACCGCTTCCCTCTCATATTTGTGGTGGCGTGAAGAAAAAGTCGCTGCTCGATAATATCATCCCCCATCTGGGTGCCCATGTTGTCGTTACACTCGACATAAAGAACTTTTTCCCCCGCATTTCGACATTTCAAGTCTATCGAGTGTGGAATGAGTTGCTGGGATGCGCTCCGCAAGTGTCTGCTGCTTTGACTCGTTTAACTACATTCGAAAATCACTTGCCACAAGGCGCATCAACGAGTTCAGCGTTAGCAAATCTCGTTCTCTTATCTCTCGATCAACCGATAAGGAATTACTGCGAAGCGAACGCCATTATTTATACTACCTGGATAGATGATCTGGCATTCTCGGGAAACGAAAGCAGACGTGTGATCAATCTTGCGGTCGTGGCACTGCGGGCCGGAGGGTTTTCGCTGCCACACAAGAAGCTGAAGATAATGCGAAACGGAGAACGAATGGTGTTGACCGGCGTGCTTGTCGGCCGGAAACCGGGTGTGATTAATGAGTATGTTTCGCAAACGAGATCAGGTATTCATAAACTGGTCACTGGTTGTGTACCTGAATGGCAACTCGAAACCTACGCCAAAAGGCTAAAAGGACGGATAGCTCATGTTCGCCGGCTCAATCCCAATCGAGCACAGGCTTTGGAAGCACAGTTGTTCTCGGCGCTTGTACAATCGACGCGGAGAAAAACCTAAGACCTAAATACCGGTGCTTATCTCTAACTGCCGATCCCGACACTAATCGCATTCAACGCTCACGGGTGAATCATCATCCTCAACTAGTAAATGGTAAATCGCCGACCGTGCATAGGCAAAAGCATTTCGCTCTATCTTGGTACTTTTCCTATCCTGGAAAGATTCGGTCAAACGAGGGGAATGAAAACCTTTTAACAAAGCCATTCTCACCAAGAAAAAAGAGCACGTCTCCGTTTCCTAGAATCATCTTCGCGAATTGGTATGGGTGAAATCTCAATCGCTCCAACCATTGCCGATCGGCAGAGGACGCTATCGGTGTATTGCCTAGCAGGGTATTGAGCCACGTCTGAGGGTGATTGTGGAATATCACAATTTCGCCACGTCGGCGCCCTTGTACATGCTGCCAAATTGTATTGAGGATTTCGGCACTAGGCCCGACAGAGTGTTGTTCCCCAAGAACGTGATGCACAGCTTCAATCCTGGTTGTGTTTCCGTGCTTTGTTCCGTAACCCACGATCAAATGTTCATGATGCTCGTCGTCAGTGAGATCCAGGCAAGCACCCAGAAAACTACTGCGCTTGACCGGCGTCTTCAGAGAAGTGAGAACGGTTTCCTGCGCCCGCTTGATAAACCTTTTCGCTCTCAAGAGTTCCGGCTCATTACACGGAGGTAAGGTAATTGGTCCGGGCTCAAATGCCGACAACAAAGTGTTTTTAACTAATTCTTGAACAAGTGGATGTGCAGCAATCTCGTCAAATATCATTGAATCTCCTTGCAATCAGGAATATCTCTCTCCTCTTATTCATGGTCAAATTCCATAAACGGCTTCGCGGTGTTCCTCCTCTGCAGCCAATGCTTGACGCTGCCGGGCTTTGGTAACACCTAATTCAGCAACCGAACAGACCCCAGGATCTGGATGTGTAGTAAACACATTAAAGTCATCGATCCATCGCTGCCACATGGCTGATTCATCTCCTGACCAGGAATTATCGTGGTGCAACGTCGCGCTTGCGATCTGGTCTGGAGGATATCCGGCCGAGATCGCTAGAATGACCTTTTCGGCCCACAGTTCAGTCGGGTGCCCTCCGAGGGAAGCTAAGTGATATTTGCTAAAGCGCGGCTCCTTTAGAATTGCCGCATAGACCTGAAGATCTTCCTTCCCCAGTTCCGAGATTAGTACCGCTGTCGAATACCCCTCAACATTGATGTGGTGCAAAACTGCTTGTCTTTGACTAGAGTCCAAAACCGAGATCGCCGCCTTCAATTCATTTACAACGAAAAAGTGAATAAGACTTGAGCCGTCCTGAATACGGCGTATTAGCCAGTCAAATGCGAGCGCTTTATCCCTTTTCAATACTTCACTGATCCAAAACTCATGCCCCTCAGCTTTAAGAATTGCTTGTTTCCAATCTTCAGAGATACTGACCCTAACTTCGCCCTTAGGAATTGCGCACCACTCACCCACAGCAGCGTGCGCCGAGATCAATAAGTCTTCATGATTTAGTAGAAACTTGAGTGTGCGCTCAGGTACTTGCTGTCTCAGACACATAGTTTCGATCATTTCGGGGTATCCCCGGGCATGGTTGCTGGCTTCGGCTAATAAATGGTCTGGGATGTCCGAAAGAGACAGAACAACGTAAATCGCGATCCTCTCATAGCGAGCATCTCCAAGACACTTCGCAATGGATTGCTCCCATCCGTCCATCCGCTGTATGACTACTTTGCGCAGAAATGGTTCGCCTAAATCAGCAGGAAGAGCCGTTCTAATAAACTGTTCTAGCCATTCATTGAGGTTGCTCACCTCATTCGCTAAACGTTCACAAAGAGTCGGCGTCCATCGATGCCTCGCGCCGCGAACAATTGTTGCGGCTTCTTCTAGCCGAGTTAATCGGCTGGCAATTTCCTTTGCCGATTGAAGACACCATGTTTCAGCAAGCGCCATAACTTGCTGACGCTGTTTTTGAATATTCTCTTCCAGATTTTCTAGGTCTTTTCGATTGAGTTTGGGAAAGAGCGTCTCAAAGTCCAGGTCGACAGGGATTTCGATATTTAGAAGCAACCTCTGACGGAGATCTCGGGCCCACTGTTGAATACCGGGATGATCGGGTGAGGCGGCAACAATATCGGTAACCATCCGCGCAGCCATTGAACGCATTCTTTCGCGGGTTCTCTGGGGAACTTCTTTGACCCCAGCCGTCTCCGGATAAATCCAGTCGTGAATCGTGTCTAGTAAGTCCTTCCAATCGGTTAGATTGAAGTCCATTAAAAAGGTCTTTGCGTCGTGCCACAGACTCGTGAATTGCTCAAGCTCTACATCTGAGAGCAGCCCGCGGACGATATGGATTCGCATTCCACTTCCAGCGTTTGGAGTATAGGTTTCGAACGATGGCTTGAGTGCAATAGAGATAGCCCTTCGGCCCACACGCTCGTTACGTCCTTTTCGAAGCCAGTCACTTATCGCAGCCATGAGAAGGGAACGGCGCCGCAAGGCTTCGCCGTTTTTGCCTGGCATAGCTTCATTAATCCAATCTTGAATCCAGCGAAGTGGATGTTCGGTAGCGTTTCCGAGATTCCTCTCATCGCCAATCGCAGCCTCTAACAGCAGCGGTATTGTATGTTCGGGAATAATTCTCAGAGTTTCCTGGCCGGCGATTCCAATCAAGCCTGGACGTTTCTGCAGGACAAACCTTGCCTCGTCTTCGCCCAAGGAAGCGTAGTGACCCCACGCTAGCGGAGAGTCTATTGATTCAATTATTTCGATGATTTCCGGAATTTTCGCTCCTCGACTGATTGCCCCGATCAGCGTGTCCACCAAATCGTTCTTGTCATGAACCACCTGCATTAACGGCTCCCTTGGCAGATCACACTTTCCGCCGAAGAACACGTCTCGCACTAGCACATAACGAAGCGCTCGAGGCCAGACGGATATACGGCTCTCGCCTTTTTGGCGAATGACACCGCCGGCCGAAAGTCCTACAAGCATGACGTGTAAATCGATAATAGGAATACCCAGATTTGTGGCAACCGATGCCATTGAACTGCCCTGATCGCCTCCAAGCGCAAAGGCCGCAAGGACCTGCGTGACTCGCTCTCCGACCAGCCGTCGAAAAGTGGCGCCTAATGACCGGCCAAGAGCGTCGCCATAGAAGACGTCCTCGACATCGCCGTTTAGGGAGAGCCATGAAAGAGTGGCCGCCAGACCAGGTCGACCCTCCGCTTGGTTGACAATTTCCCTAATCAATTCTATGGGACCACCCAATCCGGCATGTCGTATGATTTCCACGATCTGGTCTCGAGTAAGAAGAGATAGTTCACGAATACGTGAGTCTGGAAGCAACAGTGCCTGGGCCACTCTATCCTTTTCACCGTTCCAACTCGTGGCAACGATGTCGAACTCGGCAGAAATCTCTGCGCGCAACTGACGGAGAGCAGATAGAACAGTCACACGAAAATGAGCATCATCTACAATGATAACGTTCGGTTTCTGTGCCCGGATCGCCTCAGCAACCGCACCCATGTCTTCATCGATAAGAAAGAGACCCCATCCCTGTAGTGCCAGAGCCCTCAGCAAGAATGTCTTGCCACACCCTGGCTGGCCCAGCAGTAACCGGTCACCACTAGATTCCTCGAGCCACCTAAGGTCGTCGTCACGGCCTAACAATGTCTGGTCGGTAAGTGGGCGTTCCGTGCGTGGGATTAGGGATAAGGCTGAAGGCCGTCCCGTAAGGCCTAATAGTTCCTTGCACCACCGAGGTTCGTAATAGAGCCGCTCCGCCATAGCTGCGCGACTGTAGATCTGCCGAAGCGAGAAGCCCAATTCGTCGGCGCGCGTCTCAAGATTCTTCCGCCGCTTCTGCGAAAGTTCTTGAGAAGTTGCTAGTACGACTGACCGTCGATTTCCGCCCTCGCGAAGATAAGACTTGAGGCTTCCCGTGAGGTTGCGAATCACGTTTGGGCTTGTAGTGCAGACAAGAAAAGGTCCACCCCGCTCAGTAACACCGTCCATACCGCTATCGGAGCCGCCCCGAATAGGCACAAGTGTCGGTAGTTCCTTTCGCAAAACGGAGCCAGCGCACAACTCAAAGCAATCCTCGTCAAGCGGAGAAGAAAGTGCTGCTAGAATTTGGTTGTAAAAGGGATCGCGAATCACAGCATGCTCCGATAAAGATTCACTGACTACTCAGAGACGGCAAGCAACTATTAGCGCTCCACCGGCCAAAGTTAATCGTCCAGATATCAACGAGAGGCATCTAGCCACCATCCATAGTTTTCGTCAGTTGGAGGCGGCTGATATCTGGCCCGCCTTTCAACGTTTGACAGCACTTGCCTAAGTGTCTCTACTGAAATGTTTTTCTCTGCCCAGTTGCGGATTAACGTGGAGGTTGAGGCGAGTCGCATGGGCTTTCCCGCAGCCTCGAGAAAAAGCCTTCTGGCTTTCTTTTCGTCCGTTATAAGTAGGAAGTCTCGCGATAGCGCGATCGCCAGGGACATGGCCTCGCCGTCACTAAGGACGCTGGCATAGTCAACATACAACTCGACTTCCTTATCGCCATCAACACCACATACGGTTAGTAACCCGGAATCAATGAGGGGGCGCAGGTTAATGCGTTCAATAGGCGCACTAGCATCGTCTGTGCGGAGGTAAATGCTTTCGCCTTCAACCGCTGAGCAAATGAACGATTCTCGCGCCGCGGCGCGGAGTATTCCCTCGGTTTCGTCACTTGCCAGCAAGTTGATGAGAACACATGCGTCAAGGATTTGCGGGGAGGCCACCTGAAGTCCTTACCTCCCTGGGACAGTCTGCGCCAAGTCAAGTTCAAAATCTTCGTATCCGCCCTGCTCCGCAAAGTAGCGATGGCTCAGCTCTTCAACGGCCACGCGAGCAGAAACGCGATCCGACCGGAGGAAGCGTGCCAGTTGGCCTTCGCTGAGCAGTTCCAGCTCATACGCCATCACGGCTAGGTTAAGATAGCGACGGGGCAGCTCATACTGTTCTGCGGGGTTGGGATCGATTCCAAGCAGTTGCTGAGCGCGGCGCGGCTTGAAGCCCTCGCCTTCGAGACGATCCCACATACCAGCCGGTATCCTCTTCAACTTTTCCAGTCGAATGATCAGTGCTTGCACGGAGACTTGATATAAGTCAGCGAGCGTGCAAAGTTGTGCGATAGTAATCCGCCCTTCGGTATTGGCGCGATACATCTCCGTAAACCTGCGGTTAAGCCCGCTCGCCGGCATAAGGAAGTTCTCGGCGAAGGAATCTGCGAGCCGCTCGGTAGCAGACTGCCGCCGCCCTGGACTTAGGAATGTGATCTCTGCACGATAGCGGTTGGTCAGGAAGTGTCCGTACTCATGAGCCAATGACCAGTTACGCCGGTCGCGCGGGTGTTTGGCGTTGATCCCGATACAACCCCCCAATGTGTCGTTATAAGCGAAGACGCCGGACACTGTCGGGATCATAGAGAAGTAAAAAACCCGCAAACCAACGTCCGTCTCTAATCGATCCCTTAGATTAGAAATTGGACCATCGCCAATCCCAAGCCGGTTACGCTCGGTTGCGGCGATCTCCTCGGCGGCTTGCTCTGGAGAAGACCCAGTTGTTTCGTAGATCGAAGGGTATGACTTTGGCGTGGGCAGACCACAGAGCCGCTCTAGCTCAACATAATCTTCGGCAAGTCGTTGCAAATTATCTCCCGCTCGCTCAAGCGCGTCATCGCGGCTAAAGTCTTCGCGCCATTCAGAACGGAACTGCGGCACGAAACCAGCAGTGATGACCTGCCGGCTAACCAACTCAGAAACAGCTCGACCGTATAGTTCTGCAAGGCGGATCAATTCTTGAGGGGTAACGCGGCGTTCACCCTTTTCAATAGCGACAATCGTAGTGCGGGCCATCTGTACTTCATTTGCAACTGCCTGTTGTGTCATGCCACGGGCCTTGCGCGCATCCTGTAGACGCGCACCGAGGACTTTCGGATCCAGCTGTTCGAGTATGTGTTTCTCCATGGCTCCCGCTCCCCGGATGAGTTGTGATAAAGAATCGCGTCACGCGGCTCGTGCGCGTACACCTAGCCGCTCTCGCGCAGAGAAATACTTCCACTCGGATGCATAACGCGCATACAGCTGCAGCAAGCGACGGCTCACCTCTGGTTCGCCGCCACGCGACCGCGCACCGAGTTCTGAAGCGAGAGTCTGCAGGTCTGGAAACTCAGTGATTAGACTTTGCCATGCTTCTGGTGCCGCCAGTCTTTGTGCAAGCTTGTGGAATTGCCACTCCATCGCCTTTAAATGTCGCAACTGTCTCTCACTTGATTTGATAGTTTGTGAAGACAAATCGCAGACATAATGTTGACCAGGATCAAAGGCAGAGAGTCTCGCCGCTTCCAAGGAAACGCGCCGCAGCAGACATGACGTGCAGGAGCCGCATTGAGGCTTTCCGCAAGCCTGTACTGGGAAGCCGTCACAAGAGAAGGTCGTATTGATATGAGATGACATGTTACGCACCGCAGGGTGGTCGCACATCTGTCCTTTGGTTTGATAAAGGTACGGATTGGGGAATTCGAAGGGGCTATTGATTAACGCCTGAGCTAATTCCTCCATTCGTATCAGAGAAAGCGGATGGACCCCCCTTGAGTTCGAAGTGCCAAGTTGGGTCGCGTCGTAGGGCAGATTGATTGCACCTATTCCGTTCTCATGTATGTGAAGTGCTGAAGATTGGGCCGTTAGAGCCGTAACCGCGCCAAAGGTCAGAAAGAGGAACCCTCTCGCACGTTGTGATTGTTCCTCGCCTTTTCCTCTCAAACGACCGCGTCGGCTAAGGCCAAAGGGCACAGTGATATGACGAATCTCTCGGCGTGCGACCCGTCTCAACGCCCTCACCTGCTCTCTCTGAGCGGTCCTCTGGCGCGAATTCGTCGCTCCAGAGACAAAGATGAAAGCACTCTCGGGCAGTTCTTCCACGGCCCGCGCCGCACCGGCGAAGGAATCGAGCCCACCGCTCAGTAACGCCACGTAAACCGGCGGCGCAATCGGGCTTGGGAAGAGGAATGCCTGATCCTCTTCAGCCGTTGCGCTGGCGTCCTGTTGAACGAATTCAAAGTTCCAAAAGTCGTCAGTAAAAAAGTTCAACGCTCTGCGTACAGCTTCTGAGACCTCAACCCGGTTCCATATTTCCGGATGCCTGACCGGCACTCTGAGTAGGAATCTACGCGCCCATTGGTAGACGCGTTTGGCACTCTTTGGCTCGCGTCTAGGTGATAGCCGATCAGTGTAATAGGCCGCAAGCGCCACATCGATCCAGTCAGTATAAAGCGGATCAAGATGATGACCGAAAGACGCTCCGATGACGTGATCATCGACGTAAAACCCGTGGGCATAGGCGAGCTCATCCGTGGCCGCGCGCACAATGCTTGACTTCGCGGATCCCCTTCGTGCAACGCCGGACACAGTAAAGTCGGACTCGTATTCAAGCGGGCTGGCCATCGCAAAACCTTTTGACATCTCACATCTCCAGTACGGCAATTCCCTGATGTAATTCTTCGATTGTCATTTTCCGCTGCGGTGTAGTTCGCCGCGGGGCTCGCACTACGATCTTGCCGTCGGCGCGGAATAGTTGAGAGCCGGTCTTTCGAAGAGATCCAGCGATCTGAGTAGATAAATTACTCTCCCACGCCATCTGTTCCTCGAAAGTTCGTCCGGTTTTTCTCATCATGCCTTCACGCGCTTTGGCGAGGCACTGATTCCTGACAATCCCCCAGCCAAAAGCTTCCGCAAGGTTATCCCCGACCTGACTAAGCGTCACAGCACGGGCTTGTGGCTGTAACCGTAGGTAGACTTCTTTCGCTTTTTTCTCCGCCAAGCGTACCCCGGTGGAATTGGAATCTTCTGCCGCAATATCATTGAGCCTATCCGAGAGCATCCGGAATGGATCGGCCAAAGAGTGCCCAGCGCGTTCTGGCTCCCTGAGCGCTCCGAAGATAGCATCACGGATTTTGCCTAGGGAGTTGCAAGCGAGGGGACCACGTAGTGCGGCGGCTACCGCGGTGATCATGGCATCGCCGACTAAGTTAAATGACTGGTCAGAGCAGGCTAAGCGGTAAGCTCTTCGCCAACCCTTTCCATATAGTGCGCGTTCAAAACGGTCACCATCAGGCATTTCGAACTCCTTCAGGGAGAAAGCGTATCGCCGTTTCCTGACATTGTCAAGCTAATTAGCTAGACGCTTACCAGAATGTCAAGAGGCGATGGGAGGGGGGCTGCTGTAAAATCCGCGACGCAATGGCGACACCGTGGGCGGGGATTCACCAATCGTTGACGGCAGGTAATTGGAACTTTCCTAAATAAAGTAGTTGAGCCCAAGAGGGGAATTCGGCCGAAAAAATCATTGAGCAGCCTAATAGCACGGTCGTCGCTCACAATAAACAACGTCACTCACTCGGGTGATAAGCATCGCCTTACGGTTCGACCCTTGACAACAACCCCCGTCTCACTATCTTCGTTTTCGACGCCGCGTCCGACCGAAAATTCTGGGCAGATCCAGTTCGTCATCCAGCAAATCGTCTACCGAGATCTTGGCTATCCGCGCGTAACGCAGAAGCACCAAGAGGGAAGGCTCACGGACGTCGCGCTCGTATTTCGAAATGTCGTTGCGGGTTAGCTTGCCCGCCTGTGACAACGCTCCAACCATTCCCTCCTGCGAGAGCTCAAGAGAGTCTCTGATCTGCGCCAGCTTCTCCCCGAGCCTTGCCGGTTTGTCCCGGGTACCCCTGCCCATCAGGCTTTTCCTCCCGACAGGCTATGGTGAACACCAATCTTGCGTTGTGGGCTATTTGTCCCTACAATGCCGGCATTCTCAGGACCCGCAGAGAAGTTAATTCCACATCGCTTCCCTGTGGCTCTCATCATTAGTGCTGAGAAGCCGCTTCGTTCATAAAGTTTTCAATGAACCGAGCCGCGCAAACATATCAGACAATCCTCTATCACGTCACCGGGAGCCGGCAATGAAATCTGACTACGTTCCTTCCTCTGGGCCACCGCAAATCATTCAAACAGTTTCTATAGCAGTGTTGCCCCTGCTGTTGAGCATATTTGTCGTTGGCTGCACAGGTAAAC
>Ga0190272_10000947_pt1 | contig 14178 bp, 12 predicted proteins | sample Popmic504T_FD_133746 | JGI IMG/M metagenome (GOLD analysis project Ga0190272, IMG submission 133746) | Populus adjacent soil microbial communities from riparian zone of Shoshone River, Wyoming, USA - 504 T | ecosystem: Environmental > Terrestrial > Soil > Riparian zone | place: USA: Wyoming...
AGATACAATCCTGGAACGGATAGCTGGACAGCTACCAACACCATCAACGCGCCCACTGCCCGATTCTGGCAGACGGCGGTCTGGACCGGTCACGATATGATCGTCTGGGGTGGATATGGTGGCTGCTGCGGCACCCCTTTTGACACCGGCGGAAAATATAACCCGGGAGCGGATAGTTGGACAGCCACTAACACCATCAGCGCGCCTGCCGCGCGAGGATCTCACCGGACAGTCTGGACCGGCAGCGAAATGATCGTTTGGGGTGGAAATGCCCAGGGCTTCGACCCCCAGAATACAGGCGGGCGATACTGCGCACAACCGTCGGCACCACCACCGACCGCCACACCGACACTAAGTCCGACAGCAACGGCGACGCCGACGCCAACGGCTACGGCGACGCCGACGCCAACGGCTACGGCGACGCCAACAGCGATCCCAACCACCACACCAGTTCCGTCGCCTACTCCGCCGGCGACACCCACTCCAACTCCGGCTTGCACCGATGATAGTTGGACGGCCACGAGCCTCGTCGATGCGCCTGCGAGGCGAACCAATCACGTGGCCCTGTGGACCGGCAACGAAATGATCGTCTGGGGTGGGGTTAGCAGCGGCCATGTGAACACGGGCGGGAGATACACTCCTGGCACGGTTAGTTGGATAGCCACCAGCACGCTCGCGGCGCCCGCGGCCAGGGAATATTACACGGCCGTGTGGACCGGCAGCGAAATGATCGTCTGGGGGGGAGACTTCAATGGGAATTTGCCTACTGGCGGGAAATATGATCCTAGCACGGATAGTTGGACAGCCATAAGCACCGTGAATGCTCCCACCGGTCGATCCTTTTACACGGCAGTCTGGACGGGTAGCGAAATGATTATCTGGGGCGGAATCAGCAGCGGCGCCGCGTTGAACACCGGGGGAAGATACAATCCCGCCACGGACAGTTGGACAGCCATGAGCACTGTCAATGCGACCACTGGTCGAGACCATCACACGGCGATCTGGACGGGCAGCGAAATGATTGTCTGGGGCGGTCAAGGCATTCCGACCGGCAATGTGAACACTGGCGGAAGGTACAATCCCGTTACGGACAGTTGGACAGCCATGAGCACTGTCAACGCGCCCTCAGCCCGGGCCTATCACACGGCGGTCTGGACAGGTAGTGAAATGATCGTGTGGGGTGGTGACCTCGTTTTCGGTCTTAACACCGGAGGGAGATACAACCCCGGAACGGATAGTTGGGTCGCGACCAACACCACCACCGCGCCCGCGGCTCGAGTGCGTCACACAGCAGTCTGGGGCGGCAGCGAAATGATTGTCTGGGGTGGATACAGTGGCTGTTGTGACGTCGCTCTTAATACCGGCGGGAGATACAATCCGGGAACGGATAGTTGGACAGCCACCAACATCCTTAGCGCCCCCCCTGTTCGAGGTGCTCAGACGGCAATTTGGACCGGTGGCGAAATGATTGTCTGGGGTGGAAGTGCCAACGGGCCTGGTACTATGAACACCGGCGGGAGGTATTGCGCCCAACAGGCGGCGCCATCACCGACCGCGACGCCGACACCTTCAGCTACTCCAACCGCCACGGCTACGGCGACAGCTTCACCAACAGCCACGGCGCCGGCGACGGCAACAGCAACGGTCGCACCGACACTGACACCTTCGGCTACACCAACCGCCACCGCTACGCCAACGGCGACTGCTACGGCCACCGCCACCGCCACGGTTGTGCCGACACTCACACCTTCACCACCTCCCACAGCTACCGTCTCTCCAATTGCCACCGCGACGCCTACAGCAACGGCAACCCCATCTGTAACTCCAATCCCCACGCCAACACCGACGGTGGCCCCTGGGATTCTGGGAAACATCGCGACCCGTTTGCGCGTGGAAACCGGCGACAACGTTCTGATTGGGGGATTTATCATCACCGGCACGCAACCGAAGAAGGTCATCGTGCGTGCCATCGGCCCGTCGCTGCCTTTCGCGGGAGCGCTGGCCGATCCCGTCCTCGAGCTGCGTGATTCATCCGGCGATCTGCTCGCTTTCAACAACAACTGGAGAGACGACCCCGCCCAGGAAGTCGAAATCATTGCTACATCCATTCCGCCGGGAAATAATTTGGAAGCGGCCATCGTGGTGACTTTGCCGGCGAACAACTCGGCCTACACCGCCATTATGCGCGGGGTAAGCAACGGGACGGGCATAGGAGTGGTAGAGGTGTACGATCTGGATCGCACGGTCGACTCGAAGCTGGGGAACATTTCCACCCGCGGGCTGGTCCAAACAGGCGACGATGTCTTGATCGGCGGATTGATTGTGTTGGGACACGAACCGTTGCGGGTGATCGTGCGTGCGCTCGGTCCGTCGTTGCCGGTACCGGCAGCGCTGGGAAATCCAACCCTGGAACTGCGCGACGGCGATGGCGCGCTGGTCGACTCGAATGACGACTGGAGAGAGGATCCCGCGCAGGAATCCGAAATCATTGCGACCGGCATACCGCCCTCGAACGACCTGGAGTCAGCGATTGTGCGGGACCTGGCGCCAGGTGCTTACACCGCGATCGTGCGCGGGGTGAATAACACATCCGGCGTGGCCGTGGTGGAAGCGTACGGGCTGAACTAACCGTCTTTTGTTGTAGCGGCCAGGGGAAGGGGCCGGCGCCATCGGGAGCAAAATCGAAGTCCGCGTCCGCTGCATTTGCGGACCAGGCTTCTGTCGATATGGTCGTCTTGTACCAATGAAGACATTTAACGCGCTGACGGCTTTTCTCCTTTTGACCGCGCTGCCCAGCGCTATTTTTGCCGGGACGGTTTCGTTGCCGCCGCAAAAAGACAACACGCTTTACGAAGACGCTGCCGGTCAGCTCAGCAACGGTCAGGGCCCTTATCTATACGCGGGACGTATCCAATCCGACAGGCTGCGCCGTGGGTTAATCGCTTTCAACGTCTCCTCTATCCCTGCCAATGCGACGATCACTGGGGCGACGCTTTCAATGTTTCTGTTTCAGTCGGGTCCTGGTTTTAACTCGGGCGACGTCTCGGTGAGCAAAGTGTTGCGGAATTGGGGGGAGGGCGAGTCCAACGCCGGCGAGCCGGGCGGCGGCGGCATTCAGGCTGAGCCAGGCGATGCAACCTGGATCCACACTTTTTACAGCAGCGCCCTGTGGACCACCCCCGGGGGCGACTTTTCCGCGACGGCCAGCGCCACCACGCCGATCACCACGGCGAGCATGACCTACTCGTGGAGTAGCAGTGGATTGATCGCGGACGTGCAGTCCTGGGTTTCCACCCCTGCGACTAACTTTGGGTGGGTCATCCGCGGCAATGAAATCGACTCGGGAACGGCGCATCGATTCAACAGCGGCGACAACACCAGTAATCCGCCGCAGTTGACTGTGACTTATGAAGTTCCCACCCTTGGCAACATCGCCACACGGCTGCGGGTGGAAACGGGCGACAATGTTTTGATCGGGGGATTTATTGTCACCGGTACGGAATCGAAAAAGGTCATTGTGCGCGCGATCGGCCCATCTCTTCCTCTTGCCGGAGCGCTGGCCGATCCTGTCCTGGAGCTGCGTAATTCCTCGGGCGGTCTTATCCTTTCCAACGACAACTGGAGAGACGACCCGGTGCAGGAATCCGAAATCATCGCGACCGGCATTCCACCGGGTAACGAATTGGAATCGGCTATCGTGGCGACCTTGCCGGCGAATAACTCAGCCTACACCGCTGTCATGCGCGGGGTGAACAACGGGACGGGCATAGGAGTGGTGGAGGCATACGATCTGGATCGAACGGTCGACTCGAAGCTGGGGAACATTTCCACCCGCGGCTTGGTGGAGACAGGAGATAACGTTTTGATCGGCGGATTGATTGTCCTGGGTCAGAGCCCCCTGCGGGTAATCGTGCGTGCGCTCGGCCCATCGTTGCCGGTGTCCGGAGCGCTGGCAGACCCAACTCTGGAACTACGTGATGGCGATGGTGGCCTCGTCATCTCCAATGACAACTGGAGAGACGATCCGCTGCAGGAATCCGAAATCAATGCGACGGGCATACCGCCCTCGAACGACCTGGAGTCGGCGATCGTGCAGAATCTGGCGCCAGGTGCCTACACCGCGATTGTGCGCGGGGTGAATAACACTTCCGGCGTGGCCGTGGTCGAGGCCTACGGCCTCAATTAACCCGTTTCACGGCGTCTGGAGGACAGGCGGGCGTAAGGCGCCCTTCACATCGAGGTGTGCCCAATCGATCTCGACCCGCTGCCGTTGAGCGAACCGATCGTGGAAGAATAGTTCCTTGTGCCGGCAGCCGTGCTCATGCACCAGACGCGTGACCTTCACGTCGAAACAGCAATATTCGGCGATCTCGAGTAAGCGTCCTTCGCGCCACCAGCGAATCGCGTCGAGACCGGCGGCAGTCTTTTGGATGCCAAGAGTGGCGTGGGCGATGGAGTCTAGGCCCAGCCGATGGCCCAACCGTTTTTCCACGTCGACCATCAGGTCGGCGGTCTGAAGTTCGGCGACGAGGTCGAGGATCGTATAGCCCATCAAGACATGGTAATCGAAGTTCAACACGTTGAACCCAATGACCAGATCCGCGCGACGCAAGCGCTCGATGAGCCGGTTCACTTGCGCCTCGCCAAAGACCTCGTAGCGGCCCGTGGCAGTGCTGAAAATGACACCAACCGACATGCGCATGTCGCATTTACGAGTCCATCCGCCGGCATCGTTCGCGGTCCGTTGCGTTTCGAGGTCGAAGTAAACGATGTCGCTCGGCATCTGGTGAATCTTCAGCGAAGTAAGCGTTTCATTTCAACTCAAAGCCGCCGCAATCGAAACTCATCATTTGATCCACGCCCGTAACCCTGAATTGTTCGACCGCCGCGCCATCGTCCTGAAAAACATCGAGTGCGTTTGATCCCCGAGCCGCCAGAAACGCACGAGTAAGGTCTGGCGTTTCACTAATGCTGAAGAGGGGCAATCCATCGTTCGCCTTTAAGAAACTCCCGTCGGAGTCGAAACCGATGGCTAATTCCACCGTGACCCTCTCATCGTTCACGAGGGGATTGGGCTGCAATTTCACTCTCAACTTTTCCGGCGCAGCCGTCTCGCTCGGCGGCGAGGCGACTGGCTTGCCGTCCACGAGAGTGAAATCCTTGTGCGCCACGATCCATTTCTCGAAATCCACTTTCCAATCCGAAACCGGAGGATGGTCGCCTTCTGGTTTTGGAGCAACCAGACTGAGGCCGCGCACCCGTTGGGCGTGGCTGTTTTCCTCGAGCAAGTAGATTTTGTCCTCCGTCATGGAGACCGCCATCACCAGCGGCTGCGGTTGGTCCGGGGGAGCGATGAGCTTCCGCAGAAATTCGCCGGAGGAAGAGAATTGTTTTACCTCCGTTGTCGGCGCCCCCTTGGCGGTGCGATCGATGACCCAACGCGTGCCGTTTCGTCCTGAAACCATCATGACCGGATCGATATTTTCCGCTGCCCCTTCGGCGGGGGTGGCCGAAGCGGTAGACTCCGGTCCATCGCCGTCACTTAGCTTTACCGTCTTCTGTTCTAAGTCATAGAGGACATGCCCGGTGCCGTGCGAAACCAGTTCCACAGTCAGAAGCAACCCGTCGTCTCGCATACCCAGGGATCGGATCCGGGAAATCCGGGGTGAATCCGCCGCCGTGATCCAGTCATTAAAGAAAAACCCGACACCTTCGATCTTCAGGTGACCGACCACGAATCCATGCGCGCTATATTTTCCCGGCGAAACATTTTCTCCGCCGTCATCCTTTCCATTCCACGTCGTGGAGAGTGCGTCCGCTCCGATCTTAAATTCGTTGATATCCGCCTCGCGGTGCAGAACGCGGACCAGCTTCCCTTTTGCGTCATACACGCCCAGGCTGATCGTACCGTCGAGCGGCGGAGGCAGGAAGCTAATCCGGATGTTCCGTGCCGCTGGCGTCGAGGTCGGCTCAGGTGCGGGCGATTCCTGTGCTTGCGCCGCAACTGTCATCCCCAGAAGCGAGACGAGAAGCGGCCAGGTGATTGTCTTCCCGGAGGGCGATTTGTCGTTTACTTTTGTCATTCCGAGCGAAGTTTTACCGCAGCAAAACAAAGCCGGGGAATCTCTCACTGTCATCCCGGGAAGGAAACGTTTCTCTTTAAAGCAAGAGATGCTTCGTTCTTCGACTCCGCTCCGCTTCGCTCAGAATGACAAGTTGATGAACTCACAAAATAATTCGCTCAGCATGACAATGGAAAAAGCTTTGTGGTCATTGCGCGACGTTAAACGTAATGACGCCAATTCACGTCGGGAAAGAGGTTGTCGCGCCATTCGCAGTTTGAAAGAAAACCTTCATCGACCGCGCCGCTGGTAAATTCATCCTGAAGACGATTGAACCGAAGCAGGTGATCGGTCACCCGCTTGGTCGCGTAATGCGTGGCCGTGCCGGTCCTCATCAGGAACGCCCAATCGCTGGATTGCGCGAGCAATAATTCCCGAGCGAGCTGTTTGAGGACGCGATCTGTGAGTGCGCTTTCATCAGAGGCATGCGCGCGCGCCACTTCCGTCATCCGCCGGGCTGCGGCATGGAGATGCGGATAAATCCAGGAGTTGCTCTCATCGAGCCAGACTCCGAGGTAGCCATTTTCGCCCCAACTCGAGGCTGCGGGCGCGATCGTTTGTTGCGTCGGACGATCTTTCAAAAATGCGGTCGGGGTGGTGAGTTGAAAATCCCACTGACCATATGTCTTGCTTGTCAGTCGAAGATCCTGATGCCCAAGGGCCGCTTGGCGAATGAACGATTCCAAAAAATGCGGTCCTTCAAACCACCAGTGCCCGAACAATTCGGCATCAAAGGGAGCGACGACAATCGGATCGAAATCCAGCGCCCGAAGTTCGTTGCTTTGCTGCCGTCTCACCTCAAGGAAATGGGACGCGTGCCCCTCCGCGGTGCTCCTGGCCCTGTCCGGGTCGTAAAGTTCTTTATCGCAATCGCGCCCCGTGATGCGGTGATATTTCAACCCGGTAAATTTGCGCGTGGAAGCGGTAGCGGCTCCCGGTCGCAGATATTCGAGCGGGAGGTCGAAACCGATGTCGCGATAAAAGTCACGGTAGAAAGGATCGCCCGGGTAACCTTCCGTCGCGCTCCAAACCTGCCGGCTCGAATCGCGGTCTCGTGCGAATGCGGCGGGGCCAGCCGCCGTGTAACACGGAGCGTAGATTCCGCGTCGCGGCCGCGGCTCGCCGAACATCAGACCATGCGCATCCAGGATGAACCAGCGCAAGTTCGCCTCCTGCATGATTGTCTCCACGCCGGGCGCGTAGGCGCACTCCGGGAGCCAGAATCCAGTCGGATCGGCGCCGAACGCGACACGGTAGACGTCGCACCCGATCAAAATCTGCGCCCGCACCGCCGTCGGCGATGGCTGCAGCAGCGGGAGCAAACCGTGCGTCGCCGCCGTGGCCATGATTTCCAGGCATCCTTCGTCCCGCAATTTCCGAAACTCGCCCAGGAGGTCGCCCCCGCACCCCAGGAACCGACCCCGGCAGTCGAGAAAGTTGGCGTGATAAAACTCCGATAGTCTTCGGAGCGGTTCGTCGGCGCGATTGCGCTCCATTTCGCGCGCGGCTAGCTCGATCGAGCGGTCGAGGTAGCTGACGTAGCGGTCCCGCAGCAATTGGTCCTGAAACATGGCGCACAGGGTCGGCGAAACGGACATGGTGAGCTGGAAGAGCACTCCATCGCGGACCAGCCGCTGCATCATGGCGATGAGCGGAAGATAAGTTTCGGTGATGGCTTCGAAAAGCCACTCCTCCTCGAGAAATTCTTCGTGTTCCGGATGCCGGACGAACGGCAGGTGCGCGTGAAGAACGAGCGCGAGATGACCGGAAGACATTTCGAAATACGGATTTCGGAAAGATTTCCGATTACCGACTCACTCTAAAGTCGAATTGCCGTCTTTCCGCAATCCGAAATCCGCGATCCGCAATCGTCAGAGCGTTCGGCAAAAATCCTGAAAGCGATCAAGACCCTTCTTGATCACGTCGATGCTCGTCGCGTAGCTGAGGCGCACGGTCCGATCATCGCCAAAGGCGATCCCGGGGACCACGGCGACATTTGCCTTGCTCAATAAGCGATCGGCAAAGTTCTGCGAGCTGAGCCCCAGCTGGCTGATATTTACCAGGATGTAAAACGCGCCTTCGGGTTTCACCGCGGTGATGTTGGGGATTTTTGTGATCCGGTCGTACATGTAACTGCGGCGCATGGCGAACTCGTCGCGCATGTCGGCGAGCGGCTGTTGGTCCCCTTTGAGCGCCGCAACGGCGCCGCGCTGCGCGAAGGAACAGGGATGCGAGGTGCTATGGCTCTGGATATTGTCAGCCGCTTTCGCGACGGCTTCGGGCGCCGCCATGTAGCCCAGACGCCAGCCCGTCATTGCGTACGCCTTGCTGAATCCGTTGACCGTGATCGTCAAATCATACGCCTCCTGGGAAAGCGAGGCGATGCTGACGTGCTGCGCTTCGTCGTAAACCAGTTTCTCGTAGATTTCATCGGAGAGGATATAGATGTCTTCCTCGGCAGCGACCTCGACGATTCCTTCCAGCTCCTCGCGGGTGTAGACCGACCCCGTCGGGTTCCCCGGACTGTTCAAGATCAGCATCTTGGTGCGCGGGGTCATCGCATTTTCAAAATCTGACGCGCGCATCTTCCAGCCGTTGCGTTCCGTGGTCGGCACGATAACCGGTTCGGCGCCGGCCAGGCGGACCATGTCGGGGTAGCTCACCCAATAGGGTGAGGGAATCAGCACTTCGTCACCAGCCTGGCAGGTTGCCAGGATGGCGTTGTAACAAGAATGCTTGGCGCCGCTGCTGACGATGATCTGGCTTGGCCGATACTTCAGCTGATTGTCGGCCTCCAATTTCTCCGCAATCGCCTGGCGTAGTTCGGGCAGGCCTCCGCTCGGGGTGTATTTGGTAAACCCACCCTCGAGGGCCGCGATGGCCGCTGCTTTGATATGATCCGGCGTATCGAAATCCGGCTCTCCTGCGCCGAAACCGCATACATCGATTCCTTCGGCTTTCATCGCCTTTGCCTTGCTGTCGATCGAGAGGGTGAGAGAGGCGGTCAATTGGGCGGCGCGCGCGGAAATTTCCATGGCTGTCGGAGTAGGGTTGAGTGTTTGCAAAATGGGAGCGCAAGCTATGGGCGCGCGTAGAAACTTTCAATCAAAGGTTTGAAGTTATTCTCGTCTACCTGCACGATCGCCATCTCCCGCTTCGCGTTCTCCGCGGAGTCAGAAGCGTGGGCGGCGTTGATCATGATCGTCTGGCCGAATTCCTTTCGGATCGAGCCGGGTGGCGCTTTGGCGGGATCGGTGGGGCCGAGGACGTCGCGGATTTTTCGGACGGCGTCATCGCCTTGATAAACAATCGCAATACATTTCTCGGAACCGGGCGCGTTCCGCTGCTCGCCGCCGACCGCACTCGGGCGTCCCCCCGCCATGAACTCAACGATGTCTTCCCAGGCGTTGCGTCCTTTTTCGGAGCCGAGCTTCTCTTCCAGGACCGGCAGGACGGGCCCGTAAAATTCCTCCGCCTGCGCCACGCTCATGCAGTGGACCTTGAACCCGACGATGTAGAGACCGGTGCGCGAAAAAACTTCGATCACGCCACCGGGCCGCTGGTTCGGAAACTTGAAATTGTCCGGCTTGATCAGCACAAGGGATTTTTCGACCCTGGCCTCCTTCGGAAACTCGATCACACGATCGAGGATTCCGCCGTCGCTATCGGAGAATTCCGCCCAAAGCTTCAAATCGCGTTCCACGGCTTTGGGGTCGAAAGCAGCCAGGGCGGCCGGCTCGAAATAGACGACCTTGCCGGAGTCGTCCGTGATGTAGTCCCCGAAGGTGTCACGAATCGTTTCACCGCTGGTCCGCTCATGCACGATGTGGCCAATGGTGTGGTGGATTTTTTCCACGGCGTCCGGCCCGCGGAAGACAAGCATCAGGGCGCGTGCTCTTTGTCCGTTGAGCTTTCCGGTAAAATTCTTTAGCACGTAATCGCGGATCAGCTCTTGCGTGGCGCGATGTTCCGGGTCGGTTTCTGTCACGATCGTGTCCGCGTAACGCCTGGTCAGCTCTTCGCTGGGCGCGAACATTCTGGCCGTGACGACATCCAGACCGGTGCGCGAGATAAGGCGGGCAATAATTCCGCCCGTGCGCGATTTGCGCATCGAATACGGCGTGACAATGACGTAGGAAAGCTCTTCGTTCGGCATGCAATGTTTTCCCGGCGGCTTCGAAAGATCAACCGCGTGGATGCAGGAAAATCGAGACCGCGAACGGGTCGGGAAAAATGCTTTCGACCCCTCCTTCCGTCAAGCGCTTTTACGGGTCGCGACGGTGTGCTGGGCCGTCTGCCGAACGGCTACAAGCGCGATCCATTTTCCGCGACGGCGGATTTCTTGGAGAATGCAGCCATTCCTTTGGAGCGCGGCAACGACGCCTTTTTCCTGCGAGCGCAAAATTCCCGATAGAATCAAGCGGCCATCCGTCGCGAGATGACCCGACCAGATCTGCAAGGCCCTGATTAAGATCTCGCTGAAAAGATTCGCGGTGATGATGTCGTATTTCCCGGTAAACTTCTGTTTCAGGATGTCGCCGGTCGTAATCTTGATGTGGCGGGCGCTGTTGGCCTGCACATTCCGCTTCGCCGTGAAGCAGGCGAGGGGATCGCTGTCGATCGCGAGCACACCTCCGGCTCCGAAATAACTCCCGGCGATGGCGAGAATGCCGCTGCCCGTTCCCGCATCGAGCATGCTCCAGCCGGGGGTGAGACGACGCGTGGCACGTTCGAGCAAGCGCAAACACATTGCGGTCGTTGCATGATGGCCAGTTCCAAACGCTGCTTCGGCTGGAATAATTACGGCTCGCGCGGTGACGCTCTGCTGCTCGGGTTCGCTTACGATCACGAGGCGTGGACCGATCCGTAACGGCTTTCCCTGAGCTTGCCGTGCGAAGTGCTGAAGCCAACACGGCCGCAATCTTTCGACCCTTCCGCCGAACTCGCGGACGAGATCCTTCGCTCGTTTCTGCGTCTGGCAGGAGATTTCCAGGAGCGCCCGCTCGCTGCCCGGGCGCTCAACGATCGCAAGTGCGCGGCCGAAGCGCTCCGTCAGCTCTTCCCCGTGGGCGCGCAGCCATCGCGCTCCCGCGCGCTTTCGCCAGATATACTTCAAGATTGTTCAAGTATAGCGTAGGGCGGAACGGAAAGCCTCGGTGGCATATGCATGAATGACCTCGCCTTGATCCACCGTTTTATTCCCACGCCTGAGCGCTCGGGCGCACGGACACTTCTGCTGCTGCATGGAACCGGCGGCGATGAAAACGATCTGATCCCTCTCGGGCGCGACCTCGATCCCGCAGCCGGGTTGCTTAGTCCGCGCGGCAACGTCCTCGAAAATGGGATGCCGCGGTTTTTCCGGCGTCTGGCGGAAGGCGTCTTCGATGAAGAAGACGTCATTCGCCGCGCGCACGAACTGGCTGATTTTGTTGGCGCCGCGGCGGAGCAATATGAATTCGATCCGCAACGCGTCTTCGCAGTTGGTTATTCCAATGGAGCGAACATGGCGGCGGCAATTTTGCTCCTTAGACCCGAAATACTTGCCGGCGCGGTCTTATTCCGCGCGATGGTCCCGCTCGTGCCGCCTGTTATGCCCGACCTCGTGCGGACGCGCGTCCTGCTTTCTTCCGGCGAGCATGATCCGATTGTGCCGAAGGAAAATGCCCAGCGGCTCGCGGCGATGCTGCGGGAGGCTGGCGCGAATGTCATGGTGCGCTTCGAGCCAGCCGGGCATGCCCTCGCTTTCGGCGACATCGAAACGGCGAAAGGGTGGATCGCTGAGCGAGATGAGTGAACGATTTGCGCGCGCCTTAGAAGGCCCAGGTGCCGTGGGCAAATTTCATCGCATAAAGCGCGAGTAGGAGCAGAGAAGCCACGGTGATGAGGCGGGCGGCCATCGGGCGGGCCGCGGCGAGACGGGCGAGAAGGATGAAAATGGGAAAAAGCGTCAGGCAATACCGCGGCACGCTGACGACATAGGTAGTGCTGTTAATAAGGAGCCAGTTAAACGTCATCCAGACTGCGTAAGTGGGGCGCAATTTGATCCAGCACCAGACCGTGCAAAGAAAGGAAAAGACGATGAAGGTAAATTCCATCAGCCCTTCCGTAAGATTGAAGCCGGGAATGCGCAGCCAGACATCACGGATCCCTACCCAGGGAAAGGTGATCTTTTTGTACCAGTTTTTCTCCATTATGGGCGAAAAAGCGAAAGGATCGCCCGTGACGCGATAGTTGATGAAGAGATAAGTCGCAAAGCCGAGGGGAAGCGCTGCGATCCATAGCCAGCTCCAGTTGATTCGGCGCGTAATCCGATATTGCAACCAAGCTTCGACGAGCAGAGCGGGCCCGAGCAAAAGTCCGTTCACGCGGGTGGAGCAGGCGAGAGCTCCGAGCACTCCCGCTACCATCCAGAATTGCATCCGTGCCGCCAGCAAACATCCGAGCACGAGGGCGAGGAACAGGCTTTCGGTGTAACCGATGTGCAAAAAGTAAGCGGTCGGGAAAATGAAAAGGAACCAGACCGCCAGTCGCGCCACTTTCTTCGGTTGATCCAGTTCCACTAATCGGCGCAGGAGAAGTCCGGCCCAGACGGAGGCCGCGCCTGAAACCAGAAGCGCCGCCCAAAAGTAACTTCGGCACACGAACGCAACCGCCCGCACCAACCACGGGTAAAGCGGATAGAAGACAAGGGAAAACAGCCCCTCCCCCTTGCCCGAATAGCCATGCTCCGCCAGCCTCAAGTAATGCGTCGCGTCCCAGCGATTCCAGAGCTTTTCCAACGGTGCGTATTGGTCGAAGAGCGTTCCAACACTCAGGATCGCAAGGTAGAGCACAAGACCCTTCAGGGCCAGAATCAGGAGCGCGGTGTCGGTATCGGCCCCCGTCCACCGCAGCAACTGGGGACGCGCAGGAGGTTGGGCCGTCGCTTCCGTTAATTCCATTGTGTTCGAATACCGGAGAATGGACCCAGCGTCCAGTTCTTCGCCGCGCCACACCAGCGCCAACTCCGCTGATTCTTCCTAACGTTTCCCAGCCGCCGGCGGAACGGACCGTCAGATCGGTGATCTTTAGGTCCTTCCGCCTGCGAGGCTAGGCAATTCTTAGGCTATTGGGTGGCGTAGACCTCAACTAATCCGACCCCCGTTACGCCGCCCACGCCGGCGACCACGGCCGTGTACTGACCCGGAGGCAAGACCGCCACAATGGCGGCCTCAGCCGCGTCGGCGGGAGCGAGGTTTAGCTGCTGTAGTTCGGCTGCCTGGCTCGGGTCATCCTGCCAGTTGTCATTAAAGGCCACGATTTGCCCGTTGTTGTCGAAGAGTTCAAGTATGGGATTGCCGAGCGGATTGTTAATCCCAGCCTGCGCGAGGGATGGCCCCAGTGCGCGCACCACTACCCTTGAGGGATTGATACTGGCTCCTCCGAGGGTAAAGCCTCCAATCATCACGTCGTTGCCGGTCTGGACGGAGCCGCGCGTCGCGATGTTGCCCAGTCGCGCGATGGCCCCCGAGTTGAGATCATACAGTTCCACCAATCCGACGCCGGTATCGCCGTTTAGGTCGGCGAGCGTAGCGGTGTAAGCCCCCGGGACCAGGTTGGCAACTATCGCAGACTCACGAAAATCGGAAGGCGGAATGCCCGTCGCTTTGATCTCTACCTGCTGGGTGTCCTGCCAATTATCGTTCACCGCCAGAGGGGAACCGTTCGGTCCGAAGAGGCGCAGAATGGGATTGCTCAAGACGTCGGCTATTCCGGAATTAGTCAGCGAGGGGCCTATGCCGCGGATGATGATCCGCTTCGATTCGCTCCCGTTGATGATGAATCCGCCGATCATAACGCCTTCGCCGGCTTCCACCCGGAGGCGAGTGGAAATATTAATTGCCTGTGCGGCAGGACTCGGGCTCGGGCTCGGTGAAGCGCTCGGGCTCGGTGAAGCGCTCGGGCTCGGCGAAGCACTCGGGCTCGGTGAAGCACTCGGGCTCGGCGAAGCACTCGGGCTCGGTGAAGCACTCGGGCTCGGTGAAGCACTCGGGCTCGGTGAAGCACTCGGGCTCGG
>Ga0190272_10000948_pt1 | contig 14176 bp, 16 predicted proteins | sample Popmic504T_FD_133746 | JGI IMG/M metagenome (GOLD analysis project Ga0190272, IMG submission 133746) | Populus adjacent soil microbial communities from riparian zone of Shoshone River, Wyoming, USA - 504 T | ecosystem: Environmental > Terrestrial > Soil > Riparian zone | place: USA: Wyoming...
CCTGTCGCAGTCTGCCTTACACTGCGCCGCAGTCGTTCCGCGGTAGTAAGTAAGACGTTCTCCGTTTAGCGAAGCGCTTTCATTGGTCGGTCCCCATCTTTCAACTCGTGGTGTAGGCGTTGGTGTTACCGGTGGCCTCACATTAGCGTTCACGTTGGAATCGGATTCATCATTTACTGTATCGCCTCCGCCGGCCAGCGCCACCGATACGTCGGCAAAGAACGAGGCCTGTCTGGAGCCCACCAGGCACTTTAATGCTGAAGATATTTTCCATTCCAGATTCCCGCGCATGTCGTCAGCTCCCTGACTCAATCCCCACGCCTTATGATCCGACCGCTTGTTGCTCACGACTCCGGCGTCGCCGCCGAAGCAGTTAGCGTCAGGAACATAGCTGGCGATAATCACTGATGCATCCGCATATCTATCCGACAAGGTTGGAGCGTTCATCGACTTACACTGAAACAGGAGATCGAGTTTGAAATTGAGGTTGCCTTGCAGCCTTCCGGCGGTCTGGTCTTTGGCCCAGGAGTAATGGGTCGCTCGATTAGTAGATCCCGCGCCGGGATCCCTGGCAAAGCAGTCGGTGGAGGAAGTCACATTAGCGTTTCCATTGGAGTTAGATTTGTTTACGTTGGAATTAGATTTACCAGGTGACGCATCGTCTTTCCCGAACCACACGAATGCCATGATGGCTCCCGCAATAAGTATGAGCCCAACCAGAGCAGCAATGCCGATCGCCAGAAGGGGTTTCCTGCTTTGTCCCTCGTTTGCCTGAGCCGGCTGTTTCGGTGGATACAGCGGTAAAGGCTGAGGAGATACTATCGTCGAAATGTGAGGTGGTCTTGGACCACCTGGGTTCGTCGTGGGATTCAATATTGCCGTAGGAGCCGGCATTGTAATACGAGGAGCGGTTACGCTTGGGGTTTCGTCCTCGTCGTCTGGGGCGGAAAGAACAGTCCCATCCATCAGGCAGAAAGTCAGGTTATCTTCAAAAGTGCGCTTGCAAACAGGACAAGTTTTCATCGGCACCTCAATAGATGATGATAGTAGACCTCACTAACAGACGAGCGCCTTCGGACTGCGCACCAGAACGAACCATCGTGCAGCAGCTTTAGCGCGATCGTGGCAGCCCCGACCGTGGACCAACTAATCTATAGATCTTTCCGAAAATAATTCGATCAAGCGCATTCGCCCCTGTGGATTGCAGTGTATTACTCATACTCATCAGATGAGATTGGTAACCTTAGCTGAAACCAGATGCGCCTGAAAGCAAAAAATAACCGGCCCGAATCTACCTCTTTTTCGGAATCGGCAGAAGCATTGAGACTTGCTTCCGATACTCCTCATACGACGTGCCGTGAATGCTCACTTTGTCGCGCTCTTCAAGTTGTATGGCGATCAGGATGTAAGCGGTTGTAGCAATAGCAAACATCAGATGTCCCACCGTCATGTCTGGCGTTGACCAGAAGGCGATGATGAAACCCAGCATGATCGGGTGACGCACAATCTTGTATAGAAAGGGTGTCCCGAAACCCAACTCCGTATATTCCTTTTATCAGAATCGCCTGACTGAGAGGAGCAGGTTCGCCGGAGTCTATTGACTTAGGCACGACTAGATTGCCAACGAACCCGATGGCGTAGAGGAATGTGACGAAGAAAACTAAATAGCTGACCACCCCATATACGAAAGCAAGTAAACGACCCATGATCTGTTTCTCCTTTCGTGTTTAATGGTTGAAACTTAAGAAGGCGACAGTTCCGATTCAACGGCCGCGATGCAGCTTCATCACGGGGAAGTTGACATAACAGCCTCTTGATTCACCTTCAGCGCTGTTATGTTCCGGCCGTTCTAGGCATTCCAAATATCTACAGCACAACGCCACTCGCCGTCCGATTCTCGATGCCAAACGGTAACTGCACGGCCTTCAGTTGTGACAGGCGTACCATCGGGAGCATTCATCTCAACCTTGTTGCGGCTGAACATATAGGCAAGAGTCCCATCGTCTGAAAGTGACACATCCGTCGTCGTCCAGCTGATCCGAAACCCGGGAATCTTCATACTGCCTTCAACGTATTCGCGCAACGCATTCTTACCGGCTACAGCCGGTAAACCAGGTGCGAAAACCACGGCATCGTCAGTCCAGTATGAAAGTATGAGGTCCACGTCTCGACCTTCGGAAGCCGCGGCTGCCCACTCGGCATCGCGTCGAAGCAGCCGCGCTTTCTCGGAGTTTAAGTCCAATTGCCTCTGCCTTTCTGTTCGACAAGAGGTCGACCTCAAGCGACTACTCTCTTGTTGCTACAACTTCGAGGTACTCTCCGTCACCCAAAGTCGTGTTGTCTTTTGCTTCATTATGTTCAATCCACAGCCGCTCCAGATCGCTTCTGAGCGCCGTCTGCCCGTCGGGGTCGAGGGCAGCAAACGCGCGTTGCGTTGGACCGTAATACATACGGAAGAACTCAACAACCTCGGCAGGTGGAAAAGGATATTTGAACCGGCACATCTGCCGCGTCAGTTGTAAGTCCGCGACTCCATCGCGCATTCGTTCGCGCACGGTTTCCTCATCACCACATTTGAGAGGCGATGGCATGTTGGGCGGCGGCGGCACATGTTTGCCTGTGACCTTGAACATCTGACCGATGAATCCTTCCGGCGTCCAGTTTGCCATGGCAATCTTTCCACCGGGCCGGCAGACTCGCACAAGCTCAGCGGCAACCAATTCAGGCCGAGGCGCGAACATCGCTCCGAACATACTCACCACAACATCAAACGCCGCATCCGCATACGGCAGACTTTCTGCATCGCCTTCGTCAAACTGAATCGTCAGGCCTTCCGAAGCAGCACGTGCGCGTGCCTGTTCAATTAGATTCGGTGCTATGTCGACGCCGGTTACGACTGCGCCCGCACGGGCCGCCGGTATTGCCAGATTACCGTTGCCGCAGGCTACGTCGAGCACGCGAACACCCGGCTTTAGCGCAAGGCGCGCAATAAACTCCTCGGCGTTTGTTTCAATATGCTTTGCGACCTGGCCGAAGTCGCCACTCATCCACATCGCTTTGAGCCGGGTTTTTAAAGATTCCATCTCAGGCTGAGTTGTGCTCATGTTTCATCTCCATTCAATAAAGGATATGAAGTCAGTGCCACGGAGCGGAAACGGTTTCGCTCGCATCCACGTTAATCCGATTCTTGAATGGCTCGAAGAATAGTTAGAGGTCGAGAAGGGTGGTTTACCCCCGCTCGTTGATTGCCACGATCGTGCGCGGGGGCAAGCCCGCCTTCCTAACCTTGGACTAACCCGGGAGCCATTTACGGGCCCACCAGCTCGGTGATTCGACCAAGTCTAAGGCCTCCACCTCAACGACGGCGGCGCGTAGCTGTCTTCGCTGCTGCCGCTTTACGCAGCTGTTTGGCGGCGCGCTCCGCGATCCCACTCTTTATCAGCTTCCGAACAAGGGTTGCCGGTAATGGTTTTTCAGCAGGAAACTGAATGGTGCCTTTGCTCGTTTTGTAAGCCTTGAGTTCCTTCTTGTTGGCAACGATCGGGAAAGCGCCGGGATAGAACGCGCAGTGATCGGTCCACGCACCAAACGATGCCAGCATTCTCCCGTCCAGACGGAAGCTTGGAAGCTGATAGCTAATGCACTCTTCGGCCCCGGGCGCCGCGGACTTGATGTCTTTGCGCAGCTTCTCGAGCGCAGCCCGCTTGTCCTTGCTCAAAGTGGCAAGGTAATCATCGATGGTTTTCGGTTTGGCTGACATGGATTAGCTTGCTCGGAAGCCTGGCACTAGATCGCACAATCTCAGTGCGGCCTTCAGCGATCTATAGCCGCGTGTTTCGTTCTTTGTTTGCGGAACACTCCTCAAGCAGGCGCGCTGTCGGCGTTGATATGTTTTAAAGGTGAGTCGGCGAGCAAAGGCCTGAGCTTGGCGAGCTGATCTGCGGTTGACTCTTTCATCCAGCCGGCAACTGGCAAGGCCAACGCCTCGTCCATCACTTTCTGGCCCTTAACGTCATCACCTATTCCGAAATAGGCCTCCGCCTGGGTTGCCTTCACCCAGTATTCACCTTCCGAAGATGGCTTCTCGGCTTTCAGAAAGTCCTCGCAAATCGCCAGGACCTCGCGCCGAACTCGCTGAGCCTGCACGAAGTCTGCAATCGCTTCAGCGGGACCGGCGTCGTTCGCGCATCTTACGTTCAGCAAAAAAGCAAGGTTGATTCCATTGTAGTAGTCATTGCGCAGATAAAAGCCTCGCTCATAACTGCGCACAGCTTCATCCAGATACGCCACATCCCCGGTTGATTCCCAAAGCCTCTTATGTACTGCGCCCCATAATCCGAGCGTCTCAGTATCATTGGAAGTTGTAGGATTGAGAACAGTAAGGAGCGCTCGCGCCTCCTTCAAGGCCGCCTCCTCAGTCGGGTACTTACTCTTGTAGGTAAGCAAGGCCAGGCGCTGAATAATGTATGGATCCTCCGGCCGTTCTATGGATGGCTCACCTGCATTGAGCAAAGGGCCTCCCTTCATTAACTCGCGAACAGAAGAGAGAAGGGTTTTCGCGCTCACGAAGTCTTTGGCCTTTTGGGCGGCATCCACCTTTTGCATCAATATGCTGTGAACTGATTGCATGTCTGACACGTCAGGTTCTGCCGGCGCATCACTTGAGCGCTTGACTGACGCCGACGCGTTCTCTACGACAGCGTCCATGGCCCTGCCAATTGCGGGAGGGTCGAGCTTGCTCAAAAGTGTATAAATGGGGCTGTCTTTAGCGCGCGGGGTCTGGTTTAAAATCTCGCTGATGGCCTTAGTTAGCAACTCGCTGAACCGCCTTGCTTCTTTGACCCCTATGTCTTCTCCCAGGTGGTGGTACTGACGAACCAGAACGTGATTCAAGTCGAACGGAAAAACTTTTATCCCGTCCTCGGCGATCACGATTGTCGTGAAGGGGCGCAAGGCATGGCGCACACCCAATTCGTATAGCGCGTTCTTGTTTGAAGTTGACAGATCGGCCACCACAACATCTGCGGTAAGGAGTTGTTCATACATCGGCAAATCTATCATACCGGAATGAACGATTTCGTCGGCCCTGACGCATTTCAGACCAGCAGCTTCTACCGCGGGTCTGATCATGTTTTGGTACGACATGTCGAGATCGAGGGTACGGCCTGTTTCAAAGTCTGTCTTTTTGCCAAACCCCATCACAACAAAGCATGTTCCTATTGTTTCTTCAAGCATGGATTGTCCTCGCTACTTGTGAGCTGCAGCTTAATTATCAGTGGACGCAAGGCATCGGCTGAAAGTTTTATGTTGTCTTAGCTCCACCGTCAAGCGGGCCGTGATCGTCAGCCGCTTCGCGACGGCCTGTTCGGTGTGCATTGCGAGTCAATGCAGCCGATGTCGAATTCATTTCGCGCCACTTACGCAGCAACCGCTGTTCTTTGTCCGTGGCAATACCAGCTTTCAATTCTTCATTTGGACGATGTGTCTCGCGCCAGGTTAGTGTCTCTCTAACTGTATCGTTCAGGGGGCGAAAGGTAAGTCCAGCGCGAACAGCTTTATCACAATTGATGAACATGAAGCCCTTCAAAAGCGGCGCAGCTTCTTCCGGGAACCAAAGGGGCATTTCGCTCCACGGAGCCACCTTCTCATGCAGCAGGAAATCGTCATTGGCCCATGTAAAAGAAGCGTCACTATCGCCGGCCCTTTTACATTCCTCAAGCACCATTTCCATCGTCAAGTTCTTAGGCAAGCCGCTGGCGTTATATACTCCCGTTTCCTTACGTTCAATCATGCTCACAGTCCATTCGGCCAGATCGCGGACGTCAATAAACTGAACATATCGTTCAGGATGACCCGGAGCTAATATTTCACCCCCGCGCGCGACACGCACAACCCAATAGGTGAAGCGGTCGGTGTAATCGTCCGGGCCGACGATCAAACCGGGACGAATAATGAGTGCTCGACCGGGGAAGACTTCTGCTACCGCCTGCTCGCACAGAGCTTTTAACCCGCCATACATCCTCCCATAAGTCACTGCAGAGGTCTGGCCTGATGAATCAATCGCGTTAGCCTGATCCAATTGTTCGCTTGTCAGCGTTGCGAGCAGCGCAGTTTCGCCTACGCCGGCAACGCTGACATCCGCATACACGGATTGGCTGGAGATGAAGACATAGCGTTCAACGGAATCAGACAAGACTTCTGCTGATGCCCTTACGGTGCGTGGCAGATATCCCGAAGTATCAACGACAGCATCCCAGCGGCGGCCCTTAAGTTTGCCCAGATCACTGTTTCGATCTCCGTAAATCGTTTCGACATTTGTTAAGGGGTCAGATGGATTCGTGGAACGATGCTGGCCCCGATTGAAAAGCGTAACCTCATGAGTGTGAGCAATGGCGGCCGTGACTAAATGACGGCCGGCAAATCTTGTCCCGCCAAGAACCAAAAGCTTCATCTATTTACACCAGGTCGCCAACCAGGAAAGCGAACGGCCAATATCAATGCTGGTTTCAAGCATAATCATGCGGGCTTTGACAGAAGTCGTTGATTGTTCTCTAACAATTAGATCGGCACGCACCAGGCCCGAAGGGCCGAGAGTCAATAGCCACGCCCGTTAGGGCGTGGTTACTGGCGAATTCCGTATAGGCCCAAAGGGCCGACATTACCTCAATTTCTGCCGGCGCTTCTCGCCTCAGAATCCAACTTGCGTGTGGTCCACGACCTCACGGACGTGGCTATTGACTAACGGCCCTTCGGGCCTGCTTCGTCCTCATTCGCGCACCTTGATCGCACATCTCCTCAGCGCGACTTGTGCAAAGCGCCTCATGCGAGACTTCGCGGCGCGCTGGTGGATGCCGTGGTGAGACTTATGATGCCGCCCGCCCTCGCATGAGCCTGATTAACATCCAGCAGACAAAATAAAAAATCGCAATCCCCACTAACGCGTATAACGGAATAACCACAAAGACCAACGCTGATGTAGACGTTACCGAGACAAACATCGCATGGTAGTAACTCATCACGGATAAAATAACGACTGCTACCGACGCGATGAAAATCGCGATGCGCGATGCATCCGATGCATTTCGCCGGTGAATCATTACCGTTAAGACGAGCAGCACAATGTAAGGCAGAAGCGCCCAAAGGTAGAGAACGAGCAGTGTGAAATCAATGCCATTCTCCAGCGATGTTGTGCTCAACATGATTGAAAGGGTGCAGCCGAAGCCCAAGAGCACAACCACGATTCCGATAGTCTTCAGAAGTTTCATAGAATTACGTTTGTTTTGTCCTGGCAGTTCCTGAATCCCTGCGACTTTTCATGTAACGCCGCATTACTGCCACTCGCTCCTCGGCGTCGGGTAAGCGCTGCACCACCGGCTCAAGATGTCTTAGATACAGATACGGCGGAATACCTGGCACGGCTCGAAGCTCTGCAAGGAATGGTTGGAGCTTGGCGTAGACCGCGACATGCTCCGTATTTATGGCATTGAACATTTCACCGTCAATTGCACCGAAGACGACGAACGCCGTCGCCATGTCCCAATACGAAGCCACCATCCGAAAATCGGCGCTGTGCTCACTAGTTAAAACAGCAAGAATATCCTGCGTACTTTCGGGGTAGAAACCTGTAGTAAACCAATCGCGTGCCTTGCGCATAGTCGCCTCAGATCTCAACTCATACAATCTGAGAATACCCATCATGCTTTCATGTTCGTTACTCATGGCAAATACCTTTCGTCTTAAATCGCACTCGAGCTCACCAGCACTTCACTGCAGTCGACAGAAACTGCGGATTATGAACTAAAGCTTCAACGGTTCTTGGTTGGCGTCGATGAGAGAGGGCTGCAGACATTCCACACTGCGCCTATCAAGAGTTGAGTCGATCTTGCCAATAGCCGGGACGACGGCTGGAATGTGGGACTGCGACGACCAGAATTACATCCACCTCAACTGAGTAAATTATATTGAAGGGGAAGCGATGCAGAAGCATTCTCCTTAGGTTGGAAGCTACCGCGCTCCCAAGATAGGGATGTTCACACAGGCTATCGACAACTCGCTGCACATCATCGAGAAAATCATCTCCAAGCCCGGTGGAGGCGGATTGATAAAAAAGAGACGCCTCGGTCATCTCTTCTTCGGCTGGGTCGAGAAAGCGATAACCAATCATTTGAGGCGGGCGCGAGCTCGTGCCATGACGTCGTCGCCGGGTACAGCTTCAAGCTCACCTCTAAGATAAGCCTCGTACCTACGTTGCGCCTCGGCAATCCACAATTGCTCAACCTCAGCGTCATGTGAAGGATCAAGCTCCTCAATGAGGATGCGCGCCAGAGTAGCCTTCTCGTGGGGTGGAAGCGTTCGCGCCTGTTTCTCCAGCTCATCAAATAGTGCGCTCATGGGTGTCAATTATAGCGACGAACTGAGTTGAGAGCTAACACGCGCCGCAGTTGTTAGTCTGCGCTTAATCTAACATCTGCAGACCGACATGTGGTCGACTGCGCGTCAATCGAACCAGAAGTATTTCCAGTGCGTGTTCGGCACGTCGTGCACGGCATAGTAGCCGCGCGAAAGTTCCAGTGTTTGAGGCGTGTACTGCAAAAGATCCATCGCATGGCTCGTCGCTGTCTGCTCACCGCGCGGGTTGTAAACGACGAACTCTCGCGTACCCAGTGGCGACGCCGGCTGTTCGAAGACCAGATTGAAGGCATCGCCGCTCGGCTCGTAATGGAACCTTTCGATGCCAATAATCTCCGGGGAATAGTCCCTGTGCACCGACAGCAACGACGGTGGATAGTGTCCGCGCGTGGCGTGATACTGCTCAATGTCGGCGATCAACTGGGCGCTGTTACTAATCGCGCGGTTTCTGCTGAACTCGACGGCCGGCTCGAGGACCACCTGCTGAAGCAGGAAGACGGCAATGGGCACCACGAGAAAGTAAAGCGCGGGCGCCGCTGTGGAAGGAGGCGCCGTCTTCAATCCTTTCAGCCGCGGCGCGATTCTCACTACTACACAGACGCCCAAGATCGCACAGAACACCGCGAGCGACAGACTGCCCAGCGCCCATACGGCCAGCGACACGGCCGCCCACACAACCGAAGAGACGATCAGCGCCGCGATCGCAAACGCGTGCTGCTTACCCGCGAGCGGGCGCCAGTATCTGGAGGCCATCCAAAGGGCGCCGACGGGCGCGAACAGCAGGCCAAAAAGTCCCGCGACGCGAGCCATCATCGATAAAGAGAGCGCGAACTGATCGTGCGGCCCCGGCAGGAACGGCAGAAGAGTGCACAGAATGAGGGCTGCTATCGCGATCGTGATACCAAGAAAGTGAGCCCACATCGGAATCTTCATAGCATTGTGCGGTCCCGTTCTGACTCAGCGGTAGAGCAGGTATGGTTTGCGGCCCTCACGGAACTCCGCGGCCTCTCTTTCCCACTCCTCCAAAAGGTGTTGGAGCCTCCCGCCCTCGATGGCGAGTCTCACCTTGTCCGAACCCGTGAGGCGATCGATGCTCGCCGTCCAGGCGAATTCGCGCAGGTGACGTCTGCGGATCTCGTCGATCAGCAGAAGCGACGTGCGGACCGGCCGGTACGCCAGCCGATCGATGACGGCGAAGCGAATCGCCGGGATAGTTTGGCCTTTATGCTTGGCGGCCGTCGGCGCCACCGACATCGTTATCGCTTCGAACCGGACGCCAGGGATCCGCCTCTCGTTCATCTCTCGGGCTACCTCCCGCGCGTTCAACCACGGTGCGCCAATCTGTTCGAACGGCCGGTCGGTGCCCCTGCCCTCGGTTAGGTTAGTGCCCTCGAAGTAAACCGACCCGGTGTAGCTCGTCAACGCGGCCAGCGACCGGAGGTTGGGGGAAGGGTTAATCCAGGGTAGCCCGGTTTGGTCCAACCACTGCGAGCGCCGCCAGTTCGCCACCCGCGCCACGATGAGGTTAACGCCGATGCCGTACTTGCGGTTGAACAGGATTGCGAGCTCGCCGACTGTCATCCCGTGACGCGCCGGAATGGGGAACATGCCGACGAACGATTTGAACTTAGGATCCAGCAGGGCGCCTTCGACAATCTCCCCGCCGATGGGATTCGGACGATCCAGGACGACGAACGGAATCCCCTTTTTCGCGGCGGCCTGCATCGAGAGGGCCATGGTGGAAACGTAAGTCCAGGTGCGCCCCCCGACCTCCTGAAGGTCGTAGACCAGAACGTCGACGTCTTTCAGCATCTCCGGCGTGGGCCCGCGATCCTCAGACTTGTAGAGAGAATAGATGGGAACACCCGTCGTAGGATCGGTCTCGTCCACTATCTTCTCGCCCGCTTCGACATTACCCCTGATCCCGTGCTCTGGGGCTAAGAGGGCGACTAACTTCAAATGCTTGTGTTTTGCGATCAGGTCGATAACCGAGGTGCCCGAACGGTCGATGCCGGAGTGGTTGGTTATAAGGCCGACCGGTTTCCCTCGGAGCGCTCGAGGACGTCGGCGAGAAAAGTCTCGATGCCGGGGCGGATCGGCGGCACAGAGACGCGCCGTGTTTTGCCGGCAATTGCCGACGCCTCGCTAGAGGGTGCGATGGCGTTGGCGGGCATAATCGCAGAGGCGGCAAGCAGCAACACGATGGGAGTAAAGGTCTTCATTGAATGACGACTCTCCTCGGCCTCAAGCCGAAATTTTCTACTAAGCCGGAGCTCTGCCCCAAAAAGTCATGGACCACGTGACAGTCGGCTTCGCCGCCCGATGTGAGGCGGTGGCTATGCCCCGCCGTCAGCAGCCGGATCATTCCGGGGCTATGCCCCTGGTCAGGGCTTGCCCTTCAGAATTGTTAGCCAAAGGCCATCAAGGGCATAGCCCAAAAAGTAAACGGTACATCTACGGCGGGGCAGAGCCACCGCTCACATCCGGCGGCAAAGCCGAACCCGACGTAGTCCATGACTTTTAGGCAAACTTTAAGCTGGTACCAAAACCAGGCGACGGTCAACCCCGCCTAGGTTGCACTCGATCTTTGCTCTGCGCTGGGGCCCGAGGTCTTCAGGCTAAGCTTACTTGGGTTGCTCAACCTTAGCGGCTACTTCTTCGGGCATCTTTAAGACCTCTTGCCAGCCGGAGTTGTCCGCGCGCATCTGGGCCGCCAGATCGTCGCGGAGTTGGCGAAGCTTGTCGCTAAGGAGAGTGGGATAGTCGTTGATGTGTTTGAAGCGGCGTCTTTGGTCGGCGACGAAGGATTTCTGTTTCTCGATTGATGGAATCGCTTCGTGCTGTCCGTTTTCCCAGAAGGGAACCAGCAAACGCTCGACGCGCGAGGCGCCGGCGATTTCAATCTCTTCATCATCAAGCCCAGTGACATCGCCAACATAGTTTCCTCTCGAATCGATGCCGCGAAAAAGCTGCAGGCGTCCGGGAAGCGTGGTCTTGTCCAGTGAGTTCGAGGCTTTCAACGTGGGCATACCATCGATCATGCATTGCTTGAAGATGACGCCGGCGACGTTCTTTACTTCGCTGGAAAGTTTCGTGCCGATGCCGAAACCCGCGACTTCGGGAAACTCGGCGACGATAGACCTGACCTTTTCCACATCGAGATCCCCGGTCAGGTTTGCCCTCAGGCCGTGAAAACTGTTGGCTTCAAAGAAACGCAGACACCATTGGCCCAACTCGGCCAAATCACCCGAATCAACACGGAAACCTTTGAATGCTCTGCGGCGCGCCTCGGTAGACGTGGCGGCCATGGCAGCATGGACCGCACCCATGTAAACGTCGATCGTGTCGAGCAGAAGTGTGGTGCCGTTTGGGTTGGCATCGAGCCAACGTTCGAAAGCAACCTGCTCGAAATGTTTTGGCCGGCCCGTGCGCGGCTCAATCTCCGGCTCGTTCATGTACTCGATGTACGACTGCTGCCAGTAATGGGCCTCAGTTCCCACGGCGGGTATATCGAGGCGATGAGCGGCTTCCATGTTTGAGGTGTCATTGAACCCGCCGATGAACGCATAGACGGCGATATCAACCGCGCGTTCGATGTCGCCATTTCGTCGCAGCGAAAAGTCAGACAACCAACGATCGTCGCCTGCCGCCATACGGAACTGCATCGCCGTACTCGCAGTGGTCATCGGGAGATCGAAGGCGTGCTCAAATTTGATCTCCTGCGCCTGCGTCAATCCAAACGCGCCGGTGATGTCCGAGAAAGGTTGGTGCGCAAAGACAATCGTTCCCGGCCGGACTGCGCGAATCGCGCCGACAAATAGAATGTCTTCGATAGCTTTCGCGAACCGTTGCAGTCCGCCACGGTCCTGTTCCAGAAATCTTAAACGCGGACGATCAATTTGACTGTCGACGAGCAGACGAATCAGGCGGGCATGGCCCAGGCAGGGAGCAAACGGTAACTTTCTCTGCGTGACATAAAAAGTCGCCCGGGCATCGCTCAGCGGACGGCCGTGGAGGCTGGTCACGTCTTTGTAAGACGCGTCGCCCATCGCGGCGTGATAGCGATCGATGTTGAGTGTGCCCATCGTCTGGTAAGCAGTAAGCAGTGAGCGGTGAGCAGTGAGCAGTAAGCGGTAGGCGTGTGCAGCTTACTGATTCTGTTCGCCCCTTTGTTGTCGCATTAATTTTTCTATACGTTCAGTCGGGGTCAATCGCAAATTCTCGCGTATGGCTTCACGATCGACGAGATCTTTTAAGCGCAGCTATTTGGGCGTCAATCTCCTCAGGAGAGAGTACTTCAGTGTCTTCGCTATCAACGATTTCAGCGCCCGCCTCACGCATTTCGGTTAAGGCGCGATCAGCGTCGCCGGCGTTGACCTCGACAGCGCGCATCGCGTCTTCCAGGGCTTTTACCTGGAAGCCTTCCTTCAGAGCATCGAGCACAGTGTTCTTTACGCAGTAGTCAGTTGCCAGACCGCCGACCCAAACTTCTTCGACACCGAGACGGCGCAGTTGCAGTGCCAAATCGGTTGCGTCGAATGCGGAGTAGGAGTCTTCATCGCCCATTCCCTTGGAGACGATGCGGATGTGAATGTCGTCGATGAGTTGCGGATGAAACTCCGCGCCCTTCGTGTTTTGTACACAATGGACCGGCCAGGTGCCGCCATGAGCGCTGAAGTGCTTTGTCTTCTCCGGATGCCAGTCGCGACTCTTGAACACCGGCTCGCCCCGTTCGAGAAACTCCTCGATTAGTTTATTCAGCGGCACTACAACCTCATCGCCTGCGGCCACGGCCAATGCGCCGCCCGGACAGAAATCATTCTGCACGTCGACAACTATCAAGGCTCGGTTCTTATTTACCATGTGTCGAAAAAGCCGCCGAGCATTTGATGCAAATTCAATCGCCGCCGCGAGTCCCGGAGGGACAGAATGTTTATAGCCGAAAGTTCTTTAACGTCTTCTTAGCTCCAGAGGAGCGACATATTACTTCCTAAGTTCCGAACATTTCGCTCCTACAGGGCTCCGGTGGTCTTATGTTTCAGCGCCGGCTATAAACATCCGGCTCCTCCGGACAAGATGGGCTTTTGGTGCGCCTTCACTCATTAATATGTCTCTCCTGTACGTTGCCTCACTCCGTGTTAGACTGTCGCTGATCCATCCAATACAAGTTCGCAACCCTTTGTTCTTCGAGGTCTGATTATGAAGGATGCAGGAATCGAAGCCAAGCCAGTCATGCCCGAAATAGCTGCAAAGCTCGGTGAATTTGAGGCTGCGGTCCGAGCCACGCTCGACGAAGCGGCCCAAGCGAATATCGTCAAGCGAATCTGGGATAAAGATGCGACCGTTTGGAAAAACGAGGAAGCACATCAAAGGATCATAGCGAATTCTTTGGGCTGGCTAACTGTGCCTCGGGAGATGCTCAGAAATTCGGGCGAGCTAGTCAGATTTGCTGAACATGTACGAGGTTCAGACGAGCGGCACGTGATGGTTTGTGGCATGGGTGGCTCATCACTTTGTCCCGAGGTGCTGCGGCAAACTTTCGGAAGTCAGAAGGGATTTCCCGAACTTCTCGTTCTTGACTCTACCGACCCTGACGTCATCGACAGCTTTGCAAAGCAAATCGATATCACTCGCTGCATCTTTATCATCGCGTCAAAATCCGGAACCACAACCGAGCCGTTGGCCTTTCATCGCTTCTGGTATCACGAGGTCGAGAAAAAGTTTCCCCAACTTTCCCAGCCCGGCGCCTCATTGGTTGCGATCACAG
>Ga0190272_10000949_pt1 | contig 14173 bp, 9 predicted proteins | sample Popmic504T_FD_133746 | JGI IMG/M metagenome (GOLD analysis project Ga0190272, IMG submission 133746) | Populus adjacent soil microbial communities from riparian zone of Shoshone River, Wyoming, USA - 504 T | ecosystem: Environmental > Terrestrial > Soil > Riparian zone | place: USA: Wyoming...
GCTGCTCGCGCACGAAGTCGCCCATGCTTGCGATGACCCCAAGCCGGTCGTCCATCCTGGAGTTGTTGCTACAACCCGTTGAATCGGCCCAAGACCTTCACCAGAAACCGGGCCGATTCAGCCCTCCCAGCCATCGTCGGTGGATGCTTCCAGGTGCTGTTTGGCCAGCCGAATAGGCGGCCAATTACCCGTCGGTGGGCGGGCACCAACAGGTTGTGAACTACCTTGGTGCACGTCGAAGGGTGGGGTATGGACTTGATCGAGCGGCATGAGAATTTGGCCATCCTGGACAAACTGGCCAGCGATTCACTCAGGAACCGCGGAAACGTCGTGCTGTTGACCGGACCGGTCGCCAGCGGAAAGACCGCACTGCTCCACGGTTTCGGGGAACGGTTGACCGACGCCGATGTCCTGGTGCTGACCGCGACGTGCGCCAGCGCGGAGAGCTCTCTGGTCTGCGGTGTGCTGGGTCAGTTACTGCTGCACAGCGCCCCCCTCCCCGCCGCCCTGACCACGCTACGGAATCGAATTACCACGCTGAGCAATCAGGATGACCCCGAACTGCTGCCCCTGCTCAACACCTTGTGCCTGCAGTTGATGGAGTTCTCCGCCCGACAACCGCTACTCATCTGCGTCGATGATGTCCAGCACGGCGACCCGGCATCGCTGGAATTCCTCAAGCAGCTGGCTCGCCGCGTCAGATCCTCCAGGATTCTGGTCCTGTTGACCACGGAGGAAGACTGCGCCCACCGCCATTCCACGTTCCTGGCCGAGCTGTATCATCACCCGCACTTCCATCGTGTGACAATGTCGCCACTGTCCCCCGGCGGCGTGTGCGAGCTGGTCTCGAGGCAGCTCGGGGACACGGTGAGCCGGCGACTCGCCGCAGAATTCCATGCCGCCACCGGCGGCAACCTGGCTTTGCTCCACGCGATCATCAAGGACCACGGTGATCCGGCGGACACCGAGGTCTGGAATATGGACGTGGCCGTCCCCGAGTACCAGCGTGCGTTCGTCACCTGCCTACGCCGGACCGGACGGCACGTGCTCGACGTTGCCCGTGGTCTCGCACTGCTCGATGCCGATAGGACCCAGGCGAGGCTGGTGCAGGTCACCGGACTCGACGGGCCGACGGTCGACCATGCGTTGCGCTACCTGGACGCTGCCGGCCTGCTGCACGCGGGCCGGTTCCGGCATCCGGCGGCCCGGTCCGCTGTGATCGACGACATTCCGGCCGACCTGCGAGGACGGCTGCACGCTGGGGCGGCGGAGGTCCTGCACGACACGGGTGGCGTGACGGCGACGGTAGCCATGCACCTGCGGGAAGCGGGTTCCACACCGCCGCAGTGGGCCGCGCGGGTCCTCGCGGACGCGGCCGAGCTCGCCATCTCCGATGATCGGCAACAGCAGGCGACCACCTACCTGCAACTCGCGCTGCGGGCGCAACCTCAGTCCCAACCGCGCACTGCGGCCGTGATCCGCGCGCGGCTCGCCGAGCTCGAATGGCGGCAGTGTCCCGAGTCCGCCGGAGACCACATCGCGGCACTGACCGGTGCAGTACGAGCGCGGCACCTGGACTGGCAGGACGCCGCCAGGCTGACCCGCCAACTGTTGTGGTACGGCCGCATGGACGAGGCCTCCTCCATGCTCGACCTGATCCGCGCGGAGCCCGCGGAGCAGGGCGCCGAGGGTGGCGTCCCGCTACGCGCGTTGGAGGAGTGGCTGGGCTATGCCTACCCTCCGCTTGCACGCCGAAGCCGGCTTTCGGCTTCGGCCAACGCCGGGTACGGCGGGGTGGCCACTCCCCCGCTCGATCCGTGGTTGCTGGGCATGGCCACGCTCGCCGAGCTGGACGGTCGCGGCCGAGTCGCGGACGCCGTCGAGCGGGCCGATCAACTCCTGCGGGACCTCCTGCTCGGCCACCACACCGGGTGGGCGGAGGAGTCCGCCCTGGCCGCCATCGGGGTGCTGGTGCGGGCGGATCAGCTCGATGACGCCACCGACTGGTGCACGCGGCTGGCCAGCAAGATCGACAGTGAACGGCCGGATGCCTGGCAGGCGATGTTCAGCGCGGCCCGCTCGGAGATCGCCATGCACCAGGGCGATCTCATCGGCGCGCGGGACCACGCACGAAGCGCGCTGGCGCTCGTGTCGCCGACGACCTGGGGAGTCGGCATCGGGCTGCCCCTGGCCAACCTGATCCTTGCGCAGGCCCGCCTCGGCTGTGTGGACGGCGCCGCTGCCGCGCTGGCCCTGCCGGTCCCGGACGCGATGTTCCACAGTCGCTACGGGTTGCTCTACCTGCATGCTCGAGGGCACTACCACCTCATCACCCGACATCACCACAACGCCCTCGCCGACTTCCTGGCGTGCGGAAAGCTCGTACGTGACTGGGGGGTGGACACGGCAGGGTTGGTGCCGTGGCGGGTCGGTGCCGCCGAGGCCTGGCTGCGCGTTGACAATCGTGACCAGGCCCGGCGCCTGATCAGCGAGCAGCTCTCCCGCCCGGCCGGCCACAGCCCCCGTTACCGGGCCCAGGCCCTGCGCCAGCTCGCCGCGACGAGTCCCGTCAGCCGGCGGACGCCGATCCTCACGGAATCGCTCGAGCTGTTCGAGAGCTGTGGAGATCGCTACGAGCAGGCCAGGACGCTTGCCGACCTCAGCGGCGCCTACCACGCGCTGAACGAGACCCGCCGCGCTCGCATGCTGTTTCGCCGCGCGGTCCACCTGGCCGAGCTGTGCCAAGCCGATACGCTCTACCGGGAACTGCTCTCCTCCACCGGCGAGCTGGCCGTGGGCGAGCCGACCGGCGATGACACGGACCGGCTGAGCGTGCTGAGCGGCTCGGAGCGCCGTGTGGCGTCGCTGGCCACCATGGGCTACAGCAACCGGGAGATCGCGGGAAAGCTCTACGTCACCTCGAGCACCGTTGAGCAGCATCTCACGCGGGTCTACCGCAAGCTGAACATCAAGCAGCGCAGGGAGCTGCCGGTCGTCCTGTCCCCGAGCGGAAGGTGACCACCAGGCCGTTCTCGGTGTGCCGCAGCGGTCATGGCCGCGGCTCGGGTGGGCGGCGGCACACCCGATAGGGGCGGACTGGGGTGCCGACGAGATCGCCGAGCACCCATCATCGATCGTGGACGCAGGTACCACCTGGACGGACGGACGGACGGCGATGGCCATGGCTCAGCTCGACGAGACGGTCGTCGATACCGGCGGTTCGGCTGAGTGGCCGATGTTTCCCGCGGCCATCTCCACGCGGCTGGAGGATGCGCTTGCCCGCCCGGCGGCGCAGCAACCGTCGTGGCCGGACTCGGCCGCGGTGCGTCTCGTCCGGCAAGCACTGGGCAGGCGCGCACCCATCGTGGTGCCGGTCGAGGTCGACCTGCTCCGGTCACGACTTGCCGGAGTCGCACTGGGAAAGGCATTCCTGCTGCAGGGCGGCGACTGTGCCGAGACATTCGCCGAGAACACCGAGGCCCACCTGCGAGCCAACATCCAGGTGCTGCTACAGATGGCCGTAGTGCTGACCTACGGCGCCAGCACGCCCGTCGTCACGCTGGCCAGGATCGCCGGCCAGTACGCCAAGCCGCGATCCGCCACGGTCGACTCCCTCGGTCTGCCCGTCTACCGCGGCGACATCGTGAACTCGCTGGAACCGGAGCCGGCAGCCCGGATTCCCGATCCGAACCGGATGTTCCAGGCCTACTTGAACTCCGCCAGCGCGATGAACCTGGTACGGACCTTTGGTGGCGGCCAGCTCGGCGATCTCGGCCAGGCACACAAATGGAACGGCGAGTTCGTGCGGGCCTCGCCGGTCGGGTCCCGGTACGAGGCGCTGCACGCGGAGATCGACCGTGAGCTGCAGTTCATGGCCGCCTGCGGTACGGCGGATGCCGTTGGGCACACCACCGAGATCTATGCCAGTCATGAGGCTCTGCTGCTCGACTACGAGGCGGCCATGCTCAGGGTGGACGGCTCCGGTTCGCAGCAGCGGCTGTACGACCTGTCGTCACACTTCCTCTGGGTCGGCGAGCGCAGCCGGCAACTCGACGGTGCGCACGTCGCGTTGGCCGCGCTGCTGGCGAATCCGATCGGTGTCAAGCTCGGCCCTGGGACCAGACCGGAGCAGGCGATGGAGTACGTCGAGCGGCTCGATCCGGACAACACGCCCGGGCGGCTCACGTTGATCAGTCGAATGGGATACGACAAGGTCCGGGATCTGCTACCACCGATCATCGAGAAAGTGACCGACACCGGCCATCAGGTGATCTGGCAGTGCGATCCGATGCACGGCAACACGCACGAGTCCCCGAGTGGCTACAAGACCCGCCATTTCGACCATGTCGTCGACGAGGTCACCGGTTTCTTCGAGGTCCACCGCAGGCTCGGCACCCACCCCGGCGGTGTCCACATCGAACTGACCGGCGAGGACGTCACGGAATGCCTTGGCGGCGGCCAGGGTATCTCCGACGCCGCCCTCGTCGGCCGTTACCAGACCGCCTGTGACGCCCGGCTCAACCGGCACCAGTCCGTCGAGCTGGCCTTTCTCATCGCAGAGCTGCTGCGGGCTGCGTGACGATCACAGGCCGCACCCGGTTGCTCGCCGTGCTCGGCGATCCGATCGAGCAGGTTCAGGCACCCACGCTGGTCAACCGGCTACTCGTCAGGTTGGCCGTCGATGCCGTGCTGGTTCCGGTGCACGTCAGCTCGCTCGACCTGGCGCAGGTGATGAGTGGGCTGCAACGGGTGCGGAACCTCGACGGCATGCTGGTCACGGTTCCGCACAAGATCGCTGCCCGCGAGTTCGCCACCGCCCGGAGCCCGACCGTGGCCATCGCCGGAAGCACGAACGCGATCCGCCGGGACCCGGGCGGTGGCTGGTTCGCCGACAACTTCGACGGGGCCGGGTTCGTCATCGGGCTGAAGTGCGCCGGCCACCAGGTCGATGGCTGGCGGGTGTTGCTGGCGGGAGCAGGCGGGGCGGGCAGCGCCATCGCGGTCGCCCTCCTCGACGCGGGTGCGGCGCACCTGTCGATCCAGGACCCGGACACCGGGAAACTCACCGCGCTCCTCGACCGGTTGGACGCGGCCTGGCCGGGCCGGGCCGCCGCCGCGGACGCACCGCCACGCGAGGCGGTGGACCTCGCTGTGAACGCGACACCGCTTGGCCTGCGAGCGGCCGATCCGCTTCCGTTCGTGCCAGATCGGCTGCCACGGAGCTGCGTGATCGCGGACATCGTTATGAAGCCGCGCGACACCCCGCTGTTGCGGGCGGCCGAAGCGCTCGGCTATGCAGTCCAACCCGGCATTGCCATGCTCGAGCATCAGCTTGACCTGTACCAATCGTTCTTCCGCTTGGGCCAGAACGATTCCTAGGGGGTTACTGGGGTCCCTCTCGGCCGGCCGACGTCATACGGTCATCTCGAGTCGAGAAATATCCTGGGAGGAACTGTGCACAGTAGACGGTCCGTTCTGCGTGCCGGTTCGGCACTTGCCCTGGCTGGAATCGCGATCGGCGGGACGTCGAACGCCGTCGCCGGCGTGGCGCATGATCGAACCGACAGGTGGGACGGGTTACGCCGCAAGCTGCAGGGTGACGTCGTCATTCCGGCCGACCCGAATTACGCATTGGCGAAGCAGGGGCAGTTCGCCGAGTTCGACGCGATCAATCCGCGGGCCATCGCGTTCTGTGAGACGCCGCAGGATGTGCGGCACAGCGTCCTGTTCGCCCGCGAGCGCGGGATCGGCGTCCGGACGCGCAGTGGCGGCCACAACTACCGTGGCTGGTCGACCGGCGAGGGACTGGTGATCGACCTGTCCCGGATCAACCACGCCGTCGTGGGTCCGAGCACCGTCCGGGTCGGCCCTGGGCTGCAGGGCATCGACGGACTTGCCGCGCTGGCACCGCACAACCGGCAACTGGTCGCGGGCACCTGCCCGACGGTGTGCTACGGCGGTTTTCTGTCCGGTGGCGGGATCGGCTACCAGACGAGGAAGTTCGGCCTTGGCAGTGACCGCATGACGTCGGCCGTCGTCGTCCTGGCCGACGGGCGGATCGTGCGCGCATCGCCAACCCGGGAACCGGATCTGTTCTGGGCCCTGCGCGGTGGTGGCGGCGGGAACTTCGGCGTCGTCGTCGACTTCGAGGTTCGTCCCATCGAGGCGCCCAGGATGGTCCTGTTCACCACGACCTGGTCATGGGACCGCATCAGGTCGGTCTTCGCAGCGTGGCAGGCCTGGTGTGTCAACGGTTCCAACAACCAGGGCTCGGCCTTCATCGTCATGTTGGAGGACGCGGCACCCGGCGCGGTGCCGCTGGTGATCATCACAGGTGGTTACCACGGCCCCGAGGAGGAACTCGATACCGAGCTCCTCGAGCTCGTCGGGCTGGCCGGCACGCAGCCGACCAGCCGGTCCGCGACGGATCTGCCGTTCCACGATGCGATGAAGGCGGCGTACGGCTGTGGCGAGCTGACCACCGAGCAATGCCACCGGGAAGGTCAGAACCCGATGGGGGCACTGCACCGCACCGGTTTCCTGCGGGAGGGTTACCGGCTCTTCGACCGGCCCTTCAGCGACACCGAACTCGATCGGCTCGTCTCCGCGTGGGACGCCGACCGGCGGAGCGGTCAGCGCCGCTTCCTGCACTGCATGTCGCTTGGTGGCGCTTCGTCCGAAATGGACCCGACGGCGACCGCGTTCGTACACCGGGATGCGCGATTCATCGTCGGTTTCACGACCCAGCTCGACGACCCGACACCTGCCGACGAGGACGCCGCGGCGGCGTTGGCGGTGGTGGACCGCGGCACCGCGGTGCTGGACCCGATCTCCGTCGGCGCATACGTCAACTTCCCCGGCACGAACCTGCCCAACTGGTCCTCCGCCTACTACGGCGAGAACTACCCGCGCCTGGTCCGGGTCAAGCGCCACTACGACCCGGACAACTTCTTCCGGCATCCACGCAGCGTCGGAGCGCCTTCTTGACCTGCCTCGCAGTACCAGATGAAAAGGACGACACGCCGATGAACACACCAGCAGGACGCGACTCCGCCGTGGTCATCGGCGCCGGCATCGCGGGTCTGGCCGCCGCCAAGGTACTTGCCAACCGGTTCGCACGGGTGCTGGTCATCGACCGGGACGAGCTGCCGGACAAGGCCGAGCCGCGCAGAGGCGTACCCCAGGGACAGCACTCCCATGTGCTGCTGGTGGCTGGTCAGCGCACCCTGGAGGAATTGTTCCCCGGGCTGGGGGCCGAGCTGGTCGACGCCGGCGCGGTGGTATTCGACTCGGCCAGCGACCTGCACCTGTACCGGCTCGGCGCGGTCTGGCAGCCGGTGCACAGCGACCTGCCGTTCGTGTCGCTGAGCCGTCCGCTACTGGAGCACACCCTGCGCGAGCGGGTGCGCAAGCTGGCCAATGTCACCATTCGGACCGGAACGGCGGTGTCCGCCCTGACCGGTTCGGACGGTCAGGTCAGCACCGTGGTCCTGGACGGCGCCGAGACCGTGGCGGCCGATCTGGTCGTGGACTGTTCGGGCAGGGGAAGCCGCTCGAACCGGTGGCTCGGCGCGCTCGGTTTCCCGCCGCCGGAGGCCGCCGAGGTCAAGGTCAATGTCGGCTACGTGAGCCGGCTGTACCGGCGAAAGCCCGGCGACCTCGACGTCTGCGCCGCGTTCATCCAGCCGACTCCGCCGCATGAAAAGAAGATCGGTGCCGCGCTGCTGATCGAGAATGACACCTGGCTGGTGTCGGTGGGTGGCTGGCATGGCGACTACCCAAAGCCTGACGAGGAGTCCTTCCTGCGCCACGCGAAGGAGTTGCCGGACCCGATTATCGCCGACCTGATAACCAGGTCCGAGCCGCTGACCGAGCCCGTCCCGTACCACTTCTCCTCGAACCGGCGCAGGTTCTTCGAACAGCTGGACGACGTGCCTGGCGGCTACGTCGCGTTGGGCGACTCCATCTGCAGCTTCAACCCGTTGTACGGCCAAGGAATGACCTGCGCCGCGCAGCAGGCCCAGGCGCTCGGCCAGGTACTGGACGCGCACGGCGAGGTCACCGCCGACGTGGCCAAGGCGTACTACCAGGCGGCGGCCGGAATCACCTTCATCCCCTGGCAGGCAGCGATCGGTAGTGACTTCGACTATCCGGAGACGGGGGGTGCGAAGCCACCTGCCACCGAGTTGTTCGGCCGCTTCTCGACACAGGTTCAGCTGGCTGCACAGGTCTCAGGAGAAGTGCGCAAGCACGTCCTGTCCGTTCAGCATCTGCTGGCTCCGCCCATGGTGCTGTGGCGGCCATCCCTGGTGGCAGAGGTGGTCAGGGCGGCCCGGCATGCACCCGACGAGCATCCGCGGTTCGGGTCCGGCCAGCACGGCAGGCCACTGTGGACGGAACAGGACCAGGACGCCGAGCTGGTGCGGGCCGCACTGCGTGAGGCCGGACTGGCCGAGTTCACCGACGAGCAGCTCGGTTTCGCGGTCGAGGGCGGCGAGCCGATGCTGGTCACGTGCACTGACCCCGCGCTGATCGGGACCGGTGGCCTGGACCGCTACACGGAGGCCATCACCGCGGCCGGCTTCACCGCGACGACCGACCCCGACGACGCGTACCTGCTGCGGGTGCTACCAGCGCCTGGTCTGCCCCGAAGTCGTCAGCGGTTGGCCAGCTCGACGCGGGCAGCGCAATCGTAGGCCTTGCGGGCCGCGGCGATGGTGGAGCGATGCCGCCGTGCCCAGTCCATCAGCGTCAGGAAAGACGCGTACAGCTCCCGCGCGGTGTCGGTGACCATGTACTCCACCTTGGGTGGAACGGTGGGGTACACGGTCCGAATGAGCAGCCCGTCGCGCTCGAGGCTGCGCAAGGTGAGGGTGAGCATGCGCCGGCTGATGCCCTCGATGGAGCGCTCGAGCTCGGTGAAGCGGATCGGACCGTTGGAGGTGGCGATGATGATCTGGATGCTCCACTTCCCGCCGACCCGCTCGAGAACCTCACGGACAGGGCACCCGTCGAGGCCATCGTCAGATCCGGAGCCGGCCACCTCGTCGCGCACGTCAACCGTCACACCGGTGTTCCTCTGAGACATCAAAGTGCCTCCTTCCCACACCCCGCCATAGTTACACACAAGGAGTACTGTTACAAGTCGTGCCCCTAGGGTATGTCTCCACCAACGAAAGGATGAGGCAGTGGCTGCCGACGTCAACCGGTTGCGAACCGGAGCGGGGCCGAAGATGGGAATCCTCGCGTTCTGCATGCTTATTTTCTCCGTCGACTACAACATCGTCTATGTCGCTCTGCCCGAGATCGGGAGGGAGGTCGGGTTCTCCGCCCAGTCACTGCAGTGGGTGGTGAGCGCGTACGCCGTCGGCCTCGGCGGCTTCCTCCTGCTGGGTGGTCGTGCCGTTGACCGGTTGGGCGCGCGACGCATGTTGCTGATCGCGCTCGCGCTCTACGCCGTGGCCTCGCTGGCCGGCGGACTGGCGACCAGCAGCGGGGTGCTCATCGGCGCCCGCGTGGTGCAGGGCCTCGGCGGTGCGCTGCTCTTCCCCGCCACCCTGGCGTTGATCAGCACAAACTTCGCGGAAGGCGCCGAGCGCAACCGGGCCTTCGCACTCTGGGGCACCGCCGGCGCGTCCGGCGTGATCATCGGCGCGATGGCCGGTGGCCTGCTGACCGACTTCCTCGGCTGGCAGTGGGTGTTCTTCGTCAACGTCCCGCTGTGCATTGGTGCCGCGGTAGCACTGCTACGGCTGCTGCCCCCGGACCCGGCTCGCGGCAAGACGCGTGGCGGCTTCGACATCCCGGGTGCGCTGCTCGCCACGGTCGGTTCGACCCTCCTCGTCTACGGCCTGATCAGTGGCCCGGAGAAGGGGTGGCAGTCGGGGTGGACGATCGGCACGCTGGGTCTCGGCGTGCTCGCCATCGCCGCCTTCCTGATGGTGGAGCGGTTCACCCGCGACCCGCTCGCTCCGCTGCGCATGTTCACCATCCGCAGCTTGGTCATCGCGATGGCGATCATCTTCGTGTTCCAGGGTTCGATCAACGCGCTGCACTACCTGTTCTTCATCGACCTGCAGACCGTGCTCGGCTACTCGCCGCTCGCCGCGGGGTTGGCTTTCCTGCCGATCAGCGTGTTCGCGATGTTCGGCTCCGGCAAGGTCCTGCCGTACGTGCTGAACCGGTGGGGCGTACGCATCGCGCTGTTCGTCGGCATGCTCGGTGTCGGCGCATCGATGGTCGTGCTCTCCGCGACCATGTCGTTGAACCCTTCCTACTGGCTCCTGCTGCCCGCGGTGGTCCTGTGGGGTCTGTTCGCCGGCATGCTCTACCCGGCGATGTTCGCGGCGGCCGGCTCCGATGCCGCGCCGACCGAGCAGGGTGTCGCGTCCTCGCTCGCGCAGACGTCGGCACAGATCGGTGGTGCCCTCGGTCTCGCCGCGCTCATCGCGGTGGCGAACTCGGGGCTCGACCTTTCCTCGGGGAGCACGAACGCGGCCGCCGATGTCCTTTCCGGACTGCGCACATCCGCGCTGATCGGTGGAATCGCCGTGATCGTCGCGGCGTTCCTGGCCTTCCTGATCAGGAAGCCGCCGGCGCAAGCACCGGCAGCGCCTGAGCCGGCGGTGCCGGCAACGGTTGAGGAGATCTCGGCAGCTCGCTGACCCGATACGGAAGAGCCCCAGCCACCGCGGTGGCTGGGGCTCTTCCGTGCGGTCAGCTGACGGGTACCGGCGCAGCCAGCTGACCGCGCAGATCCTCGAGCAGCGCGGTGAGCCCGTCGCGATCGGACGCGGCACCAAAGGCGTAGAAGTCCGGCCGCACCAGGACGGCCCGCGCGGCGTTCCGCGCGAGGTAGGGCAGGTACACGTCGTCGACGTCGACCACGGCGTCGGCGTCTGCCCGCTCGGGCGGGGTGCCGGCGGGTAGGACCCACACAATGCGCGCCCCCAGGTCGTCCATGAAGGACAGCAGGTTCGCGTCGAGCCAGTCCCGCACGTCCTCGGTCGCCAGCAGCACGAACCCCAGCCCAACGACCTCGTCGAACAGGCCAACCAGGTCACCGCGGGCCACCGTGGCCTGCGGTGTCAACTGTCCGGCCGGCCCAGCACGGTTCGCCTCTCGACGAAGCAGGCCACCGGTCAACGGCTGGACAGCGGCACGCGGCTGTGCCTTGGACAGCCCACGCTCCCGCGAGGCGATCATGACAGCGTCCCGGTCCGCCGCGGCGGCGGGATCCGTTTGGCAGATCACCTTTCCGAGGTTGACCGACATACCGATGGCGTGCCGCACATGGGCTCTGCGCTCCTCGGCGTAGGTGTCGAGCAACCCGTCGGCCGCGCGGCCGGCCAGCACGAGATCCAGCTTCCACGCGAGGTTCGCGGCGTCGCGGAACCCCGAGCACATGCCCTGCCCCGCGAACGGTGGCATGAGATGAGCCGCGTCTCCGGCAAGCAGCAGCCGGCCGGCTCGCCAACGGTCGGCCAGCTGAGCCTGAAAGGTATAGACCGCGTGACGCCGCAACGTCGCGTTGCCGGGCGTGACCCCAGCGGGTCCGAGGAGCCGCCAGGCCGTCTCCACCTTGTTGAGTTCGTCCACGGTCTCGCCGGCCATCCGCATGAACTCCCAACGCCGATGACCCGGCCCGGCCGACACCGCGGTCCTTGGCCGGGCCGGATCGCAGATCTGGAGGTTGTTCGGGGAGAACGTGGTCGGCTCGTTGAGCACGACATCGCAGATCAACCAGTCGTGAGCGAATGAGAAGTCGGTCAGCGAGGTGCCTATCTGGTCGCGCACGAAGCTGTTGGCGCCGTCGCAACCCACCACCCAGCGCGCGGTGATCACCCGTTCGTCGTGATCGGCCTTCGCCACCAGTTCGACCCGATCACCGTGATCGACAAGCCGGACCGCCGCATGGCCACGCCAGACCCGAAGCGTTGGCAGCTGCGCACCCCTGGCCGTCAGTGCCGCCTCCAGCCCCGGCTGGTACATCGAGGTCGAGTCCGGCCAGGTGCAGTGACCGTGCTCGGAGGCCTCGATGTGCAGCAGGACCTGGCCGGCCGCGTTCTTCCACATGTACTCGCCGGACGGTTCACCGAACTCGCTGATCGACTCGCCGACGCCGGCCGTGGCCAGGATCCGCGCCGCCTCGCTGTCGAAGGCCACCGCCCGTGGCATGGGATACGTCTGAGGCCACCGTTCCACCACGGTGACCCGCCAGCCGCGCCGAGCGAGGAGAACCGCCAACACCTGACCGACGGGTCCATACCCGACGATCGCGACGTCGGCGTCCGTCACGTCGTCGTCCATCACGCGGCCCTCAGCAGGATGTCGTCCACGACCTGCTGGTACTCGGCCTGACGTATCAGCACCCGCACCTCTTCGCGGCCGTCGTCAACCTTCGCGTAACGCCGGCCGATCAGCGTCATCTGGCCGGTCTCGAAGGCCCGCCCGCGGATCAGGGTCTCGGCCGCTGACAGCTCCCTTGCGTACTCGCGCAGGCTCGGGTCACCACGCCATTCCGACAGATCCCTCGGCCGGACCCGGAACCGGTACACAGGGTGCCACTCCCCGGTGCGCGCCTTGCGGTGCAACACCTTGAAGTCCTCGTCGTCGGCGATCCTGAACTGGCAGCCATACTGGTGCTGAACCTCACCGGTCAGCCGCAGCGGTTCGATGAAGGACGGTCCGGCGAATCCGACATCGACGAGCCATTGCTCGCCCTCCAGTTGGACGACATGGAACATGTGTTCCAGTTCAGGGCCGAATGCCCCGTTGGCCATCCTGACCCCGGCCGACATGATCGCGACCTGGAACCCCAGCTGTCGCAACAGAGTGCGGAACAGCCCGCTGATCTCGTGACAGACCCCGCCGCGGCCACCGATGACCACGGCGTCGAAGGTCGCGTCGAGGTCGATGTTCACCTGCTCCCAGATGTCCAACCCCCGCTCGGAATTGAGCGCGTTGTCGAACGGCACCGCCATCAGGTGCCGCTTGTGCAGCTCGCGCAAGGTCTCGACAGAAACGCTGGGCGACTTTTCGTAACCAAGCTTGTGCAGGTATGTGTCGACGTCGAACATGTGTGTTTCACCTCTAGTTGACGGGCGCGGACAGTCGCTTGGCCAGGTATTCGGCGAGCATGGTCGGTGTCGGCTGATCGAACAGCAGCATGGCGGGCAGTTCCTGGCCGATTGCTGTACCCAGCCGATTGCGCAGCTCGACCGCGGTCAGGGAGCTGAATCCCACGTCGAAGAAGCCCGCCTCGTTGTCGATACCGTCGGCGTCGGTGTGCCCGAGCACCAGGGCCGCCTCGTCGCGCACCAGCGCCAGCAACGCCGCCTCGCGCGTGCCCTCCGGCATGCTCACCAGCCGAGCCATGTCAAGATCTTGGGTCACGTCATCACTCCCTAGGGTTTCGCTCCGAGGCTCCGGAATCTCCGCCTCCAGCCAGAAGCGTTGGTGTTGGAAGGCGTAGGTGGGCAGGTCCACCACCTGTGCGCCGCGGAAGATGGTTTGCCAGTCGATGTGGTGGCCTCGGGCATGGAGTACGCCGAGTGCGGTGAGTGCGGAGCGGGTTTCCTCGGTGTTGGGGCGGAGCATGGTGATGGCGTTGTCGGTCAGTGCGGTGAGCACGCCGCCGGGACCGACCTCAACAAACGTGGTGACACCGGCGGTGGTGATGGCGTCGGCGAACCGGACTGTGCGTCGGGCATTGTCCACCCAATAGCCGGGGGTGGTGATCGCCTCGTGTTCGACGTGACCGGTCACGGTGGACACAAACCGCACCAACGGCAGGTGGTACTCCACACTCTCGGCCACCCGCTGGAACTCCTCGAGCATGGGGTCCATCAACGGCGAGTGGAACGCATGCGACACCGCCAACCGCTTGTGCCGATACCCACCAACAACCGCCACCACCTCGGACTCCACACCAGAGAGCACGATCGAACTAGGCCCATTCACCGCGGCGATCGCCACCCCTTCGGTGAGCAGGGGGGTGATCTCCAGTTCAGTAGCGCGCACCGCAACCATCACCCCACCCGACGGCAAAGCCTGCATCAGCCGGGACCGCGCCGCCACCAACCGCACCGCATCCACCACACCGAACACCCCAGCGACATGCGCGGCCGCCACCGCACCAATCGAATGCCCCACCACCACCGTCGGCAGCACA
>Ga0190272_10000950_pt1 | contig 14171 bp, 9 predicted proteins | sample Popmic504T_FD_133746 | JGI IMG/M metagenome (GOLD analysis project Ga0190272, IMG submission 133746) | Populus adjacent soil microbial communities from riparian zone of Shoshone River, Wyoming, USA - 504 T | ecosystem: Environmental > Terrestrial > Soil > Riparian zone | place: USA: Wyoming...
AAAAGAACTCGATAATAAAATTCAGCTCTATCAGAAGCAGGCAATCGGTATGACAGACATGGAAAAACAAATGACAGAAGAACGGCTGATGCAGGAGCAGCAGAAACTGGTGCAGATGAAAGAAGAGCTGATAGATGTTTTAAGCAGGGAGGAGTCAGCACTCAATGATTCCATCCACAACAATCTCCTGGGTTTTCTGCGGGAATTTAACAAGACCCGGAATTACAGCTATATCCTTGGATACCAGAAAGGCGGAGGCATATTGCTTGCAAGCGATTCGCTTGATATCACCAGCATCGTACTGGAAGGTCTCAACAGAAACTGAAAATATGAATCACTACACAGACCTCGTCAGATTCACAGCGATGATGTGATCAGGTTTCGGTTTATGAATGATCAGCTCCCGGAAGTTTTCTTCTTATAAAAAAGTTCGGAAATATTGGCATTCACCGAAAGGTAATTGGCCGGTCCCTCAAGGTGATACTTCACCCGTGAATAGCTGATGTGGAATTTGGAAACTTTTATCCCAAGACCCCATGAAAAGCCCACGGTAGACATTTTAGTTTTAAGTCCGAGTTCTTTTCTTCTCTGGAAATTGTAGCCAGCCCTCAGATGAAAGTTTTTTGAAATCAGCAACTCACCGCCCAGTATAACATGGCGTAAAAGCTTATCGGTGAATTTAATTTTCGTTTCTTTCGCTTCACCTGTAAGCGGATCAATTTCATCCTCCTCGTTCGGATCTTTATATGATATGTTGAATTTTTCAAGATGCTGCGCCACAAGAGAAAAGCGGAGCGGTGCTTTTTTGATACGGATGGAGGCCCCTGCCTGTATTTCAACCGGCATGGGTTCAATATTGTCGCTGGTATAACCTTTTAGCTGCCTTCCGAAATTCTTAACGACAACCGATACGCCGATGAGGTTTCGCGGATTAAAATAATTGGCTCCCAGATCAATCGCCATTCCCAGGGACGTATAGCTATCGAGATGTGAATAGATGCCTTTGAGTGTTGCTCCGACCGAAAAAATGCTGTCGATCGCTTTGCCCCACCCAAGCTGCAGTGCATAATCAGCGGCATTGAAGCTGCCGGTGACCGCCCCGGTATTGTCAGCGCGGGTGAATGTACCATAATTGACATAATGCAACCCTGCTGCGAATGTTCCGTATTTCGGATAATCTCTTGCATAGGCAACATCACCGAAATTGACCCCTTCATAATACTTAACCCCGCCAAGCATCAGCTGGCCATGAACCTGCTTGTTAAGCAATGCCGGGTTTTCCATGGCCATCGACAGGTCATCGTCTTTAATCGAATTGCATTTGCCTCCCATCGCCGCAACCCTTGCAGACGTGCTCAGGTTCAGGAATTCGAATGCGTTGTCACCGCCGATCTGGCCGATCGCAGCTGTACAGTACAGGAAAAAAAATACCGGCAGGAAAATATTTTTCATTCGCAGAGGTTTGATTTTTTGCTAACGCAGTTTAGCGTCTTTCATTGTACCGGTTCAGTATAAAGGAAATTTTTCCATACGCTCATTAACCTGTTTCTTTACAGCGGCAATTACTTTTTCATCCTCAAAATTCATGATCACTTTGTCGATATACGAGAATATCTTCAGCATGTCTTTTTCATCCATACCGCGACTCGTCATGGCTGCTGTTCCGATCCGGATTCCTGATGTAATGAAAGGGGATTTGTCATCGAATGGAACCATGTTCTTGTTAACCGTTATATCTGCTTTGACCAAAGCCTGTTCAGCCTGCTTGCCGGTAATGTTTTTCGACCGCAGGTCGATCAGCATCATATGATTATCGGTGCCATCGGAAATGATCTTGTAGCCATTGTCAACAAAAGCTTTGGCCAGCACCTTTGCATTTTTAACCAGTTGGACCAGGTACTCAAAATATTCATCGGTAAGAGCTTCCCCGAATGCGACAGCTTTTGATGCGATCACATGCTCAAGCGGTCCACCCTGGGTGCCCGGAAACACTGCACCATCCAGGATCGATGACATCATGCGGATTTCTCCTTTCGGTGTTTTGAGTCCGAAAGGATTTTCAAAATCCTGTCCCATCAGTATCATGCCTCCACGGGGACCCCGCAGGGTTTTATGTGTAGTAGTGGTGATAAAATGACAATGTGGTAGCGGGTCGTTCAGGATGCCGCGGGCGATGAGGCCTGAAGGATGTGATATATCAGCCAGCACAAATGCTCCTGCAGCATCTGCGATAGCCCTGATCCTTTGATAATCCCAGTCGCGTGAATAAGCCGACGCACCGCAGATGATCAGCTTTGGTCTTTCCCGCATGGCAACCTCTTCCATTGTATTATAGTCAATCAGCCCTGTTTCTCTTATCACACCATAGAAATGAGGACTGTACAGTTTTCCGGAGAAATTCACAGGTGATCCATGCGTCAGGTGCCCGCCATGGGAAAGGTCGAATCCTAGAATTTTTTCGCCCGGCTTAAGAACACCAAGCATGACGGCAGCATTCGCCTGAGCACCTGAATGTGGCTGCACATTTGACCAGGCGGCATTGAACAGTTCTTTCGACCGGTCGATGGCCAGCTGTTCGATTTCATCTACAACCTCACATCCGCCATAATAACGACGCCCGGGATAACCTTCGGCATATTTGTTTGTGAGGCACGTACCCATGGCATCCATCACCTGCTGACTAACGAAATTTTCAGATGCGATCAGCTCAATGCCTTCACGTTGTCTTTTTAATTCCTTTTTGATGAGCTTAAAAATAACTTTATCCTTTTCCATATATTTTTCAAAGTTGAATGTTCACGAGCTGAAGTCTATTTCATTGCTATCGCCGATGTTCAGGCTCTGGCTGAGGCCTTTCAGGTATGCATCATTTCCAACCACCGACTGGTGCAACACGGCGCTGTCAAGCTGCGAATAGGCGCCGATGATGGAATCACGGATAATAGAATTGGCAATAATGGAGTGGTCGCCAATTGAAACATGCGGACCGATAATGGAATCCCGGATCTCGCACGTTTCCGCAATGCTTACGGGAGGGATGATGATGGTATTGGGAAACTGGTAAGTCTTTTGCCCGGATGAGTTGCGTTTAAGGAGGACTGAATTCGTTTCAAGGAGGTTGGATTTTCCACCACAATCGAACCAGTTGCCTACCTGGAAGGTGGATACCTGTTCGCCACCTTCAATCATTTTCATCAGTCCGTCGGTAAGGTGATATTCATTCTGGGTCTGAATCTTTTGCTGGATGTTGCTGTCAAGGGCATCCATCAGCTTGCCTGCATTTTTAATATAATATATGCCCACCAGCGCCAGATTTGATTTGGGAATGGTAGGTTTTTCAGCCAGACGGGTGATAAATCCGTCACCGTCGAGCTCAGCCACACCGAAAAACCGGGGGTCTTCAACCTTCCTGACCCCTAGCAGGGAGTTTTTACTTTTGATGATGGTGTTCAGGTCGAAGTCGAAAATCGTATCGCCGAGCACGATCAGCAGCTCATCCTTGGGCGAAACCAGCTTGCGGGCAAGCCATACGGCATGGCCAAGTCCTTCGCGCGGCTCCTGGACCACAAATGAAAATTTGAGGGTCGGATATTTTGTTTTCAGGTAGGATTCAATCTTGTCTCCCAGGTAGCCTATTACAAAAATAAATTCCTTGAAGCCTCCTTCCTCCAGGTAATCAATGATATGGGAAAGAATAGGCTTCCCGGCTACTGGCATCAGTGCCTTTGGCTGTGTATGAGTGTGCGGCCGCAGTTTTGTACCCGGGCCGGCAACCGGTATGATGATCTTCATTTAATTTGTGGTTGTTTTTTTGGCTTCAATATCTGATAGCCATCTTTGAACCGAAATCCCATATAAGGGGCTGTAAAAATAACCATAGTTAACAAATAGCCAAGTTTAAGCTTTGCTTATTAATAAGTATACTGATATTGTTTGCCCCGCGGAAAATTATGATGATCCTGCATTCCAACAGCAGTGAGTTTAAAGGCGGATGATTTTTGTTTTTTATTATTCTATCTTTGCTTGAATCATCTCCTTCAAATCAGAATGTTTTTGCCATGCAGCAGCATCTTTCCTTTTTCGACCGGCCCATCGAATTTCTGAAAGGGGTTGGCCCAAAACGTGCGGAAATTTTAAAACAGGAGCTTAATATTCAGACTTTCGGCGACCTGATCCAGTATTATCCCTTCCGCTATGTGGACCGGTCAAAGTTTTATAAGATCAGCGAAATAAATGAGGACCTTGCCTATATCCAGATAAAGGGAACATTGATAAAAGTGACTGCAGTAGGTGAGAAACGGATAACGAGGCTTACTGCGCAGTTCAGGGATGATACAGGAAGCATAGAGCTTGTTTGGTTCAAAGGTCTGCAGTTTTTGCGCGATACACTTCGGGCGGGAATGCAGTATATTGTTTTTGGCAAGCCAACCACATTCAATAACCGCATTAATATCGTTCATCCTGAAATGGAACTTATCACACCTGAAGTCGAAAACAGGGTAGTGGGGTTACAGGGAATTTACAGCAATACGGAAAAGACAAAATCTTTCGGGCTTGACAGCAAGGGAATCTTCAGGCTACAAAAAACAATTCTTACCATGTTGCCCGCCCACGTTCCTGAATCCCTACCGCAGGACCTTGTCACAGCCCTGAGGATGATGTCATTGCGTGATGCATGGATACAGATACATCTTCCGGCCGATCAGCAGATGCTACGGAAGGCGCAGTTCCGGTTGAAATTTGAAGAGCTGTTCTACATCCAGTACAAATTGCTGAAGCAAAAAGCCATCAGGCTGGAGAAATACGAGGGTAAAAATTTTTCGGTGGTGGGAAGCAATTTCAATGATTTCTATCATATCCATCTGCCGTTCCCATTAACGGAAGCGCAGAAGCGGGTCCTCAAAGAGATCAGGAGCGATATGAAATCAGGCAAGCAGATGAACCGGCTGCTGCAGGGAGATGTGGGAAGCGGCAAAACGGTGGTTGCACTTATGACCATGCTGTTGGCCCTTGACAACGGCTGCCAGGCTTGCATGATGGCGCCAACAGAAATTCTCGCAAACCAGCATCTTGAAACATTAACTTCATTGCTTAAAAATACCCCAATTCGTGTTGAGCTTCTAACGGGTTCCACCAAAGCAGCCAAACGGAGGCTCCTGCACCAGGACCTGCTTGAAAACCGTATTCAGATACTGGTTGGTACGCATGCATTGATAGAAGACGCAGTTCAGTTCAGCAACCTTGGTGTAGTCGTAATTGATGAACAGCACCGGTTCGGAGTGGAGCAGCGTGCCCGGCTCTGGAAAAAAGAAGAGAAGCTTCCGCATGTGCTTGTGATGACAGCCACACCCATTCCCCGCACGCTTGCCATGACCCTGTATGGCGATCTGGACGTATCTGTGATCGATGAACTGCCTCCGGGCCGCAAGCCGATCAAGACTGTGCATAAGTATGAAGCCAACCGTTTGTCGGTTTTCGGTTTTATGAAGGAGCAGATCAGGATGGGAAGACAGGTGTATGTTGTTTATCCGCTGATCGAAGAATCTGAAAAAATGGATTACAATAACCTGATGGCAGGATTTGAAAGCATCAGCCGTGATTTTCCCCTGCCTGATTACCGTGTCAGCATTGTTCACGGTAAAATGAAAACAGCAGACAAGGATTTTGAAATGAAGCTTTTCGCAGAAGGTAAAACAAACATTATGGTTGCAACAACAGTAATTGAGGTTGGAGTGAATGTGCCGAATGCATCCGTAATGGTGATCGAAAGTGCGCAGCGTTTCGGTTTGTCCCAGCTGCACCAGCTGCGGGGCAGGGTGGGGCGTGGTGCTGACCAGAGCTACTGCATCCTCATAACGGATTACAAGCTGGGCGCCGACAGCCGCACACGAATGGAAACAATGGTAAGGACCAACGATGGATTTGAAATAGCAGAAACCGACCTTAAATTGCGCGGACCGGGAGATATAACCGGAACCCAGCAGAGCGGACTGATGGATCTTCGCATTGCAGATCTCACCCGTGATGGACAAATACTGGAGGCGGCCAGGGCAGCAGCTGTAAAGATCATTCAGGAAGATCCGGAGCTTTCGATGCCGGGCAATAGCTGCATTCTCCGCAACCTCGAGCGCGACAGTCTTTTTGCAGCCAACTGGAGCCGGGTGAGCTGACCTTTATTTAAAACTGATCCATCATCCAAGCCATGTTCAAATCAAACCTGCTGAAATTTCTTGTTCATTCTCCCACAGGTGACCAGGAAAAACTTGCTTCACTTTTTGAGATTTTTATGAATGATTCTGAAAAGAGGAAAACATTTTTGCTTAAAGGATATGCGGGCACCGGCAAAACCACATTTATCAATGCCCTTGCAAAGGCGCTGCCCGCGCTGAATTACAACGTGGTATTGCTTGCACCCACAGGCCGGGCCGCAAAGGTTATCACCAGCTATTCGGGCAGGGAAGCCGTTACCATTCATAAAAAAATATATGCACTGGAATCAGGCAAGGATGGCAGCCTGCACATCAGCCTGCATGATTGGAATAAAAAGCCCGACACAGTCTACATTGTTGATGAAGCATCGATGATCTCCTCCCGGTCTGACGGTGGCACCGTATTCGGTGACAGGAACCTGTTGCAGGACCTGTTCGACTACGTATATGAAAGGCCGAATTGCTTCCTGGTTTTTTCCGGAGATACAGCACAGCTACCACCCGTAAACGAAACGGAAAGCCGGTCGCTGGATGCAAAATTCATGAGTTCAATGTTTCATACCAAAATTTACCAGTTTGAACTCAGGGAGGTTGTCAGGCAGGCGCGGGAATCCGGAATACTTATGAATGCCACCTCGCTCCGCATCCTGGCAGGAAGGATGGAGAAATTCCCGGTGCTTAAAACAGATGGCTTTAAAGATGTCGAATCCATCAACGGAAATGAGGCCGGAGAACTCATACAGGATAAATTCGGGAACCGGTTTAACGACGAAGTGCTGGTTGTATGCAGGTCCAACCGCCAGGCCAACAGGTACAACCAGCATATACGCACAGCGGTTCTCGGGCAGGAAGATGAGATTAGCAGCAGTGACAGCCTGATGGTTGTAAAAAACAATTATTACTGGATGCCCGAAAAATCCGGTTCGGGATTTATTGCTAACGGCGACATTATACGTATTAAGCGGATATTAAAGCGTGAGGAAAAATACGGATTCCGTTTTGCGGATGTGATCATTACGCTTGTTGACTACCCGGGTCATGATGAACTCGAAGCCCGGATCCTGCTGGATACCATCAGCAGCGAATCTCCGGCACTGACGCCCGCAGAATCAAAAAAACTTTTTAATAGCATAGCGTCCGATTATTCGACAGGGAAGGGAGGCAAAATCAATTACAAAAAACTTTACCAGGATCCTTATCTCAATGCGCTGCAGGTGAAGTTCAGCTATGCCGTTACCTGTCACAAAGCGCAGGGAGGGCAGTGGAATGAAGTTTTTGTTGATCCGGGTTACATGACAGACGAGATGTACAACCCCGAATACCTGCGCTGGTTATACACAGCCGTTACACGTGCAAGGAAGAAACTTTACCTGGTGAATTTGAGTGAAACGTTTTTTAAAAAGGACAAGGAATGAATCCTTCAACTTCATCGTGAATTAAAGATTTTTTCTGAGCCAGACGCAGAGCTGCATGCCGGTATTGGTATATTTCATATAGGGGACCGTTAGTACATTAAGTAATTTCGGCAGGTAAGTGAACTCCGGGCAAACATAATATTCAAAAAGGGAAATTCCGTATTTACTGCCGGCGCCTCCATTCATTTTGAATGAATCAAGTGTAAATTCATACAGGTGGAACGGTGCATGCATCGGACTTATATTGGCCACATAGTCGGTGCCACAAACCCGGTAGATGAAGTTGATAATTCGGTTTGTAAGCCACTTTGCCGATGGCACTTCAATGTGCATGATCCCTCCAGGCTTCAGCCATTTCATTGCTTTGTGAATCCCTTCAGAAGGATCGTATAAATGCTCCAGTACTGCGCCGAATGAAATAAAATCAAACGTGTCAGGCTTGTAAAAGGCATTCTCCATCGTTTGCAACGTATACCGGTTTGGATCCATCCGCATTTTTTTCAATCCCTGTTCATGAAAACTTACTGATGGCTCAAAGCCATATACATCAAACCCGGCCTTTTCCATTGCGATCATCGCCTTTCCCAGGCCTGCTCCTATATCTAGCGCCTTATCTCCTGGTGTGAAATTATAGAGCTTTTTTAATGTGCCTATTTCATGTGAAAAATAAGTATCATCGATCCTGAAATAATTATCTGTCCAGTAACTCTCCGGCGGCACACCGTAATGATCCTGCATATCAACCGGTACGGGCTGTGGGTTTGAATAAACAAGTCCACATTGCCCGCACTTCACAACAGTAGTTGTAATTCCTTTTTTACGGTTCGGAAAAATTCCCTGGCTGCGATTCAGGCGCTTGCCTAATACTTTGGAAGATTCAGCAGGTCTGCCGCACATGTTGCAGGTTTTGATCTCATTAAAAGTATATCGCAGGGCCATCACTTTTTTTCCAAATGTAAATAACAATTTGAAACCTTGAAAAAGACAGAAGAAAGCTTGTTTCAGCTTTGCAGGCAATCATTGTAAGTGCGAAGCCGCACAATTAACTCTGAAATGGAGTTTAAGGTCTGATTTTTTATGTATTTTTGATAGACAATTTTGAATCATATGAAAACCCTGACCGTTTTAATTATATTATTGATTGCCTCAATACCAGCCCGGGCCCAGATCAGGTTTCAGCACCTGATGGGCGGTGCAGCATATGAAGACGTTCAGGAAGTGATCCAGACGCCTGACCACGGATTTATCATGTGCGGCACCACTGAAAGCTTTGGTGCTGGTCAGTCTGATATACTGGTCATCAAAACCGACCAGGCAGGGATGGTTCAGTGGAGCAATACCTATGGCTCTTCAGGGAACGATTACAGTGTAGCTGTCAGAATCGCCCCAGCCGGAGGTTACGTGATCGCAGGCTATTCGTACGGATTAAGCGCTGATACATTGACGGATGATTTTTTACTTTTAAATATCGACACGGCAGGAAATGTTAACTGGGTAAAAACATACGGTGGCGTAGACAATGATGAATCGCATGCACTCGCCGTGATGGCTGACTCGGGGTTCGTAATTGCAGGCACTACTTCATCATTCGGAGGGGTATCAGGCCAGGCGGGATATGTAGTTCGTACAGACGCAGCCGGTAACAAGCTATGGTCAAAAGCTATTGCGCAAAACAGCGACCAGCAGCTTTTCTCTGTAGATGCAACTGCCGACGGAGGCTGCATTGTTGCAGGGTATACGTATGTTTCGAGCTTCCGCCTGTTTGATGTATTTATTGCAAAAATCAGTGCATCCGGGGTAAAACAATGGGTGAGGTCATACGGCGGCAATAACTCTGAGCAGGCATTTTCAATACGACTTGCGTCAACCGGTGGCTATGTGGTGTCCGGTTACACATCAAGCTTTGGCACCGGGCAGGAAGATGCATTTATACTGAGGATTGATGATACAGGTAACGTAAGCTGGTTCAATACATATGGCACTGCTGCTTCTGAAAGATCACGAAGTGTAATCTGGAATTCTGCAGGTATTGTCATCAGCGGCCATGCCCAGGTCGGTGCAAACCTCTTCGATAACAATTTCCTGCTTCAAACAGATACGGCCGGTATCGTATTGTGGTCCAGAACCTACGGACCAACGTCTAACGTAAGCCTTCCATACTCAGCAAGTGAATGCAGCGACGGTGGATTTATAACCGGCGGTCTTACAGGTGGATTCGGCGCACTGCAAAATGATATTTATCTCATTAAAACCAATGACCTTGGCGGTTCGGGATGCAACCAGGCCAGCCCTCAGCTTTTTGCCTCAGGCTTTTTGCCTTCCGACAGCTCCGGAGGAACCTTTACCAATGGCGGAACCGAAAATACCGTTACCATCAATCAGTCTCAGGCACTGCTAACGACACACATCAACTGCAACTCCACAATTAGCGGAACTGAAGAAAGGGGATATGGTAGTATTTCGGTCACGCCTAACCCTGCAACTGATTTTATTCGTATAGGGCTTAATGATAGCAGGCAAACGGAATCCGGTTTGAGCATTATCGACCTTCAGGGAAATATACTTTATAAAGCTGAATACCCGGCCATCATGCGGGAAATGATTATACCGGTAACCGCCTTCACCAACGGATTGTATATATTAAAACTGGTAACCGGGAACGGTGTGCATACCCGTAAAATGATAATCAGCCGGTAGCCGCCTAAGCTACACTTTTCGTAATTTTTTCCGCAACTAAAAAAAATACTTCGTTGTACCATCCGATCCGGATTTTTATTATATTGGCTTCATATTTTAAAACCCATAATCATGAAACACTTTCGCAGCTTTTCGATGTTGTTTGCTTTTCTTCTTATTGCTGTTGTTAATTGTACGGCGCAAAAAGAGTATAATAACTGGTACTTTGGAAACCAGGCAGGTCTGGATTTCAACAGCAATCCCCCGCTGCCCCTTACAAACGGGCAGCTTAATACCTCAGAGGGCTGTGCAACAATTTCGGACGGCAATGGCAACCTGTTATTTTACACCGACGGCATCACTGTTTGGAACAGTAATCATACAGTGATGCCCAATGGTAACGGCCTCACGGGCAACCCAAGCTCCAGCCAGTCTGCACAGATCATCAAGCTACCGGGAAGCACAACGCTCTATTATGTTTTTACGATCGATGTGAACTATTGCTATTCAATTGTTGATATGTCTCTCAATGGCGGCCTGGGCGATGTAACAGTGAAAAATGCGACGATCATGAATAACTGTTTATCTGAAAAACAAACGGCAACCCGGCATGCCAATGGCTCGGATATCTGGATTTTAATGCATGAGATGAATACTGACGGGTTTAACGCTTATATTCTTTCTTCTACAGGTTTTAATACAACGCCGGTTCATACCGCAGTGGGCCAGGTTCATCCGGCTCCTTACGGCCAGATGAAATTTTCGCATGATGGATCCAGGATCGCGCTCGGATTGTACAGTGCTGCGTTTCCCATAGAGTTGTTTGACTTTGACAATGCGACAGGGATCGTATCCAACAGCTTTGGAATTCCTGCAACGTATTCCCAGTGTTATGGTGTTGAATTTTCGCCTGATAACAGCAAGCTTTATTGCACGGCAAACCCCGGTATCAATGAAATTTACCAGTTTGACCTGAATGCGGGAAGCAATGCCGCCATCATAAGTTCCGCCACACTGGTGGCAACGACACTTTCAGGGTTTGAACCCACCGGCCTGCAGCTTGGTCCTGATCTTAATATTTATATTTGTTCTGTAGGAAGTGGGTACATGCATATTTTTGACGAGCCGAACCTTCCGGGAACAGCCTGCAATTACATCAGCAATTATGTTTTCCTCAACGGAAGTACTTGCCAGCTTGGATTGCCACCCATGTCGCTTTTTGTAACTTCCATGATCGTACAGAATACATGCATCGGTGATTCCACATTTTTTTCACCCTCCAATATAAATGGCGTGGCAGGAATTTATTGGGATTTCGGTGATCCGGCTTCCGGCACCAACAACAATTCATATTTACTTACACCTGTCCATTATTATACCGCATCCGGAACATACACAGTTCAGATGATCAACTATTTTTTAAACGGCAGTACAGACACCATCGTTTCACAGATCCAGATAAACCCGCTGCCCGTTTCGCAATTGGGTAACGATACGGTTATATGCACAGGCTCCACCATCCTATTGACTGCCGGTTCGGGAACAGGTACCTACCTCTGGCATGACAGCTCTACTGCAGCTACATACCTTGCTTCAGGCGCTGGAAATTTTTATGTTACAATCACCGAAAATGGCTGCAAAGTAACCGATTCAATAATTGTAACCACCCAGGCATGCTCATTCCCGGCGGTGATGTTCAGCTCATCGGATACCTCTTTCTGCGAAAAGAAATGCATTGATTTCTTCGACCTGAGCACCAACAGTCCCACCAGCTGGCAATGGTTCTTTCCGGGAGCCGACAGCACATCAAGCACGGAGCAAAACCCTGTAAACATCTGCTACAACAGCTATGGATCTTTTGATGTAACGCTTATTGCATGCAACGCAGCAGGCTGTGACACGCTTATCATGCCGGGCTTCATCAAGGAATTCCAGCCACCGGCCATTCCGGTCATTACCATTCACGATGACACGCTGTTCTCATCTCCTGCAACAACTTACCAATGGTACAATATCAGCGGTATTCTGCCCGGTGAAACAAATCAGTATTACGTTTTCCAGCAGCCTGATTATTATTACGTGGTGGTTACAGACAGCAACGGATGTGCAGCGTCCTCATCGGTGATCTTCACTTCAATCCAGGAAGCGGCGTTAACAGACGATGGTTTGATAATAAGCCCCAATCCGAATGCGGGCACATTCAATATCTGGTTTTCCAATAGCCATACCGTTATAACGCAATGCAGGGTTTATGATGCTGCAGGGAGGATGGTGTTTGATTCGGGTGATGATCAGCTTGAGCCCGGATATCGTATCGACCTGTCAGGTGTAGCAGATGGGGTTTATCAGCTTCATCTTACCACACGTGACCGGAGCATTGGACGGAGAATAGTTATTGTGAGGTGACGTTGAGAAGTCGACTGACCTTACAATATTCAAATCAATTAATAATGTTCTCTCGACTGTATATTCATTCAATTTGCTATTTCATCTTCAAGCTTATACGTCAGATTATATGTTGATGATATTTTAGTTACTCCATTCGATTCATTGACTAACATTTCTTCAGCATCCTCCCAATCTCCGGTTGCTTTCCATCAAAGCACAGACGGTTATTTTTATATTTCTTCGGATGAGAAAAAATTATTGGATATTACTATTTATGATGCAATGGGAAAGATCATAGATAAAAAAGGAAAGTTGAACAGCCACCGGTTTTCATATGATGCCAGCTCTTATGCGGCCGGCATTTATTTATTACATGTTACATCGGGGGGCGGGTAATTTTGTTTTTAAATTTAATAAATTATTTTCTTTTTGAGGGTATTTTATAACCTATAATCTTTACCGGTTTCCGGTTTATTTTCTTTAATAATAATTCGTCGAAATATTTAAAAACAACCTCAATATTTTTTGCATTGTTTTCCGTTCTTTTTTCAAGCTTTGCAAGAGCTAACCGCAGATCTGTGTTATCATAAAGCATTTCCCGAAGCTTTATAAAAACTTCTATAATGCGAATGCTGACCCTGACAGCCTGTTTGCTTTTTAGTACATTAGCCAGCATCAGTACGCCATGTTCCGTGAAGGCCATAGGCATCGATCCACCTAAATGCCTTGTGGACGGTATAGCACTTTGCGCAACAAGCAATTCAATTTCCCTTTTATTTAAAATCAGCATGAAATTTTCAGGAAAGTTGCCGAAGTTCCTTTTTACCTGTTCTCTCAACCGTCTTGCAGATACTCCATAGAGTAAGGCAAGATCCCGGTCAAGAATTACTTTCTGTTTCCTGATAAAAATAATTTTGTTAAGTAATACTTCACCGGGAACAAGCATTCCTTTTGATTTTAATGTGGGCATTATTTTTTTTAATTGAGGTGTCGCAATTTGCGACACCTGGTTTATGATATTACTTTTTATTTATTCCGGTTGTAGTTCTTAATAATTCCTACCCCGCCCATCCTTCCCTGTCAAGACTCCTGTACTGGATCGCTTCAGCAAGATGTTCTGTTTTTATTTCTTCGCTTTCAGCCAGGTCGGCAATGGTGCGGCTTACTTTCAGGATGCGATCGTAAGCACGTGCAGATAGGCCCAGGCGGTCCATCGCTGTTTTCAACAGCTGCTGACCAGGTTCGCTTATGATGCAGATATTCCTGAGCTGCTTGCTGCTCATCTGTGCATTGCAGTAAACTTCATCTTTCCCTTCATACCTTTTTTCCTGCAGTCCCCGTGCTTTCACAACGCGGCTTCGCACGGTTTCGCTTTTTTCTCCAAGCCTTACCTTAGCCAGTTCACTGAATGCAACAGGGGTTACCTCAACATGCAGGTCGATGCGGTCGAGTAGGGGACCTGAAATTTTATTCAGGTATTTCT
>Ga0190272_10000951_pt1 | contig 14167 bp, 1 predicted proteins | sample Popmic504T_FD_133746 | JGI IMG/M metagenome (GOLD analysis project Ga0190272, IMG submission 133746) | Populus adjacent soil microbial communities from riparian zone of Shoshone River, Wyoming, USA - 504 T | ecosystem: Environmental > Terrestrial > Soil > Riparian zone | place: USA: Wyoming...
GAGCAGCTGAATCTGTGTCCGTTGGGAGTGAAGGGCGAGATCTGCGTGTCGGGCATCGGGGTGGGGCGCGGCTATCTGCACGATGAGGAGAAGACGCGGGCGGTATTTCTGGAAGACCCGTTTGGGAAAGCGGGTGGGGTGCGCATGTATCGCACCGGCGACGTGGGCTGCTTTCTGCCGGACGGCAATATCCTGTTGCAGGGACGCAAGGACTATCAGGTCAAGATCCGCGGCCATCGCATTGAACGCGGCGAGATAGAGCACGCGCTTACTCAACTGGACTCAGTGCAACAGGCAGTCGTCCTCGATTTCCACGATCAAACCGGGCACAGCTATCTCTGCGGGTATGTTGCGCTCAAGGCTGGAGCAGAGGCGGATGAAACGAGCCTCGCCCAATCACTGTCGACAAAGCTCCCGGACTACATGGTGCCCACGACGTTCGTGTTACTCGACAAAATGCCGCGGACGCGGAACGGAAAGATAGATCGTCAGGCGCTGCCGGCTCCCGACCCGACAAAGGCTTTGCGAAGGACCAGCTACACGCCGCCGCGCACCGATACCGAGGAGACGCTCTGCCGAATCTGGAGCGAGGTGCTGGGCGTAGACAAGCCGGGCATTCACGACAACTTCTTTGCTCTCGGTGGCGACTCCATCCTGAGCATGCAGATTGTTTCACGCGCCGGCCGCGCCGGGCTTAAGCTGATCACCAGCCAGGTTTTCGAACACCAAACCATCGCGGAACTCGCATGTGTCGCCACACCCATGATTTCCAAAGCCAGCGAGCCTGGTGAAATAAGCGGACCGGTTCCACTCACACCGATTCAGCAGCGCTTCTTCGCCCAGCACAAGCCGGAACAACATCATTACAACCAATCCCTGATGCTCGACGTGCCGCCAAGCCTCGACCCGGTGTTGCTTGAGCAGGCCCTGCGGAGAGTCGCGTTGCATCATGACGCGTTGCGCTTGCGCTTCCGTCGTGATGGAGATAAGTGCTTCCAACAAATCGCAATCACTGAAGCAGCGCCCGCCTTCGAAGTTGAGGACCTTTCTCTTCTCCCGCTCAACACGCAGCGCCTGCGGCTCGAGGCCGTCTGCGCCGCGGTCCAGGCCGGCTTGAATCTTTCAGCGGGTCCGGTGCTGCGCGCGGTCCTATTTGAGTTAGGCAGCGGGCAGAAGGCCCGGCTGCTGTTAGTTGCTCATCACCTGGTAATCGACGGCGTTTCGTGGCGCATTCTGCTTGAAGATCTTTCCAGCGCCTATCGGCAATTAACTGCTAACGAAGAGCCGCGGCTTCCGGACAAGACAACTCCGTTCTCCGCCTGGTCCACGTTGCTTGCCGAAGCTGCGAGATCAAACGCGCGTCTGGATCGCGAGTATTGGCATTCGCTCGCCGCCGCCTCAGTAAAACCGCTGCCGCTGGATCTGGCGGGCGCGATAGAAGCTAACACGGTTGGTTCCGCTGAGGAGATCGCGTCGCGCCTTAGCGAAGAAGCAACGCGCGGATTGCTGCAGCAAGTGCCGCGAGCATATAACACGCAGATTAACGATCTGCTGCTGGCGGCGCTGGCCCTCGCCATCAAGGAGTGGACTGGCGCTGACCACATACTTGTCGACGTTGAAGGCCACGGCCGCGAACCGTGGATCGAAAACACCGATCTCTCCCGCACCGTCGGCTGGTTCACCACGATCTTTCCGATTTTGCTCAACGCCTCTGCGGATAGTCCGAAACTACTCATCAAGTCCATCAAAGAGCAGTTGCGATCGGCGCCGTCCAAGGGTCTGACTTACGGTCTGCTGCGCTATTTGACGGACGATGCCGTTGTCGGCGCCGGGCCCACCGCTCAAATAAACTTCAACTATCTCGGCCAGATGGACCAGCTTCTTCCTGGTGATTCGCAGTGGAAGCTGGCTACGGAACCAACCGGCTCGGGCGTCAGCGCCAGGCAGCAGCGCGAATATTTGTTGGAAGTGAACAGCTACGTTCTCGACGGTTGTCTACACACTAACTGGAGCTTTAGCCGCAACCTGCATGACGAAGCGACGGTCCGGCAACTCGCTGCCAGCTATGGCGCGAAGCTCGAGCAATTGATTGCACATTGCCTTGAGCCCGCAGCGTTTGGTTTCACTCCGTCCGATTTTCCGGTCGCCGGAGTTTCTCAAGCTTCTCTCGATCAGTTGGCCCAACAAATCGAAGCCAGGAATCTGCGGGATGACGTCGAAGACATTTACGAACTCACGGCGACGCAGCAGGGAATACTGTTTCACAATCTCTACGCACCGGCTTCCGAGGCTTACTTCAGTCAGCTGACTTGCCTGGTTGAAGGAGAGTTGGATACGACGGCCTTTTTTGAGGCGTGGCAGCAGACCGTGAAGCGGCACGCGGTGCTGCGAACTTCGTTTCACTGGGAGCGCCTCGAAAAGCCGCTGCAGGTGGTCCATCGCCAGGTTTCCTTGCCCTGGACCAATCTGGATCTTTCCGGAGTTGGGGACAGCGAAGCGCGTGAAGCATGGCGTGACGAATTGCAGCAAAGCCGGACGCGCGGATTCCAAACCAGCGAAGCTCCGCTCATGCGTTGGACCATTGCGTATCTGGGGCAGGCGCGGTGGCGGTTAAATTGGAGCCTGCATCACCTGCTGCTCGATGGCTGGAGTGCCTCGCTCGTGCTCGCAGAAGTTCTGAAAACGTATGCAGCCCTGCGCGCGCGACGTAAATTGGCGCTCGTCCGTCCTCGTCCGTTCCGCGACATGGTCAGATGGCTACAGCAAAGGGATGTGACCAGCGCCGAGCAATTCTGGCGAGAGAAACTGGCGGACTTCTCGACGCCCACGCCGCTGGTCCTGGGCCGTCCGGAAATGGAAAGCAAGCGCGGCCCAGAACTTTACGCGGAAAAGGAAATCTACCTTTCAACCGAGGCGACCGCGCGGCTGGTTTCGTTTGCCCAGGACAATCAACTGAGTCTCAACACCCTGGGCCAGGCTGCGTGGACACTCTTGCTGGGCCGCTACAGCGGTGAAACCGATGTGGTCTACGGCACGATTGTCTCCGGCCGCCCACCTGAACTCGACGGCTCAAGCGAAATGGTGGGACTGTTCATCAACACTGTTCCGGTGCGGGTGCAGTTTGATGAATCGGAAGCGGCACTGTCTCTGTTGAAACGCCTGCAGACGATCCTTGTTGAGCAGGATCGATATTCACATTGCTCACTAGCGGAAATTCAAAGCTGGAGTGAAGTTCCGGGAGGCACGGCTCTGTTTGAGAGTCTCCTGATTTTCCAGAACTACCCAATTCAGGAAGCTCTCAATAAACGAGTGCCCGGTATCCGCGTCGCTGAGTTCCAGGTTTTCGATCCGAACAATTATCCGTTAACGCTGGTGGTCACGCCCGGCGAAGTACTCTCGTTGCGAGTTCTCTACGACGCCGGCCGTTTCGATGAAGACACCATTGCCCGGCTGTTGGGCCACTACGAAACGATCCTGGATGGGATCGTTACCGCGCCAACTCAACCGGTGGCACATGTCAATCTGCTCACCGCTCCGGAGCGAACGCAGATCTTGTCAGAGTGGAATGAAACGACCGTAGCAGTGCCCGCGGATAAGACCGTGGTGGATCTCTTTCAAAGCCATGCCGCAAACATGCCCGATCGGACGGCCATTGTTTGTGGCAGCGCCTCGCGCAGCTATCGCGACCTGGATGAACGCTCCAGCGCGCTTGCGCATTATTTACAGGGCATCGCTGCAATCGAGGCCGAAGACCGCATTGCAGTCTTCATGCGGCGCTCGGAAGCGATGGTTGCAAGCATGCTCGCCATTTGGAAGTGTGGGGCCGCGTATGTTCCGATCGATCCGAATTATCCTGCCGCACGTCTCGAACAAATTCTTGCCGACGCCAAGCCGCGTTTGATTATCGCCGAATCGGCAAACGCGCTCGCGCACCTGCCGGTAACAGCAACCGTTGTTTCGCTCGACGCACTCTCGCTGGCTCCGCTCATCGGTTTGCCGCTGCAATCCAGAGCAGTGCCGCAGGGCTTGGCCTATGTCATCTACACCTCGGGCTCGACGGGTAAACCGAAGGGTGCGATGGTGGAACATCGCGGAATGCTTAATCACATCCTGGGCATGATTCGCGATCTTGAGTTGACGGAACAAAGCGTAGTTGCGGAGACGGCTTCACACTGTTTTGACATCTCGGTGTGGCAATTCTTTGCGGCTTTGATTTGTGGCGCCCGCACTATCATCTATCCGGATGAAATCGTGCTGCAGCCTGCCGAGGTCGCCGCCAGTTTCGAGAAGGACCGCGTGACAGTGGCGCAGTTCGTTCCCTCCTACCTCGCAGCGTTCATCGAGGAAATGCGAAACCTGCAGCCGCGGCCGCAGCTCTCGCATTTGCAATTCATGGTTCTCATTGGCGAGATTCTTAAGACCTTCCAGGTCCGAGACTGGTTCTCGTTCTATCCCGGCGTCAGAATGATGAACGCGTATGGGCCTACGGAAGCTTCTGATTCGATAACGCATTTCATCATGGACCAGCCTTCGGACCTGGCGAGCATTCCCGTCGGCCGGCCCGTGCAAAATCTGAAGGTCTACATCGTAGACAAGCGCATGCGGCTTTGCCCCATCGGCGTTCGCGGAGAAATTTGTGTAGCCGGTGTTGGTGTCGGCCGCGGCTATTTGTTTGATCCCGAACGCACGACCGCTGTATTCGAAACGGATCCATTTCAGGCTTCAACGGAGCGGCTCTACCACACCGGCGATGTGGGCTGCTATGCGCACGACGGGAACATTTTCTTCTTCGGTAGAAACGATTTCCAGGTCAAGATCAGAGGACATCGCATTGAACTGGGAGATGTGGAATCGGCGATCACCAGTCTTGAGGGAGTGGGCAACGCGGCGGTTGTCGACAAAGAAGACGCGAGCGGCAGCAAATATTTGTGCGCCTATGTGAGTCAAAGCGATGGGGCCAGGTGGTCTCCGCTCTCGCTGCGCGAGGCAATGCGCCGGAAGCTGCCACACTACATGTTGCCCGACGTTTGGGTGACGCTGCCGGAGTTGCCGGTCACTCCGAACGGCAAACTTAACCGCAAAGCTTTGCCCGAACCGGTGGACGAGAGTGCGCGGCGGCCGAACCTCAACCTGCCGGCAACGCACCTTGAAAAAGTTGTCGCCTCGATTTGGCAGGACGTCCTGGGACGCGAGCTTAGTATCGACGATCACTTCTTTGAGATTGGCGGTCACAGCTTAAAGGCGGTGCAAATTATTAGCCGCATTCGACGCGACCTGGGAGTGAACGCCACGCTCGCGCAACTCTTCACCTGCGACACCGTACGGACGTTGGCCCAGGAGCTGACGAGTTCCTCGCCGCACAAAACGGGCGACATTCCTGCTTTGCCGGATCAACCCTGGTATGAAGTGTCGCATGCGCAGAAACGAATTTGGCTGGCGTGTCGCAAGGTCGAGGCCTCGCTTGCTTACAACATGTCGGGGGCGTTTCGGCTGGAAGGGCGGCTCAACACAGTTGCACTGAGCGACGCTTTGAAAGCTCTGGTTGAGCGTCACGAAAGCTTGCGGACAACATTTTCCTGGGTCAATGGCGAACTGAAACAGCAAGTCAAAAGCGTCGAGCAGCACGCCTTCGAGGTGGCGCAGATCGAAATAGCTGACACGTCCCTGGCGATTGACGAGCTCATCACCAGTGAAGGGAAACGGCCATTCGATCTTGCCGCTGGTCCACTCTTCCGAGCGACCGTTGCGTGCATCGCTGAGGACAGTCATATCCTGCTGCTGAGTATGCATCACATTATCAGTGACGCCTGGTCGGTGCGCATCCTCATGAAAGAACTGCGGACACTCTACGAAGCCTTTCGCGCCGGCAACGCATCGCCGTTCGCTCCGTTGGCTATTCAAAATCGTGACTATGCCTCCTGGCATAATCAGCTGCTTGAAGCCGAGGAGATGCAGCCGCACCGCGATTATTGGAAACACCGCTTGCGGGCGGACGTGCCGCGTTTGAAGTTGCCGCTCGACTACCCGCGCACGACCCAAACCGGACAGGCAGGCGGCCGCGTGGTGTCGCTCATCGACGAAGACACTGTCCGTGGTTTATCCAACCTCGCTCAACGCCGCGGCGCATCGCTGTTTGGAACGGTGCTGGCTTCGATCGCGGTATTGCTCTATCGCTACACAGGACAGCGGGACATCGTGGTTGGCTTTCAGACCACCGGCCGCGACCAGCACCAATTGGAAGATCAAATTGGCGCTTACCTCAACACGGTCGTGTTGCGCGCGCAGCTGGAACCGTCGAGCAGCATCGCGGAAACAGTTTCTTCTATTGGGGAGGTGCTGCTCGAGGCGCTCGATCATAGTGCCTACCCGTTTGACCTGCTGCTGGAGGAATTGCGCCCGAGAACGCCGGCCCATCGTTCACCGATTTTTGATGTGCAGATCGACTATGTTCCCGATCTTGACTCTGCAAATTCCGCGGATGCGAACATTGAGCTTGTCATCAGCGATATATCTCGGGATCCAGCCGGCGCCAAGTACGACATTTCGTTCATGATTCTCGAGTCCGCCGGAAAGTTGGAAGTGATTACGGTTTACAACGCAAAACTTTTCCGCCGCGAAACTATCGAGACCATGCACCAACTGCTGGCTGTCATTCGAAAACATTTTCTCGAACATGAAACGATGAAGATAAGTACGATCGACTTGTTCGGCGAAGCAACTCGCGCGACAAGCAAACGTGTTCAAGTCGATTTGCGGTTAGGCGGAGCGAAACGTGAAGTGGCCAGTCAGAACCAGGAGTGGTAGCGACCGGGTATCAACGCAATTATCTCAAAGGCTTGAAAGAAACCCAGGTCGCTACCGCTCCCGGTTCTGAGCGACTTGCAGCGCTTCGGGAGCAGTTGGCAGCGTTTCGCGAGCAATTTGTAGCGCTTCGGGCGCGATTTCAGATGGCAAAGCGGCAACTAACCGATGGGAAAGCGTCAATACCTGTAACGCAAACTGTTAGTTTGCGTTGAATGAAAGGCATTCAAGCCGCGCGCAAACTAACAGTTTGCGTTACGAAAGAAAAATTACGCGACGACCTCCGAAAAGGAACTACCAGTGAGCGGAAGCAATTTGGTTTATCTAAGAAGCAATGTCATCGCCGAGCCTCTCTTCGCGGGCTGGTATGCCTGGCCGCATCTGATTTCTCCAGCGACCTGCGCCATGAACATCGTGGGACGTCATTTGAAAATCATGAATTCGTATATTCAGTCGCCCCAGGTACATGCCGCCGCTGTGAAAAATCCGGCAATGCTGGGCGGGCCGTTTATCGATTACGCCGACAATCGCGCTACGGAAGTAACGTTGCTGCGGGACAAGACCCTCAACGAACAAGCTGTTTTGATCGACTTCGCCCAGGCCATTCAACAACTGACGAAACTTCTCAAAGAGGAAGCAACCGGTTTTTCGCTTGACCCACTTTATGAAAAAGTGCCCGCGCCGCTCCAGGGCTACATCGAACTGTTCTACGATCTGCAGAACCACCCGTCGTTCCGTTTCTATGAAGCGTTGCTCTACCGCAGTCCTTTTTATCAGCCCGCGGCGCAAAGTGTTTTGCTGACCACGGCCGATACGGACCAGCGCGCCTTTGTGCTGAGCACGCCCCGCCTTCCCGGCGAAGCAGCCATCAACATAGAGAAGCCTTTCGCTGAACCTGCATATGACGAGCTTTTTCAGATGCGGCGCACATCCGGTTCCTATGAATCTGTCCGCGAAGCGCTTGCCGTTTCCAGCAGCGAGGAGCCGTTGTTTCGATCTTTCTTCACCGAGTCGAGCCCCAGACCGGCTGAACGATATCAAGGCGCGGGACTTCGCGTCCGCTACTTCGGCCACGCTTGTCTGGTGCTGGAAACGAAAGACGTGTGCGTCATGTCCGATCCGCTCGTGAGCCAGCCATACGACGGCGCCATGCCGCGCTTCACGTTGGAAGATTTGCCCGGCGTGGTCGACTACGTGGTCATCACACACGGCCATCAGGACCACGTGATGTTAGAAACGCTCCTTCAGCTACGCACGAGCATTCGGAACCTTGTGGTGCCCCGCTCCAGTTCCGGTGAACTTCAGGATCCGAGTTTGAAGTTGATCCTGAAAGCGGTTGGGTTTCCCAACGTCATCGAGTTGGACGAGTTCGATTCCATCGAGTTGCCGGGAGGCCGAATCACCGGGCTGCCATTTCTTGGCGAACACGCTGACCTGCACATCCATAGCAAGCTCTGCCACCACGTGGCGCTCGGCGGACACTCAGTATTGCTGGCCGCCGATTCGTGCGCGGTGGAGCAAAAAGTTTATGAACACGTGCACGACCTGGCAGGCGATGTCGATGTGCTTTTTCTCGGCATGGAATGCGACGGCGCGCCGCTCTCGTGGCTGTATGGTCCGCTACTCAGCGAACCGCTGCGCCGGGAGCAGGATCGTTCGCGAAAACTTTCCGGCAGTAACTTTCCGCGCGCGCTTGGAGTGGTGGAACGTTTCAAGCCCAGGGAAGTTTTCATCTACGCAATGGGAATGGAGCCGTGGATGAATCACATCAGTTCGCTGAAACACACTGACACCTCAGCGCCGATTGTCGAATCCGACAAACTCGTGAACGAGTGTCGCAACCGCGGCATCATTGCCGAGCGCCTGTTTGGCATGAAGGAGTTGATTTATGGGAACGGCGGCTGAGAAGGCCACTGAACTACGGGCCAGGTAATGACAATCGTGGAAGACTACAACGTTCTAATAACCGGACAGAGGCAAAACAGCGCCGTCGAATTTTGGCGCACGCGCCTGGCCAATGTCAGCGATACCTTCCGTCTGGTCTCAGGTACACCAGTGGCCGGCGATGCCGACTTTGAGTCAACAACAATACAGCTCACTCAGGCTGCCCGGGACATCCTGGCTGAGATTGGCGCCGAAGAACTCGGCGAGTTTACGGTTGCCGCCGCGGCAATCGCGCTTGTGCTGGCGCGCTACAGCCAGCGCGCAACCGTTGTGTTTCGCACTCCGCCTCTGGCAGGCATGGAAGCAAGCGCTGCCGTTTCCGTCCCGCTCATCATCGACGTCAACGGTCACCTCAAACTGGCCGAGTATCTGGGCGAAGTGGCGCGTATCGTCGAAGAGAGTTATGCCGAAACCTTACTGCCGTTGCGCGAGTTGGCGAACCGCGAAGGCAGCGTACCGTTTGATAGCCTGACTACGGTGGTGCTCACGGATGTTCGGGTGCATGCCGCGCTCGATGATCTTGAGGCGAGCGACCTGCGTTTCCAACTCGATTTGGGTGAAGGAAGCATCACGCTGCATTGGCGTTCCATAGAGAAATTCTTTGCCGAAGGATTCGCGGCCAGCTTGTCCGGCATCATCGAACAATTCGGCCGGCTCGATGGCGCAGTGCGAGACATCGAAATCGTTGGCGCCGGCGAACGGCAAAAGCTCCTCGGCGACTTCAACAACACCGCTGCTATGCAGGTCCCGTTTCGCACCGCTGTCGATCTGTTTGAACAGCAGGTGGAGAACTCGCCGGACGCGCCGGCGCTGATGTTCCAAGGTGTGGTCACCAGTTATGCCGAACTGAACGCCAGAGCGAATTGTCTCGCTCACCGTCTCCGCAATCAGCACAACGCTGGTGCAGAAACGGCGATCGGTGTCCGTTTGGATCGCTCCGATTTGATGGTCGTAGCCATTCTCGGAATTCTCAAAGCCGGCGCGAGCTTTGTTCCACTGGATCCGCAGTACCCGCTGGACCGGGTTAATTACATTCTTAATGAAACCGGACTGGCGCTGCTCATAACTCAGTCCGATTACCTGTTTGACGAGTTGAATTTCAGCGGCGACACCGTGGCGCTCGATCTTGAGCCCCCGCCTCTTCCGAGCAAAGCAGCGAACCCCAACATCTTCATCGATCCCGCCAGTCGCGCGTACGTCATCTACACCTCTGGTTCCACTGGCAGTCCCAAGGGCTGTGAGTTGGAGCACCGAAATCTTTCTAATTACCTGACCTGGGCCATCGACTACTACTTCGCAAACAGCTCAACCGGAAACTTCGGTTTGTATAGCTCGCTCGCCTTCGATTTCACCATCACGAACATTTTCTGTCCGCTCGTGCGTGGCAAGAGCATCTACATTTATCCGCAGTTCGCTAGCATCCAGACGATTCTTACGCACGCCTTCAACGCCGGCAGCGGCATTGATGTGATGAAGCTGACTCCGTCGCACATTCGTCTGCTCGAACACCTGGCCATTGGAGAGTGTGGCGTTCAGAAAGTAATCGCGGGCGGCGAAGAGCTGACAACCCGGGACATTGAAATCCTGGGCGAACTCAATCCGGCGATCGATATCTACAACGAGTATGGTCCAACGGAAGCGACCGTCGGTTGCATCGTCAAACAGGTCTGGCCTGAAGTCGCGTCCGCGGTCGGCCCGGTCCTGATTGGCCGCCCGATTGCGAACACTGCTGTTTTCGTGATCGACGATGAATTGAAGCTAACGCCGATTGGCGTCAAGGGCGAAATCTGCATCTCGGGAAGCGGACTGGCTCGCGGCTATCGCAGCGCCAAACAGACGGCGGCGAAATTCATTCCCCATCCGTTTGTGGCGGGCGAGCGTTTGTACCGCACCGGAGATATCGGCCGCTGGTTGCCCGATGGTCAGCTGCAATGCTTCGGCCGCAATGATAACCAGGTCAAGATTCGTGGCTATCGTGTCGAATTGGGTGAAGTCGAATCGGTGCTCGTCAGTCATCCGGAGATCCGCGAAGCCGTCGTGCTGCTTCGTGAAGATCAGCCGGGCAACAAGCGGCTGGCGGCGTATTTGGTTGCCGGTTCGCAAATAACAGCCGACCTTGCCCGTGAACACGTCGCCGGCAAGTTGCCCGACTACATGACGCCAGTCGACTTTGTCTTTTTGCGGGAGTTTCCGCTTAACGCGAACGGCAAAGTGGACCATCGCGCTTTACCCGTTCCCCAAGACGTTGCCGGCCCCTCGCCAGCGTCAAGAGTCGAGCCCACGAATGATCGCGAGCGGGGACTCTTGCTTATCTGGCAGGAACTCTTCGCCACCGCCCAGATCGGAATCACCGACTCTTTCTTTCAGCTCGGCGGTGATTCGCTGCTGGCGGTGCAGGCGGTGTCGCGCATCTGGAATAGCTTCGCGGTGGAGATCTCGATCGAAGATATCTTTGACGCGCAAACCATCCAGAGTCTTGCCGAACGCATTGCGCTAGCTACTACAACTTCGAAAGCCTGGCCGGCGTCGCAGATTGAAGTCACATCGCGCGATGGCGATCTGCCGCTATCTTTCTCGCAGCAGCGGCTGTGGTTTCTCGCCCAACTCGAGGGGCCTAATTCCGCCTACAATCTGTCCAGCGCGGTGAGGCTTGACGGCGAACTCGATGTGACCGCTCTCGAACGCGCTATCTCCACCGTGATCGCCCGCCATGAAGTACTACGCACCACGTTCCCCGATTCCGGCGGCAAACCGGCGCAACGAATTTCTGAGGCGACTGCTTTCCAGTTATCCATTCGTGATCTGACTAATCTGCCTGACGCGAAGCAACACAAGGAAGTGTTGCGGCTAGCCGGGGAAGAGTCTGATCGTCCGTTTGATCTAACTACCGGTCCGTTGCTGCGGATTAGTCTGTTTCGTCTCAAGCCTGATGCACACGTGCTGCTGCTCGTCATGCACCACATCATCTCTGATGGTTGGTCCATGGGAGTCTTGGTTCGCGAAGTGTCGGCGCTCTATGCTGCTTTCCACAACGCCGAGCAACCCAACTTGCCGGAGTTGCGCATTCAGTATGCCGACTTCGCGGCGTGGCAACGCGCGCGCTTGCAGGCAGAACACGGTCAGGCACAGTTGGCCTATTGGAAAGAGAAGCTCGCGGCAGCCCCCGTCGTGCTCGAACTTCCAACCGACCGACCTCGCCCAGCGATACAATCGTTCCAGGGATCGTCCCAACACTTCCGTCTCAACCCGGAACTGAAGGACAAGCTGCAAGCTTTAGCGCGCGAATCAGGCACGAGCCTGTTCATGGTTATGCTCGCCGCCCTGGCTGCATTGCTTTCACGCTATACGAATCAGCAGGATATCGTCATTGGTTCGCCGGTCACCAATCGTCCCATTGTCGACTTGGAACCGCTGATCGGTTTCTTCGTCAACACGATTGCTCTGCGCCTCGATCTTTCCAGGGATCCTTCTTTCCGTGAACTGCTCGATCGCGTTCGCCGCGTCGCGTTGGACAGTTATGCAAATCAGGAAATTCCCTTCGAACAACTTGTCGACGCCTTAGAGCTCGACCGCAACCTCGGCTATAGTCCCATCTTTCAGGTGATGCTTGCATACGAGAACACGCCGGCTGCCACGCTGCAATTGTCCGGGCTGTCGGCGACCCCCCTGCAAGTCGAAACAACCAGCGCTAAGTTTGACCTGACGCTTTACGTTGACGAATCTGCCGCCGATCTTACCGGCACGTTTGAATACAACACCGATCTGTTTGACGGCCAAACGATCACGCGCATGATCGGAAATTTTGAGACGTTGCTCGAAGCCAGCGTAGCGAATCCCGATCTGCATCTCGCTGAGATTCCGATCCTCTCGGAACGCGAACAGCGATTGCAGCAAGACTGGAATTCAACAGCGGTATCGTACCGACAGCAGTGCGTGCATCACCTGTTCGAAGAGCAGGTCGAACGTACCCCTGAGGCGATGGCGCTCATCTTTGAAGAAGATCAGTTAACTTACGGCGAACTCAACCGGCGCGCTAATCAGCTCGCGCATTGGCTCCGCCGACATGGCGCCGGCCCCGAAGTGCTAATCGGCGTTTGCCTGGAACGCTCGCTGGAAATGGTTGTCAGTCTCATGGCAATTCTCAAGGCGGGCGCGGCTTACGTGCCAATCGATCCTGAATATCCGGAAGAGCGAATGCGTTTCATGGTGCAAGACGCGCGTGTGCCGGTGCTCATCACGCAGGCGCATCTCGCCGCGCATTTGCCTCCCACCGATGCTTTGGTTCTCTGTATTGATAGCGAGCGAGAAGCACTGGAAACTGAGAGTGCAGTGAACCCGAACAGCGGAGCGCAACTCGACAATCTCGCTTACCTGATCTACACGTCAGGATCGACCGGCCGCCCCAAGGGTGCCTTAAACGCGCATCGCGGGATTTCAAACCGGCTGCTGTGGATGCAGGAGCAATATCAGCTGGGCCCGACCGATCATGTGCTGCAGAAAACGCCGTTCAGTTTCGACGTCTCAGTTTGGGAATTCTTCTGGCCGCTGATGACAGGCGCGCGCATGGTCATCGCCAGGCCGGGCGGTCATCGCGAAAGCGACTACCTGGTCAAGCTCATCGTCCAACACAAAATCACGACGCTCCACTTCGTTCCTTCCATGCTGCGCGCATTTTTGGATGAACCCGATGTCGCGCGCTGCACTTCGTTGTTACGGGTCATTTGTAGTGGCGAAGCTCTCGCGGTGGAACTTCAGGAAAAGTTTTTCGAGCGGCTGGTGGCTGAACTTCACAATCTCTACGGTCCTACGGAAGCGGCGGTGGACGTAACGTTTTGGCATTGCGACCGCCACAACGCGCTGCCGAGCGTTCCCATTGGGCGGCCCATCGCCAACACACAAATTTATATCATAGACGAAACACTTCAGCTGGCCCCGATTGGCGTTCCCGGAGAGTTGCTCATTGGCGGCACTGGCGTTGGGCGCGGCTACCACAACGATCCGGGCCTGACCGCCAGCAAATTCATCGCTGATCCATTCAGCACGGCGCCGTCCGCAAGGCTCTACCGCACCGGCGACCTGGCACGATATCGGGCCGACGGCGCCATTGACTTCCTGGGCCGGCTCGATCATCAGGTCAAGATCAGAGGATTTCGTATTGAGCTTGGCGAAGTTGAAGAAGCGTTGCGCGGGCTCGATGCAGTTCACGACTGTGTTGTAACCGCGCGGCAGGACCGCGGCATCACGCGCCTGGTCGCGTATGTGGTGTTCAGTTCTACAGGGCAAACTACAGTTGGACTGCGCGACGCTCTACGCAAGATTTTGCCGGGGTACATGGTGCCGTGGGCCTTCGTGGAACTGCCGGCGCTGCCGCTCCTGCCCAACGGCAAGATCAATCGCAATGCTCTTCCAGCTCCGCCGCCGC
>Ga0190272_10000952_pt1 | contig 14156 bp, 14 predicted proteins | sample Popmic504T_FD_133746 | JGI IMG/M metagenome (GOLD analysis project Ga0190272, IMG submission 133746) | Populus adjacent soil microbial communities from riparian zone of Shoshone River, Wyoming, USA - 504 T | ecosystem: Environmental > Terrestrial > Soil > Riparian zone | place: USA: Wyoming...
CATCGCGCCGCCCCGAGTCCAGTGACTGGAACAGATGGCCGTCCCCGATCGCCTGCACATGCTGGCTCAACAGGCTCAAGGGTTGTACGGTACGCCGGATGAACACCATAGCGGCCATTCCCAGCACCAAAGCCGTCACGGCGATGAAACTGCCAAGCCATATCATTTGCCGGTAGAAAGCGGCCAGGGCCTCCGCTTCCGGCACTTCCGGGGCGAGGAGGACTTTCCCGGGATGCTCCGGGTGTACACGGCCGTCCACGAGCACGACGGCCTCGAGGAGGTGACGACGCTCGAGCAGCTGAAGCTCAACTACGCGACGCTCGTGAACTGCGATCCGGCGCGTGACATGGTGATGGCCGAGGTCGACGGGGAGCTCGTGGCCTATTCCCGGGTCTTCTGGAACGAACTGGTCGAAGGCGGCCGCTCGTACGAGAACTTCGGCTTCGTGCATCCGGCCTGGCGCAGGCAGGGGATCGGCAGCGCCATGCACCGGCGCAACGAGGCCCGGCTTCTCGAGATCGCGGCCGAGCATGTCGACGTGACGCCGAAGTGGTTCGGGTCCGAGGGATCCGACACGGATGAGGGGAACAGGGCCCTCCTGCTCGGCGACGGGTACACGGCCGCCCGCTTCTTCTACGACATGGTTGCCCCCACCCTCGAGGGCCTCGTCGAGCCGCCGATGCCCGACGGGATCGAGCTGCGTCCGGCGACCCGCGATGAGTACCGGACCGTCTGGCTCGCGTCGGCAGAGGCGTTTCGCGATCACTGGGGCGAGCAGGAGTGGACCGACGAGGACTGGACCCGCTTCGACGCCGACCCGGAGAATGCCGACCCGCGCTTCTGGCGCATCGGCTGGGTCGGGGACGAGGTTGCCGGCGTTGTGATGACGACGGTGCCGGCTGAGGAGAACGAGCGCCACGGTCGTGCCCGCGTGTACGTTTCGCAGGTCAGCGTGCGACGGCCGTGGCGCCGGCGGGGGCTGGCCCGCGCGCTGCTCGCCGGCTCTCTCGTGGCTGCTCGAGAGGCGGGATTCACCTCCGCCAGCCTGGGCGTCGACACCGACAGTCCGACGGGTGCCACCGCCCTCTACGAGTCGCTCGGCTTCGCCCCGGAGAAGACGTTCACGGCCTACCGCAAGCCACTGGCTGTGGATGGCTAGTGGCTGATGCGTCCTTCGCCACACTGGCGGCGCAGCACTCGCTGGGCGATGACCCGATCCCGGACATCGTGAGCGAGGTCGCCGCCGGCCGCCCGGCCGAGCTGGTGTGGCGCAACGATCTCGGCGGGCTCACCTTTCGCATCGAAGACCAGTTCGTGAAGTGGAACCCGCGTAACACGGGGGTCGATCTCGAGCGGGAGCGCGTCCGCCTGACCTGGATCGCAGGCCGGCATCCGGCGCCGAGGGTCATCGAGTGGGGCAGCGACGCCGAGCATCAGTGGCTGGTGACCGAAGCCGTGCCCGGCGACAGCGCCGTGGGCGACACGTGGCGCGCCAGGCGGCCCGAAGCGATCCGTGCGATCGCCACCGGCCTTCGGGCGATCCACGCCATAGCGATCGACGACTTCCCGGCCGATTGGGCGTCCGAAGTATGGGTCGGCCGAGAGCCCGCCTCACTCGGGCCGCGCCCCCCGTTGGACGACCCCGTGCTCGTCCATGGGGACTCGTGCGCGCCGAACACCCTCGTCGCGGCGGATGGCCGCTGGACCGGAAACGTCGACTTCGGCGATCTCGGCATCGGCGACCGATGGGCGGACCTGGCCGTCGCGTCGCTCAGCCTCGACTGGAACTTCGGCGAGGGACACCAGGACGAGCTGTTCGGTACCTACGGGATCGAGCCCGACGCGGCGCGGATCGAGTACTACCGCGCGCTGTGGCACCTCGAGTCGTGACCGACGCGGCCTCGATTACGGCCGGTGGGCGAGGGTTCGCTCGCGCGTCTCGTAGTAGAAGTCGACGATCCGCTCCGTGACGCGGTCCCAGCTGAACTCCGGGGCGCGCGCGCGGCCGGCGTCGCCCATCTCGTGGCGCAGATCGGGGTCGCGGGCCAGCTTGTAGAGGGCGGCCGCCAGCGCGCGGTGATTCTTCGGCTCAACCAGGATTCCCTGGACGTTGCGCTCCACGACGCGCTTGAAGCCATGGATGTCGGATGCGACGATCGGGACACCCGCGGCCATGGCCTCCAGCAGCACGATCCCGAACGACTCCTGGCCGGTGTTCGGCGCGCAGAAGATGTCGGCCGACGCGAAGTAGCGCACCTTCTCCTCGTCGCTGACGCGACCGAGGAACTCCACGTCGCGGATGCCGCGCAGCCCGACGAAGCGCTTGTACTCGCGCAGCTTCGGACCGGCTCCGACCACGAGCAGGCGCGCGTCGACCTTGCGCTTGCGCAGCCGGTTGTAGGCCTTGAGCAGGTGGATCAGGCCCTTCCGCTCCTCGAACCGGCCGACGAACAGGATGTTGAGCGTGCCGTCTCGCAGGTTCTCGTACGGCTCGGCCTGGGTGTAGCGGTCCAGGTCGACGCCGTTCGGGATGATCTCGTACTCGCCGGGGAAGTAGCGGCTGATGAAGTGGCGTGCCGCACCCGACACCGCGATGCGCCCGTGGAGCCGATCGGCAAGGCGTCCGGCAAACCGCTTCCCGATCCAGTAGGAAGGCGAGAACCCGCCGAATGCATGGAAGGTGGCGACGTTCACCGTCTTTGACTGGTCGAGCACGGTCGGCGACAGGAATGGCACGAAGGGCTCGTGGAAGTGAAGGACGTCGAAGTCGTTGGCCTCGAGCACTTCGCGCGCCTGTCGCTTGAATCGGAGGCCCAGCGTGACGCGACCGACGCTTCCGTTCGCCGGCGCCGCCCAGCCCGTCCCGAGGCGGATGATGTGCCCTTCGCTCTCTCGCTCGCGGCCGTACTTGCTCGTGATGATCCACACGTCGTGGCCCATGCGCGTCATCGCCTCGTAGGTGAAGCGCACGTGCTCGTTGACGCCACCCGGATGCGGATAGCCGTACGGGCTCACGATCCCGATCTTGAGGGGGCCTCGACCGGCTGCCGACGCTGGCAGCACCGATGGCGCCGCGGACTCCAGGACCGATGTCACCGCCACTCTCCCGTAGGCCGCAGAGTATGCCGCAGGTGGCGGGCCTTGGCGCGCAGCTGCCTTCGGTACACGTCGACGTTGTGCAGGTGCGACCAGTACGCGCCATCCGGGCGGGTCTCACTGTGCTCGATGGCCGCGCGGTAGTCGGCAGCGGTGGATCCGGGGAACCAGGTCCACGCCGAGCCGATCCCCTCGAGCACGTGCGCGTCGGAGTTGCCGACGGCCGCGAGGTGCAGGATCTCGGCGTTGAGGCGCTCCCGCGCGCCGCGGCGCGACCGCCCGGCCGTGGACGGGTTCATGAGCTCGATCGCGTCCAGGCGGTGCCGTGGTTCCGTCGCGCCGCGGCTCCACAGCAGCGAGCGGGTCCCCAGCGATGGGGTCAGCGGCGCCATCGGGTGCGCGGCGATCGCGAGCCCGCCCTGGTCGTGGATGCGCTCGAGCGTCTCCGCCAGGGGTCGCAGAGCCGGAACTCGCTCGCCGATGAACAGCGCGAGCACGTGGCCACGTCGCGTGGTGATCTCCTCGCCGATCACGAGCTCGAATGAGTAGCCTCCGGCCGCGTGGATCTCGCGTGCGCGCAGGGCACCATCGATGCGCTCGTGGTCGGTGATGGCGATCACGTCGAGATCGGTGGCGCGCTCGACATGGTCGAGCACGGCCTGCACCGACGCCGTCCCGTCCGAGTACAGGGTGTGGATGTGCATGTCGGCCTTGCCGCCGAGCTCGCCGCCAGCTCGCGTCATGGCAGGTCCGGCCAGAAGGGCTGGAAGGCGCCCCACCATTGCTCGGGCGCCTCGCCGATGTCGCGTTCGAACCGCGCGGCGATGCGTTCCACGAGGGCGGCCGTGTCGGCGCGGCGGTCGCCGCTGTTCGGAACCTCCACCAGCTCGCCCTCCACGCGGTAGCGGTCGGGCCCGACGCGCAGGCTACGACCCACGAGCAGTGCGGCGCGATGCGTCACAGCGAGCGATGCCGGGCCGGTCGGCATCGTTCGAGGATGGCCGAACATGACGACGCGCTGGCCGTCACCGGTGAGGTCGCGGTCGCCGATGATCCCGACAAGGCCACCTTCCCGCAGCCGCCGGATCAGGGGGCGGGTCGACTCGCGCAGCGGGACGAGGTCGACCTTGCCCGTGCCACGCCGCGCGGCGAGGAACTCGAACAGCGCGCGAGGCTCGATCTCCTCGATCGGTGACAGCGGCCGGAACCCGTGTGCGGCGAGGTACGCGCCGAACGGCTCGAAGTTGCCCAGGTGCGACGTGACCAGGACGCCCGGACCGCCGCGCAGGGCCTTCTCGAACGCCGGCCAGTCCGGGATGTCGACGAACTCCTCGATCCGATCGAGCGGATAGTGCGCTGCGCGGAGCATCTCGACGTAGTAGCGCGCGTGGTTGCGGAACGCCGCTCGAAGCAGCGTCGTGAAGGCGCGACCGGTGGTCGGGCGTCCCGTCGCCGCGCACACGCGGGCCAGGTTGGCCGCGACACGCCGTCGTCGGGCGGCGGCGAGCCCGTACCAGACGTCGCCACCGAGGTCGGCAAGCGCGTACGCGATCGGCGATGGCAGCGCTCCAACGACGAGATCGGCGATCCGGAGGCCAAGGCGCAGCATCAGGCGCCGATCTTCGTCCAGTCCTCGCCGCGACGGGCTGCCGCGAGCGCCTCGCGCGCCTGCGCGCGATCGGCATCGGTCACTGGCCAGACCGGGCGGAACATGTACCACTGCCCGGGATCCTCAGCGATCACCGACGACAGCGCGTCGGCGACGGCCTGGGTGGCGCGGTGGATCTCCGCCGGCTCCGTGCTGCGGCAGTGGATCAGCGGCAGGCCACGGGTCACGAACCGATCATCGTCGAGACGGCGGCAGGCGACCGTCAGGAGCGGCGCCCCGGTCTTGGCGGCCAGCGTCGCCGGGCCGATGGGGAAGGTCGTCGCCTCTCCGCACAGCTCGACCGGCACGTCGCCACGCCGATAGCCACCGTCGCAGAAGAGCACGACGTTGCCGTTGTCACGCAGGACCCGGAACATCCCGCGCAGGTTCCGCCATCCGATGACGAAGATGTTCTGGCGAGCGCGGGCCTCCGCGAGATGGTCGTAGAGGCGGCCGTAGGTCGTGTCGTCGGCGACGACGTGCATCGAGGCGCCGGCGAGCTTGAGGCCGGGTCCGAGCAGGTCCATGCCGCCGATGTGGGCCGTGCAGATGAGCACGCCCTTTCCCTCTGCGTGCGCCTCGGTGAGGATCTCGAGATTGTCGATGTCGACGAGGTCGGCGGCCTGTGTCGGGGTGATCTCGCCGATGCGCATCATGTCGGCCAGGTACTTGGCGTAGTTGCGGAACGCGCGGCGGGCGGCTCGCTTCACCCGCGGGTCGTCGGGGGCGAGTCCCAGCGGATGAGCCAGGTTAGCCTGGATGAGCGCCTGCTTCGGCCCCGCGACGTCGTACGCCACGTTGCCGACGGCCGCCGCCGCCGGCATCACCAGCCGCCGCGGCAACGCGTTGATGATCCGCTCGCCGAGCCGGTAGAGCCAGAAGGTGAAGATCTCCCGGCGGCGCTCCGTGCTGACCGGGGAGGTGACTTCGCGGCGCTTCACCCGGCCAATGTAGCGGCGGAGCGAGGGTTCTCGGGTGCCAGCCTCTCTCACGCGGTCTCGGCGGCTGCCACGGCCTTCGCCTTGGCCCGGGTGCTCGTGGTCGACAGCTTCCTCGTCTTGCGCGGCGCGACCTTCTCGGTCCCGACCAGCGTCTCGTTGTCGTCGCCGCGGATGAAGTCCTCGACACGGTTGTGGGCGATGTCGTCGTGGATCTGCAGCGGGGGACTCTTCATGAAGTACGAGCTCGGCGCCACGAGGGTGCCGGCCAGGCCGCGGTCGAGGCCGAGCTTGGCGCAGCGGATGGCATCGGTGATGACGCCGGCGCTGTTCGGCGAGTCCCACACCTCGAGCTTGAGCTCCAGGTTGAGCGGAACGTCGCCGAAGGTGGTGCCCTCCATCCGGATGTGGCACCACTTGCGGTCCTTCAGCCACGGCACGTAGTCCGACGGGCCGACATGAATATCACCGTCGTCGATCTCGTAGTCGATCATGCTCGTGACCGCGTTGGTCTTGCTGATCTTCTTCGACTCGAGGCGCTCGCGTTCGAGCATGTTGAGGAAGTCTGTGTTGCCGCCGAAGTTGAGCTGGTAGGTGCGGTCGATCCGCACGCCACGGTCCATGAAGAGGCGGGTCAGCACGCGATGCGTGATCGTGGCGCCGACCTGCGACTTGATGTCGTCGCCGATCACGGGCAGCCCAGCCTCGGCGAAGCGGCGCTGCCAGTAGGGCTCTCGGCCGATGAAGACCGGGATGGCGTTGACGAACGCCACGCCCGCCTGGATCGCCTGCTCGGCGTACCACTTCGTTGCCTGCTCCGAGCCGACCGGCAGGTAGCTCACCATCACGTCGACGTTGCGATCCTTCAGGATCCGCACGATGTCGGCCGTCGGCCCGGGCGCCTTCGTGATGATCTGCGACAGGTACTTGCCGAGGCCGTCGTGCGTCATGCCGCGCTCGACTGGGACGTTGAGACGGGGAACGTCGGCGAACTTGAACGTGTTGTTCGGCTCGATGAAGATCGCCTCGGACAGGTCCTTGCCGACCTTGTTCTTGTCGACGTCGAAGGCCGCCACGAACTCGATGTCGCGAACGCGGTAGCCGCCCAGGTTGACGTGCATCAGGCCGGGGACGAAGTCGTCGTCCTTCGCATCGGCATAGTGATATCGGCCCTGGACCAGGCTGCTGGCGCAGTTGCCGACGCCCACGATGGCGACGCGAACCTTCCCGTCGCTGGGCCGATCGCCATTGGTGGCGGCCTTTCCGTTGCGGTTGCGAGCCACGATGCTCAGTTCTCCTTGCTCTCGGTGACGGCCACGGCCTGGCTCAGGCGCCAGACGTGCCAGATGCGCTGGACGACGGTCACCACGGTCAGCGCGGCGACCAGGACGAGGATCCCGATCAGGATGGGTGTGAAGCCGAGGCCCGCAAGGGCCACGCCAACGATGCCGAGCACGAGGCGCTCGGTGCGCGGCGCCAGGCCGACGCTGGCCGTGAGGCCGATGCCCTCCGCCCGCGCCCGCGCGTAGCTGACCATGAACGAGCCGGCCAGCGCGATGATCACGGCCAGCACCGGCCAGGTCGGATCGGCGAGGGTGTTCAGGAACCAGACCGCGATACCGATGTAGAGGATCGCCTCGCTGGCCCGGTCGAGCGTCGAGTCGAGGAAGCTTCCGAACGCGGTGCCTCCACCCTGCGCTCGTGCGAGCGCACCATCGACGGCGTCCAGGAGCGAGCCGGCGGTCAGGACGGCGGCGCCGACGAGCAGCCAGCCCCCCGCGATCAGGGCCGCGGCCGCGATGGTGATCAGAAGGCCGATGACCGTGATCGTGTTCGGAGTGAGGTGCAGCGCGATCGCGAGCCTGACGACGGGCGCCAGGATTCCGCGCACCGCCTCCTTGACCCAGTCCGGCAGGACCGCCGCCCCCTTGCGAAGCTCCCGCGCGTGCTGTCGGCTAGCTGACATCGGGCACCGTCCCCGGCGCGTCGACCGTGCGCGCCACGCCGGCGGTCCCGCCCACGAGCCGGCCCTCGGCGTCGTGGAGCTCCTCGAACGCCGCGATGCGCAGCTTGCAGATCACGGTGCGGCCCTGGCGCTGGGTGTCGACCAGGCCGGCCAAACGCAGAATGCGCAGGTGCCAGCTGATGAGCGGCTGCGAGAGGGTGACGCGGGACGAAAGCTCGTTCACCGGCATCGGCCCGACCTCGGCGAGCAGCCCGATCATGCGCAGGCGCGTCTCGTCGCCGAGCGCTCGGTACAGGGTGCGCAGCCGCCGGAGGTCGTGCTCGGCGGGAGTCTCGGGTGTCGGGTTGATCACGTAGCGCTTCTTTATCAAATGCGGGCTTATATGAAGAAGTGCTTATGATATGGACGCCGGACGGCCGCGTCAACCCCGCGTGCTAGCATCGGCCCGCTTTGACCAGGTCGACCCCCGACGCGCTGTGGAGCGCGCCGCCTCTGCGCCTCCTGCGCCCTGCCGCCGTGGTCTGCTCGGATGTCAGCCGTGGCTCCGAGCTGGATCGGTGCTCCCTGTCGGTGCCGGCCGGAGGACGCCTCCTGCTCGTTTCGGACCCTGACTCGGCCGCGTCCACGCTCCTTCGCGTGCTCGCCGGCCTGACCCGTGCCGACCGCGGCAGGATCCACATCGCCGGGTCATCCGACGCCGACGGTTGGGGGCGGCGTGTGGCCTACCTCGGGCCGAACCCCGGGCTCCACACCTGGATGACGCCTCTCGAGGTGATGCGCCTGGCGGGGGACCTGCTCGGCCTGCCGGCCACCGAGCGCGCGCGACGGTCGGAGCGCGCCGTCGCATGGGCGCGGATTCCCGTCGGCGCCCTCGCTCGCCCGATGAGTCGCGGCGGGGTGGCGCTGCAGCAGCGAGTCGCTCTCGCGGCCGCCCTCATCGGCGATCCCGAGGTCCTGCTCCTCGACGAGCCTCTGCGCGCCCTGGATGCCGATGAGCGGCGCCGGCTCCTCCTGATCCCGGGCCGTCGGCGCACGATCCTGCTCGCCAGTCGTTACCCCGCCAGCGAGATCGGCCTCGCGGCACACGTGGTCTTCCTGCGCGGCGGGAGGGTCGAGCTCATCGCTCCGATCCCGGACCTCGAAGCGGCCGGGCTTCCCCTCTCGCACCGTGGCATCGAGGCCATGGCCGCCACGCGCGCCGAGAGCGCCGGCCACGGCCAACGGCGCGCTCCCAAGCCGGCGTGAACCAGACCGGCGTCGTCGCCTGGCTTGCCGTCAAGGAGCTGTGGATCTCCTTTCGCCTGCTCGCGCTGCTCACCGCATACGTCGGGGTCGGTGCGCTCGTCGCGCTTGTGCCGGCGCCCGGACCGACGGCGCTGGCGCGGCTCGCGGTCGGGCTGGCGGTGGCGACGATCGTGGGAGCAGGAATCGCCGCCGGCTCGCTCGGCGCGGAGCGCGCGCTCGGCCGCGCCGGCTGGCTCGTGACGCGCTCGATCACGCGCGGCACGCTCCTCGTCGGCTGGTTCATCGCCCTGGCCGGCATCTCGCTGGTCGGCCTCGCGGCCGCCGTATCGCTGGGATGGCTGGCAGCCAGCACGGTCGCGTCGCCCCTTGAGCCTGGCCCCTTCGCCATCGTGGTCGTCGGCGTCGCGGCCACGAGCCTGGCCGCCGTCGCGATCGGTCTCCTGCTCGGGTCGTTGATGGGCCCGATGCGGGCCACCGTCGCGGCGATCGCCGTCGGCCTCGTCGTGGGGGCGGCGGCATTCGCATTGCTGCCGGCCACGATCGTGCCGCTCACCGCCCTGTCCGAGCTCCAGGCACTGGACCGCCCGGTCGCGGCGGGGGTGCAGGGCGCCGGAATCGGCCTGGCGATCACCGCCGTGGCCCTCGTGCTGGCCCGCGTGGCGCTTGGGCGCGTGGACCTGTGACGGCCGTCGACCCGGGCGCATCGGTGCGCATGCACCCGGTCGCGGCATGGGCCACGCTCATCGTCGCAAGCCTCGGCGTGCTCCTCGGCGGCGCCGAGCTGATGGTGGTCGCCATCGCCCTCCCTTCCATCGTGGCCGACTTCGGTGGCTGGGCGGACCTTGCGCGGGTGAGCTGGATCGTCAACGCCTATCTGCTGGCATACGTGGTCGCCATGCCGCTGGCCGGCCGCGGCGCCGACCTGTGGGGAGCGCGGCGCCTGTATGTCGTCGCGCTGCTCCTGTTCGTCGTCGGCAGCGCCGGCGCCGGGCTGTCGAGGTTCGCCGGCGAGGACGGGCTGACCTGGCTCATCGTGGCCCGCGTCGTCCAGGGATTCGGCGGCGGGGCGCTGGTGCCGCTCTCGATGGCTCTCGCCAGCCACCTGTTCACGGGCCGTCAGCGCGCCGCGGCCCTCGGCCTCGAGGGGGCCGCCACCTACATCGGCATGGCCATCGGCCCGGCTTACGGGGCGTGGGTGCTCCTCAGCTTCAACCTGCCGATCCCCGGTGTCGACATGGCCAACTGGCAGTGGATCTTCCTCCTCAACGTGCCGATCGGCATCCTGGCCCTGCTCCTCATCTACGTGGTCGCCGGCGGGGTCGAGACGCCGCGAGCGCGCGCCGGGCTGGACCTGGCCGGTGCGGCTCTGCTGTCGCTTGCGCTGGTCGCCGGCATCGGCGCCATCACCGTCTCGGGCGCCAGCGGCTGGAACGATCCGCTCGTGCTGGGCGGCGGGGCGTTCGGCGTCCTTGCGCTGGCGGCCTTCGTCTGGCGTGAGCTCCACACCAGCTCACCGCTGGTCGACCTTCGGCTCTTCGCGGACCGCGCCTTCAGCGCGGCGAACGCGGTCAGCCTCCTGACCGGGTACACGCTGGCGACCGCCATCATCGGCGGCCCCGTCTTCGTGGATCGCGTTCTGTTCGGCAGCGGCGCACAGGCATCGACCCTCCTCACGGCGCTCACGCTGGCGATTGCGGGTGGTGCGCTTGTCGGCGGGCTGGTATCGGGCCTCATCGGCGAGCGGATCGTCACGGTGGTGGGCGTGGCGGCCAGCGCCGCGGGCCTCTGGCTGGCGCTCGGCTGGGGCGTCGACATCGAGCTGGATCGCCTCGTACGCGACCTTGCGCTGTTCGGCGTCGGCTTCGGGCTCACCGTCTCGCCGCGCGCGACGGCGGCGGTGGAGGCGGCCGGTGCCGGCGCCTACGGCGTGGCAAGCGCGATGCTCCAGATCACGCGGACCATCGGCATGAGCGTCGGCCTCGCCCTCCTCACCTCGATCGGCCAGAACCGCATCGACGAGCTATCGGCGCTGATTGCCGACCAGGCGCTGCTGGACGAGCTGGTCGTGGAGCTCGGCCGGCCCGAGTTCATCGGCGTCGACCCGCAGTCGTCCCTTGCCCTGACCGCGGTGCTTGAGACGTGGTCGCAGGGACAATCGGCCGACGTCCTGCGACTGGTGATGGGGATCGCGCTGGCCGTCGCGCTGCTGACGCTGGTGCCTGCGTGGTTCGTGCGCGGCCGGCCGGGTACCGGCGAACGCCGGGTGGTCTAGATCACGCCTCGACCGGCTGCGCGACGATCACCAGCTCGCCCCAGTTGCGGTTGTAGCCCTGCGAGGTCTGAAGCGTGACGCGCTCATAGGGTGTCGGCTGCGTCCAGAGAGCACCCTCCGCGCAGGTGTCGTGGATCTGCAGCGCCAGCGGAGGGTCCGGTGGGTTGAGCGCGGGGTCGGCGTTCGGATCCGGGCACGGCACGTTCGGGCGGACCTCCGTCACGACGTAGCGCAGGACGGTTTCGTCCGACATCCGCACCAGGATCTCGGCACCGGGCTGGACGTTCCAGAGCGGCTTGAAGAGACCGAGCACGGCGTGGGCGAAGATGAATGAGTTCGTGTTGCGCCCGGGCTGGTGCCCCTCCGACAGGATGTACGCCGCGTCCGATGGCGGGAAACCGTCGTCCGCCGCGCTCTGCGACTGCCTCACCAGGACGTTGATGCCGACTGACGGGACCTCGAGCTGGACCGCGGTGACGTCATCGGGCAGCGGCGTCCGGGTGGGCGTGGGTGCCGGCGCGACGCTCTCGGCGGGCGACGCGGATGCCGTCGGATCGGTCGTCGGTGTCGCCGCGACCTCGGTCGGCGACGGCGACGGCGACCGCGTCGCGATCGGTGGCAGGCTGGCGGTCGCCTCACCGTCGAGGTCGAGCGTGCCGATAATGATGAGTGCGACCCCCGCCACCCCCAGGATGATCGGGAGCGCCCATGAGGAGAGACGCTTCACGTGACCGAGTCTAGCCAACCGATTGATGCATCGCTCTCGGCCGCGCTGTCGCTGGCTCGGGATTCCCTGGCCGATGAGCCCGGGGGACTCCTGACCGATTTCGACGGCACGCTCTCGATGATCGCGTCGGATCCGTTGTCCGCGACGCTGGTCGAAGGCGCCGCTCCCGCCCTATCGACCCTGGCTGCGCGCTTGGCGGTCGTGGCTCTCATCACCGGCCGCGCGCCGCTCGACGCGCGCCGTTTGGCGGGCGTGCCGGGGCTGCTGATCGCAGGCAACCACGGCATGGAATGGCTGGAGCCCGACGCCGACGTGGCGCACGCCGCCCCTGGGGAAGCCTCATTCCGCGAGCACCTGGACGAGGTCATTGCCGCCCTGCCCGACCTGCCCGGGATCGTGGTCGAGCACAAGGGCGTCTCCGCCTCGGTCCACTATCGCAACGCCCCGGATCCCGACGCCACCCGTTCGGCGATCCTGAACGCCCTCGGCGACATCGAGAATCGCGGCCTGCGAATCGGCCACGGGCGAATGATCGTGGAGCTGCGGCCGATCGGGCTCGGTGACAAGGGGAGCGCGGTGCACGTCATCGTCGAGCGCTTCGGCCTCCGCGGCGTGGTGGCGATGGGTGATGACATCACCGACCTCGACATGTTCCGCGCCGTCGACGAGCTTCGTGCCGCCGGCCGGATCCGCGGAACCATCATCGGCGTCGGCGGCGCCGATCACGAGGCCCCGGGCGAGATCGTGGCAGCGGCCGACGCAATGCTGGTCGACCCGGTCGCCGCCGCGCGATTCCTGGTGGAGCTCGCAGGCTCGCGCTGACGCGCGCCGTCCGCGACGCGGTCACCCCGCGAGCTCGGCGAGATCCTCCAGCTGACGGCGCAGCCACCACGTGATGTCCTCGCGCTCGACTCCACGGCGCAGGCGCGCCAGGCGGCGGCGGCGCTCCTCCACCGGCATGGCCAGCGCCGTGGCCAACGCGTCGGCGGTGCCGACCACGTCGGCCGGGGCGACGGGAAGGGCGCCGTCGGCCATCTGGTCGAACGCGCCGGCGGTCTCCGACAGCACCAGCGCCGCGTCGCGCTGCGAGACGATCACCGCTTCCTTGGCAACGAGGTTCATGCCGTCGACGAGCGGATTGACCAGCACGACGTCTGCGATCGACAGGCCGGCGAGGGCCTGCGCGTAGTCGTTCTCGTAATAGAGCTGGACCGGCCTCCAGCCGGCTCGCGCGAAACGGGCGTTGATGCGATCGACCGCGTTCTGCACTTCGCGGCCGTAGTGGCTGTACTCGCGAAGGCCGGTGCGTGACGGCACCAGGAAGGCGAGGAAGCTGATGCGCCCGCGCAGCCGCGGGTGACGCTGGAGCAGGGCCTCGTACGCCAGGAAGCCGCGCAGGATGTTCTTCGAGGGCTCCAGCCGATCGACCCTGACGAGAATGCGCTCGCGGGCGCCCCCGAGCAGCTGGTCCGCCCGACGGCGCGCGCGCTGCGAGCCGGCCACGCGCCGCGTGGCGTCGACGTCGATGCTGATCGGGTAGTGGCGCACGTGCGTGGTCCGCCGCCGCCTGCGAACGGTCCACGCCTCGTAGTCGACGGTGGCATCGGGCACGAACGACTCGACCATGCGCAGGAAGTTGTGCGCGTAGCGCTCGGTCTGGAAGCCGACGACGTCGTTGGCCAGCAGTCCGGTGGCGATGCCCTCGCGGATGGTCGGAGCGATCGCCTGCCAGATGCTGGAGGGCGGCCACGGGATGTGGGTGAAGTGGCTGATGATGGCCCTGGGTCGGGCCTGCCGGATCGGCGCCGCCGCGCAGTACAGGTGGTAGTCGTGGAGCATGATGCGCGGCGTTCGATCGCCGCGAGTCTGCGCCAGGATGGCGCGCGCGAAGGCCTCGTTCATCGGCACATAGCCTCGTTCCCACGCCCGCATGACGCCCGCGTCGATGACCGGCCGCTCCGGCAGGTTCCACATCTGGTGCTGGAGGAACCACAGCAGGGGATTGGCGATGACGTTGTAGGCAGCCTCGTAGACGGGGCGGTCGACGGTTGCGAAGCGCAGCCTCACGCCGTCGTCCCCGCCGGCAACCTCGCGCAGGAGCTTCGGATCGGCGGCCGCGCGACGATCCCCGTCGCTCATCGCCGCCGCAACCCAGGTGACGGGCACGTGGCGGCCGACATGACCGAGCGCGGTGACGAGGCCGCCCGACCCCCGGCGCGGGCGGAGCGAGCCGTATGAACCGGCGACGAAGGTGACCGGGCCCC
>Ga0190272_10000953_pt1 | contig 14150 bp, 8 predicted proteins | sample Popmic504T_FD_133746 | JGI IMG/M metagenome (GOLD analysis project Ga0190272, IMG submission 133746) | Populus adjacent soil microbial communities from riparian zone of Shoshone River, Wyoming, USA - 504 T | ecosystem: Environmental > Terrestrial > Soil > Riparian zone | place: USA: Wyoming...
ATCGGGCCGCGCGATTCGAGCTTGATCAGGACCGCGGTCAACACGCCGATCGGAAACGACAGGACCAACCCGATCAACCCGAGGATGCGATGGACGGTTTCGCGAAAAGCCGATTTCAGACGCGAATCGCGCTGGCGGCCCGCGAAGATCAGCCAGGAAGGCCTGAGCATATCGACGTGCACCTGCCCGGTCACCCTTTCAAAAAACGATGTACATTCCTCGATAGAAACTTCACCCGCTAGGCTCATCTTCAGCAGGGTCTCGGTCGGGAAAGCCCCGCGTCGTTCGCGAACGGCGATAACAACGCGGTCGACCTTTTCATGCTTGATAATGCTTTCGAGGTTAATGGCCGACCCGACTATCTCCGATTCACCGATCGGCTGCCCGGGTTTTGCGCCGTTTTCGGAAACAAACCCGACGATGCGATAACCGGCGTCGCGACGCTGCCAAACCGCCTCGGCCGTGTCCATGGCCGTTTTACCCGTTCCCACGACGAGTATCTTTTCGCCGATATCCGGGTGCCCGGTAAGAATATGGATAAAGATCCGCCAGCCGAGCAGCAGCACCAGCACCAGCGGCACCGAGATCACCGACACGCCCCTACCGATAAGGAGCGGCGGTGCGACATAGAACATCAGAGCCAGTATTGCCCAACCGATACCGAGCGCCTGCACAAGCCGCAGCATCAGCTCCCGCCGGTTGGTCATTACCATGTAATCGTAAAGATCGTAAAAATAAAGGATCAAAAGACAAACAAAGCTGGCGAGAACGATCTTCAACCAGCCGTTATTTTCATTTAGTTGATATTCGGAACCCGAGAAACCCAGCCGCAGATACATAGCCAGGATAACGCCGCCGTAAATTATCGCGGCGTCGGCCAGTATCAGCCAGATTATCCGTGGACTAAATCGAGATCCGTCCATTGTTTGGAGCCAGCCGCCCTGAAATTCCGACGGGCCGCGCTCACCTCCTTAATCCTTTAATTTTTTATTGTAATAACCATAGTTATAATGGCTTTCATCGAGGACGTCCTCGCTTTGATTGAGAACAACGCCCATCATCCTGTCTTTCGGAAGCGTTTCCAGGATCCGGTCCACCATGCTGTAACGCGTTTTATTTGCGCGGACGACCAGCATCGCGCCGTCGGCGTGGTTGATCAGAACGGCGGCGTCAGTAAAGATGCCCAGGGGCGGCGCGTCGATGATCACGTAATCGAACATCTCGCGCGCCTCGCGCAGGATCTCTTTGAACTTGGGACCGGAAATAAGCTCCGCGACATCGTTTCGCGCTTCGCCGCCCGGGAGCAAATGCAGCCCGGCTGGTTCGAGCCTGATTATCGAATCCTTAAGTGTCGATTCGCCGGCCAGTATATGAGAGAGGCCGCTGTCGGTCTCGATACCCAGATAATCGGCCAGGCTGGGCATACGCAGATCGCTATCGATGATCAGGCACTTGACGCCGTCGGTCTGCGCCAGCAGCCAGGAGAGGTTCAGCGCAGTGACGGATTTACCCTCGCTCGGGTTAATGCTGGCCACCACGATCGACTGCAATTTCTGCTTTTGGCTCCTGTGCAAAACATGTGTCCGAAGGCTCCGGTATTCCTCGCAATAGGTCGAATTGGGGTGTGTAATAGCGACCAATCGAGGCTCAACGCGCTCGGCTTCAACATTCCAGCTGACAAAGTCAGGCAGTCGTGGTGAAGCCGAAGGCGCTAAGCTGACGGCGTTCAAAGTTGCCCCGGCAGTAATGTCTGTTTCCAGGCTAGGGAGTGCCATCCCAACCATAGAATCTGACTGCCCATTGAACGCCGAACCCGGTGTCCCGATCTTCAGATCGGAATTCGAAAGCAGTTCCGGCGGCGGATTACTCGTGCGGCGGCTGTTCTTGTCGAACTGCACGACAACCGCGGGCGAATGACCGTTGTGCTCTATAACCTGTTCGGTTTGCTTTTTCTGTAACGCTTTAAGGATGCTCATCTTTCGATTACTCCGTAATCTCGAATCTTCTTACGAAGAAGGGGTGGTTCGTTCTGACTTCTGAGTTCTGTTTCCTCTACTCCAATCCAAAATCTAAAATCCAAAATCGGCAGACTTTCCGAGACTTAATAGAACCCGCCTACCTCTTCTATCTCGAGGCTGACATCGTCATCCAGATCGTCGAAAGGCTTTTTGCCATTGGAGGCCCCGTTACCGTTGGGCTTGCCGTTGGATTTACCGTTGGCGGGCTTTTCTGCGGTCTGGAACATCTTCGGCTTGTTCGCTTCCACCCGTGACTGGGGGTTCCACAGCTCCTCGCGCGCCTCGGGGGTCAGTACCCGGCCAGCCGGGGCGTCGGCATTTTCCGCCGCCAAAAGCGTATCGTTGCGCGGCAGCAGGTCGAGATTGTCCGCGACCTCTTCGATTATCTGGCGGCCGATGATCTGTTCGCCGGCGGCGTAGGCTACCAGCATCCCGTTATCGCACAGGTTGTTTATCTGGCGCGGGATACCCTCGGAGCACTGGAAGATAAAGTCGATCGCGCCGGGCGTAAACACGTTTGGCTGGTCGGAACCGGCGATCAGCAATCTTTCGGTAATATATCGTTCAACCTCTTCAACGGTCGGCAGGGCGTGCATATTGCAGCGTAAGGCAACGCGCTGCTTCAGCTGCCGTAAGTTAGGCTGGTTGAGCTTTTCACGCAGTTCGGGCTGGCCGGTGAGCACGATCTGAAGGTGCTTGGCATTATCGGATTCGAAGTTCAGCAGCAAGCGAATTTCTTCGAGAACGTAGTCCGAGAGCTCGTGCGCTTCATCGATGATGATAACGGTGCGCAGGCCGCGGCGGTGACGCTCTTCCAGGACCCGGCCCATCGTGGTCAAAAGCTCGGATTTATTGGACCAGTCCTTGATACCCAGCATCTGCGTGACGTGATGATAGAACTCGTCAATCGAGAGCCGCGGGTTGAAAACATAGGCCGCAAGCACGCTCGAATCGAGACGCCGGAGGATCCATCTCAGGGCCGTGGTCTTACCGGTCCCTACCTCGCCGGTCAGGACGATCAACCCTTTCGCGTTTTCCAGGCCGTAGTAGAGGCTCGCGAGAACCTCGTTATAGCTCGGCGTAAACACGATAAATCGCGGGTCCGGTGTCAATGTGAATGGTGTATCTTCTAATCCGAAAAATTCTTTGTACATTTTTCTGCCTCTTTTTAGGTCAGGAACCCGGTCCCGCGGGACCGGCCCTTTTTTTCTATGAAACCAACCTGTCGAAAAGCCTTGTGGCTTGCAAGATCATTACAATGATGGGAATAATTCCGAGGGCAATTACCACCCCGGTGCTCAATTTGAGCCACTGCGAGCGCTTCTGCCACATTTTTTCGTCATGCGAAAGAAGCGGCGGAACCGATGCTATTACCGGGAGGCCGGTGTAGTGCTTGGCATCCTGGATATTCTGGATCCGGAAAATGCGCGGGGCTTCGAAAATACCCGCCAGCAGCAATCCGGCAAAAAGCCCGATACCGGCGCCGAGCAGCGTCAGAAGGCCCCGCTTCGGCGCAACCGGCGATTGCGGGATGTTTGCGGCATCCTGCACACGGATCGTTTCTCCCTGGGAGTTAGCCTCGACACCTACTACCGTTTCGGCGTCGTTCTTCTTTTTCAATATCTCGTCGTATGACTGCTTAGCCGATTGATACTGCTGCGTAATGCCTTCAAGCGCCACCTTGACGTTCGGGATCGTGTTGATCCGGGCTTCGAGCGCCGAGATCTGGCCGGCATTCATCCTGATATCGTTGTTCTTGAATTCCATCTGCTGATCGATCTGGGTGATCTGGCCTTCGGCCTTTTGCCGCTCGATCATAATGTTCTGCTTTTGCATTTCCGCTTTGCGCGAGCTTGCGCGGGTAGCGTTTGCAACGCGCTTGTCAGAGCTTTTTCCCAGGTTCGTTATTTCTTCATTCACCTTCTCGATCTGCACCTTGGTGTCTACCACTTCCGGGTGCTTCTCGCGATACTGGGCCTTGAGCTTTTCCAGCCTTGCCGAGAGATCGGCCCTTTTGCTGATCAATTGCGCATAAGGCACGGTATCTTCGATATTTGAAGAGTTTTTCGCGACTTCCTGCGTTTCCTTTTCGCCAAAATCCTCGATCAGGCGCATCTGGCTGTTGAGGGCGCGAATACTATCGTTAAGCCGGCCCTTTTCATTCGAAAGGGTCTCTTTTTCCTTGATGATGCTCTCTTCTCTTTGCCTTAACCCCTGCAGCTGGGCAACCAGGCCCTGTTCCGATTCCGGCAGGGTCGCGACGTTCTGCATCATGATGTCCAGACGCTGTTTCTCGAAGTCGTCGAGCGCTTTTTTCTTTTCGTTGAGCTGATTGCCGAAAAGCTCGCGGGTGGATTCCGCGATCTCGGTCGAGGTTGCGATCTGGCTATTTACATATCTGGAAGCAAGCTCGGCGGTGACGTTCCTCGTCGCCTGCGGGTCGCGGTCGCGATAGCGGATGCGAAATGCGGCTACCTTTTCGTTACCCGTTTCGTCGAGCTCGACCTTTATGGCTTTGTACATCTTGTCGATGATCAGTTCCATCGGCATGCCCGATTCGCGCTCCGGCTTGTAAAGATCGTATTTAGTGACCATCGGCTCCAGCACCGAACGGCTCAGCACTTCCTGGTTCATCGTCTGCAGCCGCTGCGACAGATCTTCATTCGTAAGCGATTGCACCAGATTGGTCGAGATGGTCGGCGGTTTAACGGTCAGGAGTGTGGTCGATTCGTAAAGGCTGGGCAGTTTGTAAACCACGTAGCCGATCGCCAGCGTCACCGTCAGGGTTGGCAGAAGGATCATCCATTTACGACGCTTCAGCATCCCTATAAACTCGCCTATGGTTCTTTGTCTAAATTCAACGCTCATCTTTTTCGTTTCCTGCCAAAAATTAAATAGATCGGTTTCTAGCGATTCGTTGCCCGCGCGGCCGATCTGTCGTCGCGCCTGGCCAATACCTTGCGCAGAGTGACGGCCGAGGCTATCAAAGCCGCCGCAAACACCATCAAACTGGCCGCTTCAGGTACGCGGTCCGAGAAGATGGTCCCGTTTGCAATGTCCGCCAATGTAAGTATCAAAACCATTTCCGATCAACTCCTTTCAGCCTAAAGACTGGCTCTTTCTCCCGCGGATTGAATGGCCATCCCGAGGCGCGCGCGGTAGCCGGGATTGATGCCTTTACCCGTCTTTTGGGCCTGTGTTTCATCCAGCGCGACGGCTTTCTTGAATTGTTCCACTGCCGGCGAATACAGCCCTTTCTTGTAATAGACCCAGCCGAGAGTATCGAAATACCCGGCCACGGTCTGGTTCTTGTTCGCCGTTACCTGCGCGAGTTGCAGGGCTTCATCGAGATTTCCCTGATTTTCGGCGAGCAGCCACGCCAGGTTGTTGGCGGCAATGGCCGTTTCGGGGGTGATCTCGAGCGCCTTCCGGTAATCCTTTTCGGCCTCGGCCGAATTTCCGCGTGCATCTTCAAGCATGCCGAGCAGCGTGTAGATGGTCGCCGAAGGCTTTTTCGCAACGATCTTTTGATATTGCTCGATCGCCGTCCCTGCCTGGTTCTGCGCAACGAGGAGCGTCGCATAAGCCGAGTAGGCCGGGAAATAATTCTCGTCGATCTCGATCGCCCTTCTCAGCTCGGCTTCGGCCGAAGGCGCGTTCTTCTCAGCCGTAAAGATCTCGGCGTTGAGATAGTGCAGCGATGGCGTAATGTCGGTCCTGCCCTCATTTTCCTGAAGGGATTTTTCAACCCGCGCATGACCCTCGGCAAACCGTTTCTGCCGGTTAAAAATGTTCACGATGCCGCTCAGCGCGTCAAAATTCCGGTTGTCGGCAGTTAACGCTCTTTCATAGAGGCTTAAGGCCTCCGGCAGGTTTTTCTCAACGATAAAGACCTTCGCGAGGTTTACCATTGCACCGGCCGAGCTCGGCGACAACTGTACGATTTCCTGCAGGTCGGCCTTGGCTTCGGCGGTCTTCCCGAGGTCGAGGTAAGCGAGCCCGCGGGCGGAAAGGGCATTGATACGCAAGCTCATTAACGCCTGGGCATCCATTTCCGCATTCGGATACGAATTCTTCGCCGTCTCGTAAAGGTCGGTGGCTTGTTTTAGGGCGCTCTCGGTTTCACCGGCGGCAAACGCGGCCTGTATCTTTAATAATTTTGCTTTCAGGAAATACGGGTGAAATCTTTCGAGGTCGCCGATAAAGGCCTTTGCCTGGTCGATCTTTCCGAGCGAGAGCTGAGATTGCGACATATAGTAAAGCGCATCTCTCTGGCTCGGCTGTTTTTTCAGAATATCTTCGAGGTCGCGTACGGCTTCTTCAGATTTGTTTTCCTGGAGCTCGACGCGCGCGCGAAGCATTAGGGCCTCGACATCGTCATCGTTGGCGGCGAGGAGTATCTGGAGCTGTTCATAGACCTTTTCATTTTCCCGGCGGTTGAGATATATCTCGCTGAGACGATAGCGGGCGCGGACGTATTCGGGCGAGGAGCCCAAAATGTCGTTAAATACGCCGATAGCTTCGTCGTCGCGTTTGATCTGCGCGTAAAAATCCGCGAGCTGTACCCGGCTCTCGGGGCTGTTTTCCTCGATCTGTACCAGTTCCTTGTAGGCCTGCTCGGCGTTCTCGTAACGGCGCTCGCCGACGTAATATTCGGCGATCGACTCCCGTGCCTCGATATTCGTAGGCTCGGTCTCTATCGCTTTCTTAAACTGCGCCTCGCCTTCCGCCGAACGCTCGGTATACGTAAGGAACCGTCCATACTCCATATAACCGATCGCGGCGTTCTGATTTACCGAAATACCTTTTTTGATCGACTCCTCGCTTTCGTTTGCTTTGTCGACCGTCATGTAATAGCGCGCCTGGCTTAGGTAGGTCTCAGTTCGCGCAGGATCGATGGCAATCGCCTTGCTCAAAGTATCGAGGACCTCGTTTTCCGGCCTGTTGTGCGCGGCCTGTATCGATGCCTTCAGGATATGCCCCTCGATAAAATTCGGATCGTGGGCAAATATATCCTCTACCGACTTCTCGGCTTCCGAGATGAGCGGCGGCTGGACGAGCAGGAAGTAATTTCCGAGTTTGGCTTTCGCCTCCAGGTTGTCGCCGTTCAGATCGACCACCATGCGCAGCTCGTCGATGGTTTCGTTGAACTGGCCGAGGTTCTCATAGGCGCGCGCCAATCCCCAGTGCGCGGCTGCCGAATCCTTATCGATATCGGAGGCAGCGCGAAACTGCATCAAGGCGTCGTGAAACTTGCGCTTCTGCAAGTATTCTTCACCCTTTTTCAGGTATGTGTCCTTGGAATGGCTGCTGCACGAGGGAAGAGCGAAGAGCAGGCAGCAAAGCGCGGTCAGCAGAACTAAGCGAAAGGAAAAAATCTGGCACTCGTTAAAACGCATGTTGTTTTAGAGGTTTCCCTGAGAGGCAATCACTTCGATGTTTTGGCAGTCGGGGCAATGACTGCAAAAATCATCTTGACGGAAGCTCTCGAAATCTTAGAAAAGGGCAATTTTTTCTATGATTTAGAAGGAAACAAATTATCAAAGTTAAAGTTATTTTCTGCCGGTTATTTTGTCCGGCAATAGAGAAAACTGGTAATCCTCACGGATTTTCAGAAAATGTGGTGTTTTTTCATCTAAAGTGCGGGAAATAAGGGGTTGGTGGTGGTCGGTTGTTCGTTGTTCGTTGTTCGTTGTTCGTGGTTCGTGGTTCGTGTAAAAAATCAAAGGTCAAAGATCAAAGATCCAAGGTCCTGTCTATTCCGGCACAAACTGGTCCAGCTTTTCAGCCAGCCTTGCCGACAGATCGGCCGCGGCCTCGACCGCATCCCGCTCGTTGTCTCCCACGCTCGTCATGACCCGGACGATGGCGCCGTCCGTTCGTCTTTTCCATACGCTGTCCCAAACCGTGTTTATCTTGTCGCGGTATTCGCTGGCCTCGCGATGGCCCCTGCCCTGGTACCAATAGATCATCACTTCCTTGTAGATACCGTTCTCGATGACGTAACGATTCGCGAGAAAGGTCTCGCCGCCGGAAGTGGTGATCTCTATCTTTTCGGGTTCCGTCATCACCCACCCGGCACCGGGAAGACAATTTTGCGGACTGTGGTAAGTAGCGCCGGTGCGCTGCGAGGCATAATAGCCGACGTAAATATTCGCGATCCGCCCGCCCGGCGTCAGGTATTCGCGCATCGTGTAATCGGTGGTGCGCAGCACGCTCTCGACGTCCTCGCTAAAGCGTATATCGTTTCCCTTTTGCCGCCATTCCCCAAGCTGGATGGGAAGTTCCGCCAGCGGCCTCCGCTCGGCGACGGCCTCACCGCGGCTCTCAAACCAATTGATAAAGATGCCGCCGAAAAGCAGCACCGCTATCAGCAGCCAGTATCCCGATCCCCGGATCTTATTGCTATTGGTTTCTATAATGTCTTCCATGAACTCAATGATTTGGCGGGTTTCCTGATTATGGGAGTTTCTTACCTTTAACTTCCCTCCCGTTTGGTAATAAAACAGTAATACCCGTTATCTTCCCGTTAGTGTCGCGTTCGTAGGTAACGCTTACGGGTGCGCCCTGGGCCACGAACTTATCTTTGACCGCGGCATCCGGCCCCAATTCGATCCGCTCGCCGCCCGCGTCGCCGATGAGTTTGTCGCCTTCCTGGGTAAAACTGAGAACTCCCATCGGCGTTTCGAACCGGCCCAGGAACTCCGCGAACTTGCCATCCGCGACCTTCGGTGTCGCCGGTTTTTCCGCCGGAATGGGAAAGGCCGAACCCGCCGGCGGAAGTATCAGATCGCCCGTATCGCTGTCCTGTTTTCCCGGGTGGACCGGAAAAACCGGGCGTTTCGGCGCATACACCGGGTTTTTGGCCGCCTGTGCAAGCGCCACTTCCACGGCTTTTTCAAGCTGCGGGTCGCGGCCGGCTAAAAGGTCCTGCGGTGTGATCTCTACGTCGAAATCCGGCATTACGCCGATATTTTCGATTCCCCAAGTGGTCCCGTCCGGGTTGTAAGCCGCCCGGTTAGGCAGCTGAACGCGTCCGCCGTCTATCAGCGTGGGCGTAAAATAGTACGGCCCGATACCGCCCCCGTATGTTTGTTTACCGACCAGGCTGCCGACTTTTCCGAGCTTGAACATAAAGGCGCCGGTTTCCGCCGCCGAGCCGTTCAACTCGTTGATGATCATGACCTTAACAGGCGGCGCCGGGTTGACCGGTGTCGCGATATCGTCGCCGCCGCGGAACATATAGGAATAAAGCGGCTTTCGCGCCATCCATTCGATCAGGTAATCGGGTGTGATTCCCCCGCCGTTATATCGTTGGTCGACGATGATCCCGGCCTTATCGGCGTACCCGGTAAGTCCCCGGATGGCGTTCATAATGCCTTCCACCCCATAACCCTCGATAAAGATATAACCCAGCTTCCCGCCCGAAAGCCTTTCGACCAGCTTGCGGTTATTTTCCGCCCAGTTCACCCGGCGCAGGCGGTTCTCCCCCACCGAAGGGTACACATTGGAGGTCCGCGGATTCGTACCCGCCGGATCCGCACTCACCGTTATTTTCACCGGCCGGCCCACCGCGTTTACAAAATAACTCAGTATATTTTTGGCGGTGTCGACCTTTTGCCCGTCGACCTCGAGCAGGTAATCGCCTTCTCTGATATCGACACCGGGTTGGTCGAGCGGAGCGTTAAACGCGCCATTCGCAGCCGCAAACGAGGTCGAACGGTATATCTTCTTAAAGCGATAATGCCCGCCGGCGATCTCGTAATCCGCCCCGAGAAGCCCTATCCGGTTGCCTCCACCGCCCGGCTGCGCAGCGTCGCCGCCTCCTATACCGAGGTGGCTTACGGAAACATACCCGAGCATCTGCGACATCAGGCGGTTCAGGTCTGACCGGCGCGTTATCGACGGCAGGTATGCCGCATATTCACGCTCGAGCTGGGCCAGGTTCTGCCCGTGATAATTCGGATCGTAAAACCAGTCGCGCATGATTCGCATCGATTCGTGAAACATCTGCTTCCATTCTTCCGGCGGGTTAACGCGGACTTCCATCTTGCTGAAATCCTGCTTGCCCTCGCCCGGCTTGGCCGCGGCTTCGGCGCCGGCCAAAAAGTAATCGCGTCCCTTTCGATAAAGGATCTTACCGCCGTCCCGCGTAATATCGACCGCATCGATCTCATCCATTACCTTTTGAGGGGTGCCGCCTTTGGCCGTATCGTAAAAGTAGACAGCCTGCGATTGAGGCCGCCCGCCAAAATCGCCCGGCGCTTCCGACCACTCGTTTATTGCCGTCACCAGTTTTCCGGGTTTTCCCGAGACGATCTGGGCATAATCGCGCTGCGGCAGCGGCAGGTTGACGACCCGTGAGCCCAGGCCGTCAGGATCGATCCTCACTTGGGGCGCGATTTCGCCGGCCTTCGCCTCCGGGTTCGGCTGGCCGTTCGGCAAAAGCGGCGAGGGGCCGTCTTTCGCCAGGATCAGCGCGTGGATACGGCGTACGACCAGCGGATTGGCAAACACGCCGTTGAGCACACCCCAATCGAATTCGCTGGTTCCGGCATTCATGCTCGACGCAAAATAGAGATATTTCCCGTTAGCGTCGAAGGCGGGCAACTGGCAATGGGTAATGCCGTCGGTCACCTGGAAACTCTTTTTCTGATCACGGTCATAAATGAAAATGGTGCCGGTGCGGTTCTTCATCCGCTTCTGATATGCCATGAACCGCGAATCGGGAGAGAAACTCGGCGACCAGTCTGACTGGGCCGAATACGGCGTGGTATCGATCTTTGCCACCGTCCCCGCCGCGGTGTCCGCCGTCCACAGGTTCAGACGTCTGTCCGCAAAAACCAGCGTTTTCGAGTCGGGCGACCATGCGAGGCCCGTATAAAATGACGGCTGTCGCTCGATCTCGATCTTTTTCACGGAATTGTTCTCAAGCGTGCGGATGTGAAGCCGGTACTCACCCGATTCGTCGCTGAAATATGCCACCGCCTTGTTATCGGGCGATATCACCGGGTAACGCTCCGCCGCGCCCGGGGTGTTGGTCAAATTCTTGTAATCGCCGCTTGCCGGATCGAACAGGATGGCTTCGCCCCGCGCGCCGAAGATTATTTTGCCCGCGTCGTTGGAAGGCAATATCTGTTCGAGAAAACGCAGCGCATTCGCGTTTTTCGGCCTGAGTTCGGAGGTGTCGGGCGCAACGGTCACGTCGATCGTTTTGTCCTGGTTGGTCGCGAGGTCGAGAATGTGGATGCGGCCGTTTTGCACGAAACATGCCGCTCCGGCCGTCGCGGACGCCGCTCTGATCCCCTGGCCGTCAAACTTCGTTAACTGCCGTGTCTTTTTCGTTTTCAGATCGTATTCAAAGAGATTGAAGATGCCCGTCCGGTCGGAAGTGAAATAGATCTTTTCGCCGAGCCACACCGGGCTCCGGTCGTTATAATTTTTATTCGGCAGTTTTTCGAGCGCGCCGGTGGCGAGGTCCGCGATCCACAGAGGCGCCGCCGAGCCTCCTCGATAGTAACGCCATTCGCCAAAACCGAGCCGCGGATTATAGGCGATTCGGCCGCCGTCGGGTGAGATCGACCCCTGAAACGCCGTAGGCAGGGGAAGCATCACGGCCAGTTTCTCGGAATCGATCGCTGTTTTATACAGGCGCGTAACATTTTCTTCATCGCGCGTGGTTTCGAAGACCACTTCTTTCCCATCCGGCGTCCAAGACGTAACAAAATCGTCTTCCGGCATCATCGTCACGCGCCGCGCCTCACCGCTGCCGTCCGCCGCGGCCACATATACGTCCCAATCGTTTCCATTCGAGCGCGAAAATGCAAGCCGCTGCCCGTCCGGCGAAAAAACCGGGTTCGTCTCCTCATTGGGTGTGCTGCTCAGGCGCTTTGCGGCGCCGCCCGCGCGGGCCACAAGCCAGATCTTCCCGCCGTAGGTAAACGCGACGTGCGTTTGGTTGATCGCGACGCGGTTGATGAGGATCGGGTAATTAGAGGCCTGAGCCGCTATGCAGACCGAAAGCACAGATAAAAACAAAAAAGCCGAGACAATTTTGAACATAGGTTTTTCCAGTTTTAGCGAATATTAAGGAATATCGAAACGAGTTAACAAGGTTAACGATATCGCACTGGAACAAGTTCCGTGAAGATCAGGATAATTTTGTTGCGGGAAGCGGGGCCTCTTTTGACCAGAACCGGCGGTAGACCAGCCTCAGTCCGAAGTTAACGAGGATCAGCAGGACAAGCGCCACAACGTAGACCAGCCAGCCGGATGCATCGTGCCACGCGCCGTCGGTCGCCTTCTTGCCGTGAGTGTAGGTGAAATAGCCGGTTGCCGTCACCCTTGCCGCGTTGGTCAGCACAGCGATCGGGATGGCTGCGGCCATCAAAATAAACGTCCGCCAAAAATCGAAGCTCTTAAAATAGACCATCCAACCGTCAGCGGCATTATGGCGTTTTTCTCGCGTGAAATAAGCCAGGATCAACGCCAGCGTAACCAGTGTCATCAGGGAGCGAATACCGCTGCACGCCTCGACCACCTCGAGCGAGATCACCTGCTGCGCGCCGCGCGGGAGGATATCGATGACGTTTCCCTTCCGCACGGTCGGGACCTCGAACAGCCTTATCCCCCAAACCGCGGCTTGCGAAGCCCAGATCTGCAGTGGGAACGCGATCTTGTTAAAAACGATCTGCGGGATCGGCATCGATAAGAGCAATAAAGCGAACGGAACGACGAGAAGCTGCATAAGCCGGGTGCCGAAAAAATACAGAACGAGCCCGGCCAGCATAAGCGCGAAGGAGACCCTCTGTGTAAAGAGCTCGGCCCCGAGCGTGCCGCCCAGCAGCATTATCATCGCAAAAACGACCGTCAGGCCGCCGAGCAAAAAGGCGGGCCTGCCTGCCGCTTTCTTTAGCGTGTCGAATTCCGACCAGATAATAAACCCGATCACAAAAGGGACGAGCAGAGCGTGGGAATAATTCTCGTCCGCCCAGCAATCGATCCCCAGCTTGGCCAGCACGCGCGCGTACAAAACCCCCACCGCCAGGATCACGAGCAATGGTTTCCAGGAATTTGTGAATATGGAGGGCACAGAAAGGTTCATGCAGCTTACCATTTAGGAAAAGTAATAAAGATGCGGATTTTCCAGGTTTGCCCGGGTTTAGGAGTGTGGGATAGAGGACGATTGCCGTCAGTTGTTACGCTTCAGGATGAACTCACTTAATTTTCTCAATAAAGAGGTGTCGCGGTCAAGGTTTTTTAATGCGCCCACGGTGTCGAGATGTACTTTTTCCGCGAGGTCCCGTGCGCCGTCCACGCCGTAGAAACCCGGATAGGTGGCTTTTGCGGCCGAGAGGTCCTTGCCGGCGGTCTTTCCGAGCACGTCGGAAGTCTGCGTAATGTCCAGCAGATCGTCGGTTATCTGAAACAAGAGGCCGAGATTCGACGCGTAATCCGAGACCGCGTCGAGCTCCGTTTCGCTCGCGCCCGCGATGATCACCCCGGCCCGCGCCGAAACATAGATCAGCGCGCCGGTCTTGCTTCGGTGTATCTGCTCGATAAGCTCGATCGGTATCTCTTTTCCTTCGGCCTCGAGGTCGAGGTGCTGCCCCGCGACCATCCCATCCGGCGTTCCGGCGGCCCGCGCGATCTCGGAAATCAGCCGGATCCGCGTATCCGCGGTCAAATTTTTATCGTCGGAGATGGCGCCGAAGGCAAAGACCTGCAGCGCATCCCCGGCAAGGATGGCCGTCGCCTCGTCGAATTTCTTATGGCATGTGGCCCGGCCGCGGCGCAGATCGTCGTTGTCCATCGACGGAAGATCGTCGTGGATCAGCGAGTAGGTATGGATCATCTCGATGGCCGAGGCCGTTCGCAGAAGGTTTTCCGCGGGTGCGCCTAAGGTACGGCCGACCGCAATTAGAAGCGCGGGGCGAAAGCGCTTCGCGCCGCCGAACAGGCTCCATCGGATAGCCTCGTGCAGGCGTGTGGGCCCCATACCGGCTTCAGGCACCAGCTTATCCAATTGTTCGTCAACAATTTGGCGGCACTCTTCGAAAAATTTTCCGACTTCGATCATTGAAACAAAGAATATCCCGTTCACACCCAAACTCGCAAAGAGCCGCTGGGAGG
>Ga0190272_10000954_pt1 | contig 14147 bp, 15 predicted proteins | sample Popmic504T_FD_133746 | JGI IMG/M metagenome (GOLD analysis project Ga0190272, IMG submission 133746) | Populus adjacent soil microbial communities from riparian zone of Shoshone River, Wyoming, USA - 504 T | ecosystem: Environmental > Terrestrial > Soil > Riparian zone | place: USA: Wyoming...
GATTTCGAGGTCGCGAAGATCATCTACGGCATGCTCAGCACCGGCTTGATTGAAGTTGGGCCATCCTTCGTGTCGCCTGGCAATGCCTGACGCCGCGCGGAATCTCTTCGCCGCCGCGATCGGCGAGACGGAGCAGACGGCCCTGCTGCTCGATGCCGCCGGCGCGCCGCTGGCCGGCAGCTACATCGATGCCCGTGGCCGGGACATCGCGGGCGAGATCGGTGGCGCGTTGAGTGGCGTCAGCGGGGAGGTTTCCCGCGCGATGCGTCACCTCTCGATCGGCGCGTGGACCGCCGTGGTCGTCGAGACCGACGCCGCGATAATTGCTCTTGCTCCGGCCACCGGGGATGCGGTGGTGCTTCTTGCCGCGTCTTCCACTGTGCCCCTCGGCCTCGTCAGGCGTGTGCTGACGCGCTCGGTCGCTCTCGCGATCAACTGGATGGAGGGACGCGCGTGAAGGCGCCAGGCGAAGTGGTGAGCACACTGTCTCACGTCCCCGGCGTGGCGGCAGCGATGGTCGTCGGATCGGCGGACGGTCAGATCGTCGAAGCGAGCCCGATGAAGGGCGCGGCGGCGGGCGTGCCGGATACGAGAAAACATACCGCCGCGCTCGCCGCCTATCTTTACTCCAAGGTCAGCCGCGCATCGCACGCGGCGCGCCTCGGAACGCCGTCGTTCATGAGGCTCGAGGCAGAGCGGGGGAATATCTGCGTCGTGGGGTTGAGCGAGGTCGTCCTCGTGACCATCGTCACCCCGGAAGCCAACCTTGGACGTGTGAGACTCGACATGATGCAGGCCGCCAGGGAGAAGGCATGACTGAACCGACAGTAGTTGAGCCGTGGGTCGCGGCGCCGCTCAAGCGTCTGGCTGAAGACGCGCGCCTGATCTCCGGTGTGCTGCTGCACCCGAGCGGCCGAGCCGTTGGGCAATTCGGGTTCTCGAAGGCGGCTGACGTGATGTCGATCTGCGCGCTCACTTCGGCGATCAACGCATCGTCCCGCGAGCTCGGCCGCCAGCTCTACGGAAAACCGTTCTACGAGATGCACCACGCCGGCGGCGACCGCCAGGTTTTCATGGCGCGGTGCATGGCCGGCGAGCAGGAATTTCTTTTCGTCGGGGTATTCGACCGGGAGAGCTCGCTTGGAATGGTCGAGATCTATTTCAGCGAATTCCAGAAAGCTCTTGAGAAGCTGATCCCGCACACCGAGCCGGCCGCGCCGCTGCCGGCCGGCGATTTCGAAGGGGAGCTGAATCGAAGCCTGGACTCACTCTTCGGCCCGATCCGCTGATCCGTCATGTCAGTCGTCAACTACAGCACCCGCGAGATCACGTGCAAGATTGTCTACTATGGACCTGGGCGATCGGGCAAAACCACCAACCTGCAACAGATCTATTCGCAGCTTCCCGAAGACAGGAAGGGGAAGATGGTCTCGCTCGCGACCGAGACAGATCGCACGCTGTTCTTCGATTTTCTGCCGCTCGATCTGGGCAGCATCTCCGGCTTCAACACGCGTTTTCAGCTTTACACCGTGCCCGGTCAGGTCTATTACGCGGCGACCAGGAAGCTGGTGCTCCAGGGAGTGGACGGCGTGGTGTTCGTAGCTGACAGTCAATCGCGCCAGCTCGCCGAGAACATCGAGAGCCTGCAGGACCTGCACGCGAATCTCGCTGACGACGGCTTTGATCCACGCACGATGCCTCTCGTCATGCAATACAACAAGCGGGACCTTCCGGCCGAGGAAGTGACAGCGCTGGACGAGCTGGACGACCGGCTGAACTTTCGCGGTGTTCCGTATTTTGCCGCGAACGCAATCAACGGCGGTGGCGTGTTCGAGTCGCTCCGCAGTATTGCGTCGATCGTGCTCGCGCGCCTGAGCGCGCCCGCCGCCAAAGGATAGACAGTGGCCGCGAACGAGGAGCGCGACGAGGGGAGCGAGTTCGCGGATTTCATGGCGGACATCAGCGAGGAAATCTCACAGCGTGTGGAATCGCTCGACGCCGCGCTTCCAGCGGCGGCGCCGCCGCCGGTGAGAAAAGTCCGGCCGCCGTCAGCCTCCTCCGATGCAGGGATGATTCTCGACTGGGACAACGTCGCGGACCGCATGATCGAGGAGATGATCTAGTGGCAATCAAGGGCAGCCTCAAAGAGGCGAGTCTTCCGGACGTTCTCCAGCTCCTGTCGATGGGAAAGAAGACCGGTTGTCTCGGCCTTTCGTTTCACGAGAGCTTCGGATCGATCTACTTCGAGAGCGGCCGGATCTGTCACGCGTCGATTGTGAATCGTCCGCTCGACACGGAGAACGCGGTGTACACGCTTTTCACCTGGACGAGCGGCACGTTCAACTTCGAAGCCGGAGTCGAGCCGGAAACCGGAGCGCCGCTCGTATCGGTCGATCCGCAATCACTCCTGCTCGAGGGTGCCCGCCGCGTCGACGAGTGGTCGATGATCGAAAAGAAGATTCCCAGCTTCGATCTGGTTTACAGCATCGACCGCACGCGTCTCACGAAAAACCGTGACAAGCTGACTTCTGAGCAGGAGACGCTGCTGCCGCTCCTCGATGGGCACCGCGACATCAACGGTCTCATCCGTGATTCAGGGCTCGGCGAGTTCGAAGTCGGGAAAGCCCTGTACGGGCTTCTCAACGCTACGTTCCTGCTTCCCGTTGGGCGCAAGCGGACGACACCGACCCTTCCGCGAAACGCGACTCCGTCAGAGCGCCGCGAGCTCGCCAGCGCGCTCTATCGTGCCGGAATGCACGACGAGGCAGACCGCGAGTTTCGCGCGCTCATCGAGGAGGTCCCGGATTCAGTGGCGTCGTTTTTCCTGGGATTGATCGCGCTCCGCCGTGGTGAATGGGGCGCGGCCGTCAACGCTTTCATGACGGCGGCTCCGAATGCGCCGAGCAAAAAGTCGCTTCTGCACAATCTTTCGCTCGCGTACGAGCGACTGGGGCAAATGGAGAAGGCCCGGCTGGTCATAGACCGGGCGATTGGAGCCGGCGGCGGCCAGCATCCGCTGATCCAGCTCCAGGCCGCAGTCGTAGCGCTGACCACGGGCGACTATCAGGCGGCGAAGGTCGCGCTCAGCGAAGCGCGCAGCCTCTGGATGGGAAATCCGCCACCCGTATGGTTTCATTACGCCGCACGCCTCGCCAAGCTGACCGACGACCCGGATCGCGAGATGCTGCTCCTCGGTGGCGCGACGGAGACACATCCCGAATCGGCAATCCTGCTCAACAATCTCGCCGCCGCGTGCATCGAGCGTGGCGACTACGAGGAGGCGCGCGCCGCGGCTGAGAAGGGAATCGCCGTCGCGCCCGAGCTGCCGCAGCTCCGCCGGACACTGGCGACCGCGCTCGAAGGCATCTCTGCGGCACGGCGCGAACAAACCGCCCAGTCGGCTAATCGCTCCTGAAGGAGCGTCCTGTGACTGACGCCACCGACGCGGGCTTCCGCGCGCTCATGGACAAGATCACCCGCGACCGTGGGTTCAGGTGCTCGAGCTACAAGGATAAGTGTCTCCGGCGGCGCGTTGCGGTCCGGATGCGGGCGAAGGGTGCCGCTACCTATTCCGACTACGCGGACATTCTCGACGCGGACACGCACGAGTACGACCGGCTTCACCGCGTTCTCACCATCAACGTCACCAAGTTCTTTCGAAACTGGGAGACGTACGCGGTGCTCGAGCAGCGCGTCATCCCCCAGCTCTGGGACCGCGGTGCCTCAGGCACCCGGATCTGGAGCGCCGGGTGCGCCTCAGGCGAGGAGGCGTACTCGCTCGCAATACTGATGCACCAGCACGCGGCGGCAACCGACAGCCTGAAGCGTCTCGATAGTGTGTCAATCGTCGGAACGGACATCGATGGACACTGCGTCGGTGACGCCGAGCGCGCGTTGTATTCGGAGATGGCGCTGGGGGAGACACCGCAGGCGCTTCGCGCGCGCTACTTTCCGACCGATGCGGGGATGCGGACCGTGCTCCCCGAAGTGAAGCGACTGGTGGCGTTCGAGCAGGCGGACATTCTTCAGGCTCCGCCTCCCCTCGACCCCGTTCACCTCATTCTGTGCCGCAACGTCATCATCTATTTCCAGCGCGACGCGCAGGAATCCTTGCTGAGGGACTTTCACCGCATCCTCGCCCCCGGTGGCTTCCTCGTCCTCGGCAGAGTGGAGACACTGCTCGGCAACATTCGCGGATTGTTCTCTCCGGTAAATGCGCGCGAGCGCGTGTTCCGGAAACTGTAGGCAGATTCGCAGTGGCCGACCACGTACCGACCGTCCTCGTCGTCGACGACAGCGCGTTCATGCGCAAGCTCATCTCCGAGATGATCGGGCTCGACGGCACCTTCAAGGTCATCGGCGCGGCTGCGGACGGAGTCGAGGCGCTCGAGATGATTCGTTCGCTGAGTCCGGACATCGTCACACTCGACATCGAGATGCCGCGGCTCGACGGGCTCCATGCGCTCGAACAGATCATGACCGAGATGCCGCGGCCAGTGGTGATGCTGAGCGCAGCGGAATCAGCGCATGGCCAGGAGATGACGTTGCGCGCGCTCGAGCGCGGCGCGGTGGATTTCGTGCGCAAGCCGTCGGGGCCGGTGAGCATCGATCTCGTCACGGTGCGTGCCGAGCTACTCGCCGCCCTCAATGCCGCCCGGGCAATGAATCTCGCGGGAGTGCGCACTCCATCGCGGCCGGCCACGAGCGTCGATGCCTCGGCCGCCGCCGACACTCCGTCGCGCCTGGCGACCCGCGTAGTTGGAATAGCGGCGTCAACCGGTGGCCCGCGAGCGCTCGGCGAGATCGTGCCGCACCTGCCGGCTCAGGTCGGAGCGGCTGTTCTCATCGTGCAGCACATGCCGCGTGATTTCACGCGAAGCCTCGCGCATCGACTGGATCTCCTCAGCCCCATGGTGGTGCGCGAAGCCGAGGATGGCGAGCCGGTGCTCGAGAACCGCGTGTACGTGGCGCCCGGTGGCTATCATCTCATCCTCACCGGCTCGCCGGGCGCCGGGAAGCTGCGCCTCGACACTTCGCCGGCAATATGGGGAGTCAGGCCGGCGGCCGACCCATTGTTCTCGAGCATCGCTGACACCTTCGGCTCGGCGGCGATTGGAATCGTCCTCACCGGCATGGGACGCGATGGCGCTGAAGGGCTCCGCCAGATCAGGGGCGCCGGTGGCCGCGGCGTGATCCAGGATCGCGAAAGCTCGATCATATATGGTATGCCGCAGGCCGCTCTTGCGCTGGCCGGAGCCGATCATATTTCCGCTGCCTCACAAATGGCGCAGCTTATCCTCACGCTCTGTGCCGCTTAATGTCCGTAACAGACACTAACCCGACCACCGATCACAACATGACCCTGGAATCTTCCGGCAATGCGTAGAATCCTCGTTACCGGGGCGGCCGGATTCATCGGAACGAATTTCGTGCACTACTGGATCGAGCATCACCCCGGAGACACCGTTGTCGGGATTGACGCGCTGACCTACGCCGGCAATCTCGCCAATCTCGAGCCCGTCGCGAACCACCCGCGGTTCAGTTTCAGCAAGACGGACATTCGAGATGTCGATGCCGTGCGCGAGATAATGAAGCGTGAGGGAATCGATACCGTTGTGCACTTCGCGGCCGAATCGCACGTCGATCGCTCGATACACGGTCCTGATCCGTTCATCGATACCAATGTCCGCGGCACACACGAGCTGCTGAAAGCGGCGCGCGACGTCTGGTCGCAGGACTGGTCGGCCGGACCGACGAGGTTCCACCACATCTCGACCGACGAAGTGTACGGCACCCTGTCGCCGACGGCTCCTGGCTTTACCGAAGACACCGCGTATGCGCCCAACTCGCCCTACGCGGCGTCCAAGGCTGGTTCCGACCATCTGGTGCGTGCCTACTTCCACACGTTCGCGCTGCCCGTCACGACGACCAACTGCTCGAACAACTATGGACCCTATCACTTTCCCGAAAAGCTGATACCGCTAACGATCGTGAATGCACTGGACGGCAAGCGTTTACCCGTATACGGCGACGGTTTGCAGGTGCGGGACTGGATATACGTGCGGGACCACTGTCGCGGCATCGAGCGGGTGCTGGAAAAGGGCCGGGTCGGAGAGACTTACAATCTCGGCGGCAACTCGGAGCGCAAGAACATCGATGTGGTGCGCGAGATCTGCAGTCAGCTCAATACGATGTTCGGCAAGGACGAAAAGCTCCGGGAGCAATTTCCGAAGTGTCCGGCCGCAGCGGGCGGCGACACCGCCGAGCTTATCATTTTCGTCCCCGACAGGCCGGGCCACGACCGCCGGTACGCGATCGATGCGACCAAGGCTACGCTGGAAACGGGCTACGGACCGGCCGACTCCTTCGACAGCGGTCTGCGAAAAACCATCAAGTGGTACCTCGCCAATGAGTCGTGGTGGCGCGGGGTGATGGACGGCAGCTATCGGGACTGGGTTGAGCTCCACTACACGCAGGACGGACGTCAGAGCTGAGCGGCGGCGCGTTCTCTCGGGTTGACACCGATTTCCACGCGCCCTACACTACGTCGCTTATGGCCAAAACCGATTTCACCGGAATGTCAGGCACCCGCTCGGGCTCGGCGACGAGGCGGTCGTGGATTTTCTGGATGCTTGCTGCCGTGGCTCTTCTCGCGGGCTACGCGGATCTCATCAGGGGCGGAGAAACCCTTGCTCCGATCCTGTTGACAGTGGGATACTGCATCCTGGTACCGCTCGCAATTCTCGGATAGGAACACCGGCTCGGTTTCTGCACCGGGCGAGTAGCTCAGTTGGTTAGAGCGCCTGCCTTACACGCAGGATGTCGGGGGTTCGAGTCCCTCCTCGCTCATCGAACGTTCTGGACCCACCCGGCCGGGTAGGGGTACGATTGGTCAACGCATTGGAGGTTACACCCTTGAAGGCAAGTATAGCTCGTTCAGGCCTGTGTTTCGGTGCCGCCGCGGCGGCCTTTCTCGCGCTCGGAGCGTCCGTTGCTGAGGCGCAGAGAGGTCCGGTCGAGCGTGTCATGATCCCGACGCTCCAGAGCCCGGACAAAGAACTTGGCGTCCAGGCAGCAGAGGCGATCCGTACCAGGCTCTCCAAGGAAGCGAATGTCAGGGAGCTGATCGTCGTTCCCAAGGCAGATATCAATAACAGTCTGCAGTCGTCGGGCTATTCGACGACCGAAGCGCTGGCGCCAGGTGACGCGAAAGCTCTGGCCAGCCTCGTCCGCGCGGCTCAGTACCTCGACGGCGCCGTCTCTCGCACCCCGACCGGGTTCAAGATCGACGCGCGGCTCGTTCTCTCGCGCGATATGACGCGTGGACAGGTTCTGCCAACGGCGCAGGCCGCGAAGCTCGACGACGCGGCAAACCAGATCGCCAAAGCCATCAAGGCTGCCCGCCAGCAGGTTCCCGCCGAGGAGCAGTGCCACAACAACTCGTCGCAGGGGAACTATCAGGCGGCGATTGCCGCGGCACGTGCCGAGCTGGCGCGCAACCCGAACGCCAACATTGTCGGTGTCTGCCTGGCCCAGGCGTATGCGCGAGCAAAGATGGAAGACTCTGCCGTGGCAGTGGCTGAGCGCATCCGTGTCAACGATCCGCGGAACATCACTGCACTGCGACTGCTGGTCGAGGTCTACCAGTCGCGGCAGGATCCGAGAGGGCTCGACGCACTCGCTTCACTCGCTGCGGCCGATCCGACCAACATCCGCCAGATCCAGGACGTCGTGAACGAGTTTGCGAGAGCGGGACAGGCGCCGCGCGCGATTCCACTCGTTCGTGACCTGCTCCAGAACAATCCCGGCGATCCTCAGCTGCTTGGCCTGGCGTGGCTCGTCTATCTGAACGCGAAAGATTTCCAGGGTGCCGTCACCGTTGGGAACGAGCTCGTCCGCGTCGATACGGCCGCCGCAACGGCTGATTACTACACACGTCTGGCAGGCGCCTACGCGGGCATGAATCAGCTCGACAAGGCTGCGGAGTCAGCAGCCCGCGGTGCGGCGAAGTTCCCGAACGACGCGAATTTACTTCTGTACAACGCGTCGGCCCTGCTCAAGGCCAACCAGTTGCCTCAGGCGATCGAGGCAGCGAAGAGAGCACTGGCTGCCAACCCGAAGCTTGAGACTGGCTATCTGATTCTCGCGCAGGCGCAGGGTCAGCTGAACCAACCCGAGGCGGTGGCAATCACGATTCAGGACGCCCAGCGCAATGGAGTCAACAAGACGATTCTGGCGCAGCTCGCGCTGCAACAGGGCAACACGCTGTTCAAGGCGGCGCAAGCGTCGAAGGATCGCGCCGACTTCCAGCGCGCGATCAGATTCCTCGCCCTGTCGGATACGCTCGAAGCATCGGCCGATGCGAAGTTCCTGATCGGCGCGAGCGCGTTCTCGGTTGGGCAGAGCGCCACGATCGAAGCCAATGAGAGAAAGAACTGCGCGCTAGCGCGCACAGCACGCGATTCATTCACTCTGGCGCAGGCAAACCTGCCGGCGGGCGGGCAGAAATTCCCGAATGAGGCGGCCCAGCTTCTGACGGCAATTCCGCAGTTCACGCCGGCGGTCGACAATATGATAACGCGCTTTTGTAAGTGACCCTTCCGGAATCGGGCCGGTGGGATTCATCCTATCACGCCCCGGTTCTGATCGACGAAGTGCTGGCGCTCTTTGCCGGCGCGAAGCAGGTGCTGGATTGTACGCTTGGGGGAGGAGGGCATAGTGAGGCCCTTCTCGCCGCGGGCTCCTCGGTAACGGCGATCGATCGAGACGAGGCGGCAATCGATGAAGCGAGAAAGCGGCTGGCGGCCTACGAGGCGTCCGGCCGCTTTCGTGCGTTGCGGGGGAACTTCGCCGAGATCACTGCGTTTCCCGAGCTGGCGGACGTCAGATTCGACGCGATTCTTGCCGACCTCGGGGTTTCATCGCACCAGTTCGATACAGCGGAGCGCGGTTTCTCTTTTAGACCGGGCGCGTTACTCGACATGAGGATGGACCGTCGGTCTCCTGTGAATGCGGAGCAGCTGCTGAATACGTCTGAGGAAGCCGACCTGGCTCAAGTCTTTCGCGCGTACGGTGACGAGCCGCGGGCTACTCGCCTCGCCCGTGAGATCGTCCGCCGGCGCGGGAACAGAGCGTTCGCGACGAGCGATGATCTGGTCGGAGCGATTCGCGGAGCGTTCGGCGCGCGGATGGGGCCGGGCGATTTCGCACGGCTGTTCCAGGCAGTACGCATCGCCGTGAATGACGAGCTGTCCTCGCTCGAAACCGCCCTCCCCGCACTGCGCGAGCGGTTAGTTCCGGGAGGCATCATGGCTGTGATCTCGTACCATTCGGGTGAAGATCGCCTCGTCAAGCATACGATGCGTGAATGGAGCAGCTCGTGTATCTGCCCGCCGAAGCAACCGCATTGCACGTGTCGCGGCAAAGCGCTCGGCGATCTCGTCACGAGGCGCGCGGTCACCGCAGGCCCGGAAGAGACGCAGCTCAATTCGCGCTCGCGAAGCGCGCGCCTTCGCGCCTGGCGCCGCGCCGCCTGACATGCGCGGTCGCAACCTCGTCGGACTGCTTCTCGCGGGTTTCCTGCTCGTCGCGCTCGCGATCGTGTGGAGACGCACGATCGGCATCCAGCAATCCGAATCACTGACCGCGCTCGATGCAAGGAAGGTCCAGCTCGAAGGGGAGCGGGTCCGTCTCGAGAGTGAGATCAGCGCGGCATCGAGCCGCCAGCGTCTGGGCCCGGTGACGGAGAACCGGCTCGGAATGCGAATTCCCTCGGACAATCAGGTCGTCATTCTCCCTCGCAAGGCTCAGGATGCCAGCCCCTAACCGCGTCTCGATCATCCACGGCGTCCTCGTCGTGTTCGCGGTTGCCCTCGTCGTACGCGCGGGGAAAGTCCAGATAGTCGACGGGAAGCAGTGGAGCGAGCGCGCCAAGCGGCAGCAGTTCTTCACGGCGTCCGCTCCTGCCGCGCGCGGGAACATACTGGACGCGAGTGGAAAACCGCTGGTCGAGAGCCGTGAGCAGGTCAGAGTTGCGCTCGCGCTCCCCGAAATCCGCGACACGACCTTCGTCGTCGCCGCACTGAGGCGCGCCCGCGTCGACGTCTCGCCCGTTCGATCGGCGCTCGCGCGGAAGGGCCGATGGGTCGAGCTGCCGGGCTTGTATGACCCGGCGAAGATATCGGCGCTGGCAAAGCTGAACGGCGTCCACTTCACACCCGTTCTACAACGGGTGTACGCGCCATCCAGCGGCATCAGGCGCATCGTCGGAGGACTCGACGCAAAGGGAAAACCGGTCGACGGCATCGAGCTCGGCCTGGACGGGATTCTGCGCGGAGATTCTGCGCGCATCACGCTCGCCCGGAACAGGGATGGCCGCGCGATCGAGACCCCTGAGGCGTGGTCGGATCCGCCGAGCCCGGGCGCAACGGTCACGCTTACGATCAACAGCGGGTTGCAGGACATCGCCGAGCGGCAGCTGTCGGTGGCAGTAGACAGTCTTCGTGCGGCCGGAGGAGACATCGTGGTGATGAATCCCTACACGGGCGAGATACTCGCTATGGCGACCAACCGGGCAGGTCGCATCATCTCGTCGAATACAGCGGTGACGGAGCCGTTCGAGCCGGGATCGACTCTCAAGCCTTTCGTGGCCGCAGCGCTTCTCGGGCGTGGGCGAGCGCGCCCTGATGAGGTGATTCCGACCTTCAACGGCAAGCTCGAGCTGGACGGACGCACGATCACTGATCTGCACAAGGCGCCACAGCTCTCGCTCTCGGATGTCATCCGGTTCTCGAGCAACGTCGGCATCGTTCAGTTCGGCCAAAGGCTTTCGCCGCGCGAGAAGTTCGACACGTTTCGCGATCTCGGGTTCGGCACGACCTCCGGAGTTCCACTTCCGGCCGAGGCGTCGGGAACGCTTCGCGAACCGTCCGCGTGGTCGAAACAAACGCCAGCATCAATTCTTCTTGGTTACGAGATCACCGTTACGCCGCTGCAGCTCGTTGCCGCGTACTCCGCGATCGCCAACGGTGGTGAGCTTCTCGAGCCGCAACTGATCAAGGAGATCCGGTCAGTCGAGGGAGACGTGATCTACCGGGCCGAGCCCCGGCGCGTGAGACGAGTGATGTCCACCGAGGTAGCGCGCACGGTAAGAGAGATGCTGCTCGCCGTTGTACGTGAGGGTACAGCTACCAAGGCTGATCTTGAAACGTTTGCTGTCGCCGGAAAGAGTGGGACAGCGCGGCGCACCTCGCTGAAGGCCGGCTATACCGCCGGCAACTACACGGCGTCTTTCGTCGGATTATTTCCCGCCGAGGACCCGCAGTACGTCGTGCTCGTAAAGCTGGACAGTCCGAGCGGTGCGCACTACGCGGGCGGCGACATCGCAGCACCGGTCACCCGCATCGTGCTTCGCGCCGCGCTCGCGGCACGCGATGCAGCTCTCAACCGTGAAAGCCTGGCGGCCGCACCGACTGGGCCTGTCGTAGCGAGGAGCCGGAATGGCATTGGAGACACATCTGGCAATGCACCCGAGTCGACCGCCGCCGACCCAACGCCTGCGACCTCGCATATCGTAAGTCTTCCGTTGAGAGCCAAGCCAAAAGCAGCTCCCGGTGCTCCGCGCATTGTGCCGAGCGTTGACGGGCTGTCGTTGAGGGCCGCCGTGGCGACGCTACACTCGCGTGGATTTCAGGTTCGCATCGTCAATGGGACGTCGATGACGACGTCCCCGGCCGCTGGTAGCGTCGCGACTCCGGGAACCGTGATTCATCTCGGTTACTCTCGGGAATGAGGATCGATCTGGCGCGAATGCGCGCCGCGCTGTCCCACCACGAGCTACTGACTGAAGTACGCGGGGCGTTGCCGCCGGAAGCGAGCAGCATTTCGGACGACAGCAGAACCGTCGAGCCTGGCGGCCTCTTCATCGCTGTTCGAGGTTGGCAGAGCGATGGCCATGACTTCCTGGACGCTGCCGCCCTGCGTGGTGCGTCGTGCGTAATAGTCGAAGACCCCACGCGTACCTCGCTGCCGGCGCTCGTGGTCCGCAAGGGACGGCAAGCCGCCGCGCTTGCCGCGGCGACGGCGTTCGACAACCCGGCTCGCGACCTCACACTCGTCGGGGTAACGGGCACCAACGGGAAAACGACGACTACGTCGATCCTGCGCCACCTTCTCGACGATGGCTCGCGGTCATCAGCTTCAATTGGAACACTCGGCGTGCTCGTCGGAAGCGAGGGAAGTGTGCTTCCAGGTGGTAGCGGACTCACGACGCCGGGGCCCGTTGAGCTGCAGAGAGTTCTTCGAGCGCTCGTCGGGAAAGGAGTGCGCGCAATCGCGATGGAGGTATCATCCCACAGCCTCGACCAGCGCCGGATCGATGGGATTGAATTCAATGCCGCGCTGTTCACGAATCTTACCCGCGACCACCTGGACTATCACGGAAGCATGGAAGCCTATCTCGCGGCCAAGGCCAGACTGGTCGAGTACGTGCGATCCGGCGGAACGGTCATCGTAAACGCGGACGCGCCGGAGTGGGCTGCTCTCCGTCCGAGCGGCTCCAGGCTGACGTTTGCGATCACCGCCAACGCGGATGTACGAGCCCACGGCGTTCGCTACGTGTCGAGCGGCAGCGAGTGGCGGCTAGTGACTCCGGGCGGTGAGGCGCACGTGCGCCTGCCGCTCATCGGCGACGTGAATGTACAGAACGCGCTGGCGGCTGCCGCTTCGGCCTTTGCACTTGGTCTCCCTGTTGCGGATATCGCTTCCCGCCTCGCTACCGTGCCTCAGGTGCCTGGGAGGCTCGAGGTAATCTCCAACCGGCCGACCGTGCTGCGCGACTATGCACACACTCCGGATGCGCTGGAGCGGGCGCTTGGTACCGCCCGTGCATTCACGACAGGTAAACTGATCGTCATGTTCGGTTGTGGCGGTGATCGCGACAAGGGGAAACGGCCCCTTATGGGCGAAATCGCCGAGCGTGGGGCCGATACGGTTATCGTCACGAGCGACAATCCACGTACGGAGAATCCAGAGAGCATCATCGATGAGGTCGAGGCAGGTATGCGAGGGTCCGGTCACGAGCGCGTCGTCGACCGTCGCGCTGCAATCGAGCGCGCCATTCAGCTTGCGAGCGATGGCGATATCGTTCTGTTGGCCGGAAAAGGTCACGAGACCTATCAGATCCGTGGAACTGTTTCGTACCCGTTCGATGAGAAAGAAATAGTGAATGAGATAGTGGGAAAAAGCGCGTGAGCACGGGCTTCTGGACGCTCGATCGAATTGCCGCCGCGCTCGAAGCCGGCGCTGGAGCCGTCGGAGCGCCGCCACGAGGATCGACCCAGCTGGGATCGATCACCACCGACACCCGAAAGATCGGGAAAGGTGATGTTTTCGTCGCGCTCAAGGGCGAGCGATTCGACGGCCATGATTATCTGAATGACGCGGTAAGGGACGGAGCGTCGGCGCTCGTGGTGTCACAGCCGCCGCCGCTGAATTCGGTCGGCGTCCCGGTCTACGAGGTCGAGGATACGCTCGTCGCGCTCGGCGATCTCGCGCGCTTTTGGCGGCGCAGCTGGGGCAAGACGCTGATTGGGGTCGCCGGGAGCAACGGAAAGACCAGCACAAAGGACTTGCTGCGGGCCGCACTGGGCCGCGCGTACACCGTTCACGCGACGACCGGAAATCTCAACAATCGCGTTGGCGTGCCGATGACCCTGCTTTCTCTTCCGCGTGAATCGGACCTCGCGGTGGTCGAGCTGGGCACGAGCCTGCCCGGTGAGGTCGAGATACTTCGGAAGATCGCCGAACCGGACATCGCGCTCGTAACGTCAATCGCCGAAGAACATCTCGAAGGTCTGGGAGACCTCGCCGGCGTGCTCCGTGAGGAGGCCGCCGTGTATGACGGTGTGGATGTAGGAATTGCGCCATCCGCGCAGCCCGAGATCGCCGCCGCGGCGCGTGGGAAAGCCAAACGCATCGTCGTCGCCGGTCTCGACGACAACGCCGATCTGAAGCCGCGCCGATGGACCATTGGGGCCGATGGTCTGGGAGAGCTCCAGATCGAAGGCGTAATCATCCAGCCACCGCTACGTGGGCTGCACAATCTGCGAAATGCGATGCTCGCAATTGCGGTGGCGCGAGAGTGCGGC
>Ga0190272_10000955_pt1 | contig 14131 bp, 11 predicted proteins | sample Popmic504T_FD_133746 | JGI IMG/M metagenome (GOLD analysis project Ga0190272, IMG submission 133746) | Populus adjacent soil microbial communities from riparian zone of Shoshone River, Wyoming, USA - 504 T | ecosystem: Environmental > Terrestrial > Soil > Riparian zone | place: USA: Wyoming...
ACAATGAAACACTCGGCGGAGCAACCACGCAAAGCGAAATTTCCGGTGTAACGGATAACAAGTTCGACAACGACGCATCATGCCTTGACTACATACGCAGGATCTTCGACAAGCTTGGTGCATTTGAAAAAGCCGGCTTCGACAGGGCAGCTCCCAGTCTTCCAAAAAAAAATCCTAAAGAAATTTTCGGTATTATTCCGACAGAAAGCACCAAGCAGTATGACATGCATGAGATCATTCACCGTCTGGTGGATGATTCTGAATTCGACGAATACAAGGAAAAATACGGCCAGAGCATTGTGTGCGGAACGGGCAGGATTGATGGATGGGCAGTAGGCATCGTGGCCAACCAGCGAAAGATGGTGAAAAGCAAAAAAGGTGAAATGCAGATCGGTGGTGTGATTTATTCCGATTCAGCAGATAAAGCTGCACGCTTTATAATGAACTGCAACCAGCGGAAGATACCTTTAATTTTCCTGCAGGATGTAACGGGTTTCATGGTGGGTTCCAGGTCGGAGCAGGGTGGAATTATCAAGGACGGCGCAAAAATGGTGAATGCCATGGCCAATTCAGTTGTTCCGAAATTTACGGTGATCATAGGCAACTCATACGGCGCCGGAAACTATGCCATGTGCGGAAAGGCGTACGATCCGCGGCTTATTGTAGGATGGCCAACTGCGCAGATTGCCGTAATGGGTGGAGCACAGGCAGCCAAAACACTTTTGCAGATACAGGTGAGCACGCTGAAATCACAAGGCAAAACAGAGCTGACTAAGGAAGAAGAAACCGACATGCTGAAAAAAATAACCGACCGTTACAACTCGCAGATATCTCCGTACTATGCAGCATCGCGTTTATGGATTGATGCGGTAATAGATCCGCTTGATACCAGAAAAATTATTTCAATGGGCATCGAAGCTGCCAATCACGCACCGATTACAAAGGCTTATAACGTGGGGATTATCCAAACCTAAAAAGAGCTCCACGCACAGATTGATATTCGTAAAAAACTTCAAACTCTAAACTCAAAACTATTAACTAACAAAAGCGGGATGGCTCAGCATATTTTATCTCCGTAAAACATAATTCTGCTTTCGCCACATTGAATCCCCGCAAGTCTGCGGGATGGCTCAGCATATTTTATCTCCGTAAAACATAATTCTGCTTTCGCCACCTTCTAAACCATTACCACGGAGTCATGGAGAAACCTTCTAAACCTTCAAAACCTTCTAAACTAGATAACTTCCACATCCTCATTCATAATCCACCCAACATTCCCGTTGGCAATGCGGACTTTCTTCCATCCCTGGAGCTCGTCGATGATTTCAACCCTGGTACCGGCATGGAGCATGAAAAGGTTTACGCTTTTATCATCCGGTGAGCTTTTGATGTATGCGCTTGTTTCGGTGATGATGGCGCTCCTGTTGTTTTTCATATAGTCATCCTGCTCATTGGCCAGGTATAAAAAAAATCCGGATGTGATCAGTAAAAGGACTGCAACAGTAAAGGAAGCTTTTCGCACCGCCAAATTACGCGAAAACAAATAAACAAGTGCAAGCCCTAGCGCAAGCCACAACATTGCCATGCTCCGGGAGGACCACATGGAGGCCGTGCTGCCGTTGATAAAGCTGTACCACCAGCGTTCATAGAAAAGCTGCGGAACGGGATCAATTTTATCAACTGTATTCAGGTTGGCCAGCCGCAGGTTAAACTGGATGTCCTCATCATCAGGCTTCAACCGCCTGGCCCTTTCAAAATTGATAATGGCGGCAGGGAAATTACCGGTCTTGTAATATGCATTGCCAAGGTTGAAATGGATCTCGGCTAACGGTGAGCCGGCCTGCAATGCCTCCTCGTATTTTTTTATAGCCCCTTCATAATCCCTGGCCTGGTAAAGCTTATTGCCTTCACTGAATTTCACTTCCCGTTCATCAGCAATTAAAAATGACGGCACAGCAGCAAGAAGGATGAATGCAACCAGTGTAAAGGTTCTCCTGATTTTCGAATATGCAAATGCATTACCTGATCTCATCTTCGATTTTGGTTATGATGTCAATGGCATCCCTGTATATCTTTTCCTGGCTTACGCTTTCAGCCTGCGGTGCGAACCTTGCGAACTCGCAATAATCAAGTGTGCTTATGAGTGTTGAAGTAAGTTCATCACTCACATTCTTTTGCTTAAGCGCAGCCGATGCAGTTTCCTTTGATAGTTCTGCCGGAGGTATGCCCAGCTTATTACTGAGATATCCCCATAATGCTTTGAATATCTCATCGTAAAATTTTTCCTTATCCTTTGCATGAAGCAGCTTGCCTGCAGTTGCAAGCTTGCGCTTGGCCATTTTGTTTGCCTTGCGGCTTTTCACAAGATGAAGGTTGCTGTTAAGCGCATCCGTCCGGCGGCGATAATAAATTGCCCCTCCAAAGATCAGGAATGGCAACGCTGCCGCAATGAAAAACAATGGTGAAAGATAAAATGTGTTACCGGAAGTGTTAATGCGCAAAGGACCGGTTTTAATGAACCTGATATCGCTTCCAAGCACCTGTATGTCTGCCTTTGACATCCCGGAACTAACAGCGCCTTCATCGCTGCCTTTTGCTACTTTCAGCTCAAACATGCCCGATGTAAATGACACATACTGCTTTTTTTCCAGATCGAAATATGAAAACCCTACAGGCTCGATCTCATAGGTGCCCTGGTGGCGGGGGATCAGCAAATACTCAAAAGTTTTCGAGCCGCTTGAACCTCCCTCGGTTGAAGTAACATTTTCACTTACCTTGGGATCATACGTTTCAATGTCAGACGGCATGCTGAGCTCCGGTGAATTGATCAGCTTCAGGTTGCCCTTTCCTGATATTTTTATTTTCAAGGAGACCGGCTCATTTGTTTTTGTCTCGTTCTTGTCCAGTGATGACTGGAAAGTGAATCGTCCAACCGCACCATTGAAGGAGGCTGGAGCTCCCGGTGGCAAAGGCTTAACCGTAATCTTTACCGGGAGGCTCTTGAGCATTGCCTTCACGTCGCGGGCGCCACTCCCGAAAAAAGGATCATTGAAAAACGGGTCATTGAAAATATCGAATGGATTATTTGATTGCCTGTTTCGCTTTACCGGAATCCTTGCTATACATTCCACTTCCATCGGGTCGAGTACAAGTGTGCCGCTTTGTTGCGGGAAGAGAAGCAGCTTGCGAAGCTCTCCTACGCTGAAGGTTACGCCGTTGATCACCTCGTTGCGAAGCTGTATCTGGCCGGGCATCGGCATGTCCTGGGTCCAGAAGCCTGTGAACGTCGGCATTTTCGGGATCGCATAATTCACAATATTCACCCGTGTGTATATTTTGTATGTTGCAACCAGGGCTTCTCCCTGGTATACCGTGGACTTATCAACGCTTACTTTAATATAAAGGTTGTCGGAGGTTACCTGCTTGTATTCGTCATTTCCCTGCTGCTGGCTCCCACCCTGTCCGGGCGGAGCTCCCTTAACTACCTTAAGCGTAAGAGGCGGTGAGGTGATTTTTTTACCGGCACAGATGATCGATGCAGCACCTATGGTAAAAGTTCCTTCACTTTTTGCCTGCAGGTAATAGGAAAGGCTTATGGTCTGCGACATAGCCCCATTGATGAACTGCATGCTTGAGCTCTGGTTGGGGCCCGAAAGAATATGAAAGTCGCCGAGGTTGGGTGCCTGGAAGTTATTCCCGTTTGCGTTTACGGTAAACGTTAGCTGGAACTGCTCACCGTTCGCAACAGGGTTTTTACTAACCGATGAAGTAAGTGTTGGCTCCTGTGCATTTGCCGTTTCAAAAAAGAAGCAAATAAGAGCAACGATGGCCAGCCATCCTGCAAAATAACGTTTCATTAACCGGAGTCCCATCATCTGTTACCAGTCTTTTTCGACCTTTACTTTAACACCGTCTTTTTTTGCCAGCTTTTTCTGCAGGTTCTTTTCATCGTTTTTCAGTGCCTGCAACATCCGTTCGGCATCTTCCTTTGATATTTTAGGCTGCTTTGGCTGTTGCTGCTTTTCCTCCTGCTTATTCTGCGCCTGTTCCTGCTGATCTTCGTTCTTTTTTTCCTGGTCCTTTTTATCCTGCTGTTGCTGGTTTTGCTTGTCCTTGTTATTCTTATCCTTGTTTTTGTCCTGGTCCTTATTCTGCTGTTGCTCCTGCTGTTGTTTCTGAAGCAGTTTGCTCTGTGCATAAGCAAGATTGTACCTTGCATCTTCATCTTTGGGATTAGACTTCAGCGCATTTTTGTAAGCTTCAATGCTTTCCTCGTATTTCTCCGCTTTCAAAAGTGAATTGCCCAGGTTAAAGCTGGCATTGCTTTTCTGATTTTTGGCAACACCCGGTATTTCTGTATTGGTTTTGAACTGCTCTGCAGCCTCTTCGAATTTTTGCTGGCGGTATAAAGCATCACCCAGGTTGTAGTGACCCACAGTGGTCTTGCTGTTTTTTTCAATGGCTTTCCTGTAATCGAGCTCGGCATCGGAAAATTTACCTGCTTTGTATTCGCTGTTTCCTTTCCTGATCTCCTTCCGTTCGTTCTGTGCCGGAAGCATCTGGTGGAAGAACATGCAGCAAATCACGAAAAATATTTTCTTAAAACTATTCTTCATTTTATTTTTAATTTTTATTTTTCAGTTCACCGAACAAATTCAAATTCTCGATCCATTTGCTCCTTTTCTCAGAGATCACAAATTCAGCCATCAGGAAAAACAGCGCTGCGAACAGGAAATACTGGAACTGGTCTTCGTAATCGGTAAACATCTTGGAGCTGAATTCCTTTTTCTGCATGTTGCCGATCTCTTTCATAATAATGGATAAACCATCATCACTGTTTGTGGCCCGTACAAATTTTCCGTTTCCGGCTTCTGATATCTGGGCCAGTGCAATTTCATTCAGTTTCGAGATAACGGTCTTGCCGCCATCATCCTGCTTGAAGCCTACTCTCACTCCATGGTTGAACACCGGTATCGGGGCTCCGGAAGATGAACCCATGCCGATGGTATAAACCCGGATACCTTCTTCATGAGCTTTCCTGGCAGCCGCCAGGGCATCATCCTCATGGTTTTCGCCGTCAGTTATAACAATGATGGCATTGTGTTGTTTGGTGCTGTCGTTAAATGACCGGGCTGCAAGATTTATTGCCTTTCCGATTGCCGTTCCCTGGGTTGGTACAATATCATGATCGGTGGTGGAAAGGAACAGCTTCGCTGCACCGTAATCAGTGGTGATGGGTAATTGCACATATGCTTCACCGGCAAATACAATCAGGCCGATCCGGTCTCCTTTCAACTGGTCGATCAGGTGCGATATGGCCTGCTTGCTCCTTTCCAGCCTGTTCGGCCTGATGTCTTCAGCTTTCATGCTGTTCGAAACATCCAGCGCGATCATAATATCCACACCCGTGCGTTTAACTTCTTCCAGCTTTGATCCTACCTGGGGACCCGTGATACCGGCTATCAGCAGGCACAGGGCAATCATCATGAAAATAAATTTAAGTATGGGTTTCGCAGTCGACACATCAGGCATCAGCCGCAGCATCAGGTTGCCCTGCCCGTATTTCCGGATGGCTCGATTCTTCCAGTTCCACATCATAATAAATATCACGATGAAGAACGGCACCAGCAAAAAAAGGTAAACCATTTCAGGATGTGCTAAACGAAACATTTATTTTTTTTAATTTTCTTGATAATATTCCCGAATATAAAAATTTAATCTGAGATTCATTTGAAACCATCATCCTGTTTTACAACTATGGAAGACTCCTAAGCAGCGTGTACCTGAACAGCAGCTCAAGTACAAAGAACAAACCCGCCAGCAGAGCCCAGGGAAAATACTCTTCACTGTGCCTTTTGAATTCAGTGACCTCCACTTTTGTTTTTTCCATTTTATCAATTTCCGCATATATGGCTTTCAGCTTATTTGTACTGGTTGCCCGGAAATACTTTCCATCTGTTTCAGCTGAGATCTTCTTCAGCACCTCTTCATCTATCTGCACCGGAACCTGCTGGTACTGGATGCCGAATGGAGTCTTAAACGGGTATGGAGCTTCGCCTATTGTTCCTACCCCGATCGTGTATACCCTGATGCCGAAGGTTTTTGCGATCTCACCCGCCGTCAGTGGCGATATGGCTCCTGCATTACTCACCCCATCGGTAAGAAGTATGATCACCCTGCTTTTGGATTTGCTGTCTTTGATCCGGGAAATGGCTGTAGCAAGTCCCTCCCCTATTGCAGTGCCATCTTCCAGCAACCCGCTCTTAACCGACATGATCAGGTTTTTAAGAACAGCATGATCGCTTGTAAGCGGACATTGTGTAAAGCTTTCTCCGCTGAAGATAACAAGACCGATGAGGTCGTTAGTCCTGCCGCTGATAAAATCAAGCGCTACTCGTTTTGCAGCTTCGATTCGGTTAGGCTTCAGGTCTTCGGCAAGCATGCTGCTGGAAACATCGAGTGTTAGGAGAATGGAAATTCCTTCAGTGGTAATATTCTGTCCCCTCGAACTTGACTGCGGCCTTGCAAGCGCAACAATAATTGCGCTGATGGCCAGCATACGCAGGAACAAGGGCATCCAGCCCAGCTTCTGACGCCAGGTGAGCCTGTATTTTTCGAATGGAGCTGTGCCGGAAATGTTGAGGCTGTTGCGTTTAGTACGGAGAACCTTCCATTGCCACAAAACCATCAGCGGGAGCAGGATAAACAGGTAGAAGAACTCAGGTCTTGCAAAGATCACATCCCGTATCATGCCGCACCCTCCTTCTTTTCATTTGCAGCTGCCGGTATACTGGCAGTGAGTCTCACAAACTCATAAGCATTGGCAAGCGACTGCTCGTTTTCATATGCAACGGGCTGCAGCTTGGCAAATTTGACAAGGTCTGCATTTTCGAGCAGGTATTTCAGCTTCAGGTATAGCTCGTCTGTTAACATCCCCTTGGAAAATCCGGCGAGTATTTCATCCGTCGTCTGCTCCAATGCCGTTATCTGCCACCGGTTCTCGATATAATTCCTGATAACATCTGTTAGCCTGGTATGATATGATTTAAAATTACCCTGTTGCCAGAGTTTTTCCTCTTCCAGTTTTTTCAGCTCTTCAATTGCAATTTCATGAGCTGGTCGTGAGGGCACAACAGGCACATGCTCAACGGGTTTCTTCCTGTATTTTCTTACCAGGTAATAGATCAGCCATACAAGCAAGGCAGCAACTATAACGCCACCGATATACGGCAAAAAGTCGGCAAGCGTCCATGGAACCTCCACCGGTCCCTTGATGTCTTTTATGGCCTTTGTCGTATCAACGGGGATGGTATTTACCGTGATCAGCAATGGATCTGTTTCTGCAGCATATTCTGCAGTATCGCCTGGTTGGCTGAAAGCAAAACGAAAAGGCGTTATCACATAAAAACCGGAATCAAAACCTGTAATGGTAAGCGTTTGCCTGCGCACCAAAACAGAAGAATCGGAAGCCAGGGTATCAATTTTTGACTTCTGAACAACCTCAAGTTTTCCGATGGTATCAGGGATTTCAATCCACGGTACGGACTGGTTTTTTGAATGGGTCAGCTCAAGTCTGAGATTGAATTGTTGTCCGATCAGTATGGTTGTGGTATCTGATTTGGCTGTTGCTGTCACTCCCTGCGACCATGCAGCAAAAGAAGTTAAAAGGGAAAAAAATGAAATCATCACTGCCGGCATGAAAGCAGCAGCACGGGGTTTCGTATAGGGATGCGGTACTTTCTCCATATCTATCTTTTACCCCGGCTTTTAAAAAAATTCATCAACGGGGGCACATAATTCTGATCCGTTCTCAAACTGACGCTTTGAATGCCCGAGCGTACAAACATATCTGCAAGGTATTTCTCCCTGGTTTTCCACCATGTAAAATACGCAGCACGTGCCTTTTTATCTGATGTATCAATCCACTTTACAATTCCTGTTTCCGCATCACGCATCCGTACCAGGCCAATTTCAGGCAAAACAGTCTCGCGTTCATCATAGATCTTTAGTCCGACAAGGTCATGTTTTTTGGCCGCGATCTTCATTGCATCTTCCATGGGCCGTTCCGTGCTGAAGTCCATAAAATCGGATATAAGGAATGCAATGCTGCGTTTTTTAATCACATTGGTAAAATACCTCAGGGCTTCACCGATATTTGTTTTATGATGTTCGGGTTGGAATTCAATCAACTCGCGGATGATCCTCAGTATATGCGATTTTCCTTTTTTCGGAGGTATGAATTTTTCAATCTGGTCAGTGAAAAAGATCACACCGATCTTATCATTGTTCTGAATGGCGGAAAATGAAAGCACAGCGCAAAGCTCGGTGATGAGCTCCTTTTTAAACTGTGTCCTGGTGCCAAAATCACCGGAGGCGCTGATATCAACAAGCAGCATCACCGTCAGTTCCCGCTCTTCCTCAAAAACCTTTACATAAGGATGGTTCAGGCGTGCTGTTACATTCCAGTCGATGCTGCGTATATCATCTCCGGCCTGGTATTCACGCACCTCGCTGAATGCCATCCCGCGACCCTTGAATGCGCTGTGGTACTCGCCGGAAAAAATCTGGCTTGAGAGACCCTTTGTCTTGATCTCTATCTTACGCACTTTTTTAAGCAGCTCGCTGGTTTCCATTAAATGATAAAAAATAAGCAGTTATATTTTTCCCGTGAAATTATTCTGTCATTCCGGGAGGTATTATGGCACTTCAACTGCGTTCAATATTTCATTTATGATGTTTTCCTGTGTGATGTTTTCAGCTTCCGCTTCATAGGTGAGCCCGATACGGTGACGCATCACGTCATGGCAGATTGCACGGACGTCTTCGGGGATCACATACCCGCGCCGCCTGATGAATGCATATGCTTTGGATGCAAGCGCAAGGTTGATGCTGGCTCTCGGAGATCCGCCATAGCTGATGAGCTGGGAAATTTTGTCAAGCTTATATTCCTTGGGAAAGCGGCTTGCAAAAACAATGTCAATGATATATTTCTCAATTTTTTCGTCCATATAAACTTCCTTCACCGAACGACGTGCCTGCATGATCTCCTCCGTGGTAAGGATGGCGCTGATAGCCGGTGGCTTGTCATTCAGATTCTGGCGGATGATCAGCTTCTCATCTTCCCTGTTGGGATAGCCGATCACCACCTTAAGCATGAACCTGTCGAGCTGTGCTTCAGGAAGCGGGTAGGTCCCCTCCTGCTCGATGGGATTCTGTGTGGCCAGTACCAGGAAAGGTTCGTCGAGCTTAAAAGTTTCATCTCCGATGGTCACCTGCTTCTCCTGCATGGCCTCCAGCAGGGCACTCTGAACCTTGGCAGGTGCCCGGTTGATCTCATCGGCAAGTATAAAATTGGCAAACAGCGGGCCCTTGCGAACGATGAATTCTTCCTTTCGCTGGTTATAGATGAGTGTTCCGATCAGATCGGCGGGCAGAAGGTCCGGCGTAAACTGCAGCCTGCTGAACTTTGCATGGATGGCAGTGGCAAGCGATTTAATTGCAAGCGTTTTCGCCAGTCCCGGAACACCTTCAAGCAGCAGGTGCCCGTTTGATAACAGCCCGATGAGCAGCCTCTCCACCATATATTTCTGCCCTATGATGCTCTTGGCCATCTCCATGTTGAGAAGATCAATAAATGCGCTGTCACGCTGGATCTTTTCGTTGATTTCTTTGATATCGGTTATCATAATTAAAAATTTAATATATAAGTGATTCTGTTTCTGCCAAATCCCTCTTTTAGGAGTGCAATGTTAGATTTTTTTTGATGAATAAAATATGAAATTAACACCTGGTTAACTTATTGCGATGCAAGGCAGCAGCCTGAATCGGAATGCCAAAAGTAAGCATTTTGGATCGCTTGCTTAATTTGCTTTCCCCCGCCATGAAATATGGGTCAAAACTCGGGAGTGTCTCAGTTTGATTTGCGAAACCTTGCGTCCTGGCGTCTTAGTGGCCTTTAATTCTTTGCTACAAAGCGCGGAGGCGCGAAGAAAACGCTAATTAAGAATAGGAAAATAGTATTTTTCTTCAAACTGAGAGGCTACCCAAAACTCGTATGTATTGGACCGAACCGGGGAAAGCTGTTAACTTCGCAAAAATTTAAGAAAAGCGATGCCCAGGTATTTTATTGAATTGAAATACGATGGCAGCCGCTACCATGGCTGGCAGATACAGAAAAATGCAATTGGTGTTCAGCAGGTTTTAAATGAAGCGTTGGCTGTGCTTTTCGGTAAGCCCACGGCAACTCTTGGCTGCGGACGAACAGATACCGGTGTCCATGCCCGGCAGTTTTTCGCCCAGCTCGACGTAAATGAAATCCTTCCTGATCCCGAAAACCTTACCCACCGGCTGAATGGATTGTTACCCCCAGACATTGCCATTTCCAGGATATTCCGAGTAAGGGATGAGGTAAATGCCAGGTTTGACGCAACCTTGCGGACATACCAATATTTTATTTATTTTAAAAAGGACCCGTTTCTAAAGACCAGGGCAACCTGGATCCATTTTAATCCTGATGTCGGAAAAATGCAGGAAGCAGCAGAACTCCTGTTGAAATATGATGATTTTTCGTGCTTCAGCAAAAACCGGACACAGGTAAAAACCAATATCTGTAAAATTTCTGAAGCTTTTTTTTACAGGGAAAACGATATGCTTATTTTCAGGATCTCAGCCGACCGGTTTCTGAGAGGGATGGTTCGCGCAATAGTCGGAACCCTTCTTAAGGTAGGTGAAAACAGGATCACGGCTGATGATTTCCTTTCCATTATTGAAAACAGAAACAGGAAATTGGCAGGAGCCTCCGTGCCTCCGGGAGGATTGTATCTAGAAGCTATTCATTATGGAGATATCGGGTTCATTCCCGGTCTCTGAAATTACTATCTGGATATTTGAAAAAAACAAAGAAAGCTTAAATTTGCATGATTTATTTTCAGATGATGCGATACGTATTTATTGCTGTCATATTATTGTCGTTGGGTTCCTGCTGCACCAAGAAAAATTGCGATGACAACATCCCGCAGCAGGTCCAGTTGCGTAATTTCAATACAACGGCAATCGATACCGTTATTCTAAAAGTCTATTCACGGAACACAGGATTTATGACGCCGGTTGCAAGCTACCTGTCGCACGGCTTTTCCGATCCAGCCCGCCCTCCTTTTATGTTCGCAAATTTTCCTGTTGAATTTGATGTTTATCATGATTACCGGATTGAAATGCCTTCGCTTAATAAAACTTATGATTTGAATGAGATCAATTACGGGAAGGAGGTCTGCAATGACTGCCTGCTTTTCTGGCATAGCTATTATGAGGAACTCAAGAGTTACCAGGTTAATGGCAACAGGCAATTTGCCAATTTCATTTATATAAGCATGTAGGGCATCTCTGCAATATCAATCGTTCGTTTCCTCAATTCATCTTGTTTTTTGTGCGTTCCGGCATTAAGGTTCTTTTAATAGGCTGGTGCCTACGGTAGTTTTGCCGTAAACAACAATCAAATTCATGAAACCACTATTTACAATGATGTTTTTCTGCGCTGCCTTATCCACAGCAGTCGCACAGCAGGCAGGCATGCCTGACAACAGTTTTGACACCGACGGAAAACTGGTTTTCCAGGTAGGAACAGCCAACAGTTTTGCAAGAGCAATTGCCGTTCAGCCGGATCAGAAAATTATTATCGCAGGATATGCAGCCAATGGTACACATAATAATTTCGGCCTGGCAAGGCTGATGCCCGACGGCTCTTTTGACAGCTCATTCAGCGGTGACGGAAAAACGATGGCCGACTTCAATATGACAAACGATTATGTGAACGGCATTGCAATTGACGCTGCCGGAAGGATCGTAGCCGGCGGATATACATTCACGGGCAACGGATTTGAATTTGCACTAACACGCTACGACTCAAACGGCAATACCGACACTACTTTCGGCAACGGCGGAAGGCAGACCACCTCTTTCGGTGTAACCACATTCGGACATGCAGTTGCGATCCAGGCTGATGGTAGGATCCTGCTTGGCGGTTATTCGTTCCAGTCTCCTTTCAACCAGTTCAGCATTGCCAGGTATCTTGACACTGGAATGCCTGATACTTCTTTCAACGGAACAGGAAAAGTAATTACATCCATAGGTACCGGCAATTCAGTTGCATCCTGCATGGGAATTCAGAGTGACGGAAAGATCGTACTTGCCGGCCAGACATTTAACACCTCAACCAATCACTGGGAGTTTGCGCTCGTGAGATACCTTGGAAACGGGTTGCCCGATCCGTCATTCGGCACGAATGGCATTGTAACCGGAACCTTCGGTGCGAAAGATTATTTTATAACTTCTCTTACAATCGGTGCGGGGGACAAGATCATCGTTGCCGGATGTTCAGGCACCACTCCATCCGACAACAATTTTACACTTGCCAGGTATCTTTCAGATGGTACGATGGATGGTACATTTGGAAATAGCGGCCTGCTTGAGTTTCCTGCAGGACTGCAGAATAACCAGGCACAGGCTGTAACTATTCAGCCTGATGGTAAGATCGTTGTTGCCGGATACGCACAATCAGGAAGTGCAGACCGGTTTGTTATCGCACGCCTTGACGACACCGGCAATCCTGACCTTTCTTTCGGGACATCAGGCGTGACAGTTACTCCGGTTGGCACAAATGATGGCATTTATACTTTGGCCATCCAGGCAGACGGAAAAATCCTCGCTGCAGGTACGACGTTTAACGGGAACGGATTTGATATGGCTGTGATCCGCTATTTACCTGGCGTTACTTCCGGGATCAGCAATGTGGATAAGTCTGAGCTTAGCCTCCAGGTGTATCCAAACCCGGTATCATATAACTCTGTTCTTTCATATTCACTTTCCACACCTGAAACCGTTGCCATCACAGTACATGACATCAATGGAATGGAGATTGGCACAGTTTCTTCTTCCCGGTTACACAACGCGGGCAGCTATCAGTTACCTCTGCTGCTCCCGACAAGTATTTCCGCCGGAACATATTTTATCTTGCTTGCAACCGGGTCAGGAAAATTCGATGTACAACAAGTAACCGTAACATCACAGGGTAAAACGGGATTTAGGAGATAACAACAAAGTTATTCCATCCTGATTAATTTGTGGACCCTTGTTTCGTTGCCATTCGTAACAAATGCCATATACGCTCCTGCAATCAATTGACCGTCTGTAATGACATATTCCGTTTTTGTTGTTTGCACGAGCATAATTGATCTTCCACTTAAATCAAAGATCTGAAGTTTGATTGTTGCTGATGCAGCATTTGAAAATCCGAAAATAAAAGTTCCGTTCGAGGGGTTTGGATTAACAACAACTTTGAAAGGATGAGATCCCTGTTCATTAAAATTTATTTTACATGGAACCGAAACAGTAACCACAGCAGAATTCTGGGAGCAGCCAAACCCATTGGTAACTTCTACTGAATAATCACCTGCCGCAGTTGCCGTATAAGTGGAATTAATTGCAGATGGAATGTAAACGCCACCTATAATCCATTTAAATATATAACCTGATCCGGTATCTGCACTCAGGATTACACTGTCACCCAAACAAAATGATAAAGGACCATCGGGGGTGATTACTGCATCCGGGAGTGGATGAACAACAACGGTTGCCGGATATTTGCTTGTGCTCATGCATCCTGTAACTGTATCTGAAACACTTACACGGTATAAGCCAGATGTCTTGGCTGTATAATTTATTGCGGTAGCGCCGGCAATAGGCAAGCCGTCCTTCAGCCATTGATAGATGCAACCTGGCTGCAGGGACGACTTAAGTGTTATCTGTCCTCCTGTACAGAAATTGCTGGGACCTGTTGCAGAAATATTTGAGCCTGGTGGAATTAAATGCGTCAGGTCCACTGCGCTTTTTTTAAGAAAATAACAACCCGAAGGGCTGGTTACTTTTACCCTGTACCCATTTACTATTTTCAGGTTATAAGGATCCGGCGGATATATAGGGGTTTTAAAATTCATAAACCATTGAACCTGGTTTCCCGTGTCAGTCGTTAAAGTTACCTGCAGCGAATCGCCTATACACAGCGATGCCGCATCCGGCGAAATGGTAAATTGAGGTATTCCGTTTGTGTCATTGATATGAATGGTATCGCTGAATGTCC
>Ga0190272_10000956_pt1 | contig 14122 bp, 12 predicted proteins | sample Popmic504T_FD_133746 | JGI IMG/M metagenome (GOLD analysis project Ga0190272, IMG submission 133746) | Populus adjacent soil microbial communities from riparian zone of Shoshone River, Wyoming, USA - 504 T | ecosystem: Environmental > Terrestrial > Soil > Riparian zone | place: USA: Wyoming...
ACGAAGTTCGGCGACCGCGACTACATGGACCCGTGGGAGGCCGTGAAGTGGATCGCGATCTTCCGGCTGATCCTGCCGAACGCGCTCTTCCGCCTCTGCGGCGGCCGCGTCGAGAACCTCGGTGAGCTGCACTCGCTCGCGGTCAAGGCCGGCATCAACGGCGTGATGATGGGCAACTTCCTCACGACGCTCGGCTCCGAGCCGGGCGACGACCGCGCGATGTTCGAGGAGCTCGGCCTCAACGTCGCGCGCCAGGACGACAACGGCGCCAACCCGCGGCCCGACAACCGCAGCGGCTGGCTCGACGGCGAGACGCCGCGCACCCCGATCGACGAGCTCGTCGACAGCCGCGCGCAGGCGCCGTTCTGGAACCCCGAGATTCAGCTGCGCCGCGTCAAGAAGGAGAAGGTGCCGCCGCGGCCCGACGGGGCGCCCAACCGCGGGCTCGAGGTAGTCCAGGTGGAGGGCGCGCCATGACCGACATCGAGAGCGCGCTCGCCGACATCCGCGACCGGGGGCTGTACCGGCGGATGCGAATGATCTCCGGACCTCAGGGGCCGCGCGTCTTGCTCGACGGGCGGCCCGTTCTGCTTCTGTGCTCGAATAACTACCTCGGCCTTGCCGACCACCCGCGCGTCCGCGAGGCGGCCGCCGAGGCGGCGATGCGTTACGGCGCCGGCGCCGGGGCGTCGCGCCTGGTCTCGGGCAACATGCGCATCCACCGTCGGCTCGAGGAGCGGCTCGCCGACTTCAAGGGCTACGAGACGTCGCTGCTGTTCGGCTCCGGCTACCTCGCCAACACCGGGGTGGTGCAGGCGCTCGCGAAGCCCGGCGAGGTCGTCTTCTCCGACGCGCTCAACCACGCCAGCATCGTCGACGGCTGCCGGCTCGCCGGCGCCGAGACGTTCGTCTACGATCACGGCGACGTCGACCACCTCGCCTGGGGCCTGCGCGAGGCCGAGGGACGCGGCAGCCTGATCGTTACCGATGGCGTCTTCTCGATGGATGGCGACGTCGCGCCGCTACCCGGGATCGTCGAGCTGGCGCGCCGCTTCGACGCCCGCGTGATGGTCGACGACGCGCACGGCACCGGCACCACCGGCCCCGACGGCCGCGGCTCGGTCGCCGCCGCCGGGCTCGAGGACGAAGTCGACGTGCTGGTCGGCACGCTCGGCAAGTCGCTCGGCTCCTACGGCGCCTACGTCTGCTGCGACCGGCCGATGGCGAAGTACCTCGTCAACACCGCCCGCACGCTGATCTTCTCGACGGCGCTAGCCCCGCCCCAGGTCGCGGCCGCGATGGCCGCGCTCGAGCTGCTGCGCGAGGAGCCGCGCCGCGTCGAGCGCGTGCAGCGCAACTCGCGCATCCTGCGCGACGCCCTCGCCGACGAGGGCCTGCCGGTCGGCGACAGCGACACCCCGATCGTCCCGGTGATCGTCGGCGACGCCGACGCGGCGGTATCCGCCAGCGAGCGAGCGCTCGCGCGCGGCGTCTTCGCCCAAGCGATCCGCCCGCCGACCGTCCCAGAGGGCTCGTCGCGACTGCGCCTGACCGTGATGGCCTCGCACACCAAGTCGGAGCTGCGCGACGCCGCCAAGGTCGTCGCGAAGGCAGTCCCCGAGGCAGCGCGCAAGGCCGCCGCGCGACGGGCGCTCGAGGCCGAGGCGGCAGCTGCCGGCGGCCGCGTGTTCGATCGCATGGCCGACGCGGCCTGAGTGACGCCACCGCAGGCCACCCGCGCGGACGCCGCAACCGCCGACCCGCCCGCGAGGGCGCCGCATCGGACGCGCCCGTCGCGGCACCGTCCGACGCGGAGCTGATCGAGGCGGCGTGCACGGGCTATTCGTCACCGGCACCGACACGGGCGTCGGCAAGACCGTCGTCGCCGCCGCGATCTGCGCGGCGCTCGCCGCCCGCGGCGAGCGAGTGGCCGCCTTCAAGCCCGTCGTCACCGGCACCGACGACGATTCCGGCGACTGGCCGCCCGACCACGAGCTGCTCGCGACATCCGCCAACGCCGGCCAGACCGCGGCCGACGTCGCCCCCATCACCCTCGGCCCCCCGCTCTCACCGCACTACGCCGCCGAGATCGCCAACGCCACCATCGATCCCGCCCACCTCCGCGCCGTGGCCCACTCCGCAGCCGCGCTCGCCGGAGTCACCGCCTCCGCCGAGCCCATAGGGAGAACCACCCCGGCCGAATCAGCGGCGGCGGGGGGATTCCCGAGTAGCGATTCCCAAGCGGATCGGGAGTCCCCCCGCCGCCGCGTACCTCAGCCCCCCGGAGCCCTCATCTGCGAGGGCGTCGGCGGCCTGCTCGTGCCGCTCACGCCCGACTACTCCATCCGCGACCTCGCCGTCGACCTCGCCCTCCCGCTCATCGTCGTCGCCCGCACCGGCCTCGGCACGATCAACCACACCCTGCTCACCGTCGGGGCCGCCCGCGCCGCCGGCCTCACCGTCGCGGGCATCGTCATGACGCCCTGGCCGGAGCACCCCGAGCCGATCGAGCGCTCGAACCGGACCACGATCGAGCGACTCAGCGGCATCCCGGTCAGTGGCCTCCCACTGGCCACCCGTGACACGCTCGCCGCGGCCGGCGGCACACTGCCCCTGGACGACTGGCTACGCCCGTAGCAGGCGGCGCTAGTTCCGCCAGTCAGGCGTGCCATAGGATTGCGCCGTGCCGTTCACTCTCAAGAACCTCAAGGATGACCTGGAGGACCTCGGGTCCAAGTTCGACGGCGCGCCGGACCTGGAGTTCCGCTTGGCGACCGAGGCGCTCGAGCTCGAGAGATCCGGCCTCGGCTACCAGCGCGTACCGCCCGGCTATCGCTTTCCGTACGGCCACACGCACAAGAGGCAGGAGGAGGTGTACGTGGTCCTGCGCGGGAGCGGGCGGATGAAGCTCGACGACGAGATCGTCGAGCTCGAGGAATGGGACGCGGTGCGCGTCCCGCCCGGTACGTGGCGAGGCTACGAGGCCGGGTCGGAGGGCCTCGAGATCCTCGTCATCGGCGCGCCCAATCTCGGCGAGGCTCCGCGCGAGGACGTCGATGGCCAGCGCGACTGGTGGGCTGACTAGCGCCAGACTCTCGCTGGCCGTTCACCGAGATCATGCGCCGCGTCCTCATCATCGCCCTGTCGCTGCTCGCCGCGCTCGCGGTGCTGCTGGTCGTCAACGCCGTGATCGTCGGCGGTCAGACCGAGTCGGCCAGCGCCGACGGCGCCGGTCGCGTGCTCGACCTGCCGGGCGGCGACCTCCACGTGACCGACCGCGGCCCACGCGACGCGCCCACGATCCTGCTCGTCCACTGCTACACGTGCTCGATGGACTACTGGCAGCGGCTCCAGCCGCTGCTGGTCCGCGACCGCCGTGTGATCGCCGTCGACCTGCTCGGCCACGGCGGCTCCGAGAAGCCCGACGACGGCTACTCGATGGAGCACCAGGCCGACACGATCGCCGAGGCGCTCGACGCCCTCGACGCGAAGCCGGTGCTCGCCGTCGGCCAGTCGCTCGGCGGACCGGTCAGCACCGCGCTCGCCCAGCGCCATCCCGACAAGGTGCGCGGCCTGGTGATCATGGACTCGTCGTCGCAGACCAAGTACGTCAGCCTGCCGCTGACGGCGAAGCTCGCCCGGATGCCCGTGATCGGGCCCGCGCTCAAGCAGGTCGCCCCCGACAGCACGATCCACAAAGAGCTCGGCAAGGCGTTCCACGAGGGCTTCGACTTCCCCGACTCCTTCGTCGACGACGTCGAGGCGATGACCTACACGGCCTTCGCCGAGTCCTACGAGGGCGGCCGCGACTTCACCGCCTCCGAGCGCCTAGACGACCGCATCGCCGCCACCGGCCTCCCGGTCACCGTCATCTTCGGCGCCGACGACCGCATCGTGAACCCCGAGTCCGCCGACGACTACCGCGACATCCCAGGCGCCAAGGTCGTCGTCCTGCCCGGCATCGGCCACACCCCGCAGATGGAGGCCCCGGCCCGCGCCGCCGCCCTCGTCCGCGCCCAGGACCGCGCTGCCCGTTAGAACCCCGCTGCGGTACTCGTCGGACCTCGCTCCAGTGAAGCTCCGCGACGTCCCTGTAGGACCGGTCCGCCTGCGCCCTCCGCTAGTCGGCCGCGTAATCCACGATCGATTTATCTATGAGCCACTCCACCGGCGCGTGGTCGTCGGTGTAGATCTCGCCGCCGGTCAGCGGCGGGCCCGAGCGGAGATAGGCCTCGATCAGAGTGGGTCGCAGCTCGCGCGGGACCTGATCGGCGGCGCCACGCAGCCGCTCCACTGAGACCGGCCCCTCCCCCGCCACTACCAGCGAGTTCGTCTCGTCGAACGGGTAGCGCACGACGTTCTGGAAAGCGGCGCCGATCGTCGCCGTCAACACCTCCTCGAGATCGTCCTGACCCTCCGGGTGGCCGATGTTGATCGCGATCACGCCGCCGGGCGCAAGCCGGTCGCGGCAGAGTTCGAAGAACTCGCGCGTCGACAGGTAGAAGGGGATGTAGGGCTGACGGTAGGCGTCGATCGCGATCACGTCGTAGCGCGTGTCGGTCGCGCGTAGGAACGGCCGCGCGTCCTCGTGGTGGAGCGCCAGCCGCGGCCCCTCCTCCAACCCGAAGTAGCGCTCTCCGATCTCCGACAGCTCAGCGTCGATCTCGACGCCGTCGACGCGCACCGATGGAAACAGCTCGACGTAGGCCCGCGCCATCGTCCCGGCGGCGTTGCCGAGCACGGCGACGCGCCGTGGCCCGGCGAGCGGCGCCCGCTGCCCGTCGCCGTCGCGCGCCGCGGCCCAGCCGCCGCCCGCGAACGGCGCCACCAGCATCCCGTCCCAGTAGCCGCCGGTCAGCACCGTCCCCGGCCGCCACAGCGAGTGCAGCGCCTGGCCCTCGTTGAGCTCCAGCACCCGGCTGCCGTCGTCGCGCTCGACCACGCGCGCGTACTGATACTCGGTGTCGGTCTCGTAGATCACGATCCCGTTGCCGGCGTCGGCCTTCAGCGTCCCGACCGGCAGCGCCATCAACGCGACGATCGCCAGCGGCACCGCGGCCGCGACGTAGCGCCGCCGCCCCGCCCACAGCCCCGGCAGCGCGACGACCGCGATCGCCAGCGCGAAGAACAGGAACGTCCGCCGCGTACCGACGAGCGGGATCAGCAGCAGCGCCGACAGCAGCGTCCCGACCAGGCTGCCCGCCGTCGAGATCGCATACAGCCGCCCCGACACCCGGCCCGCCTCCTCGAGCGTCGTCACGCCGAGCCGAATCGCATACGGCGCGACCGCGCCCAGCAGCAGCACCGGCACCGCCACCAACCCCAGCACCGCCAGCAGCGACCCGACGAACGCCCCCGCCGAGACCGAGTCGAGCGCGTCGACCGCCACGTCGAGCAGCGGATCCGCGACGAACGGCACCAGCGCCAGCAGCCCCGCCGCGACCAGCGCCAGCAGGCAGAGCCCGCGCAGCTCCGGCCGCCGGTCCGCGAGCCGCCCGCCGAACCAGTAGCCGACCGACAGCGCGACCAGCACGACGCCGATCGTGTTCGCCCAGACCACCGTCGACGCGCCGAAGTAAGGAGCGAGCAGCCTGACGGCCGCGATCTCGGCCCCCAACGAGCCCATGCCGACCGCGAAGACGAGCAATGGCAGCGGCGGCATTCGAACCGGGACGATAGCTAGGATCGGCCGTCGTGACCGGACCCCCGCGAGCCGACCACGACGCCCTCGTCGCCGCCGACCGCGCCCACCTCTGGCACCCGTTCACCCAGCAGCGCGACTGGGCCGGCGAGGAGCCGGTGATCGTCGAGCGCGCCGAGGGCACCGACCTGATCGACACCGAGGGCCGCCGCTACATCGACGGCGTGTCGTCGCTGTGGTGCAACGTCCACGGCCACCGCCAGCCGCGGATCGACGCCGCGATCCGCGACCAGCTCGACCGCGTCGCCCACTCGACGATGCTCGGCCTCTCGCACCCGCCGGCGATCGAGCTGGCGCGTCGGCTCATAGAGATAGCCCCACCCGGGCTGACGCGCGTCTTCTACTCCGACAGCGGCTCGACCGCGACCGAGATCGCGCTCAAGATGGCCTTCCAGTACTGGCGCCAGCAGGGCGACGAGCGCCGCACCCGCTTCGTCTCGCTGCGCGACGCCTACCACGGCGACACGATCGGCTCGGTGTCGGTCGGCGGCATCGACCTCTTCCACGCCACCTACCGCCCGCTGCTCTTCGAGACGCTGTCCGCCGAGCCCGGCGACATCGACGACATGCGCCGCGTCTTCGACGCCCACCCCGGCGAGATCGCCGCCGTGATCGTCGAGCCGCTCGTCCAGGGCGCCGCCGGGATGATCGTCCACCCCCCGGGCTACCTGCGCGCCGTCCGCGAGCTCTGCGACGAGCACGACACGCTGCTGATCTGCGACGAGGTCGCCGTCGGCTTCGGCCGCACCGGCCGCATGTGGGCCTGCGAGCACGAGGACGTCGCGCCCGACCTGATGTGCGTCGCCAAGGGCCTCACCGGCGGCTACCTCCCGCTCGCCGCAACCCTCGCCACCGAGCGCATCTACGAGGGCTTCCTCGGCGCCCACACCGACTACCGCACCTTCTTCCACGGCCACACCTACACCGGCAACCCGCTCGCCTGCGCCGCCGCCCTCGCCACGCTCGACGTCTTCGAGGAGGACCGCACGCTCGACCGCCTCCAGCCGAAGATCGAGCTCCTCGCCCAGCTGCTCGAGCCGATCGCCGCCCGCCCCGACGTCGCCGAGATCCGCCGCCGCGGCTTCATGACCGGAATCGAGCTCGACGCGACCTACCCACCCGAGACCAAGATCGGCCACCGCATCACTCTCGAGGCCCGCAAGCGCGGCGCCATCGTCCGCCCCCTCGGCAACGTCCTCGTCCTGATGCCCCCCCTCGCCATCTCCGAAGCCGACCTGACCCGCCTGCTCGAGATAACCGCCGCCTCGATCGAGGCCGCGACCGCCGAGATCTCCGCACCAGTCGCCTAACCGCTCCACCGGGCTTCGGCTGGGTAGGGCGGCGTGCGGCCTGGCCGGCGGCCGGGAAGTCGGCCCGGTCCCCGAGGCGCTGGCTCTGGCCGTGCAGTTCGTAACGCGGTCGCTGGTCAGAGCTGACCGCGGTGAGTTATGCACGCATGTGATGCATAACTGCGCGGCCTACGCCTCGTACGGCTCGAAGTCCCTCTTCCGCGCCCCGCAGACCGGGCAGAACCAGTCGTCGGGAATGTCCTCGAAGGCGGTGCCGGCGGGGATGCCGCCGTCGGGGTCGCCCTGCTCGGGGTCGTAGATGAATCCGCACGAGATGCAGATCCACTGCTGGACGGTGACGGTCTCGCTCATCGGCCGAAATCTAGCGCCGGAGGGTGGGTTACGCTCCCTCGATGGACATCGACCGCCCGGCTCCCGGTGAGGACCTGAACACCGGCGAGGCGACCGTGCCGCGCGGCTCTGCCACGTTGATCCTGCTGCGCGACACGGCGGAGGGACCGGAGGTGCTGCTCGTCCAGCGCAACCCGGAGCAGAAGTTCATGGGCGGCGCCTGGGTCTTCCCCGGCGGCGCGACCGCGCCCGAGGACGACGACGAGCGCGTCACGGCGATCCGCGAGCTCGAGGAGGAGGCCGGCATCGACCTCTCCGACAGCCACGAGCTGGTCCGCTTCTCGCGCTGGATCACCCCCGCCCAGGTGAAGATCCGCTTCGACACCCACTTCTTCGTCGCCGAGGCGCCCGAGTACTCCGAGCCGACCGTCGACGGCAGCGAGTGCGTCGACTGGCGCTGGGTCCGCCCGCGCGACGCGCTCGACCTGCACCGCGACGAGGAGCTGATGCTCGTCTTCCCGACGATCAAGCACCTCGAGCAGCTCGCCCGCTTCCGCACCGTCTCCGACGTCCTCGAGCACGCGCGCGCCAGTCGCGTGCTGCCGGTCGAGCCGCGCGTGCTGGTCGACGGCGGCGTCGCATCGGTCGTGCTGCCGGGCGAGGAGGGCTACGACGATGACGAGTAGCCGTCGCCGCAACCCCGGGCCATGACGCGGGTTCCAGTCAGACGATGCGACGCAACCTGACGATCCTCGCCCTGGCGACCTGCCTGCTCGCCACCGGCGCGACCGCCGCCCTGGCGGTCGGTCCGATGGCCGCCCCCGGCCGTTCGCTGGTCGGCACGCCGGGCAACGACACGCTGACCGCGACCCAGACCGGCGACGAGCTGTTCGGCGAGGCCGGCGACGACGTCCTGACCGCCCACCCGCTCGGCACCTTCATCGAGGCCGGACCGGGCAACGACCTGCTCAACGGCGGTCGTGGCTTCGACCTGCTCTACGGCGGCACCGGCGACGACCGGGTCAACGGCGGCGGCAACACCGACAACGTCTACGCCGGCCCTGGCGCCGACGAGGTGGTCGCCGGCTCGGGCAACGACTTCGTGCTCGGCCAGAACGGCGACGACCGCCTGTTCGGCGGCTCCGGCAAGGACTACCTCCGCCTCGGCAGCGGGACGAACCTCGCCGACGGCGGCTCCGGCCGCGACCGGATCTTCGCGATCGGCGGCACGTCGACGATCCTCGGCGGTCCCGACAGCGACGTGATCACCGCCAGCCTCGGCACCTTCACGGTGCGCGGCAGCTCCGGCAAGGACCGGATCCGCACCGGCGACGACAACGACGAGGTGTCGGGCGGCCCCGACGCGGACGGCATCGCGACCGGGGGCGGCGACGACACGATCGACGCCCGCGACCGTGAGCGCGACCGCGTCTACTGTGGCAGCGGCAACGACACGGCCTACGCCGACGAGACCGACATCCTGCGCGACTGCGAGACGGTTGTGTTCGACACACCGCCGGGCAAGCGAGCCAAGCCGCTCAAGCCCAGCGCGCCGTAACCACCTTCTTGCGCGTGTAGAACTCGAACGCGTCGGCGCCGTTGGACGGCAGGTCGCCGTCGAGCGACGCCTTCCAGCCGCTGAACGGGAACCAGGCGACCGGCGCCGCAACGCCGACGTTGACCCCAACCATCCCCGCCTCTACTCCGTAGCGGTACTCGCGCGCCGCACCGCCGGAGCTGGTGAAGATCGACGACGCGTTGCCATACGGGCTCTCGTTGATCCGCGCGAGCGCGGTATCGAGATCCGGCACGCGCAGCAGCGTGAGCACCGGTCCGAAGATCTCCTCGGTCAGCACGCGGCTGCCGGGCGCGGCGCGGTCGACGATCGTCGGTCCGAGCAGCGCCCCACCCGGCCCAGGATCGCGGCGGCCGTCGAGCACGACCTCGGCGCCCTCGGCCTCGGCACGCTCGATCTCGCCGACGACGCGCTCGCGCGCCGCGGGCGTGACCAGCGGGCAGACGTCCGTCCCAGCGTCGGCGCCGTCGCCGACGCGCAGCCGGCCCGCGCCTTCGAGCAGCAGGTCGCGCGTGAGGTCCTGCTCCGCCTCGGTTCCCACCAGCACGGCGATCGAGCCCGCCAGGCAGCGCTGGCCAGCGGCGCCGAACGCCGAGCCGAGCACGCCGTTGAGCATCAGGTCGGGATCGGCGTCCGGCATCAGCGTCATCGCGTTCTTCGCGCCGCCGAGCGCCTGGACGCGCTTGCCGCTCTCCGCCGCCCGCGTGTAGACGATCCGCGCGGTCGCGGCCGAGCCGACGAACGAGATCCCGTCGACCTGCGGATGGTCGAGCAGCGCGCCGACCGCGTCACGCCCACCGTGGACGAGGTTGACGACGCCCGGCGGGAAGATCGCCGCGCCGTCGATCAGCTCGAACAGCCGCGCCGAGGTCAGCGGATCGGCCTCCGACGGCTTGAGCACGAAGGTGTTGCCGCAGACGACCGCGTAGGGCAGGAACCAGAGCGGGATCATCGCCGGGAAGTTGAACGGCGTGATCGCCCCGATCACCCCGACCGGCTGGCGCACCATCTCGACGTCGAGACCGCTCGCGACCCCCTCGAGCGTGTCGCCCTTGAGCATGTGCGGCGCCGCGCACGCCGCCTCGGTCGACTCGATCCCGCGCCCGACCTCGCCCGCCGCGTCGGCGAGCGTCTTGCCCATGTCGGTGGTCACGATCCGCGCCAGCTCGTCGCGGTGCGCGTCGAGCAGGTCGCGCAGCGCGAACACCGCCCGCGCCCGCTTCAGCGGCGACGTCGCCCGCCAGCCCGGGAACGCCTCACGCGCCGCGCGCGCGGCCGCATCGACATCAGCGGCGCCGGACAGCGGCACCTGCGCCAGCAGCTCGCCCGTCGCCGGGTTGCGGCTCTCCTGCGTCGCCTCGGCGATCGGCTCGCGCCACTCACCGCCGATGTAGTTCGACAGGGTCCGAGCCCCGGTCAGCTCCGGCCCGGATGGCGCAGTCGTGGCTCCAGTCATGTCCTCATCGTCGCGGGCCACGCCAGATTCGACAAGTCCCCCACGTCCAGACTCCGCGTGCGGCGTTGTCCCGCCAGGCCAGCCAGCCTGGTCACGGCGGGCAGGAAACGGCGACATGCCCGCCGCGACCGGCCCAGCACGAACCGGCTTTGCAGACCGGGCTGAAACGGCGAGATGGTCTCCGAAACCGGGCCAGTGTGATCAGCCGCGAATGACGATCGCCACGCGAGCGAGCTTGCCGACGTTCCTCGCGCCGTCGGTCGGCGTCACGACGAGCCGATAGCCACCCGCCTTCAGCGCCTTCCCGCGCAGGCGACCGTTGAAGCGAACGGTGTTCGCTCCCTGCGCGCCCGGCTTCGTCAGACCGCCCTTCAGAGCCTTCCAGCGCACGCAACGGCCGCGCTTGCGCTTCCCCGCTCGCTTCGCGCAGCGCTCGACCGTCAACCGCACGCTCGCCGCCTCGCTGAGCGCGAACGACACGTTCGTGCCCCGCTTCGGCTTGCGCCTCGTCGCCGCCTTGAACCGCTTCGGCTTCGCCTTCAGCTTCGACAGCACCGGCTTCTGCCGATCGCGCACCGTCAGCTTCGCCACGCCCGTCCGCGCCTGCCCGTTGTCGAGTCGCCCGGTCACCGAGACGTCGAACACCCCCGGCCCAGCCGCCTTCGGAATCGTCACCGGAACCGTCACCCGCGTATCCGACCCGTTCGAAAGCGCCGCGCTCGGCACGCTCGGCGTTACCCCACCAACTCCCGGCAGATTCGTCGTCGCGCTCAGCGCCGCCGTCAACCCCGCCGGCAACGCCCCCGCCCCACGCACGTTGAACGGCAGTGTCACCGTCTGTCCCGGACTCGCCGTCGCCTTGCCCGCCAACACGCCGAAATCGCGCGTCGGGAAGTTGAAGCTCGTCCCAACCTGCACCGCCGTCGGAGAGTCGATGCAGATCGTCGGCGCGTTCGAACCAATCTGCACTTGGAACGGATCATCACCGCACTCCACCGGCGTATCGTCGGGAAAGCTCGCGACAGCGCGAACGCCCACCACCGGGCGAACGGCCAGTGGTCCGACGAACGGACCGCCGTTGTCGCCGCGTGGGAGATCGAGATCGACAGTGAGACCTGCCGACTGCGCATCGACGTCAACGCCACCGTCATCAAACGGATACCGGTCGGACAGATAGCCCACCCACGTCGATCCGGGAGGAGCCGGAACAGCCGCCTGGAGAGCGGCCTCGTAGCTTCCGTTGCGTCGCAGCACCATCGTTCCAACGGCCGGTGGGGCGGGCGTCGGTGTCGCGGAGAGCAAGGGCGGCACCCCGGTACCGACCGGGACGCGTAGCCCAAGCAGGATCTGGGTCTGCGTCGGTGTCACGAGTTGGACGCCACCGGGCCCTTTGCCTGCCTGAAATCCGCTGTTGCCCGTATCGAGACAGCCGGGGTGATCCTCGTCGCCCCCAGGACCGTCATCTGCCCCCGACGCGCAGACCGTCAGCGTCAACCGCAGCTTCCCCACGATGTCCTGTTGCTCGCTGGAGATCGACTGGATCGACACGCACCCACCGAGCACCACAGCGCTCACGAACAGCGCAACCAAGGTTCCAACCCGCTTCACCATCCGCGCCAGGCTAGCGCGCATCCCTCGCAACCTGTCTTCGTCGAGGGAGCGGACATTGCTCCGGAGACGGTTCTCAAGTCTCCGGAGCAATGTCCGCTCCCTCGACTGCCACCACCGCCCCGGGCCGGTACCCTGGCCTTTGTGACCACCGGAGCGACCTTGGACACCGACCCGGCTCGCCCCGCCCCCGGCCCGGACGACATCCAGCCGACCGCGAACGAGACGCTCGACCGCTTCCTGACCGGCACGATCACCGTGCTGCCGTTCCTCGGCCTGATCCTCGTCGGCTGGCAGCTCTGGGACGACGCGCTCAGCTGGAGCGACATCGTCGTCTTCGCGATCGTCTACCCGATCTGCGGGCTAGGGATCACGGTCGGCTTCCACCGCCTGCTGACCCACCGCGCGTTCAAGACGAAGCCGTGGCTGCGCTTCACGTTCGCGGCGATGGGCTCGATGGCGATCGAGGGCCCGGTGATCTCCTGGGTCGCCGACCACCGCAAGCACCACGCCTTCTCCGACCAGCCCGGCGACCCGCACAGCCCGCACGTCGACCACGGCCACGGACTCAGGGGGGCCCTGCGCGGCCTCTTCCACGCCCACGTCGGCTGGCTGTTCATCCACACCGACCGCGCGAACAAGGAGCGCTACGCGCCCGACCTGATGAAGGACCCGGTCGTCGCGTACGTCGACCGCACGTTCTTCATCTGGGTTCTGATCGGCCTGCTGCTCCCGTTCCTGCTCGGCTGGGCGATCGGCGGCACGCTGCTCGCGGGCCTGACCGGTCTGCTCTGGGGCGGCCTGATGCGGATGCTGATCCTGCACCACGTCACCTACAGCATCAACTCGCTCTGCCACTTCTTCGGCCGTCGCGACTACCCGACCGACGACGAGTCGCGCAACCTGGCCTGGCTGGCCCCGTTCTCGTTCGGCGAGTCGTGGCACAACAACCACCACGCCTTCCCGACCTCGGCCCACCACGGCCTCCGCTGGTGGGAGGTCGACATCTCGGCGCTGGTCATCCGCGGCCTCGAGAAGGTCGGCCTGGCATGGGACGTTCAGCGCCCCTCCGCCGAGCGGATGGCGGCCAAAGCTCAAAGCCATTAGGCTTCCGCCGCCCCGATGAAGCTCTCAGTGCCAAAGGAGTCCGCCCCGGGCGAGACGCGCGTCGCGATCGTCCCGGAGGTGGTCAAGAAGCTGACCGCCGGAGGGATCGACGTGGTGGTCGAGCCTGGCGCGGGTGCAGCCGCCCACATCCCCGACTCCGCGCTCGAGGACGCTGGCGCGAAGCTCGAGCCCGGCGCCGGCTTCTCCGGTGACGTCGTCGCCAAGGTCGCCCCGCCGAGCGCCGAGGAGATCGGTCGCCTGCAGCGCGGCTCGGCGCTGATCGGCTTCCTCCAGCCGCTGACCAACGGCGACGTCGCCAAGGGCCTCGCCGACGCCGGCGTGACCGCCTTCGCGATGGAGGCCGTGCCGCGCATCACGCGCGCCCAGTCGATGGACGCTCTCTCTTCTCAGGCCACCGTCGCGGGCTACCGCGCCGCGCTGATCTCCGCTCAGGAGCTCGGCCGCTTCTTCCCGATGCTCACGACCGCCGCCGGCACGATCCGCCCGGCGAAGGTGCTCGTGCTCGGCGCCGGCGTCGCCGGCCTGCAGGCGATCGCCACCGCGCGCCGGCTCGGCGCCGTCGTCTCCGCCTTCGACGTCCGCTCCGCCGTCAAGGAGCAGATCGAGTCGCTCGGCGCCCGTTTCGTCGAGCTCGACATCGGCCTCGAGGACGCCGAGGACGCCGGCGGCTACGCCCGCGCCCTCACCGACGAGGAGCAGCAGCGCCAGCGCGAGGCGCTCGCCGACGTCATCGCCCAGATGGACATCGTCATCTCGACCGCTGCCGTGCCGGGCCGCAAGGCCCCGCTGCTGATCATCGAGGACGCCGTCAAGCGGATGCCCGCTGGCGCGGTGATCGTCGATCTCGCAGCTGAGACCGGCGGCAACTGCGAGCTGACCGAGCCTGCCCAGACCGTCGTCCGCCACGACGTGAAGATCGTCGGCACCGAGAACCTGCCGGCGACGATGCCCGACCACGCTTCCCAGCTCTACTCGAAGAACATCCAGTCGCTGCTCGGGCTGATGGTCGACGA
>Ga0190272_10000957_pt1 | contig 14122 bp, 15 predicted proteins | sample Popmic504T_FD_133746 | JGI IMG/M metagenome (GOLD analysis project Ga0190272, IMG submission 133746) | Populus adjacent soil microbial communities from riparian zone of Shoshone River, Wyoming, USA - 504 T | ecosystem: Environmental > Terrestrial > Soil > Riparian zone | place: USA: Wyoming...
GGGCGAGCGCCATTCAATTGTTCGACTCGTGGGTCGGGTCGCTCACTGAGGCGGACTATCGAACCCATGTCATGCCACATTCACGTCGCATCCTTGAAGGCCTGGCCGACTTAAAGGTCCCGCGCATTCATTTCGGTGTGAACACCGGCGAGCTGCTACCTGCGATGTCCGAAGCCCGCGCAGACGTTGTCGGTGTGGACTTTCGAATTTCCCTGGCGCAAGCCGCAGAACGCATAGGCAAGGCAACGCCCTTGCAGGGAAACCTCGACCCAGCCGTGGTGTTCTCCAGCCCTGAGGTTGTCAGCGCGGCAGTGACGTCGGTGCTCGACTCTGCTCGAGGCCTGCCCGGCCATATCTTCAACCTCGGTCACGGCGTGCTCCCGACAAGTGACCCCGGAGTGCTGGCATCGATCGTGGAGCAGGTTCACCGCGAGACCTCCTAGCTTGGGGGCGGTTGGTGCACCGTGGTGAAGCGGACCCCGCGCCACCGCCAGATCCACCAGACCGGCAGCAAGAGCAGCAGACCGGCTAGGGCGAACGGTAGGAGCACGCCCACCACCGTGAGGCCGACAACTACCGCGCCTACGAACGCGTCCCACCCTTTGGAGAAGCCAGCAACAAAGCCCTTCTCCTCCTCGGGATCGGGAGCAGCAGCCACCGCCTCCGGTCCGAGGACGGAGACCGTCAAGGTGGCAAGCGCGGTCTGGTCGGCGAGGGTCCGCTGGCGGGCAAGCAGCGACTCAAGGTCGGACTCCCGACGGGCCAGCTCACTCTCGATGCGCACGACGTCGCCGAGGGTGCTGGCTCCTGACAACAAGGCGCGGATGCGGGCCACACTGGCTCGGGCGGAGTCCACGCGGCTGTCGACGTCCACGACCTCTTCGGTCACATCACGGGTGTCGGAGGTGGTGCGCACGACCGCCCCGGCGCCTTGGACTTCAGTCAGGACAGCTTGGAGTTGGTCGGTCGGAACACGCAGAATCAGGGTCGAGCGAGTCTTGTTGGGGTCATCTGGATCGGTACTGGTGTCTTCACCCGCCACGTAGCCACCTGCGCTGGTAGCGGCGCGCGTCAGCTTGGGCACTGCGGCGGCCACATCATCGACGCGAAGTGTCACCTCGGCAGTGGCGATAACCTCACGTTCGACCGCCGGGATAGGCGCGGCGACGGATTGTTCTCGCTGTCCGCCTGCGGTAGACGAGGCGGCGGAGCCATCAGCCGTTAACTGGTCGTCTGCAGCCTCCAAATCTGTCGCGCCCTCATCCTTTAGGACCCCCCCGCTCGCCGCACTGGCGCTGTCATCGGAAGTAGCGTTGACGGAGTCAGAGCTGCAACCACTCAGCAGGACTGCGCTGCCCAAGACCGTCACACTGGCAAGTGCGCAGAATCGTCCAAACGACTGCCCAACCCCCACGTGCTGAGTTGCCCCTGGCTCTTGTCGCTTCATCGCCCCTCCATCGCCGGCCGGAAGTTCAACCTCTGCGGCTTGGACTCGTCTTTGCATGATTTGGTTCCTCGTACCTCCCACCCGTTCCGGCCGAACCGGGGAGATGGAACATTGGCGTTGTGACGAAACGCAGCGTGGTGGTGGTGGGCGGCGGCATTAGTGGGCTCGCTGCGGCACATCGTCTCGTGAGCTTCCGCGACCTTGACGTCACACTGCTCGAGGCCAGCCCCACACTTGGCGGCAAGCTCATCACCTGCGACGTCGGGGGAGTTGAACTTGACGCTGGCGCCGAGTCGGTCCTTGCCCGGCGTCAGGAGTTCAGCGACCTCGTCACCGCTGTCGGGATTGGCGATCGCCTACAGGCTCCAGCCTCCAGTGGTGTCGATGTCGTTGTCGCAGGAGAGCGTCGGCGGCTACCTCAACGCCAACTGCTGGGCATTCCTTTTGACTTCGAGCAACTCGCCACTTCTGGGGTGCTCGATAGTGACGAGTTTGCGCGAGCCACCGAAGACTTGCAAATGTCGCCCAGCAACTTTGCCGACGATGTTTCTGTGGGCGAAGTCGTTCGGACCCGAATGGGCGAGCAGGTCGTCGGGCGACTAGTTGAACCACTGCTGGCTGGGGTGTACGCGTCGTCGGCCGATGAGATCTCCATGCGCACCGCGATTCCCGGGCTGCTGGAGGCACTTGCCGCGCAAGGGTCGTTGGCTGCCGCAGCTTCATCTTTGGTCGCGGGGCGACAGACAGTCGCTAAGGGATTTGTCGGCTTGCGGGGCGGTTTAGGCGGCCTGACGTCAGGGCTCGGAGCGCGCATATCAGCCGCGCCCAATGGCGTCGTGCAGACGGCCGCTCAAGTGATTTCTCTTCGTTCCACCCAAAGTGGATGGAATGTTGTGTGGGACAGCGAAGGAGAACATCGCAGCCTCGAACCCGACGGCGTTCTGCTGGCAGTCCCGGCGCCGGTCAGCGGAAGGCTCCTTGCCGAGGTCTCGCCCGAGGTGTCCGACCACGTGCGTCGCATCAACTATGCGTCTGTCGTGCTGACCTCCCTTGTCTTTGCGAGGTCGAACGCACCTGCGCTGCCTCCAGGTACGGGGCTGCTCATCCCACCCAGCGAGGGGATGCTCACCAAGGCGGTGACGTACACGTCACAGAAATGGAAGTGGGTTACCGAGGCTCACCCCGAGTGCGTCGTGGTGCGGCTGTCGATGGGGCGAGCCGATGATGAACGTGCCCTAGGGCTCTCAGATGACGAGGTCATCGCGAGTGCGTGCCGCGAACTGGCGGTGATCCTGAACCAGCCGGTGCTGCCTACCGCCACCAAGGTCGTGCGTTGGCCTCAGTCAATTCCGCAATACCCTGTGGGCCATGGCGCGCGCATCGCTGCCATCAGTGGAGCCATGCTCAAGACCCCCGGACTGCAACTATGTGGCGCGTGGCTGGAAGGGGTGGGCATCCCGACCTGCATCCGCGCTGGGCAAGAGTCAGGTACCCGACTGGCACGCGAGCTTGCCTAAGGGCGAGAATGTCGGGGTGAGTAACGAACAGGCAGCAGCGCCAGCTGGGCGGACCACTACCGGCAAGCAGGCACGCGACCTCAATGACGTCATCCGCTACACGGCCTGGTCGGTGTTCAAAGTCGAGGGCAGCGTCGGAGACAATCGCGGCGAGGCCGCCCTGGAGCTGTCGGATCTCATTGAGCAGTTCGAGGCCAAAGACACCATCATCCGTGGCATCTACGACTTGCAAGGGCTGCGAGCCGACGCCGACTTCATGATTTGGTGGCACGCCAGCACCAGTGATGCGCTGCAAGAGGCCTACTCAGCATTCCGACGGACGTCCTTGGGCTCCCACTCGATGCCTGTGTGGTCGCAAATGGCGTTGCATCGACCGGCTGAGTTCAACAAGAGCCACGTCCCGGCATTTCTTGCCGACGAGGACCCCAAACAGTATGTCTGCGTGTACCCCTTCGTGCGGTCCTTCGAGTGGTACCTGCTTCCCGACGATGAACGACGCGCGATGTTGGCTGAGCACGGGAAGATGGCGCGCGGATTCCCCGATGTGCGCGCGAACACCGTGGCAAGCTTCGCGCTCGGCGACTACGAGTGGATGCTGGCCTTTGAGGCCGATGAATTGCACCGGATCGTCGACCTTATGCGGCACTTGCGAGCGTCGACGGCTCGTCGCCATGTCCGCGAAGAGGTGCCCTTCTACACCGGCAGGCGACGTTCGGCTAACGAGATCGTTCACGCCCTACCATGAGGCCCCACGTAGGACTAGTCTGCGCGCAGAGAAGCGTTTGACGCCTAGGTAGTGCGGAGGTCCGCATGTCGAACCCAGTCATCATCGTCGGCAGTTACGACAATCGCCATCGAGCCGAACACGACTACGAAGCGCTTACCGGTCGTCGAGCCGAAATCCAGGGTCAGCGCGCGTACGCGGTCGCACTAGTTGAACGAAGTGAAGGCGGCCAAGCGAAAGTAGTCAACGTTTTCGAACCTACAACGGAGTACGGCGGGATCGCCGGGACCGTTGTTGGTGGCCTGGTTGGGTTGCTCTACCCACCGCTGATTCTTGTCTCAGCAGCGGCCGGCCTTGGGATCGCGCGCACTGCCGCACACCTGTGGCATGGCGTCTCTCGCAAGGATGTCGCGGAGCTAGGCGCAGCTTTGGATGCAGGGGAAGGAGCCGTGCTGGTACTCGCGGGCAACCAGCCTGACGATCCGTCAAGTGTGTTGCCGCACGCAACCAACGTTGCACATCGGACCATGTTGCACAGCCACGAAGACATCGAGGCGATAGCTGCTGAACTTCGCCAGGCACATGAGGCAGCGGCGGCCTCATCGAGCTAGTCGGCAGCCTCTGGATCGGGCTCAAGAGTGACGCTGATGCTGTTGATGCACCATCGTTGGTCGGTCGGGTTGGCGTAGCCCTCGCCGGTAAAGACGTGTCCAAGGTGCGAGCCGCAGTTCGCGCAACGAGCCTCGGTGCGCACCATGCCTAGCGTTCGGTCCTCGATTAATTCGACAGCATCATCTTTGGTCGGCTGGTAGAACGAGGGCCAGCCGCAGTGGCTTTCGAACTTGGCATCGGAGCGAAACAGTTCCTGCCCGCAGGCGCGACAACGGTAGACCCCCGTGGTCTTGGTGTCGACGTACTCCCCAGCGAATGCTGGCTCGGTGCCTGATTGGCGCAGCACCGCGTACTCGTTGGGGGTAAGTTGCGCTCGCCACTGTTCATCGGACTTTTCAATCGGGTAGGCCATCGGTCCACCGTATGTCGAACTTCTCGCGTTGCCCAGGCCAAGTACCGGTCTTTAAGGAAGCAGTAATGTCCGGAGATCTTGGCGGCGATAACGTAGGCGCATGGCCAAGGCGCAAGCAGCGGTTGTCGCAGTAGAAGAGCGAGAAGTGCGCGTCACCAGCCCGGACCGCATTATCTACGAGGCCACCCCGCTGACACCGGCCATAACCAAGCTTCAGGTGTGTGAGTACTTCGCTGCTCTGGGTGGACCACTGATGGCGACGATTGGCGACAGACCCACCGCCATGGAGCGGTGGCCAGCCGGTTGGCACGATGGCATGCGTTTGTCCACCGGATACGGCGACGACGGCGACGGGTTCTATCAAAAGCGACTTCCTAAGGGCGCCCCTGACTTCATCGAGACGGTAAAGGTGACGTTTCCGAGTGGCCGAACAGCCAACGAGCTATGTCCCAATGAACCGGCGGCATTGGTGTGGGCAGCACAAATGGGTACGCTCACCTTCCACCCGTGGCCCGTGCGGCGACCCGACCTTGACCACCCAGACGAGTTACGGCTCGATCTCGACCCCCAGCCCGGCACTACCTTCGCTGACGCGCAGCGGGTAGCGATCGTTGCTCGCGAGCTGTTGGAGGAACTAGGTTTTCGCGGCTATCCAAAGACCAGCGGCAACCGCGGGATTCATATCTACGTTCGCATCAAGCCCGATTGGAGCTTCGAGGACGTGCGTCACGCAGCCATCGGCTTCGGCCGGGAGTTGGAGCGACGTGACGAGGGGGTGACTACCGCTTGGTGGAAAGAGCAGAGGGGCGAGCGACTGTTTATCGACTACAACCAGAACAACAGAGACCGGACTATTGCTAGTGCCTATAGCCTTCGTGCTCGACCCGGTGCTCCTGTTTCGACGCCCACGACATGGGAGCAGTTAGCCAGCATCAGTGACCCCGTCGAGTTCAACATTGTGACGGTGCCTGACTACCTCGCTGATGGTGACCCGTGGGAGGGCATGAACGACGTCTCGTACTCACTTGAACCGTTGCTGCATTTGTGGGAGACGCTCCCCGGCGGTGAGCTCAACTTCCCGCCCGACTACCCGAAAATGCCAGGCGAACCGCCACGGGTGCAGCCGTCCAAGAAGGTGGCAGAACATTGGGATGAGGACGGTAACCGGGTCGGCGACTAGGGAATCGCCTCGATAGGGTCCGATGGTGTCCGTTGACCTCTTTGCGGGAATCGCTGTGACCGACTACCAACGAGCATTAGCGTGGTATCAGCGTCTACTCGGCGCAGAGCCCAGTTTCATCCCGAACGAGACTGAGGCCGTCTGGGAGCTCGCTGAACATCGTTACGTCTACATCGAAGTGCGTCATGGGCATGCTGGGCACGCGCGGCACACGATTTTCGTCGACAACCTCGATTCATGGGTTCAGGAGATCGCCGGAAGAGGGCTGGAACCGGCGCTACAAGAGACCTACGAAAATGGCGTACGTAAGACGACTTATCGGGATCCAGACGGCAACGAGTTTGGGATCGGCGGCGCGCCGCTAGCTCCTGCTACGGACTAGTTCCGGAAGGGATCGACCGGGCGATGTGGTAGTAATCGCACGGAGGTGCCGCTGAGAGCGCCGATGCACACATCAGGTCCACAGACGATGTCGCCGAGCGCGAAGGACACCGTGCCGGCATGGAACTTGCCGGTCTTGGGTGTGAGCTGGAGTTGTTGCGTCCGCCACTGACCATCACAGGGCACATTTTGCGTTTCGCGGTCACGCTTCCCCTGTTGGGAAACTTGAGCCTCCCAGCGCATCTCTCCGTCGCCTTCGCATCGGGTACGAGCGGTCACTACGACACTTCCGGTGCGTGGCGCCAGTTCTACCGATTCAAGGCGCAGCCGTGTTTCAGGGAGTCCGCTAGCGGCAGCCTGTGCATTTGGCACTGCCACAAGTACCAACGATGTGGCTGCCAACAGCGCCGTTGTGAATGCTAGGAATCGCTTCATACCGAAGACGCTACGGCAGGTAGCGCCATGATCGTGGGCTTTACCCTCGGTTACCAACCTTCAGAGAGTGTCCGATCGAGGGCGTCGACAAAGTGGTCGGCCGAGTGGATATCGATACACAGGGGTGGTTTGACCTTGAGCACATTCATATGGTCGCTGGTGGGTTGCACGACCACGCCTAGTTCCAGCATGCGATCGCAGATCGCCAAAGCCTGGTGAGATGCAGGTTCAAGGGTTTCTGGATGCTGTACCAGCTCGATCCCCAGGTACAGGCCCATACCGTGCACGGTGCCAATCATCGGGTGGCGGCTCATCAACTCCTCGAGCCGCCGCTTCATATGGTCGCCCACCGTGGCGGCGTTTTGTTGCAGGCCTTCACGCCTCATCGTTTCTAACACGGCCAACCCCGCCGCTGCACCGACTGGACTCCCGCCCATCGATGAAAAGAAGGAGCCCTCGGCGTCTTGCAACGCATCAGCAATCGCCCTGGTGGTGACCACCGCACCCACGGGGATGCCATTGCCTGTGCACTTAGCCATGGTGACGACATCGGGGGTGACCCCTTGTTGCTCGAATCCCCAGAAATGGTGGCCCAGTCGCCCGTAGCCGACCTGCACTTCGTCGGAGACACAAAGTCCGCCCAGACCGCGAACCTTCTCGTAGATCGCGTGGAGGTAGCCCTCGGGGAGCAACATTCCGCCGGCATTTCCGTACACCGGTTCGGCGACGAATGCCGCGATCTGCCGGCCGCTGTCCGCTATCGCGTCAAGTTCGGAGATTGCTTCGCTGGCGTACTTCGCAGCCGCGTCGCCTCGGTGGGCACCGCGATAAGGGTTCGGCGAATCGATGACATGGATCCACTCGGGACGGTTGGCCACCGCTGCGGGATTGTCGGCGATCGAGGTGGAAATCTCGTCGGTTGCCGTCGTCCAGCCGTGGTAGGCGCTCTTAACCGCGACGATGTCCTTAGCAGCGGTTGCTGCGCGCACCAGACGCAGGGCTACTTCGTTGGCCTCACTACCCGTGCTCACAAGAAAGACTGTGTCGAGTGGCTCCGGCAGCAGCGCGCTGATCTGCTCGGCCAGGTCGACCATCGCTCCGTAGTTGAAGCGTGAGTTGGTATTGATGAGACGGAGTTGACGCTCGACAGCGTCGTGCACCGCTGGATGACTATGACCCAAAATCGTGACGTTGTTCACCATGTCGAGGTAGCGGCGCCCGTCACTGTCGAAAAGGAAGTGCCGAGTGCCTCGCTCGATGCGCGGAGGATCGTCGTAGTAGTGCTCCTGCGCGGTGGCGAGCACGGCGTCACGTCTGCCGATCAGCTCTTCTGGCGTCGATCGGCTATCCACCACGTCGGTATCGAGCAGCGGGCTTGGGTCAATCGCCAGTAGGTGCCAGCCGGTTGATGAGTCCGCGAAGTGTGGCGGCATGACCTCGGTGGTCGTCACTAGCTGCACCAGCAGGGGGCCGGTTGACTCCAGCTCCACCATGTGGCCGAGAAGGTCGCCCTGCTGGACCGATGTGCCGGCCTGCACCGACGGGGCTAAGCCACAAAGGACGACCCCGACATCTCCAATCGCGAGGTGCACGGCCTTGTCACCGGCGCGGATGACGCGACCGGACGCCGGAGCGACCACGGGGGTGCCTGCTGGAGCGAAGATCTCGGCTCCGGTCGTTACGGACGATTGATTGCTCTCATTCAGTCGGCCCTCGCCGTAGCGGCCGACGGCGAACTCTCGGCGCGTGGGAGTTGAATCGCCAGTGACTGACTGGTCGAGGATGGACGCGTCCGCGGGGAGCTGAACGACTGGCACCCACGACGATGTGTCCGGGGTCGCCCAGCCAAGCAGTCCCAAGTGATTCTGGATGACTGCTTGGGCCAAAGGCCAAGGAATGGAGCGAATCGCGTCCCAGATGCGCCAGTCGCTCTCGCGAGATTCTTGCGCGTAGTCGTTGTGCGGCTCCATCAACGCCTGTTGCTCACTGCTGACGCAACAGGCAGCCGCCCGCGCAATGACCATGGGCCAGAGGGCTCCAGCTTCGGCCTTAGTCAAGGGGTACGCGCTGTGGAAGCCCTTGGCGATTTCGCTGACGACATGAACCGGCCGGTCCAGGTCGTGGACGACTAGGGAGACGGCAGCGACTGCCACATCGGAGACGATCCAGGTGTTGAGCATGTCACCGAAGTCGATGAGTCCATCGGGAATGGGCCGTCCGTCTGGACCGACAGTGACGACGACATTGACATCCGTCGCGTCAGCGTGGACCACCCCAAGGCGGAGCGATGAGTCGACGGCATTTAACGCCGACATGGCTCGATCAGTCTCACCACGGATCTGCGTGCGTCGTTCTGCGTCGGCGACGTGGTCCACGAGGGCGTCGACTACTTCGCCAGCGCGGCGGCAGTCCCATTGCAACACTCGGTCGAGGCCCTCATGGCTAAAGTCAGCAAGCGCCTGAGCAGCTTGGGCCGCCAGCGCACCATGACGCTGCAGCACTATGGGAGCGAGGTACTCGAACTCGCTGAGTGGACTGCCGTCGAGAAACGTGACCAGACGAACATCGAACGTACGTCCTTGGTCATCGATCTGACCGATGAGGTCTCCATTGACGTCCGGTAGTGGGACGGGCACACGAAAATCGATGTCCTTGACGGCTAGGTGCAACATCGCAGCGTTCTGCGCCTCCAAACCCACGCGCGTAAATCCCGGGTTGGAGATTTTGAGCACGAAGCGGCCGTCGGGGCAGTCGGCGAGGAAGTTCTGGTCCTGATGGCTGCCCAACGATTTCAACGGACCAGTGCGGCCGTATCGATCCGCCAGAACCTGCGCCGCGGTCTCGAACGAGAGGGTGGGGCTAACGAGTTGGTGACCGGCAAATGGATTGTCGACGCTCACGGCGCCTTCAGCTCACAACTTGGTCGGTGCCTGCGATGAAGTGCAGTACAGGAAGGTGAACCTTGTGGCGCAGCCTGGTGGCCCAGTCGCGCCGTAGCACGTCGGTAACCAGGTGGGGCTCGGTGATGACGATGATTTCGTCGACGCTCTCGCTCACCGCCAGCTCGACAACCCGGTGCACCGGTGACTTGGGGACAAGGGAGCCGACGGCTGTGAGGCCTGCGTCGGACAAGGCCTGCACGGACCGGGTGAGCGCCTTTTGGGCGGTAGTTGCCTCTTGCTCATCTGTGGTCTGCGGATCGACGTCTTCGGCGAGCTCGTCGAGGTCTGTGCGGGCGATGTCATCGACGATCTGGTCGAGGGTCGACTGGTCTGTGCCAGTCGGGATGACCACATGGGCACGGACTTCGTCACCCTCATGAAGGGTGGCAAGCCGTTGGACGTCGTGCGGGGCGAGGGCGGCTTCGGTGAGCACCAACATTGAGATCACGGGGATTATCTTGCCGTACCCGTCGTGAGGACATCCGCCAGGTCGTAGGCGACCGGGCGCTCGAGCTGATCGTAGCTGCAAGTTGCGGGGTCACGGTCGGGCCGCCAGCGCCTGAACCTGGCGGTGTGGCGAAAGCGATCGCCTTGGAGTTGGTCATAAGCCACTTCGACGACGACTTCAGGACGAAGGGCGACAAAATCCATGTTCTTCTTGGCATTCCAGCGATTGACCATGCCGGGACGCCGACTTCCGGAGCTATCGGCGTTTTCTGGATTCCAGGGATGCTCGGAGAGGTCTGTCACCAGCGGCTTTAACTCCTCGGCCAACTCGACTCTGCGGGCGGTGGTGAATGAGGACGCCACTCCGACATGATGCAGCCGTCCGTCTCCGTCATACAGCCCCAAGAGCAGGGAGCCCACGCCCTCGCCGGACTTGTGTACACGGTAGCCGGCGAGCACGCAGTCGGCCGTGCGCTCATGCTTCACCTTGAACAGCGCGCGCTTTCCAGGTTGGTAGGGGTCGGCGAGCGGCTTGGCCATGAGGCCGTCCAAGCCGGCGCCTTCGAACACGGAGAACCAATCGGCAGCAATCTTGGCGTCCACAGTGACGGGAGTTAGGTGAAAGGGTGGCGTGACCTTGGTGAAAGCCTCTTCGAGCGCGATGCGTCGTTCGCCAAGGGGAACAGCCATCAACGACTTGTCGCCGAGCGCCAACACATCGAACGCAACATACGATGCGGGGATCTCCTTCGACAACATGTCGACACGTGACTTGGCCGGGTGGATGCGCAACTGAAGGGAATCGAAATCCAAACGGTCATTCGCAGCGATCACCAACTCTCCATCAAGCACAATTCGTTTCGGCAACTTTGCGCGGGCCGCATCCACCATCTCTGGGAAGTAACGTGTGATGGACTCCGAGCGGCCGGCCAGCTCGACGGCGTCGCCGTCTTTGAAAAGAATGCACCGAAAGCCATCCCATTTTGGCTCAAAGTGGAGCCCGCCAGGCACCGAGTCGGGGGCGGGAATCTCCGGCACAGATTTGGCCAGCATGGGGGAGATGGGCGGTGCGATGGGCAAGGTCATGGACGCTCTCCGCGTTCGTAGAGGCCGAACAGGTAGCCATCTTGCTCTAGCAAGGTGCGATGGCGCATGGGCTGAAGCAGGGTTTGCTGCGTCGTGAGAATTCGGCCCGCGTGACCTCCGGCCACAGTTGGCGACAAGGTGAGCGCCAGTTCATCAACGAGGCCTTCTGCCGCGAAGTCGCCAAGCAGGCTCGGCCCACCTTCGCACAGCACGCGACTCATTCCGCGCTCACGAAGTAAGGCTATAACGCGGCGAAGGTCGACGGTCTGGTCTCCGCAGATCTGGACGTCGGCGACCTGCGCCAGGTGAGTGCGTCGCTCTTCGGCTGCGCTCTTACACGTGATGACGATGGTCGGGGTCAGTGCGCTAGTGAAGATTGCCGCTTCCGGATCGAGGTGCGCGCTCCTCGTAACGATGGCCATCGTGGGTGCTGGGCCCTGTCCTGACCGAATGCGGAGGTCAGCAAACTCCTCGCGCGCCCGGCCAGGTCCGTAGCCTTCAGTACGCGCGGTTCCCGCGCCCACGACGATGACGTCGGCAAGTGCCCGCAGCAGCCCGAACATGAACATGTCGGCGGGACCAGAGATGGGTTTAGACCGTCCGTCCGCGGCCACCGCTCCGTCAAGGGAGGACACCATGTTGGCGCGGATGAGTCCTACATCCGGGTAGGCATAAAGGCGCGCGATGTCGTCGACGCTCGCTGCGTCGATCTGCTCAGGGAGTAGCACGCGCATGCCTTGATCGTGGCACGTCGTGCTTGGGCGTCCCCATAGCCACCCCTAGGGTGAGGGTAATGCCTAGCCCGCCTACATTGCCGCACCGCCTTGTGGACAGAAGCCCGGTCGTCAGCAGCCAGCATCTGGTGGCGGCGCTAGTGCCGCCACCGCAATTCGCCAGGGTCGACTTCGACTCTTATCTCCCCAATCCGAAGTTCCCGAGTCAAGCGGCAGCGGTCGAAGCACTGCGGGTTTTCGCGATCAGGATCGGGTCGGCGAAGCCCCTGCGGCGTCCCTGGTTCAGGCGAGCGCCAACACCACCAGAGATGCGGAGCGGTATCTATCTCGATGGTGGTTTTGGAGTGGGTAAGACCCACTTGCTCGCTGCGTTGTGGCATGCCGTCCCAGAGCCGAAGGTCTTCTGCACCTTTGTTGAGCTGACGTATTTGGTCGGGGCGCTGGGCTTTGCGAAGGCTGTCGACCGGCTCGGTGACACGCGCCTGTTGTGCATCGACGAGTTTGAACTCGATGACCCCGGAGACACGGTACTCATGTCGTCGCTACTTACCCAACTAGTGGAGCGCGGAGTCAACCTGGCCGCGACTTCGAACACCCTGCCAGGCAATTTAGGTGAAGGACGATTCGCCGCGGATGACTTCCTGCGAGAGATCCAGCAGTTATCCGCACACTTTGACGTTATGCGCGTCGATGGGGAGGACTATCGACACCGGGAACTGGCCAACGCGCCGCAACCGCTGAGCGCCGTCGACCTAGAAACGGCAATGGCTGCCGCTGGTGATGGCGCGGTGCTTGATGACTTCGGCGCATTGCTTGCTCATCTGGCGAACGTGCACCCGAGTCAGTACGGCGCGCTCCTTGCGGGCGTGACGACTGTGGGCTGGCGGCGCGTCCGCACCATCGACGACCACACGATTGCTTTGCGGTTGGTAGTGCTGATTGATCGCGTCTACGACCATGGGCTCGCCGTCTATGCATCGGGTATCGCGCTGGACCAACTGTTCAGCGTAGAACTACTAAGCAGCGGCTATCGCAAGAAATACCTGCGAGCCCGATCTCGCATCTTGGCCGTTCTGACTTCCAGCTAGAAACGGTCGCGGGTGCCGATGGCGAAGGGCAGCACGAGCAAGGCGCCAATCACGATCTGAGTGGCAAAGGTTGGCCAGAATCCCCACCCGGCAGCGTCTCCGATCCAAAAGCCGGCGGCGGCTCCCACCAGGCCAATCAAGATGGTGACGATGCACCCGATGGGCTGGTATCCACGCACGACAATCCTGGCAACGACGCCCACGACCACCGCCGCGAACAAGCCTGAGAGAAAGCTGTCCATTTCCACAGGCCCAGCCTGTCATACCTCAGGGTTGCAGCGTCAACTCCCTGATGCGGTTGACGATGGCTTCACTCTCGACCAGCGGAGCGGTTACGGGGACACCGTGGTCACCGGCAGCCTCGATCACGCGATCGGTCAGCACCCCGGGTGCGAGCATCAGCAAAGCCGCCACCCGACTCACACAGCCTGCGTCGCCCAGCATTCCCAGCGCCTCCGAGATGCTGGGGCCTTCTCCACTAGCGAATGCGGGTCGCACCGGCAGGCCGCGAGTGCGTTGCCAAGCAGACGCAAGCGCCATGATTTCGTCGCGTGCGTCGGGGTTTGCTGAACCAGCCGCGATAGCCGCGACTCCATCTGCCGTTGCCATGTCGAGTGCAGCCAGTTGCTCATCCAACGCCGACACCACCCAAGTGCCGATCCCGAGATGTCCCGTGTGCGATACCCGCGCAACATTGCTCGCGTCCAACTGCGCGGGGACATCGACGCGTACATGGTGTCCAGCGCTCAGGAAGAGGGCGACGGTCTGAATCGGTGCGTCCGTGTCATCGACGTGCTCGCTGTCGTCGGCAGCAAGCGACAAGGCCGCTGAAACTGACGGCTGGTTGTGCTCGAGGAAGCCGTAGAACGTGGGTTGGTCAGTGGACTTCTGGACGCGTAGCGCAAGCTCGGCGATGGCTACCTCGTGACGGGAGTCCGGGGAGCCATGAGCGATAAGGACGGTAGTCACTGGGCCGCGGTGGCGAAGGACACAACCTCACCCACGACGATGACGGCAGGCGACTTCACCTCGCGTTCTCGTGCCACACCATCAATGGTGTCGAGCGTGGCGATAGTGACCCGTTGCTGAGGCGTCGTGCCCCGCTCGATGACCGCGA
>Ga0190272_10000958_pt1 | contig 14114 bp, 10 predicted proteins | sample Popmic504T_FD_133746 | JGI IMG/M metagenome (GOLD analysis project Ga0190272, IMG submission 133746) | Populus adjacent soil microbial communities from riparian zone of Shoshone River, Wyoming, USA - 504 T | ecosystem: Environmental > Terrestrial > Soil > Riparian zone | place: USA: Wyoming...
TGATGGGTTGCCATTGCCGTAACTCCAATCAAGCCGTCTTCACGCTGGAGACGCCGAGATGCTGGTCGAGCACCTGCGTCTCCTTCGCCAGGGCCGCGGGCGTTCCCTGGAACACGAACTGTCCAGCCGAGAGCACGTACACATCGTCCGCTGCCGACAGCGCGAGTTGCAGGTTCTGCTCCACGAGCAGGATCGCCTGGCCCAGCGACCGCAGCCGTTGCATGATCTCCTGCACCTGCTGCACCAACCTGGGCGACAAGCCCTCGGATGGCTCGTCCATGAGGATGAGCTCGGGATTGGCCATCAGCGCGCGCCCGATGGCCAGCATCTGCTGCTCGCCGCCGCTCAGCGCGCCGCCCGGATTGTCGACGCGCTCGGCGAGCTGCGGAAACTCCTTCAGCACCGCCTCGAAATTCCAGCGCCTGCCGGCTTGTGCATCGGCTCCGCGGGACGACGCACGCGCAAGCACGCTGGTCGGCAGCAGAAGGTTCTCGCGCACGCTCAAGGATTTGAAGATGCGCCGGCCCTGCGGCACGATGGCAATTCCCTGCTGGGCGATGGTGTAGGGCGGCAGACCTCGCAGGGAGCGCCCGCGGAAGAGGACCTCGCCGCGGCGCGGCGGCGTCAGGCCGGCCACGGTTCGCACGAGCGTGGTCTTGCCCATGCCGTTGCGGCCGAGGATGGCAGCGATGCGGCCGTTGGACAGCGAGAGGCTGAGCCCCTGCAGGACATAGCTGTCGCCGTAGTAGGTGTGGATGTCGGTGACGGCGAGCAGGGGATCAGACATGGCCGAAATACACATCGCGGACATTGGGGTCGGCCTGGACCTGCTCTGGCGTGCCCTCCGCCATCACCCGGCCGCGGTTCAACACGGTGACGCGGTCCGCAATCCCCAGCGCCACGTCCATATCGTGCTCGATCATCACGACGGTGATGTCGCGCGGCAGTCCCCGCACCATGGCGAAGATGCGCTGGCGCTCGCTCGGCGACAATCCTGCACACGGTTCGTCGAGGAACAGCACTCTCGGTCGCGTGCCAAGCGCCAGGGCCAACTCGAGCTGGCGGCGCTCCCCGTAGGATAGGAGCGTGACCTGATGCTCGGCACGTTCGCCGAGACCCACCGCCGCAAGCCCGGATTGCACCAGCTCGCGCACCGCCGGGAACGCGGACACTGGGCGGCTCAGAACCCACTTGCGCCGATCTGTGCCCATGATGGCCAGCGCCATGTTCTCGCTTAGCGTCAGATCGGCGAAGACGTTGGTGATCTGAAACGTGCGCCCCATGCCGAGCTTTGTGCGCCGATGTTCGGGGTCCCGCGTGACGTCGTGGCCGTGGAGGCTCACCTGACCCGAGGTTGCCCGCAGCGTGCCGGTGATGCAATGGAACAGCGTTGTCTTGCCGGCACCGTTCGGACCGATGAGGGCGCGCCGTTCGCCGGGAGCGACGGCAAGCGTAACGCCGTCGACGGCGCGCAGGCCGCCGAAGGCCTTGCACAGATCCCGCACCTCGACGGCTGCGACCGTCATACCGACTTGCTCCCCGCGTCCATGCGCCGCCGCGATAGACGTCGGACAATGCCCATGATCCCCGTGGGCGCCCACAGGATGGTGATGATGAAGACCAGTCCCATCACCGCGGCGTGCAGCTCCAGGAAGCTGCTGACCCAATTGCGCATGCCGAGCAGGATACCGGCGCCGATGAACGGACCGATGATGGTGCCCGACCCGCCGACGATAGCCATCAGCGCGACCTCGATGGAGATGTTGAACGAGGCAGCGACCGGGTTCACGAACCGGTTGTAATAAACGTAGAGAACCCCGGCCAAGCTCGCGATCGCGCCCGAGATGACGAAGGCCGCATAGAGGTGCGACGTCGTGCGATAGCCGAGACTCTGCATGCGGCTCTCGGAGCCTTTGATGCCGCGCAGCGCCAAGCCGAAGGGTGACCGCACAAGTATGCCGTAGCCGATCATGCATGCAATCACGACAGCCAGCACGAAGTAGTAGTAGGCAATCTGCGATTGGATCGCGATGCCGCCGATTGCCGGAGCAGGCACATTGGTTATGCCGTTGTCTCCGCCGGTGAACGATGCCCAGCGGTACATGGCGCCCCAGATGATGTAGCCCATCGCGATCGTGATCAGGATGAAATAGACACCGCGCGTGCGCACGGCCGAGCCGTAGAGTACGGAGAGCAGCGTTCCTGCGAGCAGCCCAGCCGGCGCGGCAACAATCGTCGGCTGGCCGTAGCGCACCTGCAGGATGGCGACGGTATAGGCGGAGACCGCAAAGAACGAGGCATGGCAGATAGAGAACAAGCCGGCGTGACCCAGCAGCAGGTCCACAGCGAGTGCGAGGAGACCGAAGATCAGGATCTGCGTCAGCAGCGTCATCCAGAACGGGCCGACTGCGAACGGCGCTACGAGCGCGGCAGCAAGTGCAATGAGTGCGACGACTATACGGATATGATTCGCCTGCATCCTATCCAGCCCTGCCGAAGATGCCCTGCGGCTTGAACAGCATCAGAATGGCCATGGGACCGAACAGTATGAAGTAGGAGAAATCCGGATAAAGCCAGCGTCCGTAGGCGTCGAGCAGGCCGACGATCAGCGCGCCCAGCATGGCGCCCTCGAGACTGCCCAGCCCACCGAAGATGACGACCACCAGCGCATAGATCAGGATCTCCCATTCCGCGCCAGGATAGAGCGTCAGGAACGCACCGCCGACGACCCCCGCCATGCCGGCCAGGAAAGTCGCCAGCGCCGAGACCAGCACGAACAGGCGGTCGATGTTTATGCCCATCGCGCTGACGATCTCGCGATCGTCAACACCGGCCCGCACCACCGCGCCGATCTGCGTCTTGCGATAGAGCAGCCAAAGCGACAGGCCCACCAGGATGCCGAACAGGATGAGGACGAAGCGGTAGGTCGGGTAGATGATGCCGCCCGGCAGCTCCATGGCGCCGCGCAAGAACATCGGCGTCGGCACCTTGAGATTGTCGCCACCCCAGATCTTGAGGGCGATATCACCGATGACAAAGGCGATGCCCACAGTGAGCAGCACCTGTGCCAGATGGTTTTCTCCTGTCCTGCGGATCAGGAAGCGGTCGATCAGGAAGCCCAAAGGGACGATGGCCAGCCCGCCGCCGAGAACGCCGAGCGTGAAGCTTCCGGTGTAGCGGGTGATGGAAAGTCCAATATAGCCGCCGAGAAGGTAGTAGGCGCCGTGCGCCATGTTCACGACCCGCATGAGGCCGAACGTCAGGGTGAACCCGCTGGCGAGCAGGAACAGCAGCGCCGCCAGCGAGACGCCGTTGATGGCCTGAAGAATGGCGTTATGCATGAGCTGCCCGATGTTGCGGGAGCGACGCGCCGGCCGGCACGCCGCCCCGGCAAATGGTGAGCCGCAACTACCGCTTGTACGGCCCGCGCTTCAGGTACGCATCGGGTTGCCATGTCCAGAACTGCGAGACGGCCGTGTAGGTCTTGACCGGCACGTTCGTCAGCACTTCGCCCAGCACCGGGTCTTTGATCTTCTGGATGCGGGAGATGTAGACGTTCTGGATGGGGTTGTCGTAGGCGTCGAGCTTGACCGGTCCGCGCGGCGCCTTGATCTCGACGGTGCGCATGGCCTTGAGGAACGCCTCGCGGTCCTCGACCTTGCCGTTGATCTTCTCGATCGCCGTTCGCGTCCAGAGCCCGGCCGTATACGCTGACTCGGCGAACCACGACGGCAGCCGCTTGTATTTGGCCGCAAACGCCGTGGTGAAGGCCTTGTTCTCAGGTGTATCAAGCCCAGCCGCATAGTGCAGCGAGTTGCTGATCATGCCGATGGCACGATCATCCATCTGCGGAAGCGCATCCTGGTGCATCCAGTAGCCACCGTAGATCTTGTGCTTCTTGTCCATGCCGAAGTTGAACCACGCCTCGAACAGGCGAATGCGGTCTGCGCCGACCACGACGGCGACAACAGCATCGGACGCGGGATCGATGGAGGCGATGGTGGCGCCGTAATCCTTTGTGCCGATTGGGTTCCAGATGATCTTGGCAACCTTGCCGCCGGCTTCCTTGAAAGTTTGCACCGCGCCCAACGCGACCTCGTGGCCAAAGGTGTAGTCCTGGGCGATGAAGGTGACGTTGCGAGCGCCGAGTTCCTTGTAGAGGTAGTCGCCAAAAGGATGACCGATCTGGCTGGACGATGTCGCCGTGCGGATGACCGTTGGCGTGCGATCCCATTGCGTCACGCTGTCGGCGCCCGCGGGGTCCATGATCACCGGAACACCGGTCTCTTTGCTGACCTGCGCGACTGCAGGACCCTCATGCCCGCATAGCGGGCCAAGAATGAAATGCACCTTGTTCTGAAGCACCAGACGCCGCGCCTGCGTGAGCGCCTGATCGGGATTGCACGTCGTGTCGGCCGTCACGAGCTCGACCTTGCGCCCGCCGGCCTGGTACTTGGACTGCTCCCAGAGCAGCTTCAAGCCGTCGTCCATGTCCTTGCCTGGCGTCGCAAGCGGACCGGTGAGCGGTGCGAGGACGCCGATCCTGATGGACTCGCTCTGGGCGCTTGCGGCACCACATCCAAGAGCAAGTGCGGCGAGGCTCGCACCGACGGCGCCGACAAAGTTGAGGTGTATACGTTGCTTGGACATATTCTCTCCCCGAGATCTTTTTCTTCGCCACAGTCCCGTCCCCTGGCATGGCGTGGCGACGTGCAATGGCTCTAGCAAACAGTTAGCATGCACCCATTGGCCTGTACACCGATGCAGAGGCGAAAGACCGCATTGCGGGACTGGCAAAGCGGCTCACTTTCACAAGCGGTCGGCTACAAACTCTTTGAACGGAGGGGACATGTCGTGGAGCGGGAACAAAACTGAGAGGCCGATACCGCCCGCGGTCGCGGCGGCGGGCGCTCGCTTCGGTAAGGCCCAGTCCGGGTCCCGTCTGGAGGACGTCGCCCTCATCACCGGCGCCGGCCGCTTCACGGATGACCTTGCCCACACCGGACAAGCACATGCCGTGTTCGTGCGCTCGACTGTTGCCCACGCCGATATCGTCTCCGTGGATTCTTCCACTGCAGCGGGCATGGCCGGTGTTCTCGCCGTCATCACCGGCCGCGAATTGGATGATGCCGGCCTCGGCACCATTCCTCCGTTGGCCGTCTTTACGGGGCGGAACGGCCAGCCCATGTTCTCAGCGAGCATGCCGGTCCTGGCCGCGACCCGGGTCCGCTACGTCGGCGAGCCCGTGGCCGTTGTTGTTGCCGAGACCGTGGCGCAGGCGCTCGATGCAGCCGAGGCGGTGGTGGTCGAATACCGGCACCTGCCGGCCGCCTCCGATGTGACACGTGCAATGTCGCAGGATGCGTCGCAACTCTGGCAGGGCGCTCCCGGCAACATCGCCCTCGATTGGGAGGAAGGCGACGCTGCGGCTGTCGATGCAGCTTTTGCCCAAGCCGCGCATGTCGAACGCGTGCGGCTGTTCGATACGCGACTGGCACCGAGTGCCATGGAGCCGCGTGCAGCGCTCGCCACCTACGATCCGCCAACCCAGCGCTACACCCTCATCGCGCCCACCCAGGGTGTCGCGGTTGTGCGCAAAATTTTGACCGAGGCTGTATTCAAGGTCCCGACCGAGCAGATTCGGGTTCTGACCCACGATGTCGGCGGCGGCTTCGGCATGAAGGTGCAGACCTACCCCGAGTACGCTGCCTTGCTTTACGCCGCGCGCCGCACCGGGCGCTCCGTGAAATGGACCGCCACGCGGTTGGAAAGCTTCCTGGCTGACACGCACGGTCGCGACGGCGTGCTTGAGGGCGAACTCGCACTCGACGCCGACGGACGCTTCCTCGCCTTGCGTGCGCGCACCTACGTCGGCATCGGCGCCTACACGACGACTTACGTTGCCATCATCACGACGTGGAACACCAAGAACTGCCTGTCGAGCGTGTATGCGTTCCCGGCCATCTACTTCAACACCAACGTGGTGCTCACCAACGCCGCGCCGATGGGGCCCTATCGCGGTGCCGGGCGTCCAGAAGCCATCTATCTGATCGAGCATCTGATCGACAAGGCGGCGCGCGCGATGAACATCGATCGCGCGGAGTTGCGGCGACGAAACATGATCGCGCCTGCCGCCATGCCCTACAAGACGCCCAATGGTCCGATCTACGACAGCGGCGACTTCGCTGCCGTTCTCGACAAGGCGCTGGAGAAGGCGGAATGGAACACTTTTCCAGCACGCCGTGCCGCGTCGGAAAGCGCGGGCAAGCTGCGCGGCATCGGCATCGGCTGCTTCCTGGAAGTTGCGGGCGGCATTCTCGAAGAGACTGTCGACCTACGCTTCGAGGAAGCCGGCACGGTAGCCGTGCGCACTGGCGCGCAGGCGATGGGGCAGGGGCATCTGTCGACGTTCGTGCCCTTGGTGGCAGGGCGGCTCGGCATCGACCCGAGCGCCGTGCGGCTCGTGGAAGGCGACAGCGATGAAGTGCCGGTCGGCACACCGAGCGTTGCCTCCCGCTCGATCATGATGGCAGGCAGCGCCACTGCGCTTGCTTGCGACAACGCGATCGAGAAGGGCAAGGCAGGTGCGGCCCACCTGCTCGATGCGGGCGTGGGCGACGTCGAGTTCAATGACGGCATTTTCCATGTGCGCGGAACCAACCGCACCATGCCGATCCTCGAGCTGGCCCAGCGCATGCGCAGCAAGGAAGTGCCCGAAGCGCTGGCAGGCGGTCTCGACAACGCCGCCAAGTTCGTCTCCCCGCAGATGAGCTTCCCCAATGGCTGCCACATCTGCGAGATCGAGATTGATCCCGATACCGGCGTTGTCAGTGTTGTCGCCTACACAGCGGTCGACGACGTCGGCAACATGCTGCACGAAACCATCGTGGAGGGACAGATTCACGGCGGCGTCGCCCAGGGCCTGGGGCAGGTCCTTGGGGAGCAGGTGATCTACGGTGAGGACGGGCAACTGCTGACGGCTTCCTTCATGGATTATTTCATGCCGCGCGCCACCGATCTGCCGGCCCTGTCCGTGCATCACCATGTCGTGCCATGCACGACCAATCCGCTTGGCGTGAAAGGGGCCGGCGAGTCGGGTGTTGCCGGCGCCCTGCCGTCCGGCGTCAGCGCGGTACTTGATGCGCTGGCGACGCGAGGCATAAGCCATCTCGACCTGCCGATGACACCGCAGCGCGTCTGGTCTGCTCTGCACGCGAAAAAAGGGACAGGCGCAGTGTAACACGCGCGCAATCTCCGTCCGCTGGTTCGACGCCTCGCAAACACGCGAGTTCGCATGGCGATCTTCCATTGCCCCACGGCATGCACCTCTAAGTCTGCTTCTGGGTACTAGGCAGGCGTTTGCGGACGTCGGTGGCAATGTCCGCTTTTGCCAGAGGCTGACGACTCCGGCAGGCGGGTTCGCAGGCCCAATTCCCCCTCGGAGTGGAAAACCCATGAGGTGCCGTATCTGCGCATTGAAGCGGCAAGTCATGAGTGAGAACTCTCTCAAGTGAGGCGCCGACTAACGAACTTGGCCGAGGCTATTGAACAGGGGATCTTCAGAGCAAATGGCAAAACACAAACCATGCCAGCCTTACATCCCGACGACGTCCAGGCGAGGATTGCTTTGGGCCTAGAGCCATAGGATTTTCTTGCGATAGTCGAGATCGCTGAAAAGCGGCGCTGCAGGGCCTTGGTGAAACACAGCGCCCCGTTCCAGGGCGAACACCCGGTCCGCCAGCGCCAGCACGAGATCGAGATTGTGCTCCACGATGACGATTGAGGCATGGCTGCGGAGCTCGTCGAAGACCTTATACAGCTCCAGTATCACCGTGGGCGCCAGTCCTTCGAATGGCTCATCCAGAAGCAGCAGTTTGACGTTACCGGAGAGCGCGCGCGCCACCGCCACCATTTGTTGCTCGCCGCCGGAGAGATAATCTGCGGCGACATCCATGCGATCCTTCAGGCGCGGGAAGTATTCCAGGATCTTGTCCTGGCTCCAGACCACGCCGTTGCTGCCGTCCGTTGCCCGTGCCAGTCGGCCGAGCGCCAGGCTCTCCGCCACCGTCATGCCCGCGAACAAGCCGCGGCCCTGCGGCACGTAACCGATGCCCATGCGAGCAATATCCGGCGCTGGCAAGCCGGCGATGGCGCGACCCTCGTACTCGATCCTGCCCGACGCCGGCGCGACCAGCCCGGCCAGTGTCTTCAGAAGCGTGGACTTGCCCGCGCCGTTGCGGCCCAGCAGCGCCACGATCTCACCCTCGCGCACGTCGAGTGTCGCGTCGTTGAGGATATGGCTCTTGCCGTAGAAGGTATTGACGCCTTCGAACCGCAGCACCGGCGCGGCACCGGACTGATCCACTGCGCGAGTGGCAACAGGCGGCGCACCCGTTCCGGTGTAGACCTCCTGTACACGCCGGTCGGTCCGTACCTCGCCGGGGGTGCCAGCCATCAGCACCTCCCCCTGGTTCATGACCGTGACACGCTGCGAGAAGCCCAGAACGCGATCGATGTCGTGCTCGACGATCAGCACGGGGATACTCGCAGCCACGTTCCTCACCAAATTCGAGACGCGCTCGCGCTCGGCTGCCGCCAGGCCGGCCAGCGGCTCGTCCAGTAACAGCACCTGTGGTTTGGAACCGAGGGCAATTCCGAGGTCCACCAGCCGCTGCCCACCGTACGAGAGTTCGCCGGCCTCGATCTCCTCGATGCCTTCAAGACCAAGAAAACGGATCAACTCAGCCGTCTCCGCGTGGACTCCCGGGTAACTGTCGATGTCGCGCCAGGCATTGAACCGCGCCGGGTGCCGCGCTTGCAGGGACAGGCGCAGGTTCTCGTAGATGGACCGGGAGCGAAACAGGTTCGTGATCTGGAACGAGCGGGCAAGTCCCAACGGACAGATTTGGTGCGGCTGCAGGCCCCCGATCGCGCGGCCGTTGAGGCGGACGGTGCCGGTGTCGGGGCGGAAGAATCCCGAGATCAGGTTGAACAGCGTGGTCTTGCCGGCGCCGTTCGGGCCGATCAGGGCATGGATCTCGCCGGCTCCGAGCGTGAGGCTCGCCTTCGACACCGCACGAATGCCGCCGAAGTGCTTCGAGACGCTGGCGACCTCCAGCACCGTGCCCTGCGTCGCCTGCGGCCGCAGGAACTCCGGCAGCGGCAGCCCTTCGTAGATCTTGCGCTTGCTCATGGCCGCCGCTTCCTCCGGCGCCGGCCGCCAGCGCCGCAGCAGGGTAGCCCAGATGCCGACCAGCCCGCCGGGCGAGTACAGCACGAAGCCGACGAAGACGAGGCCGAACCAGAGCAGCCAGTTGCCCGACCAGATCGAGAACAGCTCGCGGAACAGGATGAAGAACAGCGCGCCGACCGCCGGACCCAGGATGTGATGCATACCGCCGATCACGACCATTGCCAGCAGCCTGAGAAGGGCACCGAAACGGCTTCCGCCGACACCAGATAGGTTTGGAACCCCAACAGCGCGCCGGCGAGCCCGGTCACCACGGCCGATATGACGAAAGCCACCAGCTTGTAGCGCTCGACGGCATAGCCCTGGAACGTAGCGCGCAGCTGGTTCTCGCGGATCGCCATCAGCACGTGCCCGAACGGCGAGCGCACCACGCGCAGCAGCACGTACAGCACGCCGAGGCCGATCGCGGCCACCATGACGTAGAACACGCGCGCATCGTCGAGGCTGAACGGGCCGGCACCGCCGCGCACCAGGCCGCTGAGGCCGTCCTCGCCGCCGGTCACTTCCGTCCAGCGGAAGGCGATGGTGTAGGTGAGCGCCGCCAGCGCCAGCGTCAGCAGCGAGAAGTACACGCCGCGCCGGCGCAAGATAACGACGCCGACGACGGCCGATAGGATGGCGACGAAGACCATCGACAAAAGGATTGGGACCGCGATCTGGCCGGGCAACCAGTGTTTCTGGATGAGGCCGGCGGCGTAGGCCCCGATGCCAAACCACGCAGCATGGCCAAAGGAGGTCAAGCCCGTGTAGCCCACGAGCAGGTTGAGGCCCATCGCGGCGATGGCGAGGATGACCACCATGGAGGCCGTGTTGAGGGCCAGACCGAGCAGGTGCATGGCGATCGGCAGCGCCGTGAGCACGATGGCCGCGATCCACAACGGTCGATGCTTCGCCTGCGGCCGGGCCGTGTTCATTCGAATTTCTCGATGCGCTCGCCGAGCAGGCCGCGCGGGCGCAGCAGCAGCACCAGGAACATCAGCACGTAAATCGAAGCTTCGCCGGCGGCCGAGGCGAAATGGATGGTGATGCCGCGCACCACGCCCACCAGCAACGCGGCCATCACCACGCCCCAGAAACTGCCGAGACCGCCGATCACCACCACGACGAAGGCGACGGTGATGATCTCAGCACCCATCGCCGGATGCACGATGGTGATGGGAGCAAACAGCGCTCCCCCCAACGCCGCCATGCCCACGCCGAGGGCGACGATGGTGGTCATGTAGGGCTGCAGCCGGATTCCCAGCACGGCCACCATGTCGGGCCGCTGGATGCCGGCGCGCACCACCCGGCCAAACGACGTCTTGTGCAGCAGCAGCCACACAGCCGTCAGCACGACGGCCACGATTGCAAGCAGCAGCAGGCGGTAGCGCGAGAACAGGAAATCTCCGACGAAGACAGCACCCTTCAGGGCGGCCGGCATGGAGGCCGAAAGGGGCGCCGCACCCCACACGATGCGAATGAGCTGTTCGGCGACCATGGCGAGGCCGAAAGTGACGAGCAGGCTCAGAATCGGATCAGCAGTGTAGAAGCGGCGCAGTATGAAACGCTCGAACAGGATGCCCAGCATCGCTACCGCGATTGGCGAGAGCACGACCGCAGGAGCGAAACCTAGATATTTGGTGATCTCGACCGAGACGTAGGCACCCAGGGCGTAGAACGCGCCATGGGCTAGGTTCACCACGCCGCCGACGCTGAAAATCAGCGACAGGCCAAGCGCAATCAGCAGGTAGTAGCCTCCGAGCACTAGGCCATTTACCACCTGCTCCAGCAGGAACATCAGCCGTATCTCATTCAGTCGTGGAGAAAGTGGCGACGTCCATCGAAGAACGCCGGCATGCGGTGGCGATGCGCGCGCACCCCTGGGCGGTACGTGCGCGCCGCGTCAGCTCAAGACACAGGGGTTCTGCTCTTTCGTGGGGTTGATGACCTCGAGCGGTTCGTTGGCGGCGGGAATGGCCGGCCCCAGCGCGAGGAAATCCCATTTGTCCTTGGCCTGACCCTTGGGCTTGACCGTGAACGGATATGCTTCCTGCACCAGCTGATGGTCCCACGCCCGGAAATAGGCCTTGCGCGCCTTGAGCACGTCGAACTGCGCCTCCGTCTCGAAGAAAGCGATCAGTTTCTCCGAGTCTGTCGACTTCGTCTGGGTCATGGCCTGGGCCATCATCTTGAGCGAAACGTATTCGATCCACGCATGGTTCTCCGGCGGCTTGCCATGCTTCTTGGTGAACGCGGCGACAAAGGCCTTGGAGCCCGGCGTATCGAGGTCGTGATGCCAGACCGTCGGCCAGGTTCCGCTCAGGTTGCCTTCACCGGCTGCCCAGGCATCGGCTGTGTTGAGATTGAAGCCGACAATCGGATAGGGCAGGCCGAACTCGGCATACTGCTTGATCAGGTTGGTGACCTGATTACCCGCCAGGTTGCAGCAGACCACGTCCGGCCTCGCCTGCCGCACCTTGATCAGATAGGGACTGAAGTCCGTCACGTCGGTGGCGACCAGTTCATCGCTGATCAAGTTGCCCTCATTGGCCGCAAAAAAGGCCTTGGCGGCGCGCAACAGATCGTGACCGAAGACATAGTCTGCCGTCAGTGTGAAGAATCGCTTCCCCTTAACTAGATTGTTGCGCAGTAGCGCCTTGCCCACCGCGTTGACCATCACCGTGTTGGGGATGTCGACGTGGAGGTCGCACTGGACGAACTGCTCGGGCAAGTTCCAACCTTGCAAATGGTGGATCGCTGGCAGTCGGCTGGCTCGGAGCTAAGGCCCGCAAGCCGGGACGTTTGGCTCAATGCTATCCTGCGTCGATGCGCGCCGAGTCAGCTGCGCTAAGCGGACGATATCCCCGCGCATCGCTTCGAGAGCTATATGGCCTAGCCGCGCACTGCCATAAAAGGCACATGGCAAGTATCCGCTTCCGCGGTCGCCTTAAACATCTTTGGCCGTTGTCATAATATGGCAATGTGGAGGCACGCACGGTCCGCCGGGCGCATCCGCCCCTTCAATCATTTCTGAAGCCGACACCGATACCGAGGCCACACGGACTTCGTGTCCGTGCGGGCGGCCTTGCCGCGCTTCCGGGATGAGGGCTCCCCCGCCCCCCGTCACTGACGGTCCCCCGGAAGAAGGAATGCAGGATGTTCGTGTTCACGTGGATCTGGCGTCTGTTGCGCGGGCTTGCTCTGCGCGCTCAGTCCGCCGCGTTTGGCGTCTGGAATATCATCGTCTGGACCTTCATCCAGATCGCCCGCATCATCGTCCTCGTGGCCAACGCCACGATGTTCCCCAAGAGCAAGACGGGGGCCGCCCCCACCCGACGGCGATCACCGTCTGGGTGCTGCTCAACGCCGCCCTCTGTGGGGCAGTCGTGTTCGCCTCTGCCCCACCCGTCCAGGCCTACACGGGCCTGGGCATGGCCAGCCTGCACTTCATGATTGTCGTTTCGGCGCTCCTGGTCATCGCCGAGGAGAATGATGTCTGGGCAGGCTACACCCGCGTCGATCGTCCGGGCAGTACGGTCGCCCCGGGCAATCGCCGCGACTACCGCGTCCTCAAGCGGGGTCGCATTCTGAAGTCGCTGCCCCTGATGGTCGCGTCCGCCCTCGCGTACCTGGCCTTCCTCGCAGCGGCGGTGAAGGGGTTCCATGCCGACAATGCCATCCTGAACGTGGCATATGAGGCGGGCATCCCGATCGAGCACTACTTTCTGACTGTCGCCGCGCAGGTGCCGGTCCTGGACGGCATCATCAAGTGGATCGGCATCAAGACCGTCATGGAGTTCCATGGCGTGGCCGGCACCGTTGTGAAGCAGCTGATCTACGTCACGAACGGCTCGATCATCATTGGCATGTTCAACTCCTACTTCCGCCATAAGAGCCAGATCCGACGCCTGATGCAGGGTCTGGCCTCCAAGAAGGGAGACATCCCCGTCCTGCAGGCGCAGGCCTCCCGCGCACCCGAGGAGATCAAGTCCGACATCATCGAGATGGCGATCGAGCACCCCGAGGCCCATACCCGACGGCGTGCCATGTCGGTGGCCATGTACGCCAACATCCTGACCTTCCCGCAGACGATGATCCACAACCTGCACCTTGAGACCGTGGAGCAGAACAAGCGTCGCGGCATTGCGGTGTCGGTCGAGATCATCCGCAACAACTTGCCGATGCTGGAGGCGTCGTTCACCCAGCTGCTGCGTCGGAAGATCCACATCCAGCTCAACGACAACCGTCATCACCATAGCGAGCACGTGCTGACGATGCTGAGGGAGCTGCGCGCGGCGGTGCCGCCGATCCAGCGATTCAGCTTGGCGGCGGAGTGATCCGACAGAAGAAGGAGGCCGGGCCGCAGAGCGGCCCGGCCTTTTTCATTTGAGGTACAGCTTCAAGCCGGAGCCGGTAAAACAGTCGCTGCGGCACGCCGGTCAATGTTTGTCTCGATGCGTTGCGCGTCGTCACGACGCACAGCCCATCGCCCCCGCGCCCTGCGCCGGTGTGTGAACCGTGTGTGAACGCGGATTCCTCAGCGCAGCGGCGCCGATCTAAATGGCTGGTTTGATTGATGGAGCCGAGGGGAATCGAACCCCTGACCTCTGCAGTGCGATTTCGATTCTTCGATTTGTCGCTGCTTGCTCCAACCTGATTTAGCCATACGAATCAACGTCATATTGTGCTAGAAATTGTCAGCAGACGTCACTGATTCGCAGCAAAATGTACGCTAGGCGTTCGCTAGGCGGGACCGCTGCAGTTTCATGCATTTACATCCTGGAGGCCACCTTGCAGCGAACAATTTGTCAAACGGCCTTGAACTGTTGACCAGGATCGGCGTCGAAGAGATGACCACCCTCTAGGTTGTGAAGACGCTGCGCCA
>Ga0190272_10000959_pt1 | contig 14104 bp, 11 predicted proteins | sample Popmic504T_FD_133746 | JGI IMG/M metagenome (GOLD analysis project Ga0190272, IMG submission 133746) | Populus adjacent soil microbial communities from riparian zone of Shoshone River, Wyoming, USA - 504 T | ecosystem: Environmental > Terrestrial > Soil > Riparian zone | place: USA: Wyoming...
CAATGCACGTGGACTAAACGGTGGATCGCCAGGCAAAGGCGTTGTGATGATAGGGTCATCATCAGAAAGCGCAAACCTGCCCAGTTCGGGATCGATGCCCAGTTCATCGGGCTTCAGAAAACCTCGGCGCTCACACCGGCAGAGATTTATTGCCGCCGGTCGTCGCTGTTGCAACGGCCATCGTCCGGCGATCGGTAGCACCTGCCCGGCGCTTTCACGCGCGCTATCAAGTCCAACCAATGACAATTCACTGAGCGCATTGATCTGGCTGGCACTGTCTGCAGGCACGAAGAACGTGCTGCCATCCTCGGCAACGAAGAAGCGCACACCATCCGCTCCGACGCCCGATATTTCGGGAAGGTAAACGAGAAGGCTTTGGCCGAAACGATTAATTACGACAAGCTCGCTCGCCGGGAGAAAATTACCGGAGAGTGGATGCACGAGTATTGTCAGCAATCCTTCGTCGGGAGCAGTGTTGTTTTGCGCGGCGAAGCTGGGACGGGACGTGAAAGCTGACCACGGATCGGAACCTGGAAACTGAGTCCCGCCGGTCACCTGATCGACTGTGGCAATAGCTGCCAAAGGTTGGAACGCGCCCGTAAACAGCTCAGCCTGAAAATAAATTTCTCCACCACCGAAACGTGTTGCATCAGTCAGGCGTAATCCGCCTGGCTTGCGATTGAGGACCGTGAAGTCGCTCGCAGGTCTGGTGACAGTGGTCAATTGCCGTGGCGGAAATACCTGGCCCGCGGAGTCACGCGCTAGTGATGTCAAACTAAAATCGTCGTTTCTGTATGTGCTGCCATCGTCGCTGACATGCAGGATTAGGGTTTCGCCAGGCGTTAGATATTTCGGTGGTAGATAGACGTATCTGGCGTCGTCCTGATGCGCTGCGCCTGCCCTCGCTGCTTGAACGGCCATCACCGCGCCGGGAAACCGTCCAGGCGGTGAAGTCAGCATTCCGGGCCACCCTAAACCCACATGCCCAGTTTGAATTTCAAATATCAGATGGCCCGAGCCCGATGTGGCAACCCCAGGATGATACTCATCGCCGTCGTCGAGGGATGCGTGCAAGGTACTTAGCGCTCCCAACCTGGTGACGCTCCCACTGTCGTACCAGCCGGCGAGAATTACAAAATGAGGGTCGCCGGTCTCAAGTTGTTCCGACGGCAAGAGACGTAAACCGGACGTCGCATGCAACTGCAAACCCGCTCCGGCATTTCCAAAGGTGAATGGCGTCTGACTATTTGAAAGCGGCAAGAAGGGTTCGGCTTCGCTCGCAAGCAGGACGCCAAACTGTCTCACTGCCACGTCAATGCCAAAAGTCTCCCAGGGTGCTCGCGCAAACTCAGCGCGACTGAGCGGCGCTCCAGTATCTTTAACGAAGAGCGGAGTGTTTCGAAACAGCGGGTCGAAGGTGTAGCACGCCGCATTCGCTGGAGTCGCGCGGCCAGGCGCTACCGCGGCAGGCGTAGCGCCTTTAATCGCAAACGTCTGCAATCGCCGTTCAAAAAATCCCAGGTTCTTAATCTGATGTCTGCCGGGCGTGCCCCACGCTGCGCGGCCAATGCCGAGAGACTCAGGCACGACACGCGCTTGATTGAGTGCGCCCGCGGGTTTGAAGTCTGCAGCATGCGCAAAAGGATCAGCGGCGCTGCCCAACAAACTAAGTTCATAATTGTCGCGCAAGTCAGGCGTGAGCTGACTCTGCAGTCGCAGGTGATTCACGTTCTGCGACCAGCCCAGCACCTGAAAGAACTCTGCCAGATCTGTAGGCCAGCCGCTGATCGCCTGGGCCATTGCGCGCAACATGGCGGGCGTGCCTTTGCTGCGCCTCCATAGAACGGTATTGCGCACGTCGAGCCGGTTGCTTTGGCCAACCGGGTTTGCGAGGAGATTGGTGCCAGTCAGCGCAGCCAAATACGGCACTACCCAGTCTTCACAAGTCTCGATAAAGAAGTTGTCCCAGAGCGCATCGAGATCATCTCGTACATTCGCAACCTGCTCACCAACCACCGTGAGCAATGCGTATAGCGGGAGACCCTGCTCCTCATCGAGTACGCGGTAATATGCAGGTACGCGGGCATAAAGCCGCTGCGCGTAATCATTCGCGTCGTTGCGACTCATGTGTCTATGAAACCTCCGGTGCCGGTAATTGAAAAAGTGCCCTTACCGGGCTGTTCAGAGTCGTTGAGGATTACTGCCAACTCAGTTGGGCGGATGAAAATGCTGTCGCGCACTTTCGTCGGATCGGTATCGGTATCGAGCCGGCGTAGGGTTGTGACCAGTGCGTCCTTCACTCCGGGAACAGACTGAAGCTGAGCGTAGACTGCGCTAAGGTGAATGCTCTCGCCGAAGCCCAGCCTCTCGAAAGCGAAAAACCCAATAGTGTTGTCAGGATTGACTGCCGGATTAAGGGCCGCCTGCGCGGTGGCGATGGTCGCTTGTTGTGGAAACGCTGCGTCGATTTCGATCGTCGCATTGCACTGAAGATACACCGGAATGAAATCCGTGATCCGTAACAACAGATTTGGATCGCGGCGCTGATCAAGAAAACTACGGAGCTTAAGTGCAAACGTTGGTTGCTCTGCCAGGGGTTTTTGATCCGCAGTGGCAACAATCAATTGAATGTAAGGATACGCCAAGGCTTCCAAAGTGGTGGCGTCTCGCGCCACCCAGGCGGCGCTGGCCTTGGCCACTCCGGGATAACTCAGTGCCAATGCCGCATAATCAGCAGCGCTTACAGCGCGCCCAAAAGTTCGCAGACCGGTAGCCGCATTAGTCCTCACCTTGTCGACGCTTTCACGATCCGCGCCTCCAAACCCCGCTTGTGGATTGGTTACTTTTTGAACGCCGGGCGAACTATCGATCAACTGCTGGATACTACCTGATTCAGCATTGCCCGATGTGCCTAATCCCTTCCGATAGCGCGCCCTAATATTGTCCTTACCAGTCGGCGGTCGCGCACCAAAGACGCCGTCGCCGAAGGTTACTATCGTCTTCTCGTCGTCATCTTGAGTCGCCGTGAAATCATGTCCATAAGGTGCGCTTTCAAAAAGTGTTCGTTGTTCGTCCCAGCGCACTCCATTGACGGTGACCAGCATTGTGCTTTCGACTGCGCTTAAACCCTCGGCATCCTCCGCCGGCAAATACGTCAGTGGATACTTCTTCAACTTGAAAGTTTGGAAGGCGCTGCCGTTACCGCTGCCAAGAACTTCATCGCGCACAGTCTCACCCTGTGTCGCTTCCACGATGTTTGCCAACAGCAGCGCGCCCGCACGGACGTACTTTTCCGCCAACGCTCCCTTGAGCGTGACGGTCGTAATGTTGTTCACGGTATCGACGACCGGCGGCTCCGCCAGGATCAGGGCTTCCGCATTAACGATCTCGCTTGGTGGATTGGCAGTTGGATCGTAAAGGGTCCCTTGCAGAATCACCGTCTGTCCTGCAGTGAGTTGTGGATACAGACCATCGAGAATCAGCTTTGCACCGGAAAGCGGATCGGGAAGAGCCAGGTTGTTTTGCAGGATCAGGGGCTCGTTGCCTGTCAGTACGACTGTGGTGCGCAGCGGGAACTGCTTGTTTGGAATTACTTCAGAGCTTTTCAACGTCAAACGGGTGGTTTTGGCGCTGATCGAGTAATCAGCTTTGGTGACCGCGCGTGCATCGGTGATGTGAGCAACAAAAGGCGTAGGGGCTTTATCGCTGAGCATAACCACCCAACCAGGATTGTCGAGGGTACCCTTCGCGTCGTCATACGTGCTGTCGAGGAACAGTCTGCTCTCCGCCGGCACATGAGCCCTGTCCGAGTTTTCGTCGTCCCAATTCAGCTCGAAGGGAGCACCCGGATTTTTGCCATCGCTATTGGTCAGCGTCGCGGGGAGGCTAAACCAGTTAGGGGCGCTGCTTCCGAAAGGAGCCGCCGTCACACGCAAGGCATGTAAAGTCACGTTTTCATAACTCGCCCCGGGTTGCTCACTCCACGTGACAGTAGTTGTGGACGACGTCTTGTCGGTCGTGACTGTGGACACCTGACGCACCGTGGTCTTCTCTCCAGTCGCGCCTTCGTTTTCAACTACCAACAGATAGTCGCCAACAGCGAGGCGCGTGCTGGTGCCCTGCAAAACGACCTGTCGCCTGGTCCGGCTCAGATAAAGACCACCCAGGACGCTGGTGGAAAAAATAGAGGAAGCTGAAGCAAGGCTGGAGAATGGACTTGCTGCCGCGAACACTGAAAGACTCGGAGCAACCGCCTCGAAACCAGATTCTGATTCGACCGAGATGGCCTGGTGAACACCCGAATCATAGTTGAACGTTTGCAAATAGGTGGCGCCTGCCAAACCATAAATATTGGCTGCCGCCGCGGCGGTACCGAGGGAAGGTCCGGCGGCGAGCACAAGGCCGTAATCGCTCAGCGAAGCGAATTGATTTGTCGGTGCAACCATCGAAAGAGGAATCGCGCTGTGTGACCCAAGTGCGGCGAATGCTGATTCAGTCTCGAAGACTGCCGCTTGCTTGCCCGGGGCTGCCTTGCTTCCGGCACGGAACCCGGCGGGAACGGTGACGGTTTTTTGCTTCTCGATCGTGAAGGCCAGCAACGCTGTGGCCGCAGAACCGGGCTGAGGTTGGTATCCAATTAGTTCAGCCAGCCGCCGCAGAGACTCTCGTTGCGTCGCCGTCGACAGAAACGCCTCATTCGCGATCCGCTCCTGATAGAAAGTGAGAATGTCGGCGAGATAGGCCCACAGCTCGATCAGCATTGTGTGGTAGTCGCCGTCCATTCCCTCGTGCCAACTCTTAAAGGGATTCAGTCTCTCCAACGCCGGATTTACTCGCGTGTCTTTGGGCAGCTTGACCAGCGGCACCGCGTCGAGCATGGCGCGACGAAAACTGCTAAACGTGCCGATGCGATAGCTAATCGAGGAGAGGCCAGGCGAGTTGTAAGGCCGGACCGGCGCCGCCGGTGGTAGATCAGGCCGATCACAACATCCGGCCGGCGGAGGCGGAGGCAGTTTGCAGAGTGGTTCGGATGCCATTACTCGCTGACTCCTTTCGCTCGAACGAGGAGCGTGCCGTTTTCCGGGAAGTTGCGATCATTGTCAAGACGGATGATCTGGTCGCTTCCAACCGCGAGGAACCCCTGAAGCAGATTGCGTTGTGTGTCTCGGTCAGGCCGCGCCGCGTATAAGCGAGCCAATCGAGTAATCTGCGCCGACTCCACTCCGGGCACTGCCATCACCGCCGCGAAAATGCGGCTGACATACAGGTAATCGCCAAAGCTGAAATTGTCGGGATGGAACAAGCCCTTGTTATCGCCGGCTAGCTCTGACGTGCTTAAAGCTTGCTCGATAGCTTCCTGCACATCGCCCGGAAGGAAGCCGGGCTTAAGGCAGAACTCAATTTCCAGTTCAACCGGAACATACAGCGCGCCTATCACTTCGAGGTCATAACCAGCAAGGCGGCGGGTATTAAGAAAATCAATCAGCGGCCCACGCAATTCTTCAATAAACTTTTTGGAGGCGCGTGGGTCGACCGCCAACGTCAGCGTCAGCCAACTCCCGGTCCAGCGAAAGTTTGCTTTGGCGTTCTGGATAGGTTTCTGATTACCGGGCAGCGTAAGATCCAGGGCGGCTGCTCGATAATCGGCTTCCGTCACCGCAACCAAAGGTTTCTGGAACGTCTCCGGAGCGATCCGCCGCGCGTGATCACGTGATTCAAGATCGCGACCGCCGATCGCCGGCAGTGGGTTGGTGACCGTCTCGAGCCACGTGATGTTTTCCGAAGTGCGCGGCCTAGGTTCAATCAGGGACTCCGCCGAGACGTTGCCAATCGTTCCGCCACCAACGCGATACGTCGCAAGAACGTTCGTAGTCTCTTCCGGACGCAGCCCGAACACACCGTCGCCAAACACGACGGCGGTCTCTCCTTGATCGTCAATTTCAAGCCGATAAACCTGGTCGTCCGAGCGACTCTCGAGCAGACTTTGCAGCTCGCTCCACGGTTCGGGAAAGCCCTCGACGCGAAGCGAGAGCGTGCTCTTACTCTTTGACTGGCGCGCCAGGAAATCTTCGACCGGCTCGTTCGCTGGTGTGGTCTGGCTGGATGTTAACGGCTCGAACAGCGCAACCGTATCGGTATCAAGATGCGCCAGCGGCGCGGTGCTTAATCTCAATCGCTGGCGCGGGTTCTGATCCGCGCGGCGGGCAGCCAGTTCGTCGGTGAGTTCCGCGATCTCTTCGGGCGTCAGCTCGCGCAAAGTCTCATCCACGGTTTCTCCATGGGTAGCCAAAACCAGATTGCCTGAAGCGACTATCCTGTCGGCGCAGAATTCATTAGTAAGAGGAGTTTCGCTGGACCAGCGAATAAGTGTGAGTTTGCCCGGTGGGCTTGTGGCAATCTCAGTGATCTCGGGCTTTGCAATTAGTCGCACCACATCGCGATGGCCCTGCTTATCGTCGAAGAGAACATAATCTCCAACTTGCAGACGGCTGAATTCACCAACGAGCGTCGCGCTCAAGGCGCTCCGAGGCAGACAGCAGCGCTGATTGCCATAATTGTAGACCGGCATTTCGTTGTGTTGCGGCCTTAGCGTCACCCGGCCATGCGTTTCAAAAACGATCACCGGCTCGTTGTCGCGCAGCGGCCGATTACTTACGCGCAGGCCCGGCTCGCTAGCCAACGTCTGCGTCTGGTTCACCCGAAATTGCAGCCATGTATGTGCTGATGCGCCCTCATCCATTTCATAACCGATTAGCGCGAGATGTTCGGCTACTGAACGACGCTGCGTGGCGCTCCCAAGAAATGCTTCGTTGGCAACGCGGTCCTGCATATAGCTGAGCGTGTCTGCCGTGGCGGCAAACAACTCAAGTAACATCATGCCGACATCGGCTTCACTGCGCTCAGTCCATCCAGGCAAGCGGGTGGGAATGAAATCGAGCAGCGCCTGCCTGAAGCTGGAGTAATCCTTGGCGAGGTAATCGATGACCACCTGCAATTCCGCTTCAGCCGGCGCGGGAACCGCGGGCGGACGGCAATCAAACGGATCGTCACAGCCTAAGCGGAAGCGAAGTTTATGACTGGAAAAAAACGGATCGATGTCCTCGCCGCTGACTGACAGCGTGTACACGGAAAAATCGCCGGTCTGGTTTAGTTGCAACAGAATGCGCCGGTTCAGCAGGTCCAGCGGAGTCCCGGGCGGATTGTGAAGGCGCGCGGAGATGATGCGGGGAAACAGCCGCTGGCCTCCGCTCAGAGCATAGCTGTGCGGATTGAGCAGATAGGTTTGCTGCGCTGGCGTGATGACGCCGGCAAAAGTAACGACGAGCTGCGATAGGGCATCGTCAACTGCAACGCGGAGGAGTCCCTGTGCGCCACTGGGCAACACAGGATCGGGACATTCAATGCTGGGGCGAAAATTTGTGCTCATAATTCTTCAACCGAAACGATCAAAACACGATCTGATTTTTCGGCCTCATACCTGCACAGTCACACGCTGACGTTCCTGTTCCGCTTTGACCACATAAATAATTTCCACTGTTACTTGCGACTCAAAACCAGGTTCGCTGCTGACGTTGACTTGTTCGACGGTAATCCGATCGCCAAGCCACCGTTGCAGGTTTGTCGAGATCAAAAACTGCACGCTCGAGCGAAGCGTATCGCTATTGGGCGCGAAGACCAGCCGGGGTAAACCGACGCCAAATTCCGGGAGGTTTACGCGCTCACCCGGATTAGTGAAAAGCACCTGCAAAATTAGATCACGCAGGTGATCATCAGGGGTGGTGGTCTGCGGTGAGCCTGTGCCGCTAACGCTGTACGGATAATCCAAATAGCGCAGTTCTCGTAAATCACTCTGCAATCGTTCGTCCATCACCATTCTCTCCTGCTGCTCACGTATCAAATTCAGTGTTAAGGTCAACTGAATTGACCGTGCGCGCATCGCCTCCGTCCAATCGGATTGTCCTGACCATGTCGGTCTTGTGCGACTCGAGATAGATGAGCAGCCCGCGCGCGATGGCCAGGAACATCACTCGCGAATCATCTCGGCTCCCGCCCGGGAAGGGTTCGCCTTTCACTTCCGCCCAGGCTTCATCAAGCTGATTCGCCATTTCGTCCGCCAAATCTCTCGCCACCAAAGACATTCATCTCTCCTTGTATCAGCCGGTCTTCACCTTCACCGACAGGAGCGCCGGTGTAGCCGGGGGAAACGGCCCAACTGGCGGGGCAGGCGTGACCGGAAAGACGCCCAGCGCTAGTTGGCCCGGATGCACGTGTGTTTGATAGATCTGCACGAGCTGATTCAAGTACTGCAGCAAGTCATCACCGAATACGAGCGGGTGCGTCGCGTTTTCAACCAATTCGATGTTCGGCGCCTCAATCACAATCTTGGTTGCGCTGCCGGCGCCCACCTTGATAACGCTTGAATCCATAGTGATGCTATTGCCGTTACTGTCGGTTATTTCGAGGGTCCCCGCGTCGTCATCAAGAATGATCTTGTGACCACTCTTGGTCTTCAGAACTTTCTGGCCTGGCTGTGCGGATTCCGGAACGGCGCCGCTCGTGAACCAGGTGCCGGTCCAAATAGGGTAACTAAGATCACCGCCTTCAAATTCGATCCAGACACCGGCCTCAATGTCCGGCACTGCGTACAGTCCTTGTTCGCTCTTGCCACCATAGATAAAAGCTGGAAGCGCCCAGCCTGTCTCGTCTTCAGCGAGCAACCGCGGGACCTTCGCCTTGATGCGACCGAGGTTATCCGGGTCCGCATTATCGGTGACGATGCCGCGGTATTTGCCGAAGTAGTGGCCTTCGACTCGCTCAATCAGTTGCGCCAGAATGTCGTCAGTTTGTCCCATCGTTTGCGGTCCCGGAGTTATCTAACTACCCGCCTTTGTGTCCGCGTAATACAGCCGGCAAATTTGAAGTCGCCGCACGCTGTCCTGAAAACTCAAAGCCCGGGTAACGGCAGGCCCAGGCCGTCTGCGCCGAATTCTTCGGTACCATCGAGATCACGCGCGTTGCGCCGCGCCTCAAACTTTTGCGAGTACCCGCCATCGCCCTGTAGTTCATGCGTTACCTGTGTAACGTAATACTTTCCGCTGTAAAATGAGCCTGCCCCCTTGACCAGCACCATGCGATGCGGGCGCAGTACAGTTTGATAAGCGTCGCTATTTATTTCTCCATTGGCAGCGATTAACCAGGCCGCTTCATCGCGAACAGCCTGCGCGAACGTTTGTAGTTCAGTCGGGTCACTCGTCGGTGTGCCGAGTAACAGCATCTGCCCCAACAAATCCTTCGGCGTGACCAGACTGCCGAGAGGACCTCCAATCAAGTCGTTGGCATCTCTGTCACCCAATTTGGTTAACTGCGTGTCGCCGATCTGCGCCGAGTTTGGACTATTCGCTTTCACGTCGATCTGGGTTGTCTTAACACTTAACGGACGCTGGCCGGCTACGCGGGCAACAAAACTCTTCAGGTTGCTGTCTTCGCCAAACTGAATAGCCAGATCAGGTTGGGGCGTGCCCTCAAGTTGCGGGGCGTGCAGGAAAGCGGCCACCTCACCACTCTCCTTGTCGGTCTCGAAGTAAAACTCCAATCCATTGCGCTGGGCCAGCGCGCGAACGAATTGAATGTCTGTGTTGCGTTGAATAATGGTCGTGTCATTTTCCTGGTGCACGGTCGGCGTTGAATCCACGCTTACCTCGACACCATAGCCGCTGACAATCTGCTGCACAATGTCGCTGTCAGACAAGTTGGGCCAGGTTGCGACCTTTTCTTCCAGACTCATTAATACACTTGTATCCATTGCGTCGATCTCGATGTGCGAGCTACCTGGTTCGCTACCCCAATTTGTATTGACGGCCGTGATATATCCGTCGAAGACCGGCTCCAGCCCATCATTACCCTGCCCTCCGGTCAATCCTCCCAGGGCATCGCCGAGCGCGCCGGCCAGACCTCCGCCACCAGTAAATCCTATCCGGACCGAAACTTTGGTGAAAATCGCGAGCCGGTCATCTTCCAAATAGCTCCAGACACCATTCTCATCCAGCGAGATCGCTAATCGCAGTCGCATGGTGTTGGCCACCGCTACGTTCTCTTCAACTGTCAAGGACACTACGTCACCGTAGAAGTCCTCTTCTACGGCTTCGTCATTGAAGGCGATCTCATAAGCTTTCTCGGCCATACCAAACCGGTGCTAACTGCGATCCGGCGGAATACTTAATAACCGCCCGGGTTCAAGCAGATCATCGGGATCCATTTCAGTGTTAGCGTCAGCGATCAGCCAAAACTTTTCCGGGTTGCGATAAAACGCGTGCGCCAGAAGGTCAAGTCGCTCGTTCGACTTAAAGGTGTGGTGAAAACCGGCTGGCGTGGGCGGAATAAAACGAATTCCCAGCACGCTGATCGTCTCCCCGTTTGGGCCGGTCACCTGATACACCGGAACTTTTTCGTAACGACTACCTTTGTAAATCATTCTGATTCACTCCCAAATCATCGCCTATCAGAAAGTCAACGAAATGCCGCCGCTCATACCCATCGCCGCGGTGTTTGCGAGATTAAGCGCGGCCATTACCTCTTTAACTCCCTGGCTGTATTGGTAAGCCCCCCGCGCGAGAGCCTGGTCCCTCAAGTTGGACGTTGTGAGCACCTGAAGGCTGACCGCCACCTCGGCGCGAATCGGATTGAGCAACTGGTCATACTCGGTCTCGGAGACACTCAGGCTATTGATCGTGACCGGCAAAATGCGAAACGGACCCCAGAAAAAAAGGATTGTCGGCAACCTCTGCGGCGGGTGTTGATGCGGTGTGGGTCCGCCGCTTAGTTTGAACAAATCAATGCTCAGCGAATCTTTGGGGACCATTAATAGTTCCAAGGCCGAGAGGGCGGGGAGAATCCCGCTGGCTGCAGCAATGGGGTTGCTCGCCGCAAGCTGATCGGTGGCATCAAGGCGCAGGCTAAAGGTGTATGACTCGCTCGGCTCGCCAGGCTGTTGAGTGGCGTTACGTGAGCCAGAACCATCAGCTTCCCGTGGCGGCTGAGCCAGCCGGGGCGTGCGACTGACACGGAGCGGGTTGAACTGGAACAGAACGATATTTGGCAGCGCTCCAAGCAGCCCTGCTCCTAAATTAATGAATGCGCCTTTCAAGGGCATAGAGGTTCCTCCTCAGCGTTTTCAAATCTCGGTTTTGTTCGTCGTTCCCGCGGTTAATGAATTAGCCCAAGTGCGGGCGATGCCTTCGGCAGCTTGCTCGTTGCTCATTTGGTTCAGGTGTAAATCGACAGGCTCAGCGTTCAGAGAGTCCAACTGTCTTCCCGAAAGAAAACTCAATCCGATCCCGCCTGGTCCATCCAGATGTTCCGCCAGGAGTGCCACGGCCCGCATGGCAATTGGCTGGATGCGGTGTTCGTGACCCGCTGCGTTTCCAATGTTCAAACGCAGTTTTGCGATATTCAAATCAACCATTGCGCGTCTCGGCTAGATAGACTGACTCCCGCTGGCGCTGCAATACTAGTTGGCCGATCTTGTGCTCCGGATTCAGAGCTCGAGCCAGCCCGCGATGAAGCTCCACCCCTGCCCCATGACTGAAGAGGAGCTCAGTCCCTTGAACCTCCTCGGACGTCTCAGCCACCGCCGAAAAAGAGAGCGAAGGCGAATGGGCCTGGTCGCGTTCTGAATCCCGGACCTGTTTCGCTTCATCAAGCAACAGCTTGAACTCGGGCGGTTCTACGGAGAAATTCAGAATGACGGGCAACTCGTCGTTCGCATAAGACAGTCCCGGAGTGAGCAACGACCGGAATATGTCAAGGGATGGCAAATAGTAATAAGTCTGCATGACAATTGTGAGAATCGGCTCAGTTTGTTCTCCCACATGCGTCAGCTTGATTGCCGATCGCTGCAGTCTTGTTTCGTCAAGACGCAGCAATATTTCTAAAGGGACCCTCTTGAATTCCATGTTTGGATTTAAGGACCTCCTGAATATAAACAGGGGGTAAAACCCTTCGCCGAGTTATATTGATCAAAAGCAGCAATGATAGTTGCGCCCGGACCCGGGGCCCTCGCCGAAGCTGTGGCCGCTGCAGTACCTCTTCTGCCTGCTGCGTGGTCCGCCGCGGTCTTCGTGTAGTTCCACTGAATACCGTCGTACCAGGTTCCACATTCTGTTCCCGCTGCACAAAAAGCATAGTTACCAAATAAATACGTTACCGTATTCCATCCGGTGGGGTTGGCCGCGCTATTGAACCCGCGATCCCCTCCCCCAGTGCTCGGAGCATCGGAATAGGTAGCGTTGGAAACGGTGCCATTAGAAGACCCGGAAGTGCCGATTCCCCGATCCACCGGATAAGGCGTTGTATACGCGCAACTCCCGTGATCCAAATACGTCGCATCAGCGAGCGTGGTGGGATCGCGACAAGTAAACGGCGTGTAATAAGTGCCCGGCATAATAGATGAGCCATCGGCAGTCATTTGAATCCATTGAGTGAGAATAATCTGATCACATTGTGGTCTCGGGGTTGATGTCGTGGGATCGAAAGTGATGCTAATGCGGTTGCCCGACTCAGTCCCAGTTATCGTTGTCTGCTCCTGAGGATCTTCGTCACTCATTTCCGTTTGATTTCGGATCGAGGTTGGGGACGCTGGAGAAACATGCATCGACATTCTTCCAGCCGATCTGGATCGTTGGACGGGAAGTCGGCTGAAATCGTGCCCGGATCTCGAATGATATGGGAGGTCCGAATCTTCATGGCCATGATTTCGCTCATCAGCACTCGTTAGTGATGAAGGCGAACCACTCATGGAGCTTCGCTGCGGTACACTTACTTCCCTGGCCTTGCACGACGCACAACTACTACCCAGGCCCGCCAGCCCACCGCAGGCGCACTTGTGTTGTAATACGCCACTCAACGCTCGGCTGAAATGGGCCGACGATGTGGTCTCTTCTCGAGTGGATGAACTAATGCTCATCATTGCTACTTATCCTTGTCGCTCCTGGATTTCTTTCTCGTCAACTTCTCCGGGTCGAGCGCTCATTCGGTTCTTACTGTCACTACATTGCAGTCAGAGTCAAAGCTTTCAACCTTCGAGTCCCGGTGTTTACCCTTCTCAGTTCCATGGAACTCGGTGGCCTTGGCCACGATTCCCTGAGCGAGATTAGCCACAAGGTCGTCGGGGCTGTGATTCTTGCCGTCAAATACATAAACAGCCTTCTCGCAGATTTTGAGATTCGGGCCTTTCGCCTTGTAATTTTTTTTGTGGGCCTTGGTGATAGCTTTATCCCAGGCGCCAAGAAGATCATTGAAGACGGTCTCGTCATCTGTCGCATGTTGTTTTTCATGGGCCTTCACCTTATTTCTTAGGTTGTCATCCTTTGGCTCTCCCTTGACTACGAATGTGACATCGCCGGTACCTTTCTGACAGGGTTTCACGGTGGGAAACCGGCCCCCAACATTCTTCTTCTCAGTGACCTTAGTCCAGCTGCCGCTCTTCAGTACCTTCATCTCGTAGCTTCCCTCGTTGTCAGGCACGGAGTCGAACCAACACTCTTCTCCCTTTACTGACTTGGAACCGGCGTTTATCGTCGTGCTTGCGTGCGCAATCGTGGGCGTCTTTAATGCCCCCCGCATTGTCGGGTCGCTGGCCCCGGTAAAAGAGATGCCATTCAGCAGGAAGTTCGTCTGGCCCAAAAAGAGTTCTGCTTCAGGGATCTTGTTCTCTCCTATGTCCACGGCCGGATTGATGTCTTCCTTTGGTGTGGTTTTGACGAACTTCGCTTTTCTCTGAAGACCGGGAGGACGAAAGGAAATGGGAAACGAGCCAACGCCGCAGCCAACTCCTGGACCACCCTTTTCGCTGGTTGCCATAACAACATCCGCAACGCGATCCGCCTCAGTCTCGAAGCGGTCTGCCGGGGAACTCAGCCACAAGGTTGGGTCCGCTGATCGCGCTCCCTTGCTCTGCTGCACGACGTGTGTCAACTCGTGAGCGATTAAGCGCTTTCCGACCTGTGTATCAGGTGCAAATTGAGACGACCCGAATACCAGATCGTCGCTAACTGTAAAGGCGAGCGCACTGACGGCATCGGCTGCTCTAGTCGCAAGGCGATCAGTA
>Ga0190272_10000960_pt1 | contig 14103 bp, 15 predicted proteins | sample Popmic504T_FD_133746 | JGI IMG/M metagenome (GOLD analysis project Ga0190272, IMG submission 133746) | Populus adjacent soil microbial communities from riparian zone of Shoshone River, Wyoming, USA - 504 T | ecosystem: Environmental > Terrestrial > Soil > Riparian zone | place: USA: Wyoming...
AAAATTCAATATAATAGTTTTCCCGCTTTTGACCGGGTTAGTGAATAATATAATAAGCCAAATTAGGTACGAAGAAGCTAATCTTCTGGTTTTCCGGTAGTTTGGAAATAAGTAAAAAAAACTAAAAGGCTTAAATTTGAAATAACAGTTTTATGAGTTGATCCTTACTTCTTTTTTTTCTTTATTTTCTCAGGAATGGATTTTTTTCCGTATTATCATCGTAATCAAAAGTAACGGACTTAGTAATTCTTAATCTATAGTATTAAAGAGAAGATAAGCTTATCAGCTACTCCATATTCAACATATTTTCATGTTTCGTTTCTAATTCGCGGTTCCATTTTCTTTAGTCATAGTTATTCTTTTACCGGAAGCTGTTTTTCATCAACAGTTGAAGAGGAGCGGGGCTTGCTTTCAAAGGTATTAAGGTTTGGTAATTGCAATAAATGATGGGGTCTTTTAGTATTTTTTTTTGAAAAGTGTTGCAAATGCTAAAAGTAGTTATTAGGTTTGTTGAGCGTTTCGGAATATCACATTGAGTTACGGATAAATACCAATACTCAAATAATTTTTTTCAGATTATTAATTTCATTGGTTTTCTGCTCCGTACCAATCCCCTTTAAAACCATATTTGTTATCCAATTTTTCTGTGGGCCATTTGAAAAAATCATTCAAAACCCTGGAAATGAAAATTACTATTTTATCATTCGTTATGATTGCTTTGTTGCAGACCCATCAGCAACCTGTGTTTGCCCAAACCAACTATACTGCGTTAGCAGCCAAACAAACCAGATCTCTTTCCCTAAATACAATGCCTGTTACCATCTTACAATTTAGTGGTACTATTAATAGTCAGCGCATTCTATTAAACTGGACTATTGATAAAAACCAGGGAGTAGATCAGATTGAAGTAGAACGAAGCAAAGACGGAAAAAATTTTGATATGGCAGGATTGGTTTTTGGAACTGATCAGGCCGATAAAGCAGAATATTTTTTTTACGAGAAAAACAAAAAAACGAAGTTGTTTTATCGTTTAAAAATTATAAACAAAGATCGTACTAGTATTTACTCTTCGATTATTTCACCCGAACCTGCTCCTGCTACACATTAAAACAAAAAGCCACCAACTATGTCTGATAAAATGAGAAAAAGTTTGCAGGAAGAATATAATCGTCTGAAAAAAGCTTTAAAAAAAGTTTTATACCCCAAAAGGAAAGAATCCCTTCCACAATTGATATTACAACCTTACAAAAACAGGCAGCGATTTGAAAGGTGATAAGATTTTTTATTCACGTATAGTTCACTAAGACACAACAGCCCTTTTTCCAAAGGGCTGTTTTATTATTAACTGCTTATCAAAACCAGCAAGCAGTTTTTATTTCGTTTTTAAAAAATGGAATGAACCGGTATTTTAAGCACCATCATTACTGAAGCAGCCAAAGGTGTCAGCAATGCAACCAATCCCCACATTTCCCATTGTTTTAAATAAGAATGATATAGCGTCTTATTAAAACTATCAGCATCCGCATTTTTAATAAGCTTGTAAATTTTATTTTGCAGCGGCGCTACTTTCCAGGAAAATGCAAACCCCGACAGGGTAAACAAAACAAGCGACCAGAATATCCACCCTGTTTTCAATAAAGGAACACCGCCGTGTATCGCTGCACTAAAACCGAAAATGGTTATGATGATAACACCCGGTATAGTAAACAGCCTATCGCTTGAGATGATCCCTTTCATCGTAAATGAAATGATAGAAAGATTATTTGTCTTGTCTGCTTTTTTCATCCAATATAGTCCGGTAATGATATTTCCAAGGAAAATAATCACTGCAAAAACATGGATGAGTTTTAGTAATGCATATGTATTCATATACTAATTTTTTGTACCCAAGTAAGTTTGAAGACTCTTTACATATTCTTCAAAAGCACTGACACCCTGTTTCGTTATTTTACAGATTGTTTGCGGATAGTTCTCCTTGAATTGTTTGATCACCTCAATATATCCCGCATCTTTCAGTTTTTGTATCTGCACACTCAGGTTACCGGCTGTAGCATTTGTTTTTTCTTTTAGAAAAGTAAACTCCGCTTCCTTTACACTGATAAGAATGGAGATAACAGCCAGGCGTAGTTGCGAATGTAATATAGGGTCAAGATCTTTAAACATGCTGGTTTGCTTGTTCCTTTTTATATATTCTATACTCCTTTTCCATTAAAATCCCCGGTATCAACCAGGCCATGATAGCTGACGCCGCGGTTAGTAACAGGTCAACTTTAATGGTGGTGTAAATAGCAATCACACAGCATACCCAGCAAAAGATACCGCCCCATAACATAGGTTTAAATTTACAGGCGGCCCCGGTAATGAATGTAGGCAATCCATACAGCAAAAGAAAAAGGGGCGAGATAAATTCATTGAAACGAAACGGGGAAGGCTGCCCGGTCAGTTCCCTGTACTCTGTCGCTACGGGACCCCAAACACTGAAGATGGAATTAACAATAAAGATCATCAGGAAAATACAGATACCAAAGCCAAGCCAGATATAATCCATATATGTATCATCATATGATCTTACTTTCTTTTCCTTTTTTTCTTTGATCGTAATAAATATTTGTGGTATAATCGCCAGCAGGGTAAGCAGGTAAATATCAAATGGCAGTTTATATCCAAAATGTATCTCCGACAATTTTACCAGCGAACAAATGGCTATAATAGCTCCCCACATCATAGCGCCTATTCCTGTATCATGATAAGAGTCTTTCGCCTTATTGATCATCCGGGTGATAAGAGCAAGGCTTTCTTTTTCGGATAATTGTTTTTCCTGTTGTTCCATAAAAAATTATACGTTTGAGAATTTTGTTTTAGCCCGGAGCATGTAAGCAGGAATAATATAACTGAATAATATGGCCGCAGCTCCAAACAACATCTGGTAATCATAATTTACATACACAGCTCCGATAGCAAGCATCCACGCAATGACACCACCAATGATTAATGGCCTGAACTGTAAAATGCACCCTGATACAAATGTTCCAAGCCCATACATCAGGATGAAAAAAGGAAATACGGGAGAGTTCCAGCCAATTTTTGTCAAGATCATACTTAAAACAAAAAAAGCGATTCCCATACCAATCCATAAATATCTCATACTATCACCGATGTGGGTTTTTACCTTTTTATTTCTATTTTCTCTCTTACCCTGGTAAATGTCAAAAAAAATACCGGCCAGGATAAGGAACCAGACCTGGTAATGTTTTTCATACTCCATTATATGCTTCAAAACAAACTGACCAGTGCAGGCAATAAAAGTAATCCAGCCCCACACTAAAAAATAGATACTGTTATCTGAAATGTCCTGCTTTGCTTTGCTGATCATCGATTGAATCAGTTGCAGGCTTTGCTCAGGTGAAAAATTATCTTCAGTCATAGCAGTTTGTTTTGTAAATAACAGATAGCATCCTGCTGCGGGCAGGATGCTATCTGTTCTCAAATTATTTTATCTCCGATAAGAAATGCTTTGCCTGTTGCAATCCCCATGAAGGATGAATACTGGTTTCAGGCTTGAATGTTTCATATTTCTTAATTGCTTCTTCAAACAATTTTTTGGCTTCAGTCTTGCTCCCCCCAAATTGTTCTGGAGTAAAAAGTTTATCCTGAGCTTCCAGTAATGTTACTCTTGGGTTAGCCGGGCTCAAACTTTTAGCTTTTGCTAAGGCTTCTTCCGCAGCCGGTCCATATGTCATATAACGATTTTGTGGATCGCCTATCAGGCGGAGTGAAGCAATCATTTTTTTTACACAGTAGATCTCAGAATTGTCTTTGCTAAGTTCGGCAGCTTTATTCAAGAGGCCTTCTGCTTTATCGGCAAGAGGGTCTGTTTTATCGGCCATACCCATTTGTCCCATGCTCATCATGTACGCTGCATTTACATTGGCAAATGCTGCATAGTAATACGGAAGCCATTGGCTTTTTTCTGCATCCGCAATCCGCTGGAAAGAATTAGCCAGGTTATTCAGCCCATCCACACTCGTGGTGGTATCCACAGCGGGAACTAATTGCTCCATTGCTTTTGTATACTTTTCGCTTTGCGAAAAAGAATTGATGGCAAAAAGAAATGCTGTGATAAATAAGAATTGTTTTTTCATGTTGATTTTTATTTTTTGGTAATATGAAATTTTTAAACGTGTTATTTTTATAAAGCGCTGTTGATTATTTCGTCACTTCTGTCTACCCCAAAACTGATAAAGGCGCCAATAAACACAAACATCCTGGAAGTAGGCACGATAGCTTCTTTCCTGTAACCGTTGTAGGAATATTGGTAACCATAAGTCTGTTTGATATTGAAAATATTACTTACCTGGAATACCCATACGGTATAAGCTTTCGGATTTTTCTTACCAATAAAAGGCAGGTAATTAATGGCAAAACTTACATTATTATAATCAGGAATAGTACCCCTGTCATTAAATTTAGAATTAGTTCCGTCATACCCGATATTATAATAAGGTCGGCCGCTGGCATAATTATAAGCGCCATTCAGGTTCATCTTCCATTTTTGTATAAATCTCTTAACCACAAGAGAACCTGTATGCTTAGCCGCAAAATTAGGTGTGATGGCAAAAGGAAAATTTAAAAAATCTCTTTCAGTATCAAGGTAGGAGTAAGATATCCAGTAATCAAGGTTCTTAATTGTTTTCTTATCTCTCCAAAAAAATTCAATTCCTTTTGCATCTCCGAAACCATTATTGCTAATGGCAGATTCCTGGTAATTAGAAAAAGCAGTTTTTACAAGTTTGTCATATTTTTTATAAAAAATTTCTGCACGGAAAGATTGCTGGTTGACCACCCGTTGAAATTGAGCTATATAATGGGTGGCTTTCATAAAATCAAGTTCGTTTGTTGAAGGAAGATACTTTCTTTCAGGATTTTGATAAAAAATACCATAGGCCAATGAAGCCTGTGTTCCTTTACCCAATTTATAAGCAATGGATAACCGCGGTGCAATATTTGTTTTGCTCAATAGTGATGAATATTCAAAACGGGTACCAGCTTTGGCTGCCAAAGCATTTGCTATATAAATATCTGCTTCTGCAAAGACAGCGTTAATATGTTCGTTGAGACTACCCGGATATTGCTGCCCGTTATTATCCGTATAAGTCAGCCTGTCTTTGCTATAATTAAATTCGCTACCAAAACGGATAGAGCTTAATCCTTTTAATCTTCTTTCCAATACCAGTTTTGCATTAAAATAATCACCTCTTGTATCAATGCTAAATTTTTTAAACTCAAGTCCGGTTAACACAACATCGTTTTTATTCTGATCCTGCATATTGCTATTGATATCATCTTTATTATTAGTATAAGAAACCCCGGCATTGATCTTCCACCTTTTTCCAATACTTTCTTTCCAGGCCAGGTTGTGATAGAAGTTTGTATTGCCGATTGCGAATTTGTCTAAATAACCCAATGAGTCGATACTGTTGGAGGTAAATGCCAGTTTATTACTGCTGAAATACCCATAGTATTTCAACATGCCTGTATCGGATGTTTTGATACGAAAGTTGGCGTCTGCATTATGATAAGCCGGTACCTGGGAATAGTCCTGTTTTTGTTTTATAACTGCAAATGCAAGGCCCAGGTTAGTATATCCATAACTGGCACCCCAGGAAGATTTTTTATTTTTCGCCAAATGCTGATATCCTGCATTACTGCTTAACACCGTAATACCAAGATTAGCCGAGGATCTCTCTGGAAGGTCAATCGACTCAAGTATCAATGCAGAAGAAAGGGCCTGCCCGTATAATGCAGAGTAACCTCCTGTACTGAAAACAGTTCCCTTAAAAATAAATGGGGAAAAACGACTGAATTGCGCAATGTTGGGAACTCCACTATAAAAAAAATTATTTACCAACGTTCCATCTATAAATGTTTTTGTTTCGGCAGCCGTACCACCGCGAACAAATAAACCTTCACTTTCTCCAACCTGCTGAGCGCCGGGTAATGTTTTTAATGCTCCGGTAATATCACCATTGGCACTGGCTGTAGTAACAATATCAATGGGATCCAACACCGCTGATGCCCGTTTCCTATCACTGGCTTCAAATGTTCCTGCAGAAATAGTAACTGCATCCAATTCGGTAATTTCTTCTTTTAAGGTTATGGCAAGATTGACTGGTTCTCCTTGCAGTTTTAGTATTTGCTCATAGGGCTTGTGTCCGACAGAACTTGCTATCAGCATCTGCTCTCCTTTCTCCGTTGTTTTAAAGGAAAAATTTCCTGAAGAATCAGTAGTGGCTCCATCATAAGAATCTTTCAGGCTAATGCTAACGCCATATATAGCTTTTCCTTTATTATTTTTTACCGACCCTTTTATGGTTGTCTGGGCATATCCGTTTTGCAGGAAACAGGCCAACAGCAGGAGAAAAAACCCATTTTTAAGCTGTTTCATAAATAGTTCATTTTTGATTGCGAAAACAAATGTAAACTTGTTTATAATATAAACCAAATTAAGAAAAAAGAAACCGGGCACTCTCATACCCGGCTTAACCCTCTATTGCTGAATATTATCGCTTGATGATTTTTTGTTGTGCTGTTTCTCCATTACTAACAACTTTTACTATATAAAAACCTGGGGCAAGACTGTTTACATTTAATGTTTCGGTTTGGCTACCGGCTGCTGTTATATTTTTTATTAGTGTCTGTCCGTTGCTGTTGAGCAATTCATAACTCACTTTTTTGCCTTGCCAGCTGGCTGGGATAGTGATACGAAGTTCACTGCTAACGGGGTTTGGATAAGTAAGTATGCTTATAGATTGTTCATTTTTCTTTCCAATCCTTATTGTCTTTATTGGTGATAATTCACTTTTACCATCTATGTCTATAGAACGAAGGCGATAATAAATAACTCCCGCCTGGCTGGTATTAATGTTTCCATCAGTGAATGAATAATTCATAGTTTCTGAAGTATTTCCGTTAGCAAATACAATCCCTGCCTCACTAAAGTTTATTCCATCGTTACTTTTCTCAATAGAGAAATGGCTGACATTTTTTTCTGAAGAGGTCGTCCATTTCAGATCTACTTTATCAGTATTCAGCATAGCTGAAAAAGAAACCAGCTTTACAGGTAATAGAATAGGGCTGGAATAGTTTATAGTTACAAGGGCAAGGTTTGAAGTGTCAGGATCAAATCCATTATCTGCCAACTGGTAAGTAAAATTTGCTACAGGACCGGAAAAGCCAACATTAGGAGTAAAAGTAAAACTGCCATTCTGGTTCAATATAAGAACGCCATCCAAAGAAGTCGCCACAACTAATGATTTAATTGCTTCACCATTCGGATCACTATCATTCGATATTACATTTCCCGATACAGGAAATCCATTAATTGCGTTGTACATATCATTAACAGCAATTGGCGCACTGTTACAGGTCCCTGTTCCATACAAAGGGCTGGCATTTGTATAAAGGTCATCAAATATCAAACGGGTATTACCATCGCCTGTGGATCCACCTAATTTAATTACTAATTTTCTTACACCTGTCGAAGCAAGTATAAATGTTTGATTAAAATTCAAAACAGAAGTTGGACTATTTTTGTCCAATGTTATCATACTCAACGAAGTGAAATTTCCTGCAGGATCTAAAAGTCCAACTGCAATAGTACGGGTAGCATTTCCACTGATTTTATTATTCACCTTATAGTTAAACGAAACAGAAAAAGAAGTAGACGTAACATTTAAAGCAGGGGTAATTATGTCCCTGGTTGACGAACTATTTGTTGGTGGATCGGTGTACATACTACCTGTTCCTGAAATTACATTTGCCACCACATTTGTTGTATGAACATCGTTTAATGCCCAGCAATTGCCGGTCAGGCTGGCTTCTGTTCCTTCAAAATTTTGGGTGTACTGTGCAGTTGCAGTGATTAGTGTGAAAGTTGTAGCAATAAAGAGTAAAATTGTTTTCATCGTATCAGTTTTAGGGTTTCAGATTAGGGTTGTTTTTTGAAACCTTCAGATCACAATGAAAACCGATTTGTATTTCCAGAAATAGCCGGAGAGTAAAAGTTACAGGATTAATGCGGCTTATTTCAAGATCGGATTTTCGTCGTTTACTTAGGGTTTCTTCTAATTCGAACACAAGATATACTGCGTATTTTATACATGCAAGTTTTCCGAGTGTTTTTTCCCATAAAATACAGTATTTTATGTAGTATTTTTACTATTCATCATTATTATCAATCACTTACATCCACCTACCTTGGTTTTTATATTCCCATTATTTGACAGTTTTCAGGAAAAAACCCTTTTTTTAAAGGGATTTATACACTCTTTAAAAACCAAACAACTGTTTTTAAAAGGAGCCGACCAGATACTACAATGTTTGAATTGAGCCTGGCAAAAGGAAGGCATAAAAAAAGCCTGTTGTTTGAAACAACAGGCTTTTCCAGGACTATCTAAGTATTCTTATGCTTTGTATTGCGGTATCAGTTCATTTGCCAGGGCAACCATTTTCTTTACTCCATCCTCCGGTAAATTACCTTTTTTAAATTCAGCCAGGACATCGGGCAACTTGTTCTCCATTTCCATCAAAAAATGTTCTTCAAATTCTTTAACCTTTTTAACCGGTACATCTTTGATCAACCCGTTTGTACCAAGATAAATGATAGCCACCTGCTTTTCGACAGGGAATGGAGCATACTGAGGTTGTTTCAGGATCTCCACGTTACGGGCACCTTTATCAATTATTGATTTTGTAGCAGCGTCAAGATCACCACCAAACTTAGAGAAAGCTTCCATTTCACGATAAAGAGCCTGGTCAAGCTTCAGCGTACCAGCCACTTTCTTCATTGACTTGATCTGTGCATTACCTCCTACGCGGCTTACTGAAATACCTACGTTGATAGCCGGACGGATACCCGATAAGAACAGGTTAGATTCCAGGAATATCTGCCCGTCAGTAATTGAAATTACGTTGGTAGGGATATACGCGGATACATCACCTGCCTGTGTTTCAATAATAGGAAGTGCGGTCAAACTACCGCCGCCTTTTACCAAATGCCTGATAGAATCAGGCAGGTCGTTCATATTCTTTACGATCTCATCATTGTTGATCACTTTAGCAGCTCTTTCCAGCAAACGACTATGCAGATAAAATACGTCACCGGGATATGCTTCACGACCTGGCGGACGACGCAGCAGCAAAGAAACTTCACGGTAAGCTACTGCCTGCTTCGAAAGATCATCATAAATGATCAATGCAGGACGACCGGTATCACGGAAGAACTCCCCGATGGCTGCACCTGCGAAAGGAGCATAGAATTGTAATGGAGCCGGGTCAGAAGCAGAAGCAGCAACGATGGTAGTATATTCCATTGCACCCGCATCCTGCAGGGTTTGCATTACACCGGCAATGGTTGATGCTTTCTGACCAATAGCTACATATATACAGTAAACAGGCTTACCTGCTTTAAAAAATTCTTTTTGATTAATGATCGTGTCTATTGCAATAGCTGTTTTACCAGTCTGGCGGTCACCAATGATCAACTCACGTTGGCCACGACCGATCGGGATCATCGCATCAATAGCTTTAATGCCGGTTTGCAATGGTTCCTTTACCGGCTCACGAAAAATTACACCGGGTGCTTTTCTTTCTAATGGCATTTCATAACGTTCACCGGTGATAGGACCCTTTCCATCTATGGGCTCACCTAATGTGTTTACCACCCGGCCTGACATGCCTTCTCCCACTTTGATAGAAGCGATCTGGCCGGTACGGCGAACTTTTGCCCCTTCTTTTATATCACCGCTTTCTCCCATTAATACCACACCCACATTGTCTTCTTCAAGATTTAGCGCAATAGCACGAACACCATTTTCAAACTCTACCAGTTCGCCATAACGAACATTGCCCAAACCATATACACGGGCAATACCATCTCCTATCTGTAATACATTACCCACTTCTTCCAGGTCAGCGCTGGCGTTAAAATTGCTCAACTGCTGACGCAGTATAGCACTAATTTCATCCGGTTTAATATCAGCCATATTAGAAACGTTTTGCCCCCATCCCCTAAAGGGGGGTTTGGAAAATTTACTATTTTACCTGAAAGCTTCCAGGGTAAGAAGCTTTTTATTTATTTTTTTAACCAACTACATTACTACTATTAAGCATCGTTGCGTCGCACTCTTCATCTTTCTTTTCTTTACCCGTCAAAAGAACTCTTCAACCTAAGTTCCTTTAGGGAACAGGGGCTTTATCTTATCTTATAAATGAAATCGTTATTCTCAAATTGTTTTGCAATAGCTTTCAAATCATATGCAATACTTGCATCTATAAGTTTATCGCCTAGCCGCAATACAAACCCGCCGATTATATTTTCATCTACTTTCTCTTCTAATTCAATATTATCAAATCCGCTTGCTTTTTTAACCTGATCTGTGATTGCTTGTCTTACAGCATCACCAACCGGAACAGCAGTTGTCAATTTTACAGTATGAATATTTTTATGCTCTTTATATTGACTGATAAAAGCAGTGATGATCTCCGGCAAATTACTTTCCCTTCCTTTTTTTATCAGCAATGAATTAAAAGCAGTTGTCAATTCTGTTATTCTGCCCGTTGTTACCGCTTCAACGATCTTCCTTTTTATATCACCCTTAACGACAGGACTACCCAGCAGATTAACAAAATCACGATTGCCTTTGCATATCTGTTGCAACAACTGCATATCTGCAAATACCTGTTCCAACTGGCCTCTTTCAACAGCAAGGTCAAGCAGTGATTTGGCGTAACGGGTTGCTAAACGTGGATTTGGCATATTAATTCAAGTTACAAGAAACAATGCGCAAGCTACAAGTGTGCCTTGTAGCTTGCGCATTGAATTCTTAGTTCAGTTTTACTTCTTCAACGAGCCCTTTTATGTGAGCTTCCTGGGATTCTTTATTGCCTAATTCTTTTCTTAGTACTTTTTCACTTATTTCTATCACCAGCTTACCTACCTGGTTTTTTACTTCAGTTATTGCGGCCATTTTTTGGATATTGATGGCAGCTTGCGTTTCAGCAATGATCTTGCCGGCTTCAACTTTAGCCTGATCTTTGGCTTCGTTGATGATCCTGTCTTTTGTTTCTCTTGCTTCTTTCAATAACTGAGCTCTTTCTTCACGGGCAGCAGCCAGCAAAGCCTGGTTCTCATTTTTTAGCTGCGCCATTTCAGCTCTCACTTTTTCTGCGGTAGCCAATGAATTGGCAATACCTTCCTCACGGTCACGCAGACCTTTAATAATAGCGGGCCATGCCAGTTTCTTTAAAATAAAGAAGACAATCAGAAACGCTAACAGCGTCCAGATAAGCAAACCAAATTCGGGAGTAAGAAGTTTCATATATACAATTTGCTAATTCAATAATGTGCTGACGTGTTAATGATATCTTTAAGCAGAGCAGCATTTATTGTTCAGTAATGAACTGAACGATGAAGAGTGCGACGCAACAGGCGATGATAGTAGTACTACTGCCAGCTACATAATACTCTTTTGATTTAAAGAACTTCCTAAAGTTCCTTTAGGGATTTAGGGTTTTAAATACTGCATCCTCCGCCCTGTGCCTTGGATGCAGTAATTTTTTTTGACAAGGTATTTTACAATACCATTGCCAGGAAGCCCACGATGATCGCAAACAATGCAGCACCTTCTACAAGGGCCGCAGTCAGGATCATGTTAGCACGAATGTCGTTCGATGCTTCCGGTTGACGGGCAATCGCTTCTACAGCACCTTTACCGATCTGGCCGATACCAATACCAGCTCCGATAGCAGCAAGACCTGCACCAATAGCACCACCTGCATTCGCAACACCGTTAGAAACAGCTTCCGCCTGCAGTAAGAACAAATTCATTAAATCCATGATTCTTGTTTTATAATTAGTAAAAAAATCCTAAACAATTACCTGTTCATGATGACCATCTACATCATCATGTCCACCTTCAAAGGCCTGACCAATGAAAACTGCTGTTAGCATAGCAAAAATAAATGCCTGTATAAATGCCACCAACACTTCAATAAAGTAAATGAACACAGTAAACCCTACGGCTAAAGGTGTAGACCCCCAACCTGCATATTGATTTAATTGGCCAAAAATGAATATAAGAGAGATCAGGCAAATAATAATGATGTGACCCGCTACCATGTTGGCAAAAAGACGAATGATCAATGCAAATGGCTTAATAAATACACTTAAAAATTCTACGGGAACCAGTATTAGCTTAACCCCAAACGGAACACCGGGTGGATTAAAAATATGCCCCCAATAATGCTTGTTTGAACTTGCCAGGATCACCACAAAGGAAATAAGGCCTAACACAACGGTAAAAGCAATATTGCCTGTTACGTTGGCTGAACCCGGTATTAATCCAAATATGTTATTGACCAGGATGAAAAAGAAAACTGTCAGTAAATAAGGAAGATATTTATCAGACTTATGTCCCAGATTGGGTTTCGCTACTTCATCACGGACAAAAATGATTACCGGTTCCAACAAGCTTTGTGAGCCTTTTGGCGCCGACGTAACGCCTACACCACTTTTATACCTTTTAGCTATACGCAACATGATCCATACAAAAATTACCAGGGCCAAAAGCATCTGAACTACGTTGCGGGTAAGTGAAAGGTCAAATATTTTTACCGCAGGATCTGCTTCTCCCTGCGCATTCACCGCTACAATATCCCCGATAAAATTTTTTTTAGGATCCAGCTTCCATTCAGCAATATTATGTTCGGTCAGGATAGCATATCCATTATGCGCTTTATGCCCATGCTCAAACTTAGAGGACATAAAAGAGGTAAGTCCTCTTTGTGAAGAGTAAAGGATTACCGGCAAAGGAATGGTAACCGGGTGGTCACCAATATCCAGGAAGTGAAATTCATGGGCATTCAGAACGTGTCCAAAAATGATTTCTGAGGCGTTAAAACCTTTTTTCTTCTCTTTAGGATGGCCCTCTTCTTGTTTTGTGTGATCTGTACCGGCATCTTCGTGAGAACCTTGCTGGCCAAAACCAGTAGTTGAAACCAGCAAATAAATTATGCTGAAAACCGCTACTGACAAGCATTTGAAGCGTTTTGAAAACATACAGTTCCTGAAATTTGGCGCAAAGATAAGGAGGTGGCAGATGAAAACAGAATTGCCGGATGGGAATTTGAGGAAAAACTTAATCCGTTTTTTTTCTTAGCTCGTCTTCCTGTAGTTTTTTAATTTTTTCAAGATTAGATAACATCAAGCTGGCCTTTGGGTCTGTTGACAGCTTTCTTGTTGGCTTTAAATGATTAATATGAAGAAAAGACACTTTAAATCCTTCTATTTCAGCAATAGAAGCCATATTTAAACATTCAGTGAAAGTATAGCCCTCCAGTCCTTTCATACCAATTAGCAAACCTACCAGAAGGCTATTATTCAGAAGAAAATCTGTGCAACCGGGAACGATTTGCATCGTTCTCAGCATATAATAATCACCCATACCAGATTTGCGGAAGGCTGTCCGAAGGTTCTCCCTGAGATTACAGTGTTTTTACAGGGTGCTTTTCAAACTGCATTTCATGCAATTTGCTGTAAAAGCCACCATACTGCAAAAGCTCTTCATGGCTCCCCATTTCTTTAATTTCTCCCTTATCCAGGACAATGATCTTATCAGCTTTGCGAATGGTAGAAAGACGGTGTGCAATAACAATAGCCGTTCTTCCCTTTATGAGTGTATCAATAGCATGCTGGATAAGCTGCTCGCTTTCTGTATCAACCGAGGAAGTAGCTTCATCAAGAATAAGAATAGATGGGTTATAAAGTAGTGCCCGGATAAAAGATAATAACTGCCGTTGCCCCATTGAAAGCGTTGCACCCCGTTCCATTACATTATAATCGTAACCGCCGGGTAAACGCATAATGAAATCATGCATATCGATCAGCCTTGCCGCTTCAATTACTTTCTCTTTTGAAATTTCTTTATTTCTCAACGTAATATTTTCCATCACTGAGCCTGAAAAAAGAAATACATCCTGCAGAACCACACCAATATTTTTTCGCAAAAAATCAAGGTCATAATTTTCAATATTCACATCATCGAT
>Ga0190272_10000961_pt1 | contig 14102 bp, 12 predicted proteins | sample Popmic504T_FD_133746 | JGI IMG/M metagenome (GOLD analysis project Ga0190272, IMG submission 133746) | Populus adjacent soil microbial communities from riparian zone of Shoshone River, Wyoming, USA - 504 T | ecosystem: Environmental > Terrestrial > Soil > Riparian zone | place: USA: Wyoming...
CCAACACCTGGGGCGGCGCGTCGGGTTACACATACACGTTCAGCCACCCGGGGAACGGGACGACCGACGTCGACCTCGTCGTGGTTCGCGAAGGCAAGAACCTCAAGGGGCGGGTGCTCGGGGTCGTGCTCGGGACCGTCGGCAAGAGCGTATTGCGAAAGGCGTTCGTCCACAGCGTCAAGGCCATCGAGGCCCGCAGCAACGCGAACGTGGCGTAACGCCGTCGGTCGAGAACAGTTGTCCGCGATTGGGGCGTGACGAGGCAGCACCGTATATTACTGACAAGTAATAAGGGGGACTGCTGATGGTGGGCGAGGTCTCGGGCGACGAGGCGGGCTCTGGCATCGAACCGCCGGTGGCGCCGAAGGTGCGCCAACTGTTCGGGCTGCTGGAACGCGCTGCGCCCGATCTGGGCGCGCGGTGGGCCATCGAGCTGTGGTGCACCCCGCCCGCCGTGGAGATGAGTTTGCGGATGCCTCCAGGCGTACCGCCGGGCGAGCCCATCGAGGCGACCTGGTCCGGGCACCGGATCGCAGGGGAGTCGTGGGGCGACGGGCCCGCGGTATACCTGGTGCACGGCTGGGGCGGCTGCCGCGCACACCTGGGAGTCTTCGTTAAACCGCTCGTCGAGTCCGGACATCGGGTCATTGCGTTCGACCTGCCTAGCCACAACGATTCCGATCCAGGCGACCTCGCGCCGGGACGCACCACGATCGTGGAGTGTGCAGAAGCGGTGGGAGCCTTCGTGCATGCGCACGGACCGGCGCGCGCGATCGTGGCGCATTCCCTCGGCGCCAAGGCCGCCGCGCTCGCGGTATCGCGGGGCACACCGGCGGAGCGTCTGGTGTTCGTGGCCCCGATGGGCGACTTCTCTTGGTACTTGGACATTTTCGCGGATCGTCATGGCTTCGGACCGCAAATCGGCGCCGGCCTGCATCGCCGCCTCGACCAACGACTCGGCGTCCCGCTGTTCGACACGGACATCTCAAGGCTGGCGGGCAAGATCGACAATCCGCCGCCGCTGCTGGTCGTGCACGACCCCGATGACCCTGACAGTCCCTATGCGATGAGCGAGGGAATTGTCGACCTTTGGCCAGGGGCGAGTTTGGTCACCACCCGCGGGCTCGGCCGGTTAGCGCACTACCGAATCCTGCGACACCGACCCGCGATCAATGCCGGCGTTGACTTCATCGGCCGAGCATCCGACCGCCTTGACGCCTAAGGATGTACAGCCAATGCCTTCGGCGTAGGACCGTGCCCGCCATCAGCCCGCAGGCGAAGCCCACGACGAAGGACATGCGTGTGCGCCGCTTGTTGGTCCGCGTGAGGGTGAATCCCGATATCGCGGCAACGATGGTGATCACGACGAGCGCGGCGATCAGCTGTATCGGTCCGAGCGACCCCATAGGGCATCCAAGCACCGCTGCCGCCGGATCAGCGTTGTCGGTCATTGTTCGTGACCAAAGCGAGCACGAAGCGTTAACCGGGGATCAGCACCGGCTTCACCACTCGGCCCGACAGTGACGCTTCTTCGGCGTCGTTGATCGCGCTGAGTGGGAACTGCTCGATGAACCGCTCGATGGGCAGTCGTCCTGCACTCCAGAGGTCGATGAGTCGAGGGATGAACTCCTGAGGCACCGAGTCGCCCTCGAGTACTCCTGTGACTGACTTGCCGGTGAGCGCCATTGGTTTGAGCGAAAGGGGTCCGGTGAGTACGCCGGCAAGCGCGCACGCTCCGCCCACCCGGGTCGACGCGATGGCGGTCTCCGCGACGCGTGGCACCCCTGTCGCGTCGATGGCGTAGTCGGCGCCTCCGTTGGTGAGCTTGCGGACCTGGCGAGCCACGTCGTCCGCGGCGCCGTCGACGACGTGCGTGGCGCCGAATTCGACTGCCAATTCGCGTCGTTCGAGGTGCAGGTCAACGGCGACAATGGTCTCGGCGCCCGCGACCACCGCGGCAAGGACGGCGGCAAGCCCCACCGCACCGGCTCCGAAAACGGCCAGACTCGAGCCAGGTTGCACGTCCAGTGAGTTGAGGACCGCGCCTGCGCCCGTCTGGATGCCGCAGCCCAACGGCGCGAGGACGTGCAACGGCAGTTTGGGGTCGACCACTACGACGTTGCGGCTGGTGGCGATGGCGTGCGTGGCGAACGACGATTGGGCGAACCATCGCGACCCGATCGGCGCACCGTCTGTGCCGGTCGCGGTTGACGAGCCGTCGGCTTTCCAGCCAACCATGTTGCGTTCCCGTCCTGCCGTGCACAGCGCTGGTCGGTTCTCGGTGCAGTTTCGGCACAGCCCGCAAGAGTCGAACGTCAACACCACGTGGTCACCGCGCTTGACCCCGTCGACCGCGGCGCCGACCGATTCGACGATTCCAGCGCCCTCATGGCCGGGGATGATCGGCAACTTCGCCCCGAACGCCTGCGAGCGCAGCAGCGCATCTGAGTGGCACATCCCCACCGCGGCGATCCGCACCAGCACTTCCCCAGCACCCGGACCGCCGAGCTCGATCCGCTCGAGCGAATAGGGGGCGTCGCCGTCGCGCAGCACCGCCGCAGTGATCTCCATGTCCATGACCATAGGCAACGCTGGCCAGCAATTGACAGGAGTCAGTTTGACTGGCTACATATATGACACGCGAGGCGCCATCTGTCACGCGTACGGCTCCATGGGCCGACGTCAGGCCTGATCGAAGGGGCGGGTGATGAGCGCTGCGCCTACGGGGCGGTCGAAGATCGCGCACGCCATCCGGCTGCTGTCACTGCCCATCGTGCTGGCCTGGTTGGCGCTAACGGTCGTCACCAACGCGTTCGTTCCCACGTTGGAGAAGGTCGGCGAGGCCCACACGGTCGGGTTGAACGCCAAGGACGCCCCTTCGTTTATCTCCATGCAGCGCATCGGTGCCAACTTCGAGGAGTTCGACTCCGACAGCAACGCGATGATCCTGCTGGAAGCCGACCAGCCGCTTGGCGCCGATGCCCATCACTACTACGACGAACTGATCAAGAAACTCGAAGCCGACACCACCCACGTCGAGCACGTCGCAGATTTCTGGAGCGATCCGCTCACCGCGTCGGGCGCGCAGAGTAACGACGGCAAGTCCGCCTACGTGCAGGTCTATCTGCGCGGCAACCAGGGCGAAGCGATGGCCAACGAGTCCGTCGCCGCCGTTCGTGAAATCGTCGACTCGACACCGGCCCCAACCGGCCTGAAGACGTATGTCACTGGCGGCGCGCCGCTTTCGGCAGACCAACACCATGCGGGCGACAAGGGTGTCGTCAAGGTCACCGTCATCACGCTCGTGGTGATCGCGGTGATGCTGCTGTTCGTCTACCGGTCCGTCATCACCATGGTGCTGATCCTCCTCATGGTGTTCGTCGAGCTCGGGTCGTCCAGGGGAATCGTGGCGTTCCTCGGGAACAACGAGATCATCGGGCTCTCAACGTTCGCGGTGAATCTGCTGACCCTGATCGCCATCGCGGCGGGGACCGACTACGCCATCTTCCTCATCGGCCGGTACCAGGAAGCCCGCGGCGCCGGTGAGGACCGGGAAGCCGCGTACTACACCATGTTCCGCGGGACGGCGCACGTTGTGTTGGGATCCGGTCTCACCATCGCAGGGGCGATGCTGTGCCTGAGCTTCACCCGGCTGCCGTACTTCCAGACCATGGGTGTGCCGTGCGCCATCGGCATCCTTGTCGCTGTCGTTGCCGCGTTGACACTTGGCCCGGCCGTGATAGTGCTCGGCAGCAAGATCGGGCTGTTCGATCCGAAGCGCGCCATAGCTTCGCGCGGTTGGCGCCGTATCGGCACCGCGGTGGTGAGGTGGCCGGGCCCGATCCTGGTGGCCACGTGTGCGCTCGCGTTGGTCGGTCTGCTGGCCCTACCGGGCTACAAGACCGACTACGACACAAGGAGATTCCTTCCCGCCGACACGCCGTCCAACATCGGCTATGCGGCGGCCGAGCGGCACTTCGACAGCTCGCGGATGAATCCTGAACTGCTGATGGTCGAGAGCGACCACGACCTGCGCAACTCCGCCGACTTCCTGGTCATCGACAAGATCGCCAAGGCCGTCTTCCGCGTGCCAGGGATCGCCAGAGTGCAGACGATCACCCGGCCGACGGGTAAACCGATCGAGCACTCGACGATTCCGTTCCTGCTCAGCATGCAGAGCACCAGTCAGACGCTGACGCGCAAGTACAACCAGGACCTGACCGCCAACATGCTGGTCCAGGCCGACGAGATGCAGACGAACATCGACACGCTGGAATCGATGTCGAGCCTGATGACGCAGATGGCGGACACCATGCACTCCATGGTCGCCAAAACCAAAGACATGAGCGTCGACATCGCCGAATTGCGGGACTACATCGCCAATTTCGATGACTTCGTGCGTCCCCTTCGGAACTACCTGTACTGGGAACAGCACTGCTACAACATCCCGCTGTGCTTTTCCACCCGCTCGCTGTTCGACGCGCTGGACGGCATCGACACCACGACCGAAGACGTGCAGGCGCTGGTGCCCGAGCTGGAGCGGCTGGACTCGATTATGCCGCAACTGGTCTCGCTGCTGCCCGGGCAGATCGAGACCATGCGGTCGATGAAGAACATGATGTTGACGAATCATGCGACGCAGGGCGGCATGCAGGATCAAACGGCTGCCATGCAAGAGAATTCGAGCGCGATGGGCGATGCGTTCGACGACGCGCGCAACGACGACACGTTCTACCTGCCGCCGGAGGTCTTCGACAACGACGACTTCAAACGCGGCATGGAGAACTTCATCTCACCCGACGGGAAGTCGGTGCGCTTCATCATCAGCCACGAGGGTGATCCAGCGACGGTCGAGGGTATTTCGCACATCGACGCCATCAAGCTGGCGGCAAAAGAGGCGATCAAGGGCACGCCGCTCGAAGGTTCCGCCGTCTATCTTTCCGGCACCGCCGCCACCTACAAGGACATGCGCGACGCGTCGAACTACGACCTGCTCATCGCCGGAATCGCGGCGGTGACACTCATCTTCGTGATCATGCTGATCATCACGCGCAGCGTCGTGGCGGCCGCGGTCATCGTCGGCACCGTGGTGCTCTCGCTCGCCGCCTCGTTCGGTCTTTCGGTGCTCGTCTGGCAGTACATCCTCGGCTTGAACCTGCACTGGATGGTGCTGGCAATGTCGGTGATCCTGCTTCTGGCAGTGGGTTCCGATTACAACCTGCTGCTGGTGGCCAGGTTCAAGGAAGAGATCGCGGGTGGCCTGAAGACGGGCATCATCCGCGCGATGGCAGGCACCGGGTCTGTGGTGACCTCGGCGGGGCTCGTCTTCGCGGCGACGATGGGGTCGTTCGTGTTCGGCGATCTGCGCGTCATCGGCCAGGTGGGCACCACCATCGCACTCGGGCTGTTGTTCGACACGCTGGTGGTGCGGTCGTTCATGACGCCGTCGATCGCCGCGCTACTGGGACGGTGGTTCTGGTGGCCACAGCTGCCCCGCACGCATGCATCGAGGCGTCGGGTTCAGTCCCTCGTGTCTGACCCCACCACCGCGCCGGTCGCGCCGGGAGCCTAAGCGTCCACAGCGTGTGGCCGCGTTGGCGTTACGCTGTTTGCCTATTCATTTGCGTAGGCCCTGCGGAGGCAGCTGTGTCGCCACGTCGTTCACCGCGGAACTTGTTCCGCGACAACGGGTTGTTGATTGCTTGCCTGGGCCTGTTCGCCGTGTTCTTCGTCGGCATGGTTGTGTCAGGGGCGGCGAGTTACAACCAGGAACAGCAGGCGCACGGCTCGCAGGAGCGCATCTCGGTCCTGGAGTACCTGACCACCGGCGACTTCGTGGAAGCAACCTTCGAGAACTGGGAATCCGAGTTCCTGCAGATGGGCATGTACGTCGTGTTGACGGCCTTTCTGTATCAGAAGGGCTCGTCGGAGTCGAAGCCGATTGATAAATCGGCCCCGCAGGACCAGGACCCGCGAACTGCGAGCACGAATGAGCGGACGCCGTGGCCGGTCCGTACAGGGGGCTGGGTGCTGGCACTATACGAGCACTCCTTGGCGATCGCGTTTTTCGCGTTGTTCTTCGGGTCGATGGCACTGCACGCCATCGGTGGGGTCAAGGCGTTCAACGACGAGCAGGTTGCGCACGGCGAGGCCGCGATCTCGGTGTGGCGGTACGTGACCACGTCGCAGTTCTGGTTCGAATCGATGCAGAACTGGCAGAGCGAATTCATCGCTGTCGCAGCGATCGTGGGATTGTCGATCTTCCTGCGTCAGCGCGGCTCTGCGGAATCGAAGCCGGTTGCCGAGCCGCACAGGGAGACCGGCGCCTAGTTCCCTATGCCGAGGCCGCCAAGGCTTTTTGGTCTTCTTCGGCGAACGCGTCCTCCAGTTGCAGTGGCGTGTAGTCGATATCGATCTCGGCGAGTGGGCGTCCCCGCGCGCTGCCGATCGTGCCGAGCCGCCGCATCCCCTTGTCGCTGGCGTACACCGTGAACTCGTCCATGGTGAAGTTGAAGGGAATCTCGTCATAGAGGGCGAAGGAGTCGTCGGTGTTGCGCAATGCCAGCGGAATGAGCTCGCCCATCCGCGTCTCGAAGACCGCCCAATTCGCGTCGTCTGCGGCGACGTGGCGCCGGCAGGTGAAGGTCCCCCACGCCATGTGACGGCGCTCGTCGTCACCGATGCGCCGCACCAACTCCTGCATCCCGGGAAGAATGCCGCGATCCACGCAAATCCGGTGCCACGCATAGTATCCCGTGAGCGCCATCATTCCTTCGATGATGTGGTTGTACGTTGCCGAGGCGCGGATCTGGGCGGCGGGGGAGGGATCTGTGGCCAGGGCGTCGAGTGACGCCGGAAGCTCTTCGTAGAACATCTGCCGGTACGACGGCAGGTCGTCGAGGTAACCCTGCAGGTCCCCGGTCAGCCCGACGGCGTCGAGCCACATCCGGAACACCTGGGTGTGTTTGGCCTCCTCGAATGCGAACTGCGTCAGATACATCTCGTCGCCGAGGCGCCCTTCGGCCCGCATCGCCGCCATAAAGGGCTGGATGTCCTGGGTGACCGCTTCCTCGCCGGCGATGAACTGCGCGCACAGACGGGTAGCCCAGTCGCGTTCGAGTTCTGACATCGACTCCCAGTCCGCCCGGTCGCGGGAGAAGTCGATATCGGCTGGATCCCAGAATTTCGCGTTGCCCCCTGCGAACAGCTTCAACGGCAGGCTGTTCCAGTTGAGGCCGCCCGCGGCGAGCGAATGGGACTGTGTTCGTGTCATCAGTTGACCTCCCTCGACAAAGGTCAGATTACTGTGAGCCACGTCACGGTCAAGGGTTGAGCCCCGGCCGAAGGTACTCTCGCGGTAAATCCCAGCGACCCGATCGAGGCCTTCCGTGACGCCAGACTCTCCGGCTGTTGAGGTGGAGCGTGCCAGCCGATCGCGGGGTCGGTGGCGCCGGCTGACCGTCGTCGTCGCCATCATGCTGCTTCTCTTCGGGCTGCCGTGGTGGACGCTTCTCCTTGCTGGTGCGCAGTGGCCTGCGGTCGTGGTGGTCACGGGCACGGTGGTATTCGCGGCGGCCTTCGCCGGTCTGCCCACGATGATGATGCTCGGACACGGCCGTCGGCACCTCGATTGGGCGGCCGCTACGGGAGACGCACTGCTCGGCGCCGCGTGGGTGCTGTTCGTCTGGTCGGTGTTGGGCCAACTGCTGGAGTTGGCGTTGCTCGTGGCCGGCGTCGAGGATCCTCAACGGTCGCGTGTCGTCGCGTACGTGGTGGTCGCGGTCGTCGTCGTCCTGCTGGTGTGGGGCTATGCCGAAGCAATGCGGGTGCCCCGCGTCAAAAACGTCGACGTGGCCATCGCCAGACTCGGCAAAGGCCTCGACGGCCTGCGCGTCGCGGTCATCACCGACACGCATTTCGGGCCGATCGACCGTGCCCGCTGGAGCGCAGCGGTGGTGCAGCGCGTCAACGCGCTCGATGCCGACATCGTGTGCCACGTCGGTGATATCGCCGACGGCACCCCGGCGGTACGCGAACGGCAGGCCAGGCCGCTCGCCGATGTGCGGGCAAAGCTCGCGCGCGTCTATGTCACTGGGAACCACGAATACTTCGGCGAGGCGCAAGGATGGCTCGACTACATCGCCGGTATCGGGTGGGACGCACTGCACAATCGGCACATCGTCGTTGACCGCGGTGGGGACAAGCTTGTGATCGCGGGCGTGGACGACGCCACTGCCCGTGGGTCGGGCGTCGAAGGGCACGGCGCGAATCTTGATGCGGCACTGGCGAATACCGATCCCTCGGCGCCGGTGATGCTGCTGGCGCATCAGCCCAAACAGGTCACGGCGGCGGTCGCCGCTTCGGTGGACCTGCAGATCTCCGGCCACACCCACGGCGGCCAGATCTGGCCGTTCAATTTCTTGGTCAGACTCGACCAGCCGGTGGTGCACGGGTTGAGCAGGCACGGCCAGCGGACCCAGCTCTACACGAGTCGCGGTACCGGGTTCTGGGGCCCACCATTTCGCGTCTTTGCGCCCAGCGAGATCACGATCCTGACGCTCCGCTGTCAGTGAGTGCCAGACTCCTACAAAATGTCGAGGATGTCGTTCTTCAGCGCCTCGGCATCGGTGCCGAAGACCGCTTGGACACTGTTGCCGACCTCGATCACGCCCGCCGCGCCGAGACTCTTCAGCCGAGCCTGATTCACCTTGCCCTTGTCGGCGACCTCCATCCGCAGGCGCGTGATGCAGGCGTCGACGTTCACCAGATTCTCCCGACCGCCGAACGCCGCGATGACCTGCTCGGCCTTGCTGTCGACCGCGGTAGGTGCGGTCATCGTCGCCGCGCCGGAGCCGCCCGCCGCCACCGACGTCGCGGACTCGGTGCCCTCACCGAGGTTGGCCTGCTCTTCCGCCTCGAACTCGGCCTCGGGCTCGCGTCCGGGAGTGCTCAAGTTCCACTTCGTGATCGCGAACCGGAACAGCAGGTAGTAGACGAAGAAGAACACGAAGCCCATCCCGACGAGCAACCAGATGTTCTTCGCCGCAGGCGCCGTGCCGTAGAGAATCAGGTCGATGAGGCCTGCGGAGAACGAGAAGCCAAGGTGTATGTCGAGTAGGTAGGCGATCGCCAGGGAGAGCCCCGTGAGCACCGCGTGGATCACGTACAGCGGGAACGCCACGAACATGAACGCGAACTCGAGGGGCTCGGTCACGCCGGTAAGGAACGCGGTCAGCGCCGCGGCCGCAAGGATGCCGACCGCAACCTTGCGCTGCTTCTTGTTCGCCACATGGATCATGGCCAATGCGGCAGCGGGCAGCCCGAACATCAGTATCGGGTAGAAGCCCGAGGTGAGGATGCCTGCCGTCGGATCACCCGCGGCGAAGCGGGTGAGTTCACCGGTGACGGCGGCGTCGCCGCCGGGAGGCTGGTACTCGCCGTAGAGGAACCACACATACGAGTTCGGGATGTGGTGCAGGCCGAACGGAATCAGCATGCGGTTGGCGAAGCCGTAGACGAAGGCGCCAAAGGCGCCTGCGCCGCCGATGAACTCGCCAAGGCCGGTCAGCCCCGCGTCGAAGATCGGATAGAAGTAGCTCATCGCGAACGCCAGGAAAAGACAGGCGACCGACACCACGATCGGGACGAAGCGTCTGCCTCCGAAGAATCCGAGGTAGGACGGCAACTTGATGGTGTGGTAGCGGTCGAACAGCCACGCCGTCAGCAGACCGACCACGATTCCGGCGAACACGCTGTAGTTGATCTGCGCTTGCTCGCCCGCCTTGTCGACCTCGCCGGCGAGCACAATCGGCGACATGGTCTTGAACACCGCTTGCACCACCAGGTAGCCCACCACGGCGGCCAGAGCGGTTGAGCCGTCGGCCTTCTTGGCAAATCCGATGGCCACGCCGACAGCAAAGAGCAGGGGCAGGTTGGTGAACAGCGCATCACCGGCAGCGCTCATCGCCTTGAAGAACGGCCCGATGACAGGAGCTTCGATTCTGCCCAGCAAGTCGGGTTGGCCCAGCCGGAGCAGGATTCCCGCAGCGGGCAGCACGGCAATCGGCAGCATGAGGCTCTTGCCGAGCCGCTGCAACTGCGCGAAGCCGGGGAAGTTCATGCCCGACTTTTGGGTCACCCCTTCAGATTTCGTCGATTCGCTCACTGCCGTTGACCCCCTCTGCCGGAAACGCCGTCCGCCGCCGAAGCTCTGCGGAAGCTTAGAGGAAACGTCGAACTCAAGCCTGTCTTTCCGGCACGCTCGTATTGTGGGTGCGCACGAGCAAAGGAGGCTCCATCGTGAGTACGACGCCAGTGCTGGCCCCGGTGTCGGGGCGCGCGGTTGCCCTGAAGGACGTCCCCGATCCCGTCTTCTCGCAGGGCATGGTGGGCTACGGCGCCGCGATCGACCCTCCCCGCGGAGTGATCGAGGCGGTCGCGCCTGTCAGCGGCAGGCTTTTGAAGTTGATGCCGCACGCCTACATCATCATGACCCCGGACAACGTGGGCGTTCTGGTCCACCTGGGGCTTGACACCGTCGCGCTGAAGGGCGAAGGCTTCACGACCCACGTCAATCAGGGCGACGATGTGACCGCGGGCGAGGTCATCATCACCTACGACGTCCCGTCGATCGAAGCCAAAGGTCTCAATCCCATTGTCCCCGTTGTGGTAATGGACGAGCGTGAACCGGGGAACGTCGTCCCGGCGGACGCGGTCCTCACCGGCGCGGATATCGCTTCCGGGGCAAGCCTTTTCACCGCGAACAAATAGATGGAAGTCGTCATCCTTGCCGACGCCGAGCAGATCGGCGGTCTCGCGGCCGACGCGATCGGCGTCCTGCTCCGTCGTAAGCCCGATGCGGTCCTCGGCCTTGCCACCGGATCGTCACCGCTGGCGATCTATGACGAACTCGCGGCGCGCTGCGACGCCGGGCTGATCACATTCGGTCAGGCCCGCGGGTTCACCCTCGACGAGTACGTCGGCCTGCCCGCCGACCATGCCGAGCGGTACCGGAATGTGATCGACAAGGTGTTCGTCTCCCGGGTCGACTTCGCGCCGGGCGCGGTCCACGGCCCCGACGGCATGGCCGCCGACATCCCTGCAGCATGCGCGGCGTACGAGAACGCGATCCGCGCGGCGGGCGGCGTCGATCTGCAGATTCTTGGAATTGGCACCGATGGGCATATCGCGTTCAACGAACCGGGGTCCTCGCTGGCCTCCCGAACCCGCATCAAGACGCTGACCAGGCAGACGCGGGTCGACAACGCCCGCTTCTTCGGCGACGACGTCGAATCGGTGCCAACGCACTGCCTTACCCAGGGACTGGCGACCATCATGGAGGCCCGTCACGTGGTCCTGGTGGCGACGGGTCGCAGCAAGTCCGAGGCTGTGCATCACCTGGTCGAGGGGGCGGTCAGCGCCTTGTGGCCCGCGACCATCCTGCAGCATCACCCGCACGTCACCGTGCTGCTCGACGAAGCCGCCGCGCGCAGGCTTCAGCTCATCGACTACTACCGCGAGACCTACCTCGCCAAGCCGGACTGGCAGGGCATCTGAGTGCTGTTGACGGCCGACACCCTTCTCACCGGCTCAGAACTGTTGCGGCCCGGATGGATTGAGGTTTCCCGAGGCGTGGTGGAGGCGATCGGCACTGGCACGCCGCCGCGACCAGCGGATCGCGGCCTCGGCGAGGTGACGCTGGTGCCGGGCTTCGTCGACACGCACGTGCACGGGGGAGGAGGCGCGAACTTCTCCACCGCCTCGGCCGCCGAGACCGCCACCGCCGTTGCGTACCACCGCCGGTACGGCACCACCACACTCGTTGCCTCGCTCGTCACCGCCGATCCCGCCGAGTTACTGCGCCAGGTGGGCGAATTGGCCAGCGATGCCAGTGCCGGTTTGATCGCAGGGATCCATATCGAAGGCCCGTGGATTTCCACCAAGCGGTGCGGTGCACACCAGGCGGCGCTGATGCGCGACCCGGATGGCGCCGAAATCGACCGCGTGCTCGCGACGGGTGGCGGGGCCATCCGGATGGTCACCCTCGCACCCGAACGCGACGGTGCCCTTGCGGCGATCGGGCGGATCGTCGATGCGGGCGCGGTGGCCGCCGTCGGCCACACCGAGGCGACCTATGAGCAGACGCGGGCGGCGATCGCCGCGGGGGCGACGGTGGGCACGCACCTGTTCAACGCGATGCGCCCGATCGATCGTCGTGAACCCGGTCCGGTGATTGCGCTCCTTGAGGATTCCCGGGTGACCGTCGAACTGATCACCGACGGAGTGCATGTCGATCCTGCGATCTACCGCCACGTCACGCGCAGCGTCGGACCTGACCGGGTGTCCCTGATCACCGACGCGATGGCCGCGACCGGGATGGCCGACGGGGTGTATCACCTCGGGCCTATCACGGTCGACGTCGTCGCGGGCGTGGCGCGGGTGGCAGGAACGGACACGATCGCGGGCAGCACGGCGACCATGGACCGTCAGCTCAGATTCGCGGTCGACCACAGCGGGCTTCCCTGCGACGAGGCCCTGATGGTCGCGGTGCGGCAGGCGTCGATCAATCCCGCGCGTGCGCTGGGGCTGCCGGATGCGGGGCTGGCGCCAGGAGCGAGCGCCGACTTGGTGGTGCTCGACTCAGAGCTCACCGTGACCGGCGTGCTGTACCAAGGTTCGTGGGTTGTCGAGCCCGTGTGATCGGGTCAGCTTGTGCGCGAAACGAATTCGGCGACGACGCGCCCTAGTTCGGCGCCCTTCTGCTCCTGAACGAAATGGCCCGCACCCTCAAGGGTGGTGTGGCTTTGGCCGCGGGCGCCGGGGATCCGCTGCTGAAATACGGTGTCCCACCCCTGAGTTGCGGGATCTCCATCGGAGTACGCGGTCAGGAACGGTCGCTGCCATTGCTCGAGCGCGGCCATCGTGGTTCGCCCGATCGCTGCCCCAGGGTCGTTACGGGTGAGCGGGACCAGCGCGGTGAGTTGGCGCAGTCCCGCCTTGAAGGACTTGTCGGGGAACGGAGCGTCGTAGGCGGCGAGCACATCGTCGGACAGCGGTCCCGCCACGGCATTGAGGAAGAAGCTCGCGACGATGTCCGGTGACCGCTGGTAGAACGACACGTAGTCAAGGAGGGTTTCCTGCAACATGACTCGGCCCTCGCCGACACCGTGATGCGCCCAGCCGAGAGCACCGGCCAGCGCCGGGTCGCAGGTGTGCAGGATGGTGTTGGTGGCCACGACGCGAGCGAAGCGGTCGGGGTCGCGGGCAAGGACGCTCAACCCGATCGGACCGCCCCAGTCCTGCACCACGAGCGTGATGTCCTTGAGGTCCAAGCCGGCGATCAGGCCATGTAGCCAGTCGATGTGGCGCGCGAAGGTGTAGTCCGTGCGCTCGGTCAGTTTGTCCGAGCGGCCGAAGCCAATGTGGTCGGGTGCAATGACTCTCAGCCCGGCGCCGGTGAGAACGTGGATGACTTCGCGGTATAGATACGACCACGTCGGTTGCCCGTGGACGAGCACGACGGTCGGTGCGTCGGCTGGACCCGCGTCCACGTAGTGCATTCTCAGCGGGGGGATGCCCTTCGTCTCGACCTGGACGTAGTTGGGTTTGAACGGATACCTGGGCAGGTTCGCGAATCGCTCGTCGGGAGTTCTCAGCACGCTCATTGCGCAGTCACGGCGGTCATCTTCGCGAGTATTGCCGATGATCACGGAGTTCTGGTGGAGGATTCACATCGTGAACGGTGCTGAAAGCTTGGTGCGCACGTTGGTGGCGTGTGGGGTGACGACGTGTTTCGCCAACCCGGGAACCTCGGAGATGCACTTCGTCGCCGCCGTCGACGAGGTCGAGGGGATGCGTACGATTCTCGGACTGTTCGAGGGCGCGGTGACGGGCATGGCCGACGGCTACGGGCGGATGGCCGAATCGCCAGCGGCGACGCTGCTGCATCTGGGCCCCGGTCTTGCCAACGGGCTGGCCAACCTGCACAACGCCCGGCGGGCGGCGACACCCATCGTCAACATCGTCGGCAATCACGCCACCTACCACGAGCAGTACGACCCTCCGCTGGCATCGGACGTCGAGGGATTTGCCAGGCCGGTGTC
>Ga0190272_10000962_pt1 | contig 14098 bp, 11 predicted proteins | sample Popmic504T_FD_133746 | JGI IMG/M metagenome (GOLD analysis project Ga0190272, IMG submission 133746) | Populus adjacent soil microbial communities from riparian zone of Shoshone River, Wyoming, USA - 504 T | ecosystem: Environmental > Terrestrial > Soil > Riparian zone | place: USA: Wyoming...
CAGCTACGCGCGAGGGTGTGCTTTCTGATACACGGCCTTCAGCCGCTCGACGCTCGTGTGCGTGTAGATCTGCGTCGTCGAGATCGAAGCGTGACCGAGCAGCTCCTGCACCGCACGCAAGTCGGCGCCGGCGTCGAGCAAGTGCGTTGCGAATGTGTGTCGCAGCGAATGTGTCGAGAGACCCGCGCTCTCGTCGAACTTCTCGAGAAATCCCTTCACCGCGTTCTGGATCGCGCGCGTCGATATCCGCTTGCCGCGATTGCTGAGAAAAAACGCGGTGCGGTCTCCCGCCTGCCGCATTCCACGCAGCAGCTCATCGCGCTTCGATTCGTAGTTCCGGAGCGCCAGCTGCGCGTGGTCGCCGATCGGGATGATCCGCTCCTTCCTGCCTTTCCCGCGCACTTTCACTTGCTGTGACAGCAGATCGATGTCCATTCTGTTGATTCCGCGCAGCTCGGACAGCCGCATACCCGTCGAGTAGAACAGCTCGAGGATGGCCGCATTCCGCACATCGGAAAACTTTCCCTCCCTCGCCTTGAGCTCCGCCGACTGGAACAGCAGCTCGATCTGCGCGCGGTCGAGATAGCCCGGCAGATACTTGTCCTGCTTCGGCGAGTTCACGCCGCGCGCCGGATTCACGTCGACCTGCTCGCTCCGGTGCAGGTATTTGTACAAGCTCCGCACAGCGGAGAGACTGCGCGCGATCGAGCGCTTGTTCAGCTTCTTGCGCGTGAGGTGGGCGAGAAATCCACGGATGGCGAGCCTGTCCACGCCCTGCCATGACCATTCACCGATGCCGTAGTACTTGCCGAGGAATCCGACGAACTCCTCGAGATCGCGACGATACGCGGTGAGCGTGTGCGGCGATACGTCCCGCTCTTTCTCGAGGTGGGTGAGAAACTCTGCGACTTCGGGTGAGTCACTCATGTCGCCGCGGGTGCCCACTCTCCGCCAGGCTCACGCCGGCCGAGTACTACTTCGGGCATGGGTCCATTGGGGAGAAGCGCGTAAGTCTCCATCCAGTGTCTCATCTCGACAAGAGATCGCGCCGCGATCTCTCCCCTCTTCCGCTTCTTGTCGCGAATCACTTGCGGCAGATCATCCACCAGACCGAAGTTCGCGTTCATCGGCTGAAAATGCTTCGGGTCCGCTTCCCGCATGTACCGGTACAACGCGCCGAGCATCGTCGTCGGCGGGGGAACGACCGGCTCTTCGCCGGAGAGAATGCGCGCAAGGTTGATTCCGGCGAGCAATCCCGTCGCAGTGCTCTCCGTGTATCCCTCGACGCCCGTGATCTGCCCGGCAAACATCACCGTGCTGTCGTCTCTCGCCGAGAGGTGCGGCGTCAGCGCGGCGGGCGAGTTGAGGTACGAGTTGCGGTGAATCGATCCATACCGCAGAAACTCGGCGTTCTCGAGCCCCGGAATCATGCGCAGCACACGCTGCTGCTCGGGGATGCGGAGCCGCGTCTGGAATCCGACGACGTTCCACATGCGTCCCGCGCGATCCTCCTGTCGCAGCTGCACAACGGCGTGCGCATCACGACCCGTGCGCGGGTCGCGCAGTCCGACCGGCTTGAGCGGGCCGAAGCGCAGCGTGTCACGCCCGCGCTTCGCCGCGACCTCGACCGGCATGCAGCCCTCGAAGTACGGAACCTCGTCGAACTCGTGCCCGTGGTACTGGTCAGCCGCGACGAGCGCATCGAGGAACGCGTCGTACTGCTCGCGCGTCATCGGGCAGTTGAGGTAGGCGCCCTCCTCGTCCGCGCCGGCCATCGTCTCCTTCCCGTAACGCGATGCGCGAAAGACTATTTCATCGTCGATGGATTCGCGCGCGATGATTGGAGCGATCGCATCGTAGAAAGCGAGCGCGTTCACTCCGAGTCGCTCGCGGATCGCTTCGGCGAGAGCATCCGATGTGAGTGGCCCGGTGGCGATCACGCACGGACCCGCGACCCGAGTCACCTCGCCGCGCACGATCGTGATCAGCGGCTCGCTCTCTATTCTCGCCGTGACTGCCGCCGCGAACGCGTCACGGTCTACCGCGAGCGCGCTCCCCGCCGCGACACGCGCGCCCTCCGCCGCCTCGAGGATCAGCGAACCGAGGAGCTGCATCTCGGACTTGAGGAGCCCGTGCGCGTTGGTGACTTCGGTGCTCTTGAAGGTGTTCGAGCAGACGAGCTCAGCCAGGCGGTCGGTCTTGTGCGCGGGAGTCGTCTGAACCGGGCGCATCTCGTGCAGCGTGACGGGATGTCCGCGTCTCGCCAGCTGCCAGGCGGCCTCCGATCCAGCGAGGCCGCCGCCAATAATCGTTACGCTGGGCGCCGGGCTCACACCGCCACGGCTTCAGGTGGCGGCGCGACGACGTCCCATTCGTTCGCGCACTTGATGCAGCGGCGGTACTCTCCGCGTGTCTTCGTGAACTTCGACTCCGCGCCGACATACCCGCACTCGGGGCAGATCTCGACCACCGGCTTGTCCCACACCACGAAATCACACTTGGGATAATTGGAGCACCCGTAGAAAGCCTTACCGCGTTTTTTAGAGCGTCGCACCGCGATGTCGCCGCCGTCCTTCGGACATTTGACACCCGTTGGCATCGACCGCGTGCCGCGGCACTTCGGGAACTTGCTGCAGCCGAGGAATTCGCCGGAGCGTCCCTGGCGAATGACCATCATCTCGCCGCACTCGTGGCAGATCTCGTTGGTCGGCTGCGCGGGCTTGCGGTCGCCGCGCAGCGGCCGCGTGTACTTGCATTCCTTCGGATGGTTCTCGCACGCGAGAAACGGCCCGAAGAACCCACCGCGGGGGACCAGCTTCCCGCTGCAAGTCGGGCACTTCTCCGTTGCGAGCGCGGACAGATCGTGCGCCTCTCCGATCAGCGCCTCGATGTCCGCGCCCTTCACCGCCTCGGCGAACGGCCCGTAGAAATCCTTGAGCATTATCCGCCAGTTCACTTCGCCTTCCTCGATCTTGTCGAGGTCGGTCTCCATATGTGAGGTGAACTGCACGTTGAACACGTCGGGAAAGCTCTTCACCATGACGCGCTCGACCTGCTCGCCCAGCTGCGTCGGAAAGAATCTCCGCTGCTCGAGCTGCGCGTAGCGCCGGTCCACGAGCGTCGACACGATCGATGCATACGTCGAGGGGCGCCCGATTCCGAGGCGCTCCAGCTCTTTCACGAGACTCGCTTCTGAATAACGCGGCGGAGGCTCGGTGAAGTGCTGCGACGGCGTGATCGATTTCACGGGAATGTCTTCTCCCTTCTCGATCGCCGGCAGCCCCTGCTCTTCCTCTAGGGCTTTTCCTTCTTCCGCCTCGCGTGATTCCTTGTACAGGCGCTGGTAGCCGTCGAACTTCACGACGCTGCCGGTAGCGCGGAAAAGGAAACGGCCGAGATCGAAATCGACCGTCGTCGTGTCGAAGACCGCCGGTGTCATCTGCGAGGCCATGAACCGCTGCCAGATCAGCTCGTACAGGCGGTATTGGTCTTCCTTCAGGTACTTTCGAATGTGCTCGGGACGCCGCGTCGGATCCGTCGGCCTGATGCACTCGTGCGCATCCTGGGCGTTCTTCGCTTTGCCGTCGACGTAGAGACGCGGCGCTTCCGGCAGGTACGCCGCGCCGTACATCATCTTGATGTAGTCGCGCGCCTGGTCCGCGGCGGACGGCGACACGCGCGTGGAATCCGTCCGCATGTAGGTGATGAGGCCGACGGCACCCTCGGGGCCGATGTCGATTCCCTCGTAAAGATCCTGGGCGAGGCGCATCGTGCGCTTGGAGCCGAAGCTCAGTTTCTTGGCAGCGTCCTGTTGCAGAGTGCTGGTCGTGAATGGCGCAGCGGGATTCTTGCGACGCTCGCGACGCTTTACTTCCGTTACCTGAAAGCTCCGCCGTGATTCCAGCGCAGCGAGAATTTCAGCCGCCTCGGCTTCGTTGTGAATTACGGGCTTCTTTCCATCGAGCAGATGCAGCTTCGCCGTGAACTGCTGCCCCGCTTTTTCCATCAGCGCTTCGACGGTCCAGTACTCGACCGCGTTGAACGCGCGGATCTCGCGCTCCCTCTCGACGAGGAGCCGGAGAGCAACGGTTTGCACACGACCCGCAGAGATTCCCTTTTTCACCGTCTTCCACAGGACGGGGCTGGCCTTGTAGCCGACCAGGCGGTCGAGCACCCGGCGCGCCTGCTGTGCGTCGACTTTGCGCTCGTCGATGCTGCCGGCGTTCGCGATCGCCAGCTGCACCGCCTCACGAGTGATCTCGTGAAACAGAACGCGCCGCACCGGCGCGCCGTTCTTGGTCTTGATCTGCTGCGCGACATGCCACGCGATCGCTTCGCCCTCACGGTCAGGATCGGTTGCGAGAAAGATCTGCCGTGAATCGCGCGCCGCGCTTTTCAGCTCGGCGACGGTCTTTTCCTTTCCGGGAATCGTCACGTATTCGGGCTCGAACCCGTTCTCGATGTCGATACCCATTTTCTTTTCGGGCAGATCGCGGACGTGACCGATCGTGGCGCGCACCCTGTAGGCGCGACCGAGGTACTTACCGATGGTTTTCGCTTTCGCCGGAGACTCGACGATGACGAGCGAGGTAGTGCCCGGCTCCGACGGGAGCTCTTCCTCCACTGACGCCCCTGTCTTCCTCGCCTTCGTCGTCTTGGCGGCGCGCTTCGTCGTGGCTTTCCGGCGCGGTTTCGCCCGCGGCCCGTCGCCGTTCAGGCCGACAGCCCCCGGCCGGTCGTCTTCAGTGGTCTTTTTAGCCTTTGCCATTTCTAGTGGACAGTTGTGTGATCGCCTTTGCCCGAGGAATCGTCGAGCCCCGTCCCTTCCAGCAGGCCGCGCAGGTCGTCGAGCGCGATCCTGCCCTCGAACTGCAGCAGAGCGCGCTCGATGATGTGCTCCAGCTCGAGCCCGTTGATAGCGCCCGAGCCCGTGAGTGAGAGCAAATGTCCCCACGCATCGGTGGCAAAGCGCCCCCGCTCGTGTGGGCCCATCACCCGGAAGGTGGTTTGATGCGGTACGCGTTCGTCCATTTATTTCCCTGTCAGCCGGAAGCGAGCCCGAGCTCGACAACCTTGGCTATTAGCTGCTGTCGTGAAAGTCTTTCCGTATCAAGCACTGCATCGGCGGTCTCGTACGCTCCCCGCCGCTTCTCGTATAGCTCCCGGAGGCCTACCACGGGGTCGCGCCCTGCCAGCAAAGGCCTCGTCTCGACCCTCCGGAGCCTCCTGGCGACCGTTTCAGGTGCCGCTCTAAGGTATATGATACGTCCAGCCTGACGCAAAAGTTCGACGGACTCCGTTTGGGTGATCCAGCCGCCACCGGGAGACAACACCATGCCGCCAGTGGTGCTCAACTCCCGCGTCAGCGCCGCTTCCAACACCCTGAAGTGCTCTTCGCCCCGCTCCCGAAAGATCTCACGCACTGGCATGCCCTCCCGCCGCTCTATCTCCGCGTCGAAGTCGAGGAACCGCCTCGCAAGGCTCTTCGCCGCGCCACGTCCGATCGTCGTTTTGCCGACACCGGGGAGTCCAACCAGAACCAGGTGCGGCGGCAACGCGCTAACGTCCAGACCGGCCACCGAGTACCGAGATAAACCCGTCGAAGTTGCGGCGGGTCTCGCCGAGCGAATCACCGCCGAATTTCTCGAGCATTGCATCGGCAACGACGAATGCTGTCATTGCTTCGGCGATCACACCCATCGCTGGAACGGCGGTGACATCACTTCTTTCCGCCTGCGCGGACGCGGGCTCCCGCGACTTCATGTCGATGGTCGACAGCGGGCGCATGAGCGTGCTGATCGGTTTCATCGACGCGCGGAGCACCAGCTGCTCACCATTCGTGATACCTCCTTCGAGACCTCCAGCGCGATTGCTGCGCCTGCGCACACCGCCTGCTCGCGCACGCCCTGCGTCGGCGTCGATCTCGTCGTGGACTTCCGAGCCCCGCAGACTCGCACCCTCGACTCCAAGCCCGATCTCGACGGCTTTTATTGCCGGAATCGACATGAGCGCGGCGGCGAGCCTTCCGTCGAGCTTCCTGTCCCACGACACATGCGATCCCAATCCAACCGGCAGCCCGTCACACACGACCTCGGCGATTCCTCCAAGCGTATTCCCCTCGGCTTTCGCGGCATCGATTCGCTCGATCATCAATCGCTCCGCTTCGGGATCGAGCGTGCGGAGTTGCGAGGCGTCGGCCGCCTCGTTGAGCTCAGTCGGCATCGCAGAGGGACGCTGAGCGTCCACTCCACCGAGGTGAACCACGTGGCTCCCGAGCGTGATCCCGAACTCGCCGAGGAAGCGTCTGCATACTGCGCCGGCAGCGACTCGCGCGGTGGTCTCACGCGCTGAAGCGCGCTCGAGGATGTCGCGTGCATCTTCGCGATCGTACTTGAGCATGCCAGCGAGGTCGGCGTGGCCCGGTCTGGGTCTCGTGACGGACCGCTTTCGGTCAGGATCTCCCTCGCGCGGGGCGGGATCCATGATCTCCTGCCAGTTCTTCCAGTCCTTGTTCTGGATCAGGAGCGCGATTGGGGAGCCAAGCGTCACCCCGGCCCGCACGCCGGCGAGTATCTCGGCGTGATCGGATTCGATCTTCATCCGCCGGCCACGCCCGTAGCCCTGCTGGCGCCGTGCGAGGTCGCGATCGATGTCATCCGCGACAAGCGGCAGGCCCGCCACCATCCCTTCGAGAATGGAGACGAGCGCGGGGCCGTGGGATTCGCCGGCGGTCGTGAATCGCAGCATGTGTCTCGAAAAAGAAACGAGCCCGGCTTTTGACCGGGCTCGCTTACTGCTGGTACCCGCGTCCTGCGGGAGCTACGGGCAGGTCGTGGTAAACGTATTCGGTAGCTGCGCGATGACAACCCCTCGCGCTGTGACACCGACCAGGACCAATTGGCCCGAAGCGGTTCTATAAGCGGCCTTGATCGGACCGATGATCGGGTCCTTGATTGGAATCGTACCGACCCTCTGGTAGCAGTTGGTATCGTAGATCTCGATCAACGGCTCGGAGGACGCCGCGAACGCAAGGCGGGTGATGAGCGGGAACGAATTCAGGCCCGTGTTCTGTGGGTGAAAATCGAGTCCCGAATTGGTGAAGCTCGTGCCCAGCACGCCCTGGAGTCTTAGCGCCGGGTTGAGGATATAGCTGGAGTCGGCGCTAATTGCCGAGAGTGAGCCGTCGAAGTTGATGGCGACGCCAGTCACCCGGGCGAATGAATTCGCGATGAAATCCGAGACGTCGGCAGGCTGCGATACACCGAGGTCGATGTACGGGTAGCCGGGTTCAGGCCCGCGGTCGGCATCGAACATCATGGCGCGGCTTCCAAACACGTTGCCGCCCTCACCAAACACCGCCCGACGGAAATTGCCGGAGCTGCGGACGAAAGTCGTGTCGCGGAAAGCAAGCTTGTCGATGGTGACGATCGTCGAGCGGCCCGACACGGCATCCCGGTAAGGAACCATGACTACGTTGTCCACGCCATTCGCGTCGTATCTGATTATCTCGAGCGTATCACCGCGAGCGCCGCCCTGGCCGATCGCCTGCTCAAAGAAGAAGTGCGACGTCCGCATATCCGTTCTTCCCGCTGCAGTCACGCCACGCGTCAGGTTTTCGAACCTGAGCGTACCGTTTCGGCTCGAGAACGGAATTGACTGCCCCGAGGTTGGTGTGGTCGAGTAAGTGACTACCCTGTCCCCGCACGCGCCGCCTCCAGCGTCAACGCAAGTCGCGCCGAGGTACTGCGGACGGTCGCTGAACTCGTACTGGGTGCGCACCTGAATCGGTAGCCCGCTGGTCGCGGAAGTCGTGGTGGTGATCGTAAAGACGCCGATATTGGGAAGCGGGTAGCGCGCGACTTCGAGACCGCTGCCGCTCGTCCCGGCCCTCAGATCCACATAGCTGATGTTGGTGCCACCTGAATTTGCAACCAGAATGGTATCGCCCATCGCGCCTGTGCGATCGCGCGGCCAACCGGCAAGTCCCCATGGACGTGAGCCGACGATGACAGGCGGTCTGAAAGACGAATCGGCAATGTTGAATACTTCAACCTGGTTTCGCTGGATGTTGGTCAGGTACAGGCGATCCGAGCCCGGGTGATAGAGGGCATCAGCAACCTGTCCACCGAACGGCAGGCTGCGGGTAACCCCTGCCACCACCGTGACGGTATCGATTCGATCGACGCCACTCTGCAGCTTGGCGTAAGACCGGACGCCATTCGAGTTGACCGCGAAGACCTGAATGTAGGCAGTCGTCGGGAACGCCGAGTACGGCAGCTGCATCGCGAACGTATGGGGCAGGAACGTCAGCTGACCATCGGACGCAAAGGTCTGTGTGTCGTCAATTGCGCCACCAACGGTCCGTCTCACCTCGTACCCGAGAGCGGAGATTCCGCTCGGGTCGTCGGCCTCGACGTGTACGGTGTCACCCACTTCGACGCGGGTGCTGTGGCCGCAGGCATTGTTGTACGCCTGGTTTCCGACGCAGTACGCGTTGACTACGGGCACCGAGTTGATCTGAGCCGCAGTCTGCACCGTGATCGTGATGCTCGGGCCGACCGCGCGCTGTCCCAGTGAATCCCGGAGGAACGGCGTGATGGTCAGAGTCCCGGGCGTCGCGTTCAGCGGGATGGTTACTGTATCCTGCATCGTGATCGAGTCGCGCAGCGGGCTCGAGAACAGGACAGAATCCGTGTATGCGACAGGACCCGTCGTGGTGAGTCCAAGAGATAATACTTTGAGCGCTGTCTTCCCCATCACGGTGACGAGGATCGACTTGCCAAGCACCGCGGAGCTTCCCGAGGTCGGGCTGATGATTCTGACTTCAGGCGGTGGAACGTTGCCCGTCGCCATCAACAGCGTGTCGACGCCGGACGAATTGCCGGCTCCGTCGAAAGCAGTCGCCGTGATGATTACCGGCGTACCAGCGGGGACGGCACGCGACGAGAACAGCGTGAACGGCAGCTGGAAGTTCGTGACGGCGCTGGTGAATGTCGTATCATAGGCCAACCCGACCGCACCGATCGCCTGCACCCGGATGGTCTTCAGTCCGAGGTTGTCCGTCGCCGTGGTCGTGAATGCAATCACGGTATCGGGACGTCCCTGAGAGGCTGTCAACGTCACCTGAGGGGCAATGCGGTCCCTGGTGCTGTCGCTGGAGGTGGAATCGTTGCACGCACCGAGGGCGAGCGCAAACATCGCCGAAGCCGCGGCGTATTTCACGCCACGGCTTAGCGCGGAAAGATTATCTATAGACATTCGAGTCACCGTTAGCGGGTGGCTGGTGGAAGTGCTTGGGAGGAGCCGGGGAGTGGCGCGCCATCATCGATGATGTGCGGCGTCACGAGAATCAGCAGATCCCGCTTCTCGTCGGAGGTGCGGGTCTGGCCGAACAGTCTGCCGATGATCGGCAGGTCTACGAGCAATGGAATACCGGACTTCGACTGCGACGTCTGGGTGACCGTCAGGCCGCCGATGACTGCGGTCTCTCCATCGCCGACGAGGAGCTGGGTGTCACCAGCCTGCTTGCCGAAGATGTAGCCGGCGTCAGACGAAGCGAGCTGTGCATCCGAGTTCTCGGCGTGCAGCAGCAGCAGGATCTGGCGGTTGTTGGTGATATGAGGCGTGACGGTGAGAATGATACCGACCTGCTTCATCTGAACCGTTGCGCGCGGCTGGGCCGCACCGCCGCCGCCGCCGAGATTGGCGGTGTTGGCGTCCAGAACGCGGATTGGAATTTCCTGTCCGACCTGGATCGAAGCCTGACGGTTGTCGAGCGTCACGATGCTCGGCTCCGCCTGGAGATCGGCGAGCCGGACTTCCTGCAATGCATCGAGGAAGCTGGTCAGCTGGAACTTTCCGAGCGCGGTCGAGAAGATGACGCTGAGCGCCGGGTTGGTCACACGCGAGTTCGCGTTGGCGATCGCCGACAGCGCGTTGCCGCCGAGCAGGATCTTGTCGCCCTGGAACAGCTCTCCCCCGCCTAGGGCGTCAGGAACGCCGTCGCCGTTGGTGTCCACGGGCTGCAGCGTCGACGGATCAGGACGCTGAATGAGCTGGCTGAAGAACTGATCGGTGCCGGTGCCGAGGTCATATGAAAGGCCAATGTCCTCGATGTTGGTTCTGTTGACGAAGATGATCTTCGCCTTGATAGCAACCTGCGGCGTGCGCACATCGAGGCTCTGCACGTACTGCAGGACGTCAGCGAGACGCGAAGCTGTCTCGGTGATGATGAGCGTATTCGTGGTGCTGTCAGCCGCAACGAGTCCGCGCGCGACGCATTGTCCTCTCTGGTTGGCCTGAGATACGTTGCCACTCGAGGGAACCTGCGCGTTGGCGAGGCAATCCTTCTGAAGGAGCTGCTGAATCGTCGGGACGAGCGCCCCGGCGCGTGCATAATTGATCGAGACGAGCTGAGTTACGAGCGGCTCAGACGCCTGGCGGTTGAGGATGTTGGTGTAGCTGTCGACGGTAATGATGCCGGAGATGGCGTCTTCCGAAGCCGCGAGGCCCTGGCCCTGGAGGATTGCGCGCAGCGCGACATCCCACGGCTGATTGCGGATCTCGGCGGTGACGGCTCCACTTACATCCTTGCCGACGACGATCGTGCGGCCGGAGAAGCTGGCGAACGACGCGATCACGTCACGAATGTCGGTGTCCTGGAACGTGACGGTGATCGGCGGCTGCTGCGACTGCTGTACCTGTGAGAAAAGCGCGACCGGAGGTGCTGCCGCGGCAACCGGGCGGCGGGCAACGCGAACCGGCTCCGGCTCGGGCTCGACGGCGGGCTCTTCGATATCCTGGTCCTGGGGCAGCGCTGTTACTACGGCCGCGGGCTTGCTGGTTACGTCAGGCTGTGGCGGAGCGACGCGCCTGGGCGCGGCCGCGGGGGCCGCTGCGTAGCTGGCCGTCCGTGATGTCGACCAGCTGGACGAAGCGACATTACCGCCGGAAATGGCGACTCTGACTTCACCATCGCCACGCTTCACTTCATATGGATGAACGCCATCGAGCTCCACCACGACGCGAACGACGTTGGCGCGGAACTGTGAATAGCGGACGTTGGTGATTCCACCGCGAGCGACCTTGTCGTAGGTCCGACCCGACATGTCGAGACTGGCGCCCTGAAGGTCGATGACGACCCGGTGGGGCGAGCCAAGCGTAAAATCCCGCACTTGGACAGCGGCGTTGACACCGATCACCACTTCAGTCTTCCCCGATGCGGGGACCACACTGACTGTGTGAACGGATGCAGCCGATGGTGGCAGGAACAGTAGCGCCGCTGCTGGCAGCGCCTTTAGAAAGCTCATTGGGTACGCCTCGTCTTAGTCGAATCGGCCGTCATTGCCAGCAATTCCTGCCGGCTGAATCCGAACTCTTCGATAGTGAAAACCACGGCCTTTTCCTGAATTGCCGCGACCCGCATGCGGCCCAGCGTCTGGCCAACTCGAACTCTGTACTGCTCTTTAGACGTGATATCCCTCATAACGGCAACAGAAGTCCTGCCGTTCGGGTCGAACGCGACGGCCACCAGCTTGAGGTCGGACAGCAGCGGGCGCAGATCGGATGTCGTAAGCAGCGAGACGAACGGGTCGCGCCGTCCATCCGCATCGTACTGGAAACTCTCGCGGTTGATGAGAACTCTCTGCGCGGTATCGGCGGTTGCCGGCGCGGGCAGAGGGGTCGTGCGCGAGCTCGGAGCGACCGCTGGAGCAGCCGCGCGCGACTGAGTCGCGGCGCCTGTTGCTACCGCGGCAACGAGAACGAGCGCAAAAGGAATGGGGAGCTTCATCGTTGTACCGCTCCTGCAGCTACATAGGGGGTGGTGCGTGCGACGTACGTCTGCACCTGGAATTCAGTGTTGATCAGGGACTCACCCGCTTTGACTCTCGCCTTGGTTCTGGCGGCGGCAGGCTGAAGCCTGATCGCAAGAGTCACCGGGGCGATGATCCGATTGAGAGAGCCGACGTTGCTCAGGAACTGACCGACCGCGTGGTAGCCGCCGATCACCGCGAGCTTGTACCGGTACGTATCGAACTGTTCGCCGGGCAGCACGGGCATTGGCTCCACTGTGGCGAGATCCAATCCGACGCGACGCGCGGCCGTTGACATGTCTTCGAGCAGTGCCGGAACTTCGTTGCTCCGCGGAACGAGCTGACGCATCACCCTCAGGCTCTGCTCATACTCGGCCGACTGCGCACGCAGCTTCTGCAGACTTCCCTGCGCGATATCCGCACGGGCCTGCTGATTGCGCTTGTCGAGTGAGTCGACGTGAGCCTGTACGACTGCGAGCTCGGCCGCTTTCGGCTTGTAGAGGAAATACCAGTAGGCACCCGCGATCATCACGGCCATGAAGCCGATTGCCGCCAGCGTCTGCTCGCGCTTGGTCATGTTTGCGCCGATAGCCATTAGCGCACCGCCGAGACTATGAGTGGAACCGTCTTGATCGCGAATGCAGGAGGCGCCTGTGTCTCCGCTTCGAGTGAGAACTCAGTCACTTCCTTTCCTTCGTTGAGGACGAGGTCCGAGCGGGTCAGCTGCACGTTCTGGATGAACGGCGACGCCTCGAGCGACTTCATGAAGCGCGTCAGCGCCTGGATGTCGACCGTGTGTCCGACGAGCCGGAACTTGATTTCCTTGGCGTCGGCGAGAAGCGAGTCCGAGCGTGCCTTGAGTGCGCGCTCCCGATCGGCCTTCGCCTTCGGAGATGTCGCCGTATCCGCCCGCCGCTTGACGGTGTCCGCGGCGGCGACGCTCTTCGGCGCGCTCGTCTGCGTGATTTCCTTCAGCCACGTGTACTGCGGCAATGCGTTGCTGATCTCGTACATGAGGTGCGACCACAGGTAGCGGGTATCGTCGATCGACTTGATGATCGCGATCTGCTTGTACAGCGAGTCGCGCGTCGATTCGGCTTTCGCCTTGGCGTTGAGCACGGCGCTGAACTGGGTCGAATCCTTGAGTGCCTTCATCTCGGCTTCCTCGAGCGAGCTCGCCCGCGTTGCCTGGCTGATGAAGAGCACGGCGATTATGGCAACGGAAAGCGCGGTGGCGCCGACGCCTCCGAGCAGATACTTGTCGGTGATTTTCTCCCCGATGCCGGCGAACCAGGCGCGGGGATTGAACTTGGCGGTGCCGGTGCCGCTGGTGCGGCGCCGCTTGTTGCCGCCCCCGGGGAGGAGATTGATCTCGATCATTGTCTGTATATCTCCGGGGTTAGTTCTTGCGGAGCGCGAGGCCGATCGACAGCATCAGGAGCGGGGCGACCTCGTCGGTCACCAAAGACTCCAACGCCCCCGCGCGCACCTGCATGGTGGCAAGCGGGTTGGCGAGCTCGACCGGCTTCTTCAGCCGCTTTCCGAGTGATTCGCTGAGACCGGGCGTGCGCGAGCCGCCGCCGCAGGTGTAGACGGCGCGCATCTGGCCGTCGCCTTTCAGCGATGACGACAGGAACGCGATGGCGCGCTCGAGTCCGGTTGCGATTTCTTCAGTGCGGGCTTCGATCACCGAATCCAGCTGCGGAGAGCGGTCGTAGCCCCTGATCAGCGCTTCGGCGTCAGTCGCCGAGAGACCGTGCTCGCGCTGTAGATCCTCGCGGAGACGGCGTGTACCCATGGGAAGATCGCGCGTGAGGATCGGAACGCCGTCGTCGAGGATGTTGATGTTGGTCACTTCATGACCGATGTTGATCAATCCGACGGTGCCGTCCATCGCGTCCGGATAATTGAGCTCGAATGCGTTGTGAAGGGCAAAGGCGTCCACATCCATTTGGGTGGGTGTGATTCCGGCTTCAGCGAGAATCCGGAGCTTCGCTTCGACGAGGTCGCGCTTGGCGGCGACAAGAAGAACGCTCATCTCATCGTGGCCGGCGTTCCCGTTGTCATCGAGGATCTGAAAATCCAGCTCGACGGAATCGACGTCCGGAACGTGCTGCTCCGCTTCCCAGCGCATCAGCTCGCGGGCCTGTGCTTCCTTGACCCGCTCGGTCTTGATGCGCTTGATGATCACATCGCGGCCGCCAACGGCGGCGACGACTGATTTGGTGCTCGCGTCGACGGATTCAATGGTGGAGCGAATGACATCCGAGACGAGGTGCGGATCC
>Ga0190272_10000963_pt1 | contig 14088 bp, 13 predicted proteins | sample Popmic504T_FD_133746 | JGI IMG/M metagenome (GOLD analysis project Ga0190272, IMG submission 133746) | Populus adjacent soil microbial communities from riparian zone of Shoshone River, Wyoming, USA - 504 T | ecosystem: Environmental > Terrestrial > Soil > Riparian zone | place: USA: Wyoming...
AATCGTGTTTCGATTAGGCTACGACCCGAACTGCGGCTACCGCTCCTTCGCGCCCGGCATACCTACCGATTAGGCAGTGCATGACCTGAAGATGGTGCGCGAGCACGTCGAGGCGCTCCGCGAAGGCATGCGCCGGCGCGGAGCGCTTTCGACACTCAGCCCCGCGATCGACCGCGCGCTAGCGCTCGATCACAGCCGCCGCGAGACGATTCAGGCCGTCGAGGAAAGGAAAGCAGCACGTAACGCTGTGACGCAGCAGGTTGGGCAGCGGAAGCGCGCCGGCGAGCAGGCGGACGATCTCCAGCAACAGTCCCGCGAGCTGGGCAACGAAATCGCCAGGCTCGATCGCGAGCTGGCGGAGATGGAAAGCCAGCTGTCCGCGATTCTTCTGGAAATTCCCAACATCCCGCTCGACACGGTGCCCGAAGGCGGGGAAGACCAGAACGCCGTCATCCGCAGCTGGGGGACGCCGCGACAGACCGGCGCGATTCGTCCGCACTGGGAGATTGGCGAAGCGCTGGGGCTGATCGATTTTCAGCGTGGCGCAAAAATCAGCGGCACGGGTTTCATCGTCTTCCGGCGCGGCGGTGCCCGCCTCGTCCGGGCGCTGATCAACCTCATGCTGGACACTCACACCAGGGACCACGGCTACGAAGAGACGTGGGTTCCTGTAGTGGTGAATCGAGCCAGCATGACAGGCACCGCGCAGCTGCCCAAATTCGAGGAGGACATGTACGCGCTCAGGGATGAGGACGCTTTCCTGATCCCGACAGCGGAAGTCCCCCTCACCAATCTTTATCGCGACGAAGTCATCGCCGAAGCGGACCTGCCGATGGGTTTTGCCGCGTACTCGCCGTGCTTCCGGCGGGAAGCCGGTGCGGCGGGGAAGGATACGCGCGGCCTCCTGCGCGTGCATGAATTCGACAAGGTCGAGCTCGTGCGATACGTGGTGCCCGAGCGTTCGCAGGAGGAGCTCGAGCTTCTCACCGCCCACGCTGAGAAGATTCTAACGCTCCTCGAGCTGCCGTATCGAGTCGTGCGATTGGCGGCGGGAGACACGGGATTCGCGAGCGCCCACACCTATGATCTCGAGGTATTCGCCCCCGGAGTCGGGAAATGGCTCGAAGTCTCCTCGTGCAGCAGCTTTACCGATTTTCAGGCCCGGCGCGCCAACATCCGCTTCAAGCCGGCGAACGGCGGCAAGCCGCGCTTCGTTCACACGCTCAACGGCTCGGCCCTCGCCTTTTCGCGAATCATTGCGGCGATTCTGGAACACCACCAGCAGGTTGACGGCAGCGTAGTGATTCCCGCTGCGCTCCGCACCTATTTCGGCGCTGAGCGCCTGAGCTAGGGGTGCGCCGGCTTGCACCGGTAACACTCGTGACGATCGGCGTTCTGGCGCTGCTCGGCTGGTACGTCATCTACACCCGCGGCGTCGTGCGCGAGCTGCGGCAGGAAGCGTCGCGAGTCGGGCTGATGTATGCCCGGGTGTATCACGGCTTGAACGATCCGAGCGAGGATGCGGCGAACACGGCGTTGTTCGATTTGTCGAACCACATCCGCGAGTCGGGTGTGCCGATCATCGTGACGGACGCCGAGGGGAATCCAACGGCGCAAGCGAATCTGCCGTTCGGACCGTCGCCCACTCCCGCGCAGACGCGCGCATACATCCCCGAGCTCGACCGGCAGAATGCTCCTGTCGTCGCACAAGGCGTGGGAACGGTTCACTATGGAAACACTCCGTTGGTTCGCGGACTGATTCTCATTCCATTGCTGCAGTCGATACTGATTGGAATGATCCTACTCGCCGGCGCATACGCGCTGAGAACACGCGGGCGCGCGGACCGTGAGCAGATCTGGGCGGGAATGGCGAGGGAGTCCGCGCACCAGCTCGGTACGCCGCTCTCCAGCATCAGCGGGTGGATAGAGCTGCTTCGCGAATCTGAGCCCGAGCCGATGACCGGTGCCGCTCTCGATCACATGGAAGCCGATCTCGAGCGCCTCAAGCGCGTCGCTCACCGCTTCGAGCGCATCGGCCGCCCGCCGCGCCGCGAGCCTGTCGACCTCGGAGAGCTCGTCGATCGCGTTGCTACCTATTTCCGCGCGCGCGTTCCGACGCTCGCGCAACGCGTGACGGTTTCGTCTTCTCACCAGGGAGACCTGGTGATTCAGGGCGACGCGGTCCTCCTCGAGTGGGCGCTCGAGTCGCTCGCGAAGAACGCAATCGATGCGCTCGCGGGAAGAGATGGAAAGGTCGAGATCTCTGCCGGCGCGCTACCTGAGGGCCGCGTGCGCGTTCGCGTCGCCGACGATGGGCCCGGTGTTCCGCGCGAGATCAGGAACCAGATCTTCGAGCCTGGCTTTTCCACCAAGGAGAAGGGTTGGGGGATCGGGTTGTCGCTCGCCCGCCGCATCGTCAGGGACAGTCACGGGGGGGAGCTGCTCCTTGTGCAGACGGAGAAGGGGGCGACGTTCGATATGGTGCTCGGGTAGGGAACTGTAACAGCGAGCGGAACGGGTGGCAGGTGGGAGAGATCTCAGGTGGGAGGAATCAAGGTCACGACCTCCGGACCTCTCGAGTTGCAGTAACCACCGGCGACGGGAGTGCAGGTTCGCAAAGAGGACGGAGGCAAGTCGCGGCGTAGTGACCTCCACATTTCCTACCTACGCACCCTCTCCCACCTGCCAGCCGTTCTTCTCGCTGTTGTCTTTCCGGCCCGTACCCTAGGAAGCCGCCTGCTTGATTGGGTATCTTGACTTGATGCCCGAAACCGAGATCCTCGAAACACCGGAGCGGACCGAGCCCCTCGCCGGGCTGAATCCGGCTCAGGCCGAAGCGGTTCTCCACTACGAGGGGCCGATGCTCGTCCTCGCCGGGGCGGGGTCGGGGAAAACGAGGGTTCTCACCGCCCGGATCGCCCGGCTCATCGAGCACCATGGTGTCGACCCCTCACGCATCCTGTCGGTGACCTTCACCAACAAAGCCGCCGGCGAGATGCGCGAGCGCATTGGCCGGCTCCTCGGCGAGGACCCGAAGGGAATGTGGAGCGGGACATTCCACGCCATCGGTGCGCGGATTCTGCGCTCCGCGGCGCGGCAGGTTGGACGCACGCCAAGCTTCACGATCTACGACGAGGATGATTTCCTCGGTCTGGTGAAGCGGCTGATGGAGCGCGAAGGGATTCCGCCCAAACAGTGGAGCCCGAAAGTAATCGCGTCGCTCATTTCCGACGCCAAGAATTCGCTGGTTGGCGCCGCCGAGTACGCGAATCTCGCCATGGATCCTGTGTCGCGCGCCGCGGCTTCCATCTACAGGAATCTCGAGCCCGCGCTGCGCTCCGCTAACGCGGTGAGCTTCGACGATCTGCTCGTGCTCCCCGTCGAGATTTTTCGCAGTGACGAGAAGACTCTTGCGAAGTATCGCGATCGTTTCCAGTTCATTCTGGTGGACGAGTACCAGGACACCAACCGCGCCCAGTTCCAGTTCATCAAGCTCCTCGGCAGCGGACACGGCAACGTCGTAGTTGTCGGCGACGACGATCAGTCTATTTACGGCTGGCGCGGCGCGGACATCAGGAACATTCTCGATTTCGAGAAGGAGTTTACAGCCGCGAAGCTCGTGCGCCTCGAAGAGAACTACAGGTCCACGCCCGACATTCTCGAAGTCGCGAATGTCGCAATCACCCAGAACGTTGGGCGGAAAGGAAAGACCCTGCGCCCGACGCGGCCGTCGGGGGAGCGTGTTACGCTCGTCGCCGCGCTCGACGAGCGCGACGAAGCCGAGTGGGTGCTCGCGGAGATCAATGCGCGTCGGAGCCGGGAGAACAGAGGGCTAGCGGAGTTCGCCGTGCTGTACCGCACGAACGCGCAGAGTCGCGCCCTCGAGGACGTGCTGCGCAAGGAGGCGGTTCCATACCGCCTCGTTGGATCCGTGCGCTTTTACGACCGGCGCGAGATTCGGGACCTGATGGCCTACCTCAAGCTGATAGCGAATCCCGCGGACTCCGAGGCTTTCCGGCGCGCGATTGCGGTTCCCAAGCGCGGCATCGGCGATACGACGCTCGATGCCCTCGCCGCGCGGGCGACGGATCTCGGCGTTCCGCTCTACGAAGCGGCGTTGAACGCGGAGGCTCATGAAGGCATGCGTACGGCGGCCCGCAAGACGCTGGGTGATTTCACCGCGCTGATTGCCAGGCTGCGCGAGCGGGCGACGGATACGAGCGTCGACGTTCTCATCCAGGATCTCGTCGCCGAGATCAAGTACGTCGACTATCTGCAGGCGGAAGGACCGGAGTCGGCGCGCGACAGGATCGAGAATGTGAGCGCGCTCATCAATGGTGCTGCCGAAACCGTGATCGACGATGGCGGCGAAGTTGGTCTCACTCCCCTCGATCACTTTCTGCAACGAGCCATGTTGGTGGCTGGAGCCGACGCACTCGATCCGACAGCCGACGCGGTGACTCTGATGACGCTGCACAATGCCAAAGGCCTGGAGTATCCGGTGATCTTTCTCACCGGGCTCGAGGACGGGCTGTTTCCCCTTTCGCAGTCGATCGACTTTCCGGCGAAGCTCGAGGAGGAACGGCGTCTTTTTTACGTCGGCATCACCAGAGCCGAAGAGAAGCTGTATATGTCGTTCACAGAGATGCGCCGCCGCAACGGCGAGCTCCTGCCCGGGATAAAGTCACGGTTTCTGACCGAGATTGCCGGCGCGAATCTCGAGGAGATCAAGACACTCCGCGTCAGGGCGATGGGCCGCGGAATATCGACGCGATCCGGCACCTTCGGCGGCACCGGTGGCTTCAGCAGCGGGGCGTATCCGCAGCGTAGACAGCACGAAGTTCCTTCCTGGAGAAAGACGGCCGCAATGGAGGCGGAGATCTCGCAGGACGAGCCGCGGTATGTGAAAGGCGAGCGCATCAAGCACAAGCTCTTTGGTGATGGCTCGATCGCGGAGCTCTCGGGTGTTGGCCGGGAAGTGAAGGCCGTCATCGATTTCGACGATGAGAGCGTGGGGCGAAAAACCATCAAGCTGGCTTACACCACTCTCGAGCGGGGACAGGAGTAATGGCGGTTACCAGAGAGGACGTGCTTCACATCGCCCAGCTCGCTCGCCTCGGCGTCACTTCAGAGCGGGCGGACGAGCTGACGCGTGAGCTGAGCGCGATACTCGCTCACATGGAAGTTCTCTCGCAGGTCGATACGGCGGGGGCTGAGGTTACTTCAACCGTCGGGGCGGAAGGAACACCGCTCAGGCCCGATGCCGGGACTGTCCCCGGGTTGTCAGCTCCACTCGAGACCGTCGCCCCAGCGATGCGTGATGGATTCTTCATCGTACCTCGTCTTGCAACGCACGAGGACGCGGCAGGAATCGAGAACCGAGCTTGAATCTCGACGACTATTCCCTTCTTCGCGCGGCGGAGATCGCCGTCGGCGTGCGTGCCGGACAGGTGTCGGCCGACGCTGTAGTGAAGGCGTCCTTCGATCGCGCGTGCGACATCGGCGCGGGAAGCGACAACCTGAATATCGTGCTCGCCGCCGCCGACGAGGCGGGCAGAGCCGAGTGCGAGAGTCTCACCGAGAAGCGCAACAGCGGGAAGGATCTCGGTCTGCTCGCCGGCGTTCCGGTTGTGATCAAGGACAATATTGCGTCTCTGGGTCTCCCGACGACGTGCGGGTCGAAGATTCTCGAGGGCTACGTAAGCCCCTTCGAAGCGACGGTGGTTACGCGGCTTCGCTCTCACGGCGCGATCGTCGTCGCCAAAACGAACATGGACGAGTTCGCGATGGGCTCGTCGACCGAGAACAGCGCGTTTGGCCCAACGCGGAACCCCGTCGATGTCCGATGCGTCCCCGGCGGGTCTTCAGGCGGCTCGGCTGCCGCGGTTGCCGCTGGCATCACGCCAATCGCGCTTGGCTCCGAGACCGGGGGGTCGGTCCGGCAGCCGGCGGCATTTTGCGGCGTCGTTGGAGTGAAGCCCACGTATGGCCGCGTGAGCAGGTACGGCCTCGTCGCATTCGCATCCTCGCTCGATCAAATCGGTGTGCTCGGGCGAACCGTCGACGACGCCGCGTTGGGCCTGGAAGTGATTGCGGGTTTCGATCGTCTCGATTCAACCAGCTCCGATGCGGACGTTCCGATTTACCGGATGTCCGCCCTCGGAGTCCCAGCGCCGGAGGCCCGGAACCCCGACACGGAGCTGCTCCGAATCGGGCGGAGTGCGGTCCCGTTGCCGCCGCCACCGGATTCGAAGACCCTCGAAGGAGTAGTGATCGGCAAGCCGAAGGAATATTTCCCCGATTCGCTCGATGCGAGCGTGCGCGATGTCTGCGAGCGCTCGCTGGAAAAATTCCGCGAGATGGGTGCAGTGGTTCGGGACATCTCGCTCGCCCGGTCGCCGCTCGCGATCCCGGTTTACTACATCATCGCTCCGGCGGAGGCGTCGTCCAACCTCGCCCGATTCGACGGCGTCAGGTACGGGCTGCGCGTCGATTCGCCACTCGGTCTCAAGGGCATGTATGAAGAGACGCGGTCACGCGGCTTCGGAGCTGAAGTAACGCGACGCATCCTCCTCGGCACCTACGTACTTTCCGCGGGTTACTACGACGCCTACTACAAGAAAGCGCAGGCGGTGCGAAGACTCATCGCCGAGGACTTCACCGCTGCCTTCTCGAGTGGCGTGAACGCGATCTTCACTCCCACCACGCCGACCCCCGCCTTCCACATCGGCGCGATCAGCGACCCGTACGAGATGTACCTCAATGACATCTTCACGGTCACTGCGAATCTCGCGGGGGTGCCGGCGATGTCGGTGCCCATTGGACGCGTTCGCCGGCTTCCGGTCGGCGGTCAGATCATCTGCGCGCACTTCGACGAATATACGATGTTCCGCGTCGCGTATGCGCTTGAAGCCGCTCTCGGAGCGGAAGCCCACCAGTGACGACCGGACGCTACGAGATGGTCGTCGGGCTCGAGGTCCACGTGCAGCTCAAGACGAGGACCAAGGCATTTTGCGGATGCTCCGCGGATTTCGGCGCGGCGCCCAACGTCAACACGTGCCCGGTATGCCTCGCGCTTCCAGGCGCGCTGCCGGTGTTGAACGAACAAGCCGTCAAGCTCGCCACCAGGGCGGCGTTGGGACTGGGCTGCACGGTCAACCCGGTTTCGATTTTCGCGCGCAAGAACTACTTCTACCCCGATCTCCCGAAAGGCTATCAGATCTCGCAGTTCGATCAGCCGCTTGCGACGGGTGGCTCGGTCGCGATCGGCGAGACGGAGAACGGCGCGGAGGTTCGTATCGGCATCACCCGGGTCCATATGGAAGAGGATGCAGGGAAGTCCATCCATGACCGATATCCGGGCGCGACAGCGATCGATCTGAACCGTTCGGGTGTGCCGCTGATCGAAATAGTGAGCGAGCCGGACATTAGAAGCGCTGCCGACGCTGGAGCCTACCTTCGCACGCTCAAGCAGATTCTGCAGTATCTCGACGTCAGTGACGTGAGCATGGAGGAGGGGAGCCTCCGCGTGGATGCGAACATAAGCGTGCGGCCGCCCGGGCAGACGAAGCTCGGGACGAAGACCGAGGTGAAGAACATGAATTCCTTCTCGGCCGTCGAGCGCGCGCTCGAATCCGAATTCGCCCGACAGGCCGCGCTCGTTGACTCCGGTGGGCGGGTCGAGCAGCAGACCCTGTTGTGGGACGGCGAGCGCGAGGTCGTGCGCCCAAGTCGCTCGAAGGAGGGGAGCCACGACTATCGGTATTTCCCCGAGCCCGATCTCCGCCCGCTCCTCCTCGACGCGCACTGGATTGCTCTAGTTCGCGACGAGCTTCCCGAGCTGCCTGACGCCAGACGCAAGCGGCTCGTCTCGGATTTCGCCCTGGCTCCGATGGAAGTCGAGCAGCTCACCACCTCGCCGGCGATCGCCGAGTACTTCGAGGCAGTGGCGCGCGCGTCCGGTGACGCGAAAGCGTCGTACAACTGGGTGATGGGAGAAGTGATCGCGGCGCTTCGCGCTTCAGGCGGCGGCGTCGATTCTTTCCGTGTGCGGCCCGCGGATCTGGCGCAGCTGCTAAACCTCGTGCGCGATGGAACCATCAGTCACACGGCCGGCAAGCGTGTGTTCACGCGGATGGTTGAGACAGGGAAGCCGGCGGCGCAGATCGCAGCTGACGAGGGACTGCTTCAGGTCGGTGACGACGCCGTGATCGCCGGCTGGGTGGATGAAGTTCTCGCCGAACACCCGGCAGAGGCGGCGCGCTATCTCGCTGGAGAAAAGAAGCTGCAGGGTGTGCTCGTCGGATTCGTCATGCGGAAGTCGCAGGGCCGCGCCGATCCGAAACGAGTCAATCAGCTATTGGCTTCGCGGGCGGGGTAGAGGGGCTCCGGAAGCTCCTTGGCATAGCGCAGCTTGGAAGGAGGCATCCCGAAATGCTGCTGCGCCTGTTCGCGCACGTGATCCTCGCCACCGCGGCGCAGCGCGGCGCGGCGAATCTTTTTTGCCTCACGAAGCGGAATGGTTCCGGCCGGATCGAGCTTGAATGGCTCAGAGCGGTCGAGATGCGAAAGCAGGTCGACGATGTAGTCGAACGCGCGCGCCATGTAGATCTGCACTTCCGGCTCGGCGAGGTCCCACCGGCTTTTTTCCTCCACGAGATGAAAGATGCGCTGCCACGATTCCGTGTCGGCAACGTGCACCATTCCTCGAAAGATTCGCCGGTTGGTCGGGGTGCTGAAGATCGTCGGGCTCAGAATCCCGTCGAGGTGGCCATCGGAGTGCGAGTGGTCGCGCAGAATCAGCTGCTTGGCGGTGCGGCTGAACCGCTCACCGATGTGGGTATCGAAGCGGCTCTCCCAATAGCTGTGCCCGAGAGCAGCCGTCGACGATGTGATCGTCAGCTGGTGGGGGACGAAGTAGTTGTGCGCCACCGCATCGGCGGCGAGGTGCGCGAGATATCCCAGCGCGAAGGCCTTGAGCGGCTCCGACTCGGCGTTATCGTGAATCTCCATGCCGACCGTCCACGAATGACAGTGCCGGCCGGCCGCGGCGTACTTTTTCGCGATGCTCGTATCAGCTGCAATCGATCCGTAGAGGAAGTCGTACGGATAGGCAGCGAGCAGCTCGGCGACGCCTCCGGGCAGAAGCGGCAATGAGCGCATGATCGCTTCGCCGAGGAAGATATGAGTGCCCGGCGTCCACGCGTGGGCCGCTTCCGGTGTGAGAGCAACGGCGAGAAAGGCCGCGAGCACCAGAAAGCCGACCGGCATCAGGCGCGCCGCCGCGCGCGCCACCACTGGCGGCCTAAATCCCGATCCGCTTGCGCTGCCGCCGCACGGCCTTGCGCAGGTCGTTGAGCTCGTCCTTCACGACGTCGTTGATGGCATCGCGCGCGGTGTCCGCGTAATCGCGCACCTGTTCGATCATGTCGTCGACCGGAATCCGGTCGATCAGCTCGCCGCCGCGCTCGACGGCGGTGTTGAAGCCTCGTCTTGCCCGGGGAGCGGCCCAACGGGCGCCTTCAGCCGCGCGGCCACCGGCCCACTTCGCGCCTTCGAGCCCGGCGATACCAGCGATGGCGGCGCCGCGTCCGGCGTAGCGGACGAGCGGCCCGACCGGACGACTGCCCGATGGTCCGCGTCTGACCAGCAGAGTTATTCCAGCGCCAACGGCTGCCCCGATAAGGGCTGCCGTCAGCAGGTCGAACTGCTGCTCACGTGCTTCGTCCAGCTCCATTTCTGGGTCGGACTCGCGGGCGCGGCTTCTCCCACTCGTCGGTTCCGTCTTCGTCGTAGTCCCCATGGATCAACTCCTCCTGGTCAAATGCAGTATTGATTCCCGTTTGCACGCCGCGAATGGTGGACGCAGTCGTGACGAACGCCGACTCCGCCTCTTCCTGAACAACCTCGAGCAGCGCGTTCAGCTGATTGATCCTGTCTTCCGCCGCGGCGACTGCCTGCTGCAGCCGCTGGTTCACCGCCGCGACGGTCTGACTCACCTGCTGCACATCGACACGAATCGACGTCGAGATGTAATCGACGTTGTCCGCGATCGAGCTCGCGTGGCGCATCAGTGGATTGATGTCGCCGTAAATCTTGTCGAGCATCTCGCTCGTTTTCTTGTAGCTCTTCCTGAAGTTCCAGGCGGCGGGAACCAGAGCGGAAGTCAGCACGATCACCGTGATCGTCATGATTCCGCTCGCGTAACTCGTCACCTTTTGCCAGAAGCTCGGCTCTTCGGCTACCTTCTTGGTGAAGATCGTATCAGGCAGTGCCTGCGCCACCTGAAGCAGGAGCTCCATGCCGGAGGTCATCCATCCCGTCATGCGAGGTCGTTGTGCAAGGGCAGGGCCATTTTATGGAGAGAAAGCGAGGACGGTACAAAGAGTGCTCTGACCGATATAAATTCGCAACACACCGCACCCGGCAACCGTCTTCCCTCAGGAGCAAGATGCCCGCAGTACAGTTCGTCGTAGAAGGCGGCAAAACACTCAGCGGCTCGATTCGACCATCCGGAAACAAGAACGCGGCGCTCCCGATCGTGGCAGCCGCGCTCATCTCTCATAATCCGGTTCACCTCGAAAACGTACCGCGCATTCGGGACATCGAGACCCTCGTCGAGCTCATTCGCTCCGTCGGCGCTTCGATGGAATGGACGGGGCAGAACTCACTCTCGATCCACGCCGCAAATCTGAGTCCGGCCGATCTGAATCCCGTTCTCTGCGCCAAGATCAGGGCGTCCATCCTCCTCGCGGCACCGCTGCTCGCCCGCTGCGGACAGGTGACCCTTCCGCCGCCCGGTGGCGACGTCATCGGCAGGCGCCGCCTTGATACGCATTTTCTCGCGCTCGAGCAGCTTGGCGCCTCATTCACCCACGGCAAGCTTATCGAGATGCGGGTGAATGGATTTCGCGGGGCGGATGTCTTTCTCGACGAGCCCAGCGTCACAGCTACCGAGAACGCGCTGGTCGCGGCCTCGGCGGCCAGCGGCACCACGGTCCTACGCAATGCCGCGAGCGAGCCCCACGTTCAGGATCTCGCGCACTTCCTGATCGCTCTCGGAGCACAGATCGACGGTGTGGGGACGAACACCATGACGATCCACGGCGATCGCCAGCTGGGCACTTCCGCCGCTACCTATACTATCGGACCCGATCACATCGAGGTCGGATCGTTCATCGGGCTGGCGGCTGTTACGCGATCGGAGATCCGCATTCAGGACGCGGGGATCGAGCACCTCCGCTCGACGAGGATGGGTTTTTCCCGCCTTGGAATCGAGTGCGTCGTGGAGGGCAACGACCTGATCGTGCCGGCGAAGCAGACCAGGCAGATCCAGTCCGACATGGGAGGACACGTGCCGAAGCTGGAGGACCAGCCGTGGCCGGCCTTTCCAGCGGACACCATGTCGATTGCGATCGTCACGGCGACACAGTGCGAAGGTCTGATCATGATGCACGAGAAGATGTTCGAGTCCCGGCTCTTCTTCGTCGACAAGCTTTCGACGATGGGCGCGCGAATCGTTCTCTGCGATCCACACCGCGCGCTGATACACGGCCCGAGCCACCTGCGTGGCGCGGTGCTGGAATCACCGGATATCCGGGCTGGGATGGCGCTCCTTCTCGCCGCCCTTTGCGCGGAAGGAACGAGCATCATCAACAACGTTGGGCAGATCGAGCGCGGCTATGAGCGCATCGACGAGAGATTGACCGCACTTGGCGCATCCATCTCGCGTGTAGACGACCGGCGCTCGTAGCGGTGAGTGAGGTAGAAAAAGAGGCGATCACCGAATTCGATTCGTGGGGGATCCGCGCTTTCACCACTACCCGCAACGCCGGAACCTTCAGCCTCGTGAGCACGGAGCCCGTCAATGAGGTGATGGGCCGCTGGAGCGCCGTGCAGGACGATCTGCGAGAGGTCGCTCCCCGGCTCGTGTCGGTGCGGCAGGTGCACGGTGACCGGGTTCTCCTCCATACCGGCGGGTGGGATGGGTGGCTGCGCGCGGGAGAAGCGGACGGTCACATTGCGAGCGAGCGCGGAACTGCGCTGGCTGTTGGAATCGCCGACTGCGTGCCCGTCTTTCTCGCGCACTCGTCGGGAGTCGTTGGCCTTCTCCACTCCGGCTGGCGCGGAACGGTCGCCCGAATCACGGCGAAGGCCATAGACGCCTTCCAGCGATACGGAATCGCAGCGAGCGAGCTCGCCGTCCACCTGGGCCCGGCAATCTGCGGCCGCTGCTACGAAGTGAGCGCTGACGTCCGCGAGCAGCTGACCGGGCAGCCGACAATCCGTCCTGGGAACGTCGACCTCCGATCGCTCATCGCGGAACAGGCCTCGACGGCCGGTGTGCGCCGTATCACCGTCGACGGGTCGTGTACGCGCTGCGACAACGACCGCTTTTTTTCGCACCGCGCGGGGGATGCCGGACGGCAGATTGCGGTCATAGCGGGAGCTTTGTAAGCGCGCGTTTTTCGCCCCATCCTCAGTCCTCACTCAATCCCCGATCCGCGATGGCGGTTAGTCCTGAGGCCGCAAAGTCCGCAATCCCAAGTCCGAAAACAACGACTAACTGACCGGCCACTGAGCGCCCCGTCAGCTTGACTCTGCCTTCTGTGCCGCCTACATTGGGTAGGGCGTTCAATTCGGCGGCCAACGTGATGTGGGGATCCCCCCACATTTTTTTGTCCTCTGAACGTACCTAGAAGATAGATGAACGAAGCCTTGGAAGATGTTGTGGCCTCGGAAATTAGGCCATTAGGTCTTGAAGTTTTTGAGCTCCGGATGGGCGGCAGCAAAGGTCGGCCCGTTGTCGACGTTCGCATCGACCGGGAAGACGGTAAGGAAGTGACGGTCGAAGACTGCGCGGCTGCGTCGCGAGCGGTCGAAGCCCGGCTCGATGCGCTGGATTTTGGCGGCAAGCGGTATGTCCTGGAGGTGTCGTCGCCAGGGCTCGAGCGACCGCTCAGAAACGCGGCTGATTGGCGGAAATTCGTCGGTCGGTCGGCTGTCGTGACGAGCAACGCGCCGGGCGATCCGGCCGGGCGGCGTACCGACGAAGTCGAGATCGTCGGCGTCGAAGGCGGTGCGGGCCAGGAAGTCGTTGTGGTGAAAAACGAGCGTGGCGTCGAGCGGCGCTTTCCGCTGTCAGCGGTCGAGAAGGCGCGGCTGGCGTTCCACTGGAAAAGGTAGGGGGTTAGGACATGGCTGCTTCCATAGAGATTCTGACGGCGATCCGCGAGTTGACCAACTCGAAGCAGATCGACCGCACTGAATTGCACGGATTGCTGGCGGACGGAATCAATGCCGCCCTCGCCAAGAAGCACGGCCCGACGGTCCAGGCTGAAGTCGACATCGACGAGACGAAGGGCGCGATCAGGATCGTGCTGCTCAAGACCGTCGTCGAAGAAGTCACGGATCCGGCCAGCCAGGTCTCGCTCGAGGAAGCGCGCTTCGAGGATCCAGACTTCCAGGTCGGCGACCAGCTCGAGATCCCGGTCGACTTCGCCGAGTTCGGACGCACCGCGGTCCAGGCAGCGAAGCAGCGGATCATCCAGCGCGTCCGCGAAGGCGAGCGCTCCAAGATCCGCGACGAGTTCTCCAGCCGCGTCGGCGACCTGCTCTCCGGAGAAGTGCAGCAGATCGAGCGCGGTAAGCTCGTGATCATGCTGAACAAGTTCCGCGAAGCCGAAGCGATCATTCCATACCGCGAGCAGAACCACCGCGAGCATTTCCATCAGGGCGACCCGATTCGCGCCGTCCTCAAGCGGGTCGAGGAGACTCCTAAAGGACCGCGTCTCGTCCTCAGCCGCGCCGATGCGCTGTTCGTGAAGGCGTTGTTCAAGCTCGAGGTTCCCGAGATCCAGCAGAACCTCGTCGAGATTCGCGCCAGCGCCCGTGAAGTCGGCAGCCGCACGAAGATCGCCGTGTTCTCGCGCGACGACTCAGTGGATCCGGTCGGGGCATGCGTCGGCCTCAAGGGCTCGCGCGTCCAGGCTGTCGTCAACGAGCTGGGTGGTGAGCGCATCGACATCGTTCCATGGTCGGCCGATCCAGAGCGTTTCGCGAAGCTGGCGCTCGCGCCTGCTCGTGTCG
>Ga0190272_10000964_pt1 | contig 14066 bp, 12 predicted proteins | sample Popmic504T_FD_133746 | JGI IMG/M metagenome (GOLD analysis project Ga0190272, IMG submission 133746) | Populus adjacent soil microbial communities from riparian zone of Shoshone River, Wyoming, USA - 504 T | ecosystem: Environmental > Terrestrial > Soil > Riparian zone | place: USA: Wyoming...
CACGGCGGCGGCCCCGAGATCACCCGCTACATGGAGCGGCTCAACCTCGAGGTGAAGTTCCACGAGGGCCTGCGAGTCTCCGACGCCGAGACCGTCGAGGTGGCGAAGATGGTGCTGCGCGGCAAACTCAACTCGGAGATCGTGCAGCGGCTCAACCGCCACGGCCAGCCCGCGGTCGGGCTCTCCGGCGAGGACGGCGGCCTGTTCGAGGTCTCCCCAGTCGCCAACGCCGAGCAGGTCGGCTTCGTCGGCTCGATCGAGCGGGTCGACGTCGACGTGCTCAACCACATCGCCGTCGACTACATCCCGGTGATCGCCTCCTCGGCCTCCGACGGCCGCGGCCAGTCCTACAACGTCAACGCCGACGAGGCCGCCGGCAAGGTCGCCGCCGCGCTCGGCGCCCACAAGGCGATCTTCCTGACCGACGTCGAGGGCTGGCTCGACGATCCCGCCTCCGAGGACTCGCTGATCTCGCGCGCCGCCGTGACCGAGGTCGAAGAGCAACTTGAGGGGATCGACGGCGGCATGCGGCCGAAGCTGAAGGCCTGCGTCGACGCGATCCGCGGCGGAGCCCAGTCGGCCCACATCATCGACGGCCGCAAGCCCCACAGCCTGTTGCTGGAGCTCTTCACCGACGCCGGCATCGGCACGATGGTGACCCCGTGAGCCTGGCCGAGGCGCGGGCGCTCGACGAGCGCTACCTGATGCACACCTACCGGCGAGCCCCGGTCGACTTCGTCCGCGGCGAGGGGGTGCTGCTCTGGGACGCCGACGGCAAGGAGTACCTCGACTTCCTGAGCGGGATCTCGGTCAGCTCGGTCGGCCACTGCAACCCGGCGGTGGTAGCCGCGGTGCAAGAGCAGGCCGGGCGGCTGATGCACGTCTCCAACCTCTTCTACACCGAGCCGATGGCGCGGCTGGCGCGGCGGCTCTCTGAGTCGAGCCTCGGCGGCCGGGTCTTCTTCTCCAACTCCGGGACCGAGGCGGTCGAGTGCGCGATCAAGATCGCCCGTAAGCACGCCCACGGCCGCGGGATCTCCGTGCCGGAGATCGTCAGCTTCGAGGGGGACTTCCACGGCCGCAGCTACGGCGCCCTCGCCGCCACCCCGAGCTTTGCCCGCAACGAGGCGCTCGGCCCGATGCTGCCCGGCTTTTGCTCGGTGCCGCTCAACGACGCGGCGGCGCTGCGCGAGGCGGTCGGCGAGCGGACCGCGGCGGTGCTGATCGAGCCGATCCAGGGCGAGGCCGGGGTCAACCCGGTCAGCGACGAGGTCCTGCTGGCGGCGCGGCAGGCCTGCGATGAGGCCGGCGCCTTGCTGGTCCTCGACGAGATCCAGACCGGCCTCGGCAGGACCGGCTCGCTCTGGGCCTACGAGCAGACTCCGGTCCGTCCCGACGTGATCGTCAGCGCCAAGGCGCTCGGTGGCGGCATGCCGATCGGCGCCTGCATAACCGCTCCTGAGCTGGGAGAGATGCTGGAGCCGGGCGATCACGGCTCGACCTTCGCCGGCGCCCCGGTCGCCGCCGCCGCCGCCGAGGCGGTGCTCGACCTGGTCGACGATCCGGAGCTGCTGCGGCGGGTGCGCGAGTTGGGCGCCGAGCTGCGCAGTGGCCTCGAGCGGCTCGATGGCGTGCGCGGCACCCGCGGCCGCGGCCTGATGGTCGGGGTCGAGTTGGAGGAGGGGGTCGACGCCGGTGCTCTGGCCGCAGACCTGCTCGGGCGCGGCCTCGTCGTCAACGTGCCCACGCCCGGCACTCTGCGGCTCTTGCCGCCGCTGGTGGTCGACTCGGCTCAGATCGAGCGAGCGGTTGGCCTGATCCGCGAAGCTCTCTAGGCTGTCCGGCATGAACCCTCCGGAGCGCCCCTCGATGCCGCCGCCGGTGGCGACCAGCACCGCCGAGCGGATCGCCCGGATCGTCGAAGCGGCCGAGAAGGCCGCCTCGGCCGTGATCGACGACGCCGAGGCGCAGGCGCGGCGCTACCTCGAAGACGCCCAGGCCGAGGCCGACCGGGTCGTCTCCGAGCGGCTCTCCTCGGTCTCCGAGCTGAGCGACTCCCTGGTCACCCAGGCGGAGGCGATCAAACAGCAGTCCGATCGCCTGCTCGCCTCGCTGGAGGGCGTGGGGACTCCCGCTTCCGCCTCCCCGCCGCCTCCGCCGCCCGTTCAACCCACTCCGCCTCCGCCGCAGGCCGCTCCGTCACCGGTCGAGAGCGCACCGCCGCCTCCAGCGCCGACTCCGCACCTGAGCGCGGTCGAGCCCTCGCCAGCCGGTCCGTGGGCGCAGCCGCAGGCCGCTCCTCCGCCACCACCGGCCTCGGCTCCCGCACCGCAGCCCGCCGCCACCGCACAGCCCCAGGGCGGGGGGTCCGACGCCGCCGCCCGCCTGCTCGCCACCCAGATGGCGATCTCGGGCGCCAGCCGGGAGGAGATCGACAAGCGGCTGCGAACCGGTTTCGAGATCGGGGATACCGCCCCGATCCTGGAAGCGATACTCGGACCGGAGGGATAGTCAGATGCACGAGGACCCGACCCGCCTGATGGGACCCGAAGGGCAGCCCCCCGGCGGCGGCCGGCCGCACGGCAATACGCGCCTGCTGATCGCCGGCCTGGTCGCGGTGATCGTCGGCCTCGTCGTCGCCGTGGTCGTGATCGCCGGCGACGACGGAGACAGCGGCACGACGCCCTCGACCACCTCGATCCAGTCGGTGCCGTCGACCACGGAATCGACCACCACCGAGGAGACCACGGAGCCGACCACGACCGAGGAAACGACGACCACCGACGAAACCCCCACCGCGCCGGAAGAAACGACCGCGCCGGAAGAAGAAGGCGGAGTCGAAGAAGGCGAAGAAGAAGGCAGTGGCGGGATCGAAGCGCCCTAGTAGCTAGGGCGCTTCGCCGACCCTGTCGGCGAGCCGCTCGCGCACCAGCCGGGCGAAGACGATGTAGCGCTCGGCGGCGCTGTACAGCGGGTGGCAGGCGCTCAGCACGAGGCGCTCGTAGCCGACGCTGCGAACGATGCCGACGTCGGTGGGCTGGACGATGGTGGTCGCCTGCACCTCGTAGACGAAGATTCCATAAGGCATCTCCAGCTTGATCAGATCCCCCTTCTCGACCGAGTCGATGTGGCGGAAGGGGGCCAGGTAGGTGGTGCGGTGACCGGCGATCGCGACGGTGCCGCCCTGTCCCGGGAACGGGGTCTCTGGGTAGTGCCCGGGCCCGCGTTCGAGGCTGCCCCCGTCGGTGCCCTGGATCACCACCATGTCGAGCCCGTCCATGCTCGGGGCGACGATCCGGCCGATCGGCTCGCCGGTCCGGGCCTTGGTGGCGAAGCGCCCGGCCAGCACCTCGATCTGGCGCCGTTCGTCGGCGATCGAGGCCACCGCGCGGCGGTCCGCCGCGGTCGGGTAGTCGGCTTCGATGTCCTCCAGCGCATTCTCCGCTTCGCCCTGCTTGATGGAGCCGTAGAGGGCGGAGAGCGGCTCCTGGTAGGCAAGCGTGATCGCGACGTCGGCGAGGACGACGAGGCCGGCGGTGATCAGCGCGATCGAGAGAACGTGGCCGAGCCGGTGCACGATCCAAGTTTGTCAGTGCGAGCAGTCGCGCCGGCCGCCCTCGTGCGAGACTTCCGCCTCCGTGAGTGCCGACCCACGATCCCAGCCAGCCCCGACCGCGAGCTACGAGGCCGACCCCGCCGAGGTGAAGCGGGTGCTGCTGCTCTACTCGGGTGGCCTCGACACCAGCGTGATGCTGAAGTGGATCCAGGACTCCTACGGCGCTGAGGTGGTCTGCCTGACCGTCAACCTCGGCCAGCCCGGCGAGGACTACGCGATGATCGAGGACAAGGCCCGCCGGCTCGGCGCGCTCGAGTGCTACGTGGTCGACGCCCGCGAGCGCTTCGCCGCCGAGTTCCTGGCGCCGGCGATCAAGGCCAACGCCGTCTACGGCAACGGCTACCCGCTCTTCACCGCGCTGGGCCGGCCGCTGATCGCCGCGCTGGCGGTCGAGTACGCGCGCCAGACCGGCTGCGACACGATTGCCCACGGCTGCACCGGCAAGGGCAACGACCAGGTCCGGATCGAGGCGACGGTGGCGACGCTGGCGCCGGAGCTGCGCACGATCGCGCCGGTGCGCTCCTGGCAGATGGGCCGCGAGGAGGAGATCGCCTACGCCCGCGAGCACGGCATCCCTGTCAAGGGCGGCACCGAGGTGACGCCCTACTCGATCGACGACAACCTCTGGGGCCGCTCCTCGGAGGGGCGTTGGATCGAGGACCTCGACCACGCTCCCGAGGATGACGTCTTCCAACTGGTCACCCGGCCCGAACTGGCGCCCGACGAGGCCGAGACGATCACGGTCGGGTTCGAGGCCGGCCTGCCGGTCTCACTCAACGGCGAGCGGCTCGGCCTGGTCGATCTGCTCGAACGGGCCGCCGAGATCGGCTGTCGCCACGGGGTCGGCATCGTCGACCACATCGAGGACCGGATCGTCGGCCTCAAGGTGCGTGACATCTACGAGGTGCCGGCGGCGGCGATCGTGCTCACCGCCCACGAGGAGCTGGAGCGGCTGGTCGGCACGATCCACCAGAACCAGTTCAAGCCCGAGCTCGACCGCAAGTGGGGCTACCTGGTCTACGCCGGGCTCTGGTGGGAGCCGCTGCGCACCGACCTTGACGCCTACATGGACGCCGTCAACGCCCAGGTCACCGGGGAGATCGGCCTTCGCCTCTATAAAGGGAGTGTGCGCGTGGTCACCCGCTCCTCGCCCAACGCCGTCTACGACGCCGAGCTGGCCAGCTTCGCCGAGTCCGGCGGCCTCTTCTCGCAGACCGCCTCACCGGGCTTCATCGAGATCTGGTCGCTGCAGTCGCGGATGGCCCACCGGCTGCGCGAGCGAGCGGCAGGGGAGGGGGAGGAATGATCTACGACCGGATCGGCAAGGCGGCGATGCGCTTCGCCCTCGTCTACGCGCGCCAGCGCTACCGGCGCGAGATCCGCCTCGGCCTCGCCGGCCTGGTGGCGGTCGTCGTCGCACTCGCCGCCTACCTGGCCAGTCGCGACGTCCCCGAGGGCTAGGTAGGGGACTGGCCCCTCCTGAGCGCTCGCAACTTTTGTTGCGAGTTATCGACAACCCGTAAGTGCTCGCGGGTGCCCTCGCTAGCCTGGCTCGCTCTGTGTCGCGGGCCCAGGCAAGACACCCAGCCGTGGCGATCTGCCTGGCGTTGCTCCTCTGCGGGCTCTCGTTCGCGGTGGCGCGGGCCGGCGCCGTCGAGACGGATTCACTCGAAGCGAAGCTCGCCTCGGCACGCGACGAGGCCGGTGCGATCGCCGCCGGGCTGCGCGAAAAGCAGGAACAACTCGCCGCCGCCGAGGAGGAAGCCGCCGCCGCGGCGGCGCGCGAGGAAGAGCTCAGCGGCCTGCTCGCCAGCGGCGAGCAGCGCGCCGCGGAGTTGGGCCGCGAGGTCGAGCGGTCGCGCCGCCGCCTTGCCGTCGAGAAGAATCGCCTGCACCGCGCCCGGGCGGTGCTCGCCGACCGCTTGGTGGCGATCTACGAGAGCGGCTCGCCGACCGCCGCCAGCGTGGTTCTCGGGGCCGACGACTACTCCGAGCTGATCACCCAGACCGAATACCTGCGCGAGATCGAGGAATCCGACAGCGCCCTGGCGGCGCGGGTGGAGCAGGTCAGGGTCGCGGTCCAGGGCGCGCTCGAGCAGGTCGAGGTGCGGGAGGATCGCGTGCTCGCCTACAACGAGCGGCTCGCCGTGGCTCACTCCCAGATCGCCGCCGTGCGCGCCGATGCCGAGTCGGCATCGGCACAGCTGCAGGAGGTCGCCGCCGCCCGCCAGGCCTCGCTCGCCGAGCTGAAGACCGAGATCGAGGACTGGGTCGGCGAGATCCAGGAAGCCCGCGCCGCCGCCGCCGAAGCCGCGAGTCGCGAGGAAGCCGAAGAAGAGGTCGGCCGCTGGCTCGGCGGCCCCTACTCGATCCCCGCCTACATCGTGATGTGCGAGTCCGGCGGCAACTACAGCGCCCTCAACCCCTCCAGCGGAGCCGGCGGCGCTTACCAGATCCTGCCCTCTACCTGGGAGGCCTACGGCGGCCAGGGCGCGCCGCATGAAGCGCCGAAAGAGGAACAGGACAGGATCGCCGCCGAAATATGGGCCGACTCGGGTGGGGGTGCCTGGGTCTGCGCCTAGGTGTGACGCCGAAATTGATTGTCTGTTAGCTAATTCGTTGCATTCTGCGCACCACGCGTGCGAGGTTGATCTCTACGGCGGCTACCATGAACGCCGTGAGAGTAGCCTGGACCGACGACCGCCTCGACGACTTGGCGAACCGCATGGACGCGGGTTTCGACCGTGTCGATCGTGATATCCGCGAAGTTCGGGCAGAGATGAAAGCCGGCTTCGATGCCGTCGATAGACGCTTCGAATCGACGAACGCGCGCTTCGACGCGCGCTTCGACGCGATGAATGCTCGCCTCGACGGGCTCCATCGAACGCTGCTCCAGGTCGGCGGAGGCCTAGCTACTGTCGTGATCGCCAGCACCCTCGCTAACCACCTCTGAAATCGAGAGATTCCGCCCCCGGAATCTCCAGCAGCACACAAAGGGGAGTTCTTCCTTCCTGCCGCCGATGCCCGCTGAACCCGGGTTGATTCGCCGCTCGGACGGGGGTGGCCGGGAGGGGTGAAGCGTCTTCAACTTTTTTGCCGACGCCAAATTCGGAACAGCCTGAGCACGTCCCTCAAAAAAGTTAAGCGAAACCCCTCCCGGCCACCCCCGCTTAACCGGGAACCTCGCACGAGATCAACGCGTAATTAGCGTGAAAGCGTGACAAAACGCCCCGTTGGCATCTGCCCCGCTTGGCATGATCGCCCGACCCCGTGAGCACCCCCTCCACTGTCCATCTTCACGTCCACAGCGAGTACTCGCTGCTCGACGGCGCCTGCAAGATCGACGCGATGGCGGCGCGGGCGGCGGAGCTCGAACAGCCGGCCCTGGGACTCACCGATCACGGCGTCATGAACGGCGCCGTCGACCTCTACAAGGCCTGCAACAAGCACGGGATCAAACCGATCGTCGGCCTCGAGGCCTACCTCGTCGACGACCGTAAGAAGGTCAAAGAACAGACCCGCTACGAGCGCAACCACATCACCCTGCTGGCCGAGAGCGATCTGGGTTTCGCCAACCTGGTCAAGCTGACTTCGGCCGGCTTCCTGGAGGGCTTCGCACGCGGCAAAGCGAACGTCGACATGGACCTGCTCGCCACCCACGCCGAGGGCGTGATCGTCCTCACCGGCTGCCTGCAGTCGCGCTTCTGCCGCCGCCTGATCGAAGAGCGCGAGGACGATGCCCGCGCCCACCTAGACGACCTGATCCAGGCCTTCGGCTCCGAGCAGGTCTACTTCGAGGTGCAGAAGAACGGGATCCCCGAGCAGGACAAGGCCAACCTCGGGATCGTCCGCTACGCCAAGGAGTTGGGCCGGCCGCTGGTCGGCACCGCCGACGTCCACTACCTGCGGCGCGAGGACTTCGACAATCACGCGGCGCTGCTCTGTGTGCAGACCAAGTCGACGCTGGAAGCGCCGAAGATGAGCTTCGACACCAACGAGTTCTACCTGAAGAGCAACGGCGAAATGGCGGAGTCGTTCGCCGAGTGGCCGGAGGCGGTGGCGAGCACGATCGAGATCGCCGACCGCTGCTCGCTCGACATCGAGCTCGGCAAGCTGCTGCTGCCCCGTTACCCGACCGAGAACGGCGAGGAGCCGGAGGCGATGCTGCGCCGGATCGCCATCGAGGGGCTGCGCGAGCGCTACGGCGACCCGATCCCGGCGGAGGCGATGGAGCGCTTCGAGTTCGAGATCGGCGTGATCGAGGAGATGGGCTTCTCCTCCTACTTCCTGATCGTCTGGGACTTCGTCCGCTACGCCAAGGAAAACGGCGTCGCGGTCGGCCCGGGGCGCGGCTCGGCCGCCGGCTCGATCGTCTCCTACAGCCTCACCATCACCGACCTCGACCCGCTCGCCAACGACCTGCTCTTCGAGCGCTTCCTCAACCCCGGCCGCAAATCGATGCCGGACATCGACATCGACTTCTCGGTCCGCGGCCGCGAGCGGATGATTCGCTACGTCGGCGAGAAGTACGGGCGCGAATCGGTCGCCCAGATCATCACCTTCGGCAAGATGGCGCCGCGGGCGGCGACCCGCGATGCGGCCCGCGTGCTCGGCTTCGACTACGGCACCGGGGACCGCCTCGCGAAGCAGATCCCGGAGCCGATCCTGGGCCGCAACCCCTCCTTCGAGGAATGCCTCAAGGAGGGTCAGGAGCTGCGCAAGACCTACGACTCCGAGCCCGACGCGAAACGGATCCTCGACGTCGCCCAAGGCCTCGAGGGGATCATCCGCAACAACTCGATCCACGCCGCCGCGGTGGTGATTGCCGACCGCCCCCTACAGGAGATCGTGCCCCTGCAGCTGGCCGAGGACCGGGCGGCCCCCGCCGCCAACGGCAGCGGCTCCGGCAAGCCGGAGCGCCAGTACAAGATCGTGACCCAGTACTCGATGGGCCCGATCGAGGAAATCGGCCTGCTGAAGATGGACTTCCTTGGGCTCCGCAACCTCGACGTGATCGAGGACGCGATCGACATCATCCGCCGCTCGCGCGGCGACGAGCTCGACGTCGCGGCGATCCCGATGGACGACACACCGACCTTCGAGATGCTCACCAAGGGCGACTCGACCGGCGTCTTCCAGCTCGAGTCGGAGGGCATGCGCGAGGCGATGAAGAAGGTCAAGCCGACCGAGTTCGACGACATCGTCGCCCTCGTCTCGCTCTACCGGCCCGGGGCGATGAGCTACATCCCCGCCTACGCCAAGGGCAAGCGCGACCCCGGCTCGGTCACCTTCCCCGACCCGCGCCTGCGACCGATCACCGAGCCGACCTACGGCTGCGTGCTCTACCAGGAGCAGTTGATGGAGATCGCCAAGCAGATGGCCGGCTTCAGCCCGGCCGAGGCCGACGATCTGCGCAAGGCGATCGGCAAGAAGAAGCGCGACCTGATGGCCACCATGAAGGCCAAATTCATGGAGGGCATGCAGGCCTCCGGGACCGCCGGCAAGGTCGCCGGCGACATGTGGTCGCTGATGGAGGCCGCCGCGGACTACTCCTTCAACAAGTCCCACGCCGCCTGCTACGCGCTGATCGCCTACCGCACCGCCTACCTCAAGGCCAACTACCCGGCTGAGTACATGGCGGCGGTGATCTCCTCGGTGATGAACACCAAAGACAAGGTTCCCTTCTTCGTCAACCGCTGCGAGGAGATGGGGATCGAGGTGCTGCCCCCCGACGTCAACTCCTCCGACCACAGCTTCGTCGTCAATGAGAAGGCGATCCGGTTCGGCCTCGACGCGGTCAAGAATGTCGGCCACTCGGCGGTGGAGGCGATCCTGCGCGCCCGCGAGGACGGCGAGATCGCCTCGATCTGGGACTTCTGCGAGCGGGTCGACTCGCGCGCGGTCAACAAACGGGCGATCGAATGCCTAATCAAGTGCGGTGCCCTCGACTCGACCGGCGCCACCCGCAAAGGGATGCTGGAAACGCTGCCGGCGGCCCAGTCGGCGGGCCAGAAGGCCCAGGAGGACGCCCAGATGGGTCAGGGCTCGATCTTCGACTTCGGCGAGGACACCGGGGGTGGGGGAGGGGCAACGTCTCAGGCCCATCACCGCCCGCCGATCTCCGCGGTCGAGTTCGAGCGCGCCGAGTTGCTGGCCCTCGAGAAGGAGACGCTCGGCACCTACCTCTCCTCGCATCCGCTGACCGAAGTGCGGGGGGCGCTGCGGGCGCGGGTCGACTGCAGCCTGGCCGAGCTGGGCGGCAAGCCGGACGGCTCCTGGGTCACGGTTGGTGGGATCGTCGTCGACTGCAAGAAGATCCGCACCAAGAGCGGCAGTCAGATGATGTTCGCCACCCTCGACGACGTCGAGGGGCAGGTCGAGATGCTGGTCTTCAAGGCCGACCAGGCCGAGAGCGCCTCGATCATCCAGCCCGACGCGATCGTCGTCGTGCGCGGCCGGCTCGACCACAAGGACCGCGGCGAGACCAAGTTGGTCGTGCAGGAGGCGGAGCGCTTCGAACCTGACCAGGCGGAGATCGATCGCGCCCCCAAGGTCGCCAGCACTCCCTCCGGCCCCTTCGAGCTGTCGATCGCCGCGGCGGTCTGGAACGACGGCATCTTCGACGAACTGAAGGCGGTCTTCGAACACCACAAGGGAGAGGCCGACGTCCACCTGCTGATGGAGACCAGTTCCGGCGTGCGCCGCTTCAAAGTCGGCGACGAGTACCGGGTGCGCCCCTCCAACGGTCTGCGGACCGAGCTGGACCAGGTGCTCGGCACCCACGCGCTCGCCGCCTAGGCCCGCGAACGCTTGGTTTTCGCGGTACGGCGTCCCTAGACTCTGTCCATGCCAGCAACGCGCACCCAGGTTGGGGAGTGTCGCCAATGTCGCTCCTTCTGCGACAAGATGGTCGAGCCGCGCGGTTGCCTGGAGGTCGGCTGTCGTTTCCTCTACAGCCACGTCGATGCGCTGACCGGCGCCCAGTACCTCGGCTGCGTGCAGAAGGTCTACGCCGCCGAGGTCGACCTGGCGGCGGTGCTGGAGCCGGGCGGGTTCGGCGGCGTCAAGATGACCGGAGAGCCGCTTCCCCAGTGTCAGTTCTCGGTCGAGCGCGCCTACGAGGGGGCGGGCGAGAGCTATGGCTGCGTCAACCGCCGCTTCTTCGACTGCAGCGACGAGGGCCCCGAGGGCCTGCGCGCTTTCGACCTACGCAACATCTAAGAAAGCGACATAGATTCGTGTAGGATCGTGCCATGACCGAAGCGGCGGGAGTGGCGGAGGCGGAGCAGGTCCTGGCAGAGGCCGGCAGCGACGACGGCGCCAGTGCCGGCCCGAAGTTCACGCTGGAGCTGAACCAGGACCAGAAGGACATCCGCGAGTGGGTGCACGGCTTCGCCGAGGGCGTCGTCCGCCCCGCCGCCGCGGAGTGGGACGAGCGCGAGGAGACGCCCTGGCCGGTGATCGAAGAGGCGGCCAAGATCGGCCTCTACGGCTTCGAGGCGCTGGCCCAGTTCTGGGCCGACGACACCGGCCTGACGCTGCCGATCGCCAACGAGGAGCTGTTCTGGGGCGACGCCGGAATCGGGATGGCGATCATGGGCACCTCGCTCGCCGTCGCGGCGATCTTCGGCCAGGGAACGCCGGAGCAGATGGGGGAGTGGATCCCGCAGTGCTTCGGCACTGCCGACGACGTCAAGCTCGGCGCCTTCTGCGCCTCGGAGCCCGACGCCGGCTCCGACGTCTCGGCGATCCGCACCACCGCCAAGTACGACGAAGCCAAGGACGAGTGGGTGATCAGCGGCCAGAAGGCCTGGGCGACCAACGGCGGCATCGCCAACGTCCACGTGGTGATCGCCTCGCTCGATCGCGAGCTCGGCTCGCGCGGCCACGCCGCCTTCGTGATCCCGCCCGGGACGAAGGGCTGCGAGCAGGGTGCCAAGGTCAAGAAGCACGGCTTGCGTGCCTCCCACACCGCCGACGTCCACCTCGACGACTGCCGCGTGCCCGGTGCCTGCCTGTTGGGCGGCAAGGAGAAGCTCGACGAGCGGCTGGCCCGTGTTCGCGAGGGCAAGAAAGGGAAGTCGCAGGCGGCGATGCAGACCTTCGAGGCGAGCCGGCCTACCGTCGGCGCCCAGGCGCTCGGCATCGCCCGCGCCGCCTACGAGTACGCGCTCGAGTACGCCAGGGAGAGGGAGCAGTTCGGCAGGAAGATCATCGAGAACCAGGCGATCGCCTTCGCGCTAGCCGACATGAAGATGGAGATCGACGCCGCCCGCCTGCTGGTCTGGCGCGCCGCCTGGATGGGTCGCAACGGCCACAAGTTCGAGAACGCCGAGGGCTCGATGTCGAAGCTGAAGGCCGGCGAGGTCGCGGTCTGGGCGACCGAGCGGGCGATCCAGATCCTTGGCGGCAACGGCTACACCCGCGAGTTCCCGGTCGAGCGGATGCACCGCGACGCCAAGATCTACACGATCTTCGAGGGGACTTCGGAGATTCAGCGGTTGGTCATCTCGCGGGCTATTTCGGGCGTCCACATCAGATAGCGAGGGTCGCTGCCGGGGGAGCGGTCCGGTCGGTCTCCGGGGGAATTTCGTTCGCCGGCTGCGCCGGCTCCGGATGTTGGAGCGCGGCCTGGCGGCCGCGCAATTGACAGATTGCATATCGCGGGCTTCGCCCACATTCCCCCGGAGACCGACCGGACCGCTCTCACCACACGAACTCGGAATCTGAAGCAGAGGAGGGCGGATCCCGGAGGTACCTCAAGCGCAAAGGCTGCCGAGAAGCCTCGGTGGCTGGGAGGTCTGATCTCGACTCGCTTGAGCTGAAAGCTTGCTTAAGACGGTTCGCGGTGAGGGGCACCCCTCACCCTGCCCGTCGCTTGAGCCCTTCCTTTCGGAGTTTCTTCGCCAGCTGCACTTCCTTCTTGTCCGCCCCCTTCTTTTCCGGCCCCGGCGTCTCCAGGGTCGCCGGCAGCCCCTCAAATCTCGGCTCAGACAGGAAGGCGGCTAGGCCTCGTTTGCCCATCTCGCCTTTGCCGATATTGGCATGGCGGTCGCGGCAGGAGCCGAGGGGGGTGGCGGCGTCGTTGACGTGGACGGCGCCGAGACGGTCGATGCCGACCTTGGCGTCGGCTTCGTCGAGGACCTGGGCGAGGTGGGCTTCGTCGGTGATGTCGTAGCCCTGCACGAACATGTGGCAGGAGTCGAGGCAGAGGCCGAGGCGCTTGTCGCCGCCGACGCCGTCGATCAGGTCGGCGATCTGGTCGAAGTCGCGGGCCAGCAGGCCTTTGTGGCCGGCGGTCTGCTCGAGCAGGAGTCGGCAGGAGTCGGTGTCTTTAAGGGCGCTTGCGATCGTTTTGGCGGCGCGTTTGATCGAGGGCGCGAGTGGCTCGTCTTTTTGTGAGCCAGGATGGAGGACAACCCCTGCCGCGCCGATCGCGTCGCCGATCCGCAGGGCGTGGGTGAGTGAGTCCTGCGACTTCTTACGCAGCTCTTTGTCTTTGCTGGCGCAGTTGATCAGGTAGACGGCATGGATGATCACCGCTTCGACCTTGGAGGCCTCCATCGCCTCGCGGAAGGCGGCGAAGTCCTCCTCGCCGTATTTCGTCGGCCGCCACATCCGCGGACTCTGGTTGAAGATCTGGATAGATTCGCAGCCACGTTCCTCACCGCGCTCGACCGCTTTGGCGAGCCCGCCGGAGGTGGATACGTGCGCCCCGATCAACATGACTAACGAAAGCCTCCGTCTGAGATTTGCCCCTTCGCCAACCGGTGCGCTGCACATCGGTGGAGCGAGGACGGCACTCTACAACTGGCTCGCGGCGCGCCACGGCGGTGGCGAGCTGGTGCTGCGGATCGAGGACACCGACCGCGAGCGCTCGACCGCGGAGAACGTCGAGCAGATCATCGACGCGATGGAGTGGCTGGAGCTCGACTGGGACGAGGGGCCGGTCTCGCAGGCCGGTCGCGCCGAGAGCCACGCCCGGGCGCTGGCGCTGCTGCTGGAGTCCGGTGCCGCCTACCGCGACCCGGCGACCGCGAAGGACGTCGAGGCCTGGAAGGCGGAGCACGGGGCCGGCCGCGGCTACCGCGGAACCCCCAGCGACGATCCCGGCGCCGCGATCCGGCTGCGGGTGCCGGACGAGGGGGAGACCGTGGTCGAGGACCTGATCCGGGGCCCGGTCGCCTTCCCCAACGGCAGCTACGACGACTTCGTGATCGCCCGTGTCGACGGCTCGGTCCTCTACAACTTCGCGGTCGCGGTCGACGACGCCGAGATGGGGATCGACGAGGTGGTGCGCGGCGACGACCACCTCTCCAACACGCCGAAGCAGTTGCTCGTGCTGGCCGCGCTCGGCCACCGGCCGCCGCGCTACGCCCACCTGCCGCTGCTGCACGGCCCCGACGGCAAGAAGCTCTCCAAGCGCCACGGCGCCGCCTCGGTCCAGGAG
>Ga0190272_10000965_pt1 | contig 14053 bp, 8 predicted proteins | sample Popmic504T_FD_133746 | JGI IMG/M metagenome (GOLD analysis project Ga0190272, IMG submission 133746) | Populus adjacent soil microbial communities from riparian zone of Shoshone River, Wyoming, USA - 504 T | ecosystem: Environmental > Terrestrial > Soil > Riparian zone | place: USA: Wyoming...
CCTTCTCAGGCTAATTAGCTCTAAGGGTGGCAACAGACTCTTCTTTTCCAGCAACCTATAAGCGTCCATATAAGTTGCTCAGCGTTTGATTGTCAAGATACAAGGGGTGGCAGCCGTTTCGGCGGGGTGGTTCGTCTCTTTTCTTCAAATCCGCAATCTCAAAATGGGAAAGAGGGTTGGCCTTCGACGCCGATCTTTTGGCTATCTAAAGACGGCTGAGAACTGACAACCTCTCTTTTTTTTCGTCCATCACTTCGCCGGTCGATTTTACGGAGATGGGCTGCTCTGTCTCGTTTAATACGCGCCGTATGTATATTAAGGCCGTTAATAAGCTGACAAAGGATATAAGGATTCCGAGACCCAATATAATATTACTTACGTCCATTTTTAGCTCCTGATATCATTATACCGCTACCTCCTGTAATAACGGCAGCCAAAAAATTCCCAGCGACAATTTCAATCTCCAAATTTTCAGATTAAAGAAGTAGTTTTTCGAAAAGGTCCCGCCTTTGCATTTTCACCGCGGTTCAAAAATCCGAATTTAAACAATTATTGTAGCCGGGTACACAGGACCAGCCACCCCGGCCTTCGGCAAGCTTTTTTGTACGCTGCGCGTTCAGTGCGGGCGGGCCGCCCGCGCTCCCGGTAATTCAATTTTTTGAATTAATCCAAATGACTGATTCCATTATGTTTAGGGGAACGCTAATTGCCTCTGTCGGGTAGTGAAACAGTTTTGTTTCCAGTTTCAAGAAATTAGGAGTTAAGTATCATGAAAAAAAATCTGCGATCATATGTAATCGCTTTATTTGCAGCATGCTCTTTATTTTTGTAACGGTAAGCATGGCCCAGACATCCACTACTGGCACAGTAGAAGGAACGGTCGCCGACCAGACCGGCGCCGTTGTCCCTAATGCTACCGTTACTTTGAGCGGGCCCAACCTGATACGCCCGCAGACCACCACCTCGGACGAGCAGGGAAGTTACCGGTTCAACCAGGTTCCCCCCGGCCGCTACACCCTCGAAGCCCCCGCGGCCGGCGGTTTCCAGGGCTACAAACAGGAAAACGTGGAGGTAAATCTTTCGAAATCCACTAACGTCAATATTGCCCTTCAGGCCGGGACCGTCGGCGAGAGGGTCGACGTGGTTGCGACGCCGGAGATCGACCAGACCTCCAATACCGGCGGGACCAATATTTCCACCGAGTTTTTCTCGAACATCCCGACCTCGCGGACTGTTCAGGGCCTTTACACGATCGCCCCGACCGTAGCCCGCTCTGGTCTGCGCGATGCCGCGGGGCGCGACCGCGACCCCTCGGTGGCCGGTTCCTCGGGCCCGGAAAACAACTACATCCTCGACGGCGTGAACACCACCGACCCGGCTTTCGGCGGCGGCGGCGCTAACCTGCCGTTCGAGTTCGTACAGGAAGTCGAGATCAAGACCGGCGGCTACGGTGCCGATCAGGGCCTTTCGACCGGTGGTGTATTTAACGTCATCACCAAATCGGGCGGCAATGATTTTCACGGCGATGTTTTTGCCTATTTCAGCGATAAGACATTTGTCCGTGACACCAAGCATTTCGGACTTACGGACCTTTCCACTAACGGTTACTCGGAAGTTGACGCGGGCGTCGATATCGGCGGCCCGATCATCAAGAACAAACTGACGTTCTTCGCGGCTTTCAACCCGCAATTCCGTAAAAACTTCTACCTGACACAGTCTTTCCGGACACCGGTGGAAAGCACGATCAAAACCCCGTTCTATGCGGGCAAATTGACCTGGTCGGTCAATAACGACAATACGTTCACATTTTCGACCTTTGGCGACTACACCACCGAGAAGGGCCATCTTTTTGCTGCCAATACCGCCGATTCGGGTTTTGGCGCCAACGAGGATAGTTTTCAGGGTACGAGTAAAACGGGCGGCACTAATTATGCCTTCCGTCTGAACTCGAACATCAAGCAGAACTGGATCGGAGAGTTCTCGGTCGGCATTCACAAACAGCGGTTCAACGTAATTCCCCTGGAATCGATGGCTGAGAGGTCGCTGGTCGCCGACAACTTTGCGATCCTTCGGGGCGACGGCACCGTTGCCGACGTTACGCAAACCGGCGTCAATGCCCTTAACACCAATATCGGCCAGGTCGACTATGTGTTTAGTCCCGGCGGACATCTTGAAAGAGGTTTCGTCCGCGACGGATTCGGCATCGTAACCGATCAAACCCGCAACCGTTGGGAAGCGGCGGCGCGGTTCCAGAGCATCTTATCCAGCGGGCATACACTGAAATACGGTTTCGAATTTTATCGTAATGCCTACAACATCGATCAGGACAGGAGCGGCCCGGCCAACGTATTCCCCAATCCTTTGCTCGTGCCCGCGGATAGCGGTACCGATGCGGACAATCGCAGCGTAAACGGGTTCCAGGTAACCAATGCGTTCAGCGTTTGTACAACGCGCGGCACGGTTATCACCTGCCCCAATGCGAATGCCGTCGGGGCTTTGACATCGCCTGGTGTCGTCCTGCCTGCCGGTTATACGGTTAATGCGGCCGCCACTCCGATCACATTGGACGAAGCGCTCAATAATCCGTTCCTGGTCCGTTTATCGACCCGGGTCCGTGATTTTCAGCTGCATGCTCAAACCGAAACTGACGTTGAAGGATTCTACGTTCAGGACGACTGGAGAGTTACCCCGAGCCTTCAATTAAACCTCGGCGTCCGCTGGGATTACCAGCAGGCACGCGGTAATGAAGGCGTGACCTATCTCAAGTTCAATAATTGGTTCGATAACCTGCAGCCGCGTATCGGCTTTATCTGGGATTTCACCGGAAAAGGCAAGGGCAAGATCTTTGCTAACTACGCCCGTTATGTGGAAACCCCGATCCCGCTCGATCTCAATGTGCGGGCCGGCAGCAACAATGCTCAGACGGACAAGCAATTCAACGTTAATATTTTGAATGCGCCATTGAATGCAACGCTTGCAACCGGATTCAACAGCATTAACGCCGGCGCCACCCCGACGCCGCTCGACGCGGGTCTCAAACCTCAAACGGTCAACGAGTTCAATCTCGGTTTGGAATACGAGATCTTCAAAGACCTGGCCTTTGGCGTACGCGGTATCTACCGCCCGCAGGGTTCGGTGATCGAAGACGGTTCGTTTGACGATGGTACGACGTACTTTATTTTCAACCCCGGTGAAATTCGCCCGGGCGACAACACCACGGAAGAACTGGCCTGCAACGACCCGGCAATCGGATGTTTCGGCCGCGCCCGCCGCTTCTACCGCGCACTCGAATTCACGGCCAATAAGAGGTTCTCCGACAACTATTCGTTCACGGCCTCTTATGTGTTCTCGAGCCTGATCGGTAACTACGAAGGACTCTTCCGTAATGATAACGGCCAGGCGGACCCGAACATCACGTCTTTGTTCGACCTGGTCAGCCTGCTCGGAAACGCCTACGGGCGCTTGCCAAACGATCGTCCGCACCAGTTCAAGTTCAACGGCAGCTACCAGACCCCGTGGAGATTGGTCGTATCGGGTAATTTCTACATCCAGTCGGGCATCCCGTTCAACCAGTTGGTGCCGCATGCGATCTATGGCAACAACGAAGGCTTCGGGGTTCCCCGCGGTACGGCTATCATTCCGGACCTCGGCGTTAATTCCGGCGGTGTGACGAGTGCTGTCGGCACGAGCCGCACTCCGACGACCTGGAATCTCGATCTGGGCGCTTACTACCCGGTGAAACTCAGCGAAAATATGTCGCTTCGTTTCACTGCCGATTGGTTCAACGTGACCAATTCGCAGAGGGCGGTAACATTGGATAATACGTTCCTGCTCAATAGCGGTGTGACCGGAATACCTCCGGTGTCGAATCCGTTCTACGGAAGCGGCATCATCTTCCAGTACCCGTCCGCTCTCAGGCTGGGCGCAAAATTCTCCTTCTAGACCAGCGAGGGAGGAGAAGAAAAAGGGGCTGCCTTTCCCTCGGGCAGCCCCTTTTCGATTTGGGATTTGGGATTGCGGATCTGGGATTTGAATTTTTATGGTGGGTATGACCATTTAAGGAATCCACTTCCTGGCGAATTCTAAAAACGGTAACCACTTCCTGATTCGTGTTGATTCGTGGTTTCAGTTCTTTAATGATCGAGCTTTAGCCCAAATACAGTTCGGCTAAAGCCAAGAGATGTTTTTGAGCTGCCTAACCGTCAGCTAAAGCAGACGGCAATTTAAAGAACGGACCACCGACCACGAACCATTTTCCGCATCTGCTTGCTTTTATCTTCTAAAAATAATTCAATTCGATTATGAACAAATTATCTATAATAATTTTCGTAATCCTTTTTACCGCCAATCTGAACATGGTCTTCGGCCAATCGAAAGAACACGACAAGTCGGTCCGCGACATAACGGCCGCACTGAATTCCACCGCCGACGGCTGGAACGCCGGCGACCTGGCGAAATATCTCGCCGTTTACGTACCCGGGGCGACCGAGATGACCGGCGAAGGGCCGAAGGGTGGGGTCGAACACATCGAGCAGACAATGAAGAACGGCTTCTGGAAAACGGGACGCCCGCTTCAGGTGCTTAGGTATGAGAACGTCCAGGTGCGAATGCTCGGCAAAAAAGACGCCCTCGTGACCGGTCAATATATTCTATCCGGCGGCGGCCGGCCGGACCGGAAAGGATGGTTTACAACCGTTTGGACAAAAACGAAAGACGGCTGGCGAATGATCCACGACCACTCATAGGAATTTGGGATTTGGGATTTGGGACTGCGGATTTGGAAGATGTTTAAAAGATCGTTGGTAAATATTGCGGGTCTTTTTGTTTTGCTGCTGTTTGTTGGAGACGGCTGGGCGGCGCGGCAGAATGTCGGGAGCATTTTACGGGTCCAAAATACCATGAGAGGCGTGGTGTTGACCTTAAGCAGCGGCGCCCGCGCTTCGGTGCAGTTTAGGGACTGGGACGTGGTCCGGGTACGCATTGCTCCGGGCGGCGTGTTCGAACGTGAGGAATCCTATGCCATCGATTCGACGACCAGGCGCGAATTGCTGCCGACGGTAAAGGTGACGCAAACTCCTAAACAGGTGATCCTGACTGCGTCTACCGGCGGATCGGTGGTGATAGAGCGTCGGGCATTTGCCGTATCGGTGTTCGATGAAACCGGGCAGCCCGTAGTGCAGGACGAAATTATGCATCCCGCCTGGTTCGACCGGCAGACGGGCGAGATCGGGATCTCAAAGGTCAGGCGCAGCGAGGTGGAGACCTACTACGGTTTTGGCGAAAAGGCCTTTCCCGAAATGTCGCGCGAGGGCAAATTTATCGTCAACTGGAATACCGATACGTTCTCCTACCCGGTCGGCACCGACCCGATCTATCAATCCATCCCCTTCTTTTACGCGCTCCACGACGGTAAGGCCTACGGCCTGTTTTTTAACAATACATTTCGAACCTGGTTCGACATGGGCAAGTCCGCGCCCGGGCGCTATTCGTTTGGCGCCGATGGCGGGGAATTGGATTATTTTGTCCTTATCGGCGGCCGCGACCGCTCTCCCAAAATGGTGCTGGAAGGATATTCGGTGCTGACCGGAAAGACACCGCTGCCGCCGATCTGGGCGCTCGGCAACCAGCAATCGCGGTGGTCTTATTTTCCCGAAAAGCGCGTGCGCGAGATCGCCGCGGGCTTTCGCAAAAACAGGATCCCGGCCGATGTGATCTATCTCGATATCGATTACATGGACGAGTACCGCGTTTTCACATGGGACAAAAAGCGCTTTCCAGACCCCGCGAAGATGATCGGCGATCTCAAGGCGGATGGATTCAAGACCGTTTTGATAATCGACCCGGGACTAAAGGTGGACGAGAATTACGAGGTCTATAAAGACGGGAAGAGGAAAGATTTTTTCGTAAAAAATCCGGACGGGAGCATTCTTGTGCGAAACGTCTGGCCGAAGGAATCGGCGTTTCCGGATTTCACTTTACGGTTAGCCCGTGAATGGTTTGGCGAGCTGTATAAAAAGCATCTCGAAGAGGGCGTCGCCGGGTTCTGGAACGATATGAACGAGCCGGGTGTTTTCGCCACGGAAAAAACCGAGCGGCCCGAGATCCTGCATCATCCCGAAAAAACCTTTCCGCTCGACACGCCGCACGCGGGCGACGGCCTGAAAGACACGCACCGCCGGTATCATAACGTTTACGGGATGCAGATGACGCGCGCGACCTTCGAAGGTGTAAAGAAGCTTGCGCCGGAAAAGCGTCCCTTTGTGCTGACGCGCGCCGGTTTCGCGGGTGTGCAGAGATTTTCGGCCGTCTGGACCGGTGACAACTACGCCGGCTGGGAGCATCTCGCGCTGACCATTCCGATGCTCGCGAATATGAGCGTTTCGGGCGTTCCATTTGTCGGGGCCGATGTCGGCGGGTTTAACGATATGCCGAGCGGTGAGCTTTACGCGCGCTGGCTGCAGGCCGCGGCGCTTACGCCGTTTTTCCGCTCGCACTCGGTCGGGTGGGTGGGCAATAAGGAGCCTTGGGAATTCGGCGAGGAGTTTACAAAGATCAACCGCGCCACGGTCGAGCTACGATACCAATTCCTTCCGTATCTCTACACGCTTTTTCGCGAGCACGAGCGCTCCGGCGCGCCCGTCATGCGGCCGCTTTGGTACGAGTATCCCAAAGACAAGCAAACGTATCTCATAAGCGACGAGTTTATGGTCGGGAGCGACGTGCTGGTCGCGCCGGTGGTGAAGGAGGGCATGACAACGCGTGGGATATATCTGCCGGTCGGGGCGGAATGGGTCGATTGGTGGACGGGCGAGAAGCTTGAGAGCGGCAAGATGCATTATCTAAAAACGCCGCTTGACCGCCTGCCGATCTTCGTACGCGTCGGCGCTGTGATACCTACCCAGGGCGTGATCCAGCACACGGGCGAGATGCAATCCTCGCCGGTAACGCTGAATGTAATAGCCGGGATTAAGCCGGGTGTTACGGAGAAAGCGCTGCTTTTCCAGGACGCCGGCGAGGGTTACGGTTACCGCGGCCAGGACTTTCGCGAGGTGCGGATAGAGCATAGCGCGGGTGTGCTGAAGCTCGCCCGGATGGGAAATTTCAACGGGCAAAAGATCCGCTATATCCGCGCGATCGGCGTGTCCGCAAAGCCCCGAGAAGTGCGCGCCGACGGGAAAAGCCTCGACATTGATTTCGATGCGTCGACGAAAAGGTTGCGGGTCGAGATCAACGGGGATGAAAAAGAGGTTACATTGATCAGATAGGAAGGGAAAAGGAATTTAACAGGATAGGCAGGATAGACAGGATGGATAAGTAGGAGCAAGACAGGTAAAACGTCGCCGTTATCTATTCATTGCTTGTGACCCGCGTCGTGGATTGCCGGACGATCAATGTGGGTTCGACGTTTAGGATCGCCGGGCCGGTTTCGGCGCGGGTCCGGTTGAGCGCATCGAGCAGGGTGCTCGCGGCGAGGCTTCCCATTTCGAAGAGCGGCTGGCGGATGGTCGTCAGGGCCGGGTTATGAAAGGCCGCCGCGTAAATATCGTCAAACCCGAGGACCGACACGTCCTGCGGAACGCGCAGCCCCATCTCTTCCAGGGCGCGGATCGCCCCGATGGCCGAAATATCGTTAAACGCAAAAAGAGCGGTAAACTTCTCACCCGTGACGAGCAGCTTTTTCGTCGCCTGGTAGCCGACCTCGGGCGACGGCGAATCGCCTTCGAGCTGCGTGCAAAGCCTCGGATCGATCTCGATACCGCGCTTCGCAGCCGCCTCGTTTATGGTGTTCCAGCGGATATCGGTGTCCGAACTGAATTCCTGTCCTTTGATGACCGCGATCCGCCGGTGGCCCAGATTATACAGGTGCCCGATACCGAGCTCGGCGGCGTGCTGGTGATTAAGCACGACGTTCGTTACGCCGTCGATCTCATCGTGGCCCGATACGTTCACAACCGGCAAATTCGGCTCGAACCTGATCGGCGTATCGACCGCGATAATGCCCTCCACCTGCCGCTCGGCAAGCATTCGAGGCAGCTTTTCGAGCAGGTCCGCGCGGTGCAGGTGGCTCGCCGTCAGGTAAAAATAGCCCTCGCGAGAGAGCACGGATTCGACGCCGTTCAGCACCATCGACGAATAACCGTCGCTCAATTCGGGGACGATCACGCCAAAGGTATGGGTCCGCTGAACACGCAAACTGCGGGCGAGGTAATTCGGACGGTAATTCAGCTCCTTGGCCGCGGAAAAGATACGCTCCTTGGTCTCGAGCGGTATGGAATTGGCGGACGGGGCATCGTTCAGGACGAGTGAAAGGGTAGTGGTCGAAAGGCCTAAATGCGCCGCTAATTGCTTGAGGCTGACCGACGTTCCGCTGGCGGAGCTTCGGGTGGTTTCCCCGTTTTTTTCTTTTGGCTGGCGCGACATATCAGGTGATTATGAAAAATACCACGGATAGTTGAAAATGCCAACTAAAACGATTTAGTCTTGAATCAGAGTGGATCTATCAGGGAGCTTTCGCACAAAGGAAGTGCCGGCAGGATGCCGCCACGACAGCCGCCAGGATGGCGGCGCTACGTCTTTTTCAGGAGTAAACATGTCGATCAAGAAAACTGTATTCGTTCTCCTTTACCTGATCGCCGCCGGCGTTACGATTTCCGTCGCACAATCCCGGGACGCGAGATCACTGCGGGTAATGACCTTCAACATCAGGTACAACGAGCCCCGAGACAAGGAGAACGCCTGGCCTAACCGGAAGGAAAAGGCGGCGGGAGTGATCCGTTTTCATAAGGCCGATCTCGTCGGCGGACAGGAGGCGCTGATAGGCCAATTGAAAGACCTCGAAGCCCTGCTCCCGGACTTTGCATGGTGCGGAGCGGGGCGCGCGGACGGGAAGGAAAGTGGCGAGTTTTCGGCGATCCTTTATCGCAAGAGCCGCTTTAAGCTCCTGGATACCAGGACCACATGGCTTTCGGAAACGCCGCTGGCTGCCGGCAGCAAAGGCTGGGCGCTAATTTCCCGAGAATAATCACGTGGGCGAAGTTCTACGATAATGTCACGAAACGCGAGTTTTTTCATTTCAACACTCATTTCGACCATGAAAGCGAACGCTCCCGGCAGGAAAGCGCCCGTATTATCGTAAAGCAAGCAGGCGAGACCGCAGGCAAGCTGCCGTTTGTGATCACCGGCGATTTTAACGCAGTGGAAAATTCCGAAGCCTACCGGATCCTCACGGCGAAGGGAAACCGGATGAAAGATGCCGGCCATTCCAGCCTCAACCCGAATTTCGGCCCGACCTCGACCTTTAACAATTTCGGCCCGCTTATTCCGAACCGAAAGATCGACTTTATCTTTGTTCGCGACGACCTGATCGTGACCGAACACGGTGTGCTGGCCGACCAGTGGGACGGACTTTGGGCCTCGGACCATCTGCCGGTGCTCGCCGAAATATCTTTCGCAAAATAGGCCAATTGGTCAGACCAATCATTTCGCCGATTTAGTGTGTTATTCAACACAAATCTCTTGACATTAAAAATTGATTAGTGCTATAAGTTTTAGTTACTAAAACGATTTACTAAAACGATTTATCGTCGAAACGGCTGTTGTTTAACCGGTAATTCGTGAAAACCGTACGCTCGTCCATCTCCGGGCAACGGTAAGAAAAAACATTAGATCTACAATCGAACCTTTGGAGGATTTTTATGCGGCAGGCAACTTTCGGATTAGTAAGGCTGATGGGTTGTATTGCGTTGTTGGCAATGCTTTCATTCGTCGCAAACGCCCAGTTCAGGGCAGGCGTTCAAGGCGTGGTTACGGACAATGGCGGCTCCGTGGTACCGGGCGCAACGGTTACGCTCACAAATAAAGAAACAAATCAGTCGCAGCAGACCGAATCGAGCGAAGGCGGTTTTTACCGGTTTACGGGGTTGGCCCCCGGCTTGTATTCGATAAGCGCCGAGAAACAGGATTTCAAAAAAGGCGTTGTCAACGATGTAAAAGTCGATGCCGAGGTGACCAGTGGTGTCGATATAACGCTCGAAGCGGGTGTGATCAGCGAAACTGTCACTGTTGAGAATGATGATAGCGCCCAACTGCCGACCGAAGATGCGAATGTCCGGAAAACGATCACCAATGCCGAGATACTGCGTCTTCCACAGGCCGGACGCGATCCTTATGAACTGGCCAGATTGACGCCCGGTGTGTTCGGCGCGGGTGCGCGAGGATCGGGCGGCGCTTCGGTGGGACTGCCGAATACGACGGGTCCCGGCGGATCGGATTCGTCTATCTTCCAGACGGAAAACCAGGTTCCCATCTCGGCCAACGGGCAGCGGGTTTCGGCCAATAATTTTCAGATCGACGGCGTCAGCGTGAACAGCCAGTCGTGGGGCGGCGCCGCGTTGATCACTCCGAGCCAGGAATCGGTCAAGGAAGTCCAGGTAAGCTCGAGCACTTATTCAGCCGAAGACGGCAGAAACTCCGGGGCGGTGATCAAAGTGGTTAGTAAGAACGGGACCAACGATCTGCACGGCAGCGCGTTTTTCAGGTATACCGGGCCCGAGCTGAATGCTTTCAACAGATTCGAGAACGGGACGAAGGTCCTTAATAAATTCCGAAGTTTCGGGGGCAGTATCGGCGGGCCTATCTGGAAGGATAAACTCTTCTTTTTCTTTACATATGAAGGCGGCCGCAGCAAAAATGCGGTGCCGGAAAACGCCTGGATCGAAACGCCGCAGTTTCGCCAGCTTGTGAGGACCCTTCGCCCGAACGGGGTGACCGCGGCCATCTTCGGCGCCACCGGGATCGATCCGAGAATCTCTACGGTCCTTCCACGGACCTGCGCGGCTATAAATTTCGACGCTTCTCGTTGTCAAAGCCTTGCCGGGGGCCTGGACCTGGGCTCGCCGACCGGGGCATTACGGACGTATGTGGATGGTTTTTCCCCGTCTATCGGCGGCGGGTTCGACGGTATCCCGGATATCCAATTCGCCACTCTGCTCGTTCCCAGTACGTTCGATGGCGATCAGTTCAACACACGCATCGATTATAACTTCACGGCAAAGGACAGCCTTACACTAGCCGCTTACTTCACCCCGACAACGAAGGACGCGGCGGACGCGGGCGGAAAGACCAGGCCGATGGCGGACATTATCTCCAAGAGAACCAACTGGTCCGGGACCCTGCTCTATAACCGCATCATTTCATCCCATATGTTCAATGAGTTTCGGGTGAATATGAACAGGTTCTCTTATAACGAGATCGATTCGAATCCGGATGTTAATTTCGGAATTCCGCGCGTGGAAGTCGAAGGCTATCCGTTCGACCGGATCCGGTTTGGCGCCGCCCGGTCGGAAGCGACGCCGGGTGTTTTTAAAGAAACCCAGATAGAATTACGCGATGTTTTCAATATGGCCGTCGGGAACAACAACTTTAAGTTCGGCGCCGAGATCCGCAGGGAGATGAATGACAACAGCATTATCGGAGGCGCGCGTCCGCTATATTCTTTTGTCGGCTTGTGGAACCTGGCCAATGACGCTCCGATCTTCGAAGCTGTAAACGCCGACCCGACGACCGGCGCGGGCGCAGCCGGGGAACGCACTTATGCCAGTAACAATTACGCCTTTTTTATTCAGGACGACTGGAAATTCCTCCCAAACGTGACCGTAAACCTCGGGCTGCGCTGGGAGTATTTTTCACCGCTAAAAGATAACTCTGGCCAACAGAGCAATCTTTTTCTCGGCCCGATCGGCGTAGTCGATGCGCAGGTACGCCCGGTCGCACAGCTTTATAAGGGGGACTGGGACAATTTCGGCCCGCAGGTGGGGGTTGCCTGGAGCCCAGAGGGCTTGAAGGGAAAGGGCGTTATCAGGGGCGGTTTCGGCATGGGCTACAACCGGATGCCAAACTCGGTATTTCTAAATTCGAGAGGAAACCCGCCCTTCTTCGCGCGGTTCGGCCTTTGCTGCGGCAACCCGGGCGACCCGTTCAATGGAAATCGAATTTTATACGCTCTCGGCAGCAGTAGCTCGCCGACGAGCTACCCGGCAAACCCGGTACTCGGGCAGGGTATTAATCCGACGACGGGCACACCCATCGGCGGTCCTGTAGAAATCTACGGCTCGTACCAGGATTTCCCGACTGCCAATGTGGTGCGCTACTCGGTGGAAGGCCAGTATGAACTTCCGTTTAAGCTGGTGAGCACGCTCGGCTACCAGGGCAGCAGCGGAAATAATTTCACCAGGCTCGTCAATTTGAACTTTGTTTACCCGCAGATAAACGGGGCGGCTTTTAACGCGATCTTTTTCCCGACACCGGATGTTACTACGAAATACGACGGGGTGAACGCGCGGCTCCAGCGGCGCTTTGCCAACGGATTTCAGGTTGATGCGATCTATAGGTGGAGTAAGAGTGTAGACCAGATGTCATACGAGGGGCCGGGATTCGTTACGAACCAGACGTATCCGCCGGATAACTTGTCCGAGAACGGACCTTCGGATTTTGACGTAAGACATTATGCCGTTGTTTCCGGTTTGTGGGACATCCCGTTTTTCCGTAAGGGAAGCTCATGGGCGCACAAACTGCTGGGAGGCTGGCAGCTAAACGGTATTTACACCTACCATAGCGGTTTCCCGTGGACGGTCAAGGTCGGTCCGGGAGTTCGCGGACCGGGTGGAGCGTTCTTCGGTCCGATCCGGCCGATAACATACAACGGGCTGGGACAGACCTCCAATAACAACGCCGACTTCCTCGGTGCCGGAGTTTTTCCCGGGGCGTTTATCGGCGGCAACTGCGGTAATTTTGGTACCGGATGTAATAGCGCCTTTGCCACTTATATCAATGGCGATCCGAGCTACCTGGCCAACCCGCCGGCGATAGGCCGCAACACGTTCCGGGGGCCGAAATACAGGGCGATGGACATTAGTATTATCAAACGCTTCCGTCTTGACGGTTTGCCGGGTATGAGAGAAGGCGCCGGGCTTGATCTGCGGGCGAATTTCTTCAATGTTTTCAACCAGCTCAACCTGGCGAATTTCGGATTCGGCGACGATAATACTTTTGCCGACCGTCCGGCGTTCGGAAAAGCGTTGAACGGATTGGCCGGCCGCACGGTCGAGCTGCAGGCGCGATTCAATTTCTAACGAGAGCCTTGAACCGGGAGGGGCCGTAAAGTGTCTTATCTTACGGCCCGGTTCGGATCACTGCTCCCAAAAGGTTTTTAAAGGAAAACTAAATTGATCATTTGAAATAAGGCGCGGATAGATGAGAATTTATCCGCGCCTCTTAATTTGAATTCAAGCGGGATCTATCGATGAAACATACCATAATAATCCGACTGGTCTTATTTCTTCTCCTACTTTCTCTGACCCCTTTCACCCCGGGACAAAAGGCCCTTCCGGCCCGCACAGCTGCTTCTAATTCCGCGATCGAACGCAAGATAAACGCGCTCGTCGCCAGGATGACGCTGGCCGAAAAACTCGGGCAGCTGCAGCAGTTGGATGGGGAGGCGGACGGCAAATACCGCCCCGAGCATATCGAAATGGCGCGCAAAGGGCTTCTCGGTTCAACGCTCAATGTCCGCGGCGCGGCGATGACCAACGAGCTGCAGCGGGCGGCGCTTGAATCCCGTCTGAAGATACCGATCCTGATGGGTTTCGATGTGATCCACGGGTACCGCACGATCTTTCCCGTACCGTTGGGCGAATCGGCCAGCTGGGACCTCACCGGGATCGAGAGAAGTGCTGCGATAGCCGCGGGCGAATCGCGCGCGGCCGGTGTTCACTGGACCTTCGCGCCGATGGTGGATATTGCCCGCGATGCGCGCTGGGGAAGGATCATCGAAGGCGCAGGAGAGGACGTCTACCTGGGCTCGCAGATCGCTTACGCAAGGGTCCGGGGATTCCAGGGAAACGATTACAGCCGTCCGGACCGGATCATGGCGACGGCGAAGCACTGGACGGCTTACGGCGCTGCCGAAGCCGGACGCGATTACAATACGACAAATGTCTCGGAGCGCCAGCTTCGCGAAATATACTTTCCGCCCTTCAAGGCGGCGCTCGATGCG
>Ga0190272_10000966_pt1 | contig 14052 bp, 7 predicted proteins | sample Popmic504T_FD_133746 | JGI IMG/M metagenome (GOLD analysis project Ga0190272, IMG submission 133746) | Populus adjacent soil microbial communities from riparian zone of Shoshone River, Wyoming, USA - 504 T | ecosystem: Environmental > Terrestrial > Soil > Riparian zone | place: USA: Wyoming...
CATATCCGTTTTTGAATTTCGCTGTATTCAGCAGGGTTTCACTGTACGTGTATACGAAAGGGATGATTGTTTTCCCCTGTTCATTGATAAATCCGCATTTCCCGTTTTTTACGGCAAGCGCTTTGCCTTCTGAGAATTCAGAGATGATGCTGTAGCTTACAGGAACAATCACGTCCCCTTTTCCTGTAATAATTCCCCACCTGTTGTTAAGCTGTGCCCTGAAGAGGTTGTTGCCTGCATACAGCAGCTGATCATACTGAGGCTTAACGGATGCCATCCCGTTTTTTAATATGATCCCATATTTTTCATCTGTGCCTGTGATTCCATAACCATCGGTAAAATCTCCGGCAAAATCATACATGAATTCCGTTATCTTTTTCCCGTTCCTGGAAATATATCCAGCCATGTCGTCCTTTATGGCACTGCAAATCTCTTCAGAAGGATCTGAAAGGTCATCATACAAAAAGGGTATCAGCGTATCACCTGAGGTTCCCACCAGCCCATATTTGTCACTTGCGCCTGTTACAGCCGCTTTATTCCTGAACATTTCCGCTTCATCGTAAAGGAATGGGATAATTATCCGTGAGGATTTATCAATATACCCGAATTTGCCCTGTTGCTTCACAGCCGCAAGTCCTTCAGAAAACAATGCATTCTCCTCGTAAGCAGGTTTGATGATTTCATGGCCATCTTCATTCATATAACCCCATAGTCCGTTTTTTCTGAAAGGCAGAAGCTGCGAGTTCATCAGCCGGTAGTCCTGTTCAAGCTCCTTCATAAAAGGATATGATGGATATTTACGGATGAATTCGCGGTAGTTTTCTTCGTTAAAATCTTTCAGCGAAAGGTTGTAAACAGCTTTCCATGCTTCTTCGGCATAGGATGAAGCGGGATTTGCCTTAATGAATGACTCATATTCCTTAAGAGTTTTGCCAGGCGTTGAAAGTCTGTAAACCATTTTTTCAGCTTCCTGCCTGAAAGGACCGTCAGGAAATTCAGCCAGGTAATCAAGATATCCCGGGATGGTCTGGCTTTTTGTTAGCTCTTCAAAAATACGTGCTTCATAGAGGACCTTAGCCTCACCGGTTTCGTCGGACGAGGGATAGGTTTTAATAAAATGTAAAAATGCTGCGGATGAATTTTCTTTTTTGGCATCCTCCAGCGCAGCCTTGTTGCGGAAACTTATTGCCTGGGATTCCATACCGCAGAACTTAAAATTCCCGATGAAATGGTTCAACCCGCTTACCGTGGCCCCGGCAGCTGCCTGTGAAAGGGCTTCTGAACATATAAATTCTTTTTTAGAGGCAATGGAAGTCGCATGAACCCCCAGCTCAAGATAGGAAGCGAGTTGCTTTACTGCCGTTGATTGCAGGGCTGAATCAGCCATCAGGATATAAACTCTTGCAGAGTCGAGGTTAAAAAATGGATTGTTGTTTGATGAATAGATGATGCTAAGCCCATAAGCAGCTCCCGCAGTGCGTTTTTTCAGCGCTTTCTCAAAGTTTAGCTTTGCGGCAAAATAATCGTATAGGGCTAACCGTTCAAACCCTTTTTCAAGTGGATCTCCTATAACCAGGATAATATTGCAGGAAACAAAACAAAAAAATATAATAAAAAATTTCATGGCAGGTGCTTACTTCATTCCAGCAAACTGATGGAAGTGAAAAGCAAATATCTTATAAAATAAGCATGATTTATTTTATGATGAAAATTCTTTTGGTTACGGTCATGTCATTTGCAGTGAGCCTGACATGATAACTTCCCGGAGACATACCGGAAACAAGCATTCCGTTTTTTCCGGGAAATCCCTGGTCCTTGCGGTATGACTGGATTTTTTCACCCAACAGGTTAAATATTTCCATATCGACCATTGAAGGATTCAGGAGTTCCCATGATACCATAAAATTGCTTCCTGCCGGATTGGGTGCAACTCCAACGTTAAAGATCCCTGACTCAACCACGGCTATACCAACGCCGGTTCCACCTACGATGATGCTTTGGGCACTGCTGGATGCACATGAGCTGTCGGCAACCGTAAGGGTTACTATATAAGTGCCGGGAGTTGAATATTGGTGCGTGGGCAATGTGGATACAACTGAAGTTCCGTCACCGAAATGCCAGGTTCGTGTTACACCAGCTGTGTAATTGAAAAAAGCCGCTGTGAGTCCGGAAACAGCATATGTAAATGATGAGGCCAGCGGAGGGCCGCTTTGTTGCGTGAGGTGAACCGGTACAGCTATAATATTATTGGTTTCATCCTCTTCAATAAAATGATTCAGCGGATCAATTTTAGTGACCAGGTAATAATCGCCGTTGCAGATATTGGGAACGTTGATAACCTGGCCGAATCCCGGTCCATACAGATCATACCTGCCTACAAAAAGACCCTGGCCCTGGCTCCCGCATCCCGTTACGGAACCCAGGTTTAAGTTAGGGAGCATGGAATCGGTGATAACAGAGCCATTGCTCATGCAGATGCTGTCAATTGAGCTGCAAGTACCCATATTCACCATGCAATAACCCTGTTTGGTTGCGGTTCCAACCACGGGCCATTTGTCGGGATCAGGATCGAGCGTCGGGATGCGAAGGGAAAACTCGGTGAAATCCTCAGCATGAACATGATTGTGTGTCGGGTGGTAACTCTGGTTGCCTGCAGGTGTTTCGTAAAATGTCATCTGCCCGTTTGCATTCTTGTGATAGATACGCTGATTAACGCGTTGCTTCGGAGAAGTTCCGTCGGGGCATTGGGTTATACTGCAGGAAACACTAATCGTGTCGCAGAAACAGAAGTTGGTTGGCCGCATTTCAACCGGTCCTGAGCCAATGTCAATTACAGCGTTCGGCAGGTCAACCTTTCCGGGATATTCATTCCATCCGTCGCGGATCACGACATACGAACAAACAAGATCGGGAAGAAGGTCGCAGTCGTTCTGGGTTGTGTCCTTGCAAACACAGCCTGCTGCATTTACTGTTGTGCATAAAGCAGGATTAACAGTTGGGTCAGGCGGAGGGTTGACGCTGAAGGTGATTGACAATGAGTTCAGCATACCTATATTCATCGGGAATACATCGGTAACTGAAACGATCCAGATTCCGTTTGGATTTTGGCCGTTGTTCAGAATATTCAGCGACTGATCAGGAATGTAACTTCCGAAAAAAGGAGCCCATGATGATGCCAGGCTTGCCGGAGCATTCATCTGCAGGCATGTTCCCGTGAAATTTGACCCGCCGCTGCCATTGTGCACCGAAAGCGCGATTGCATTTCCATCCGGTGAAGTGAGCGTGATAACAAGTTCGCTTGCCTGCGGATGCATAATGTCAAAGCAAACTTCTGCCAGGCCAAAAACCGAATTGATCTGTGGCGGAAGGCCAAAAACTGAAACAGGAAAACCGATTGATACATTGCTATCGGGGATTGCAGCAGGAAGCGGACCTGTATAATTATAAAATTGCGCGCTGAGATTAAATGATGATAAAAAAAATAAGGAAAAAATGAAGAGGTTTTTCATGGCCTTAGGTTTTATAAAAGTGAAATTAACAATATTTTAACTTCAAAAGTACCCGGGTAAAATTATTTCCCGTTTCCCAGCTACACCTGATTTCATCACTACTTAAAAAATGACATCATGAATCACGACACTTTATCATCGTGACCGTTTCTTACATGTTTCTCCTGTATTGTCCGCCTACTTCAAACAGCGCATTGGTTATCTGGCCAAGCGAGCAGTACTTGGTTACCTCCATCAGCGGAACAAAAATATTTTCGTTATGAATTGCAGATTTTTGGAGCATCTCCAGCAGTGCCGGAATTTTGTCTTTATTCTTCTGGTGAAGCTGACCCAGCATGGTTATCTGGTATTCTTTTTCTTCTTCTGATGCCCTGATAACTTCTTTCGGCAGTATGGTTGGCGAGCCTTTGCTGCTAAGAAAAGTATTTACACCGATTATGGGATACCCTCCGTTATGCTTGAGAGTTTCATAATAAAGGCTTTCTTCCTGGATCTTGCCGCGCTGGTACATTGTTTCCATGGCCCCCAGCACTCCGCCCCGTTCGGTGATGTTGTCAAATTCAGCAAGCACTGCTTCTTCCACGAGATCGGTTAATTCTTCAATGATAAATGAACCCTGCAACGGGTTTTCATTTTTAGCAAGACCAAGTTCCCGGTTAATGATAAGCTGAATAGCCATGGCCCTTCTCACACTTTCTTCTGTGGGCGTGGTAATGGCTTCATCGTAAGCGTTGGTATGAAGTGAATTGCAGTTGTCATAGATTGCATAAAGCGCCTGAAGCGTGGTGCGGATATCATTGAAATCAATTTCCTGGGCATGTAACGAACGGCCCGAGGTCTGGATGTGATATTTGAGCATCTGTGACCGCTCATCGGCCCTGTAAACATTCTTCATCGCTTTGGCCCAGATCCTCCTGGCTACCCTGCCAATCACTGCATACTCGGGATCAATGCCATTGCTGAAGAAGAAGCTGAGGTTAGGTGCAAATTCATTGATATTCATACCCCGGCTTACATAATATTCAACATACGTGAAACCGTTGCTCAGGGTAAGGGCAAGCTGTGTAATAGGATTGGCACCTGCTTCAGCTATATGGTATCCTGAAATGGAAACAGAATAAAAGTTCCTGATACTGTTGCTGATAAAATATTCCTGCACGTCGCCCATCAGCCTGAGTGAAAATTCAGTTGAAAATATACAGGTATTCTGTGCCTGGTCCTCCTTAAGAATATCTGCCTGAACCGTACCACGTACGGATGCAAGTGTATCTGTTTTTATTTTTTCATATACGTCTGCCGGCAGCACCTGATCGCCTGTTACTCCAAGAAGCATCAGTCCCAATCCATTGTTGCCTTCAGGCAAAGGACCCTGGTATGAAGGTCTTACGGAGCCTGCTGCTTTGAATATTTCATTGATCCTGCTATTAATTTCTTCCTCCAACCCGTTCTCCCGGATGTACATTTCACATTGCTGATCGATCGCAGCATTCATAAAGAATCCGGTCAGAATTGCTGATGGTCCGTTAATCGTCATGCTGACGGAAGTTCTCGGATCCGCGAGGTTGAAACCGGAATACAGTTTTTTAGCGTCATCAAGACAACAAATAGAAACACCGCTGTTGCCGATCTTTCCATAAATATCGGGCCGGTGATCCGGATCCTGTCCATATAAGGTCACAGAGTCAAATGCTGTTGAAAGCCTTTTGGCAGGCAATCCAAGGCTTACATAATGAAAACGCCTGTTGGTCCGCTCGGGTCCACCTTCGCCTGCAAACATCCTCGTCGGATCTTCTCCTTCGCGTTTATAGGGGAATACACCGGCAGTATAAGGAAATTCACCTGGAACATTTTCCTGGAGGCTCCAGCGAAGGATATCTCCCCATGCCTTGAAACGGGGCATGGATATCTTAGGTACCTGAAGGTGAGAAAGGGATTCAGTATGTGTCATGATGCTTATGTCCCTGCCTCTGACTTTGTAAATAAATGTTTCGTCCTTGTAACGCTTCAGTTTTTCATTCCAGCCTTCAATCAGCTTGTTGTTAAGCCCGTCAAGCCCGATAGATTTCTTCGTGTATAACGCTCTGAGGCTTTCAGCCGCACTTTTTTCTTCTTCCTGCCCGGTTAAATCAATAATGTTTATCGTATTCCAGATGCTGTAAAGGTCCTGGGCAAGCCTGCTCTGCTCATCAACCCACCGGTCATATTTGCGGTTGCTTTCTGAAATTTCGCTGAGGTAGCGTACCCGGGAAGGCGGGATAATATATACCTTTTCCGACATTTCTTCTGATGGATGCAGATCCGAATGCAGGTCAATGCCGGTTTTTTCAGCAAGCGTGTTCATCACAGCTTTATAGAGGCGGTTCATGCCGGGGTCGTTGAACTGCGATGCGATCGTACCATACACCGGGATTTTATCTTCAGCCGCATCCCAAAGCTGATGATTTCGTCTGAATTGTTTCTTCACATCCCGCAGCGCATCCTGTGCCCCACGCTTATCGAATTTATTGACGGCGATGATATCGGCAAAGTCCAGCATATCGATCTTTTCAAGCTGAGTTGCAGCGCCGTATTCGGGTGTCATCACATAAAGACTGATGTTGCTGTGCTCGACAATCTCGGTATCGCTTTGCCCGATACCGGATGTTTCAAGTATGATCAGGTCAAAGTGTGCGGCCTTTACGATATCGATGGCTTCCTTTACATATTTTGACAAGGCAAGGTTCGACTGGCGTGTTGCCAGAGAACGCATATAAACCCGTTCATTGCGGATTGCATTCATGCGTATGCGATCGCCTAACAAAGCGCCGCCGGTTTTTCTTTTCGACGGGTCAACTGAAATGATGGCGATCGTTTTTTCTTTGAAATCGGATAAAAACCTTCTTACAAGCTCATCTACGAGAGATGACTTGCCGGATCCACCTGTGCCGGTGATTCCAAGGACCGGTGTTATGGTGCCCGCAGCCGATTTTTTTGCGGCATCTTTTTCAATTACCGGGTACAGTTTCATGAATTCACCGGGATTATTCTCAGCACATGAAATGAGCCTTGCTATAGCACTGAAGTCCTGGTTTACATAATGATTTATTTCTCCGTTCAAAGTGCTTCCGGTTGCAAAATCACATTGCTTCAGCATATCATTGATCATCCCCTGCAGGCCCATTGACCGGCCGTCGTCAGGAGAATAAATCCTGCTGATGCCGTAAGCATGCAGTTCTTCTGCCTCTTTCGGAAGAATTACTCCTCCCCCGCCACCGAATATTTTTATATGCCCGCAACCTTTCTCTTTCAAAAGGTCATGCATGTATTTAAAATATTCCATATGCCCTCCCTGATAACTGGTGAGAGCTATGGCCTGGGCATCTTCCTGTATGGCGCAATTCACCACGTCCATTACGCTGCGGTCATGGCCCAGGTGGATTACCTCGGCACCGCTTGCCTGAATGATCCTGCGCATAATATTGATGGCGGCATCATGCCCGTCGAACAGGGAAGCCGCTGTAACGATCCGTATTTTATTTTTAGGCTTGTATGGAGTTTCAGGGATCATTTAATTTGCAGTTGGCCAGCAAAATTAATGAAAAAAGCGTGACTCTTGTCATGCCGGTTTTCTCATATCATGATCCATGATAATGCCCGCCGGAAATCATTAAATGATAGTTGCGGGGTTAACCCAGGTAGTGTCTCAGTTTGAAGAAAAATACCATTTTCCTATTCTTAAATTAGCGTTTTCTTCGCTCCTCCGTCTTTGTAGCAAAGAATTAAAGGCCACTAAGCCAAAACGCAAGGTTTCGCAAATCAAACTGAGACACTCCCTTAACCGCTGAAAGCATTGCCCGGAAGTGATTTTTTACGATCTTTGCAATCCTAAAAATAAAAAAATGAATAAAAACAGGGCAATTACATTAGGCCAGTTTATTATAGAAAAACAGAGTGATTTTCCATATGCAAAAGGAGAGCTTTCAAGGCTTCTGCGTGACATTGGCATAGCGGCAAAAATTGTGAACAGGGAGGTCAATAAAGCAGGGCTGGTTGATATTCTGGGAGACTACGGCAGCACAAATGTACAGGGGGAATCCGTTAAAAAGCTGGATGTTTTCGCAAATGAACAGTTTATCAGTGCGCTTCGGTATGGTGGCGAATGCTGCGCCGTTGCTTCAGAAGAAAACGAAGACATGGTTCATATAGATGGCGAGGTTTCAAAGAATGCAAAGTATGTGATTGCAATCGATACGCTCGACGGTTCATCCAATATCGATGTAAATGTTTCCATCGGCACCATATTTTCCATATACAGACGGACCTCACTTTCAGGCACTGTTGAACTGAATGACTTTATGCAGAAAGGCACCGAGCAGGTTGCCGCAGGCTATGTAACTTATGGATCATCCACAATGCTCGTTTATACCACCGGCAGGGGTGTGAACGGTTTTACACTTGACCCTTCGATCGGTGAATTCTGCCTTTCCCACCCGGAGATCCGGATTCCTAAAACCGGGAATATCTATTCCATCAATGAAGGGTATTACGTGCATTTTCCGGAAGGTGTCAAAAAATACATCAAATACTGCCAGGTTGAGGACACCATTTCCGGCAGACCATATTCCTCTCGTTATATCGGATCTCTTGTTGCCGATTTTCACCGGAACCTGCTGAAAGGCGGAATTTATATATATCCTTCTACAGCCAAATCACCCAAGGGGAAACTCCGGCTGTTATATGAATGCAACCCGCTTGCATTCATTGTGGAACAGGCTGGAGGCAGAGCCTCCGACGGTTTCAGGAGGATACTGGATCTGCAGCCAAAGTCGCTTCACCAGCGAACCCCCATTTTTATCGGCTCGCCTGAAATGGTTCGCGGCGCGGAAGAATTTATGGTTAAATTTTCCGCTGAAACCGTTTAACCGGTGGTTAGTCCCTGAAAACAATAAAAGCCCCGGTCTGTTGAACTTTTTCCATTATTCAGTCTTTTGAAAGCAGAAAATATTCTAGGAAAATACAGGCACCAGGATAAAACGCGGGCAATTCTTTCGCAACTAAGGGGGGAAGGTAAATTTCATATCCACTTAACCGGAATTACGGGTTCATGTCCTGCCATTCAGGCTGCAGCCCTGCAGATGGAGCAACCGCATCCTGGTGTTTTCATTCTGCCCGACAGGGAGTCTGCAGCCTATTTTATGAATGACCTGGAAAACCTGCTGGGTGAGAATAAGATCCTGTTTTTTCCTTCCTCTTTTAAGAAAGCTTATCAGGTTCATGAACCTGATACCGGCAATGTGCTGCAGCGGGCTGAAACATTAAGCCGGATCACCAAGGCAAAAGGTGGTATAATGGTAGTTACGTATGCTGAAGCCGTTCATGAGAAAGTGGTTACCCGTCACCAGCTTGCACGTAATACAATGGAAGCACGTGTTGGTGATAAACTATCAATTGATTTTATTATTGATTTCCTGTCGGAAAATGAATTCCACCGTGTTGATTTTGTAGCTGAAGCCGGTGAATTTGCAGTAAGGGGAGGAATTGTTGATATTTTCTCTTTTGCCAATGACCTTCCATACAGGATGGAGTTTTCGGGAACCGCTGTTGAATCGATCCGTGTTTTTGACCCGGTTACACAGCTTTCAGAGCAGGCGATGAATTTCATCACCATCATTCCGAATGTTCAGACCAGGCTGCTTGAAGAGGAACGGGATTCCTTCTTTAATTTTATTTCGCCTGACACTGTTCTGTATGCCTCCTACCTTGAACCGTCTGTGTTGGGAATTGGTATTAATTATGAGGAGCTGCTGAATGGATCGGCCGTGCCTCATGATGAACACGGCAACCGGATGGGCATTGCATCGCATGAACTTTTCGACCATCCCGACCTTTTTAAAAAGCTGCTGGGCAACTTTCATATGATTGAATGGAGCAACAAAACTTTCTTCACTCCGGACCTTGCAATAGAATACAGGCAGGAGCCACAGCCTTCGTTCAATAAAAATTTCGACCTGCTTACCAGGAATTTCATTGATAATAACGTTAAAGGGTATACGAACATCATTTTTTCCGACACTGCAAGGCAGGTGGAAAGGATATATGCGATATTCGACGACCTGGCAGCAAAAGCAAAGCAGGCCCACCACCCTTTTGAATTCTTTCCCATCCTGCTGTCGCTGCATGAAGGGTTCATCGACCATGACCTGAAATTCGCATGCTACACCGATCACCAGGTGTTCGACAGATACCACCGGTTCAGGCTTAAAAAGAATTTCAGCAAGAGCCAGGCGCTTACTGTTAAAGAGCTTAACAAGCTGAAGCCCGGTGATTATATCACGCATATAGACCATGGGGTCGGACGATTTGCGGGACTTGAGAAGATAGATGTCAATGGCACTCCTCAGGAGGCCATCCGGTTAATTTATAAAGACAATGATGTGCTTTACATCAGCATCCATTCACTTCACCGAATCTCGCGCTATGTAAGCAGCGAAGGAACCGAACCATCCCTTCATAAGCTTGGCGGTACAGCATGGACAACATTAAAGACCAAAACCAAGAAAAAGGTCAAGGACATTGCAAAGGACCTGATCGCGCTGTATGCAAAAAGGAAAGCGCAGCACGGGTTCGCTTTCTCTCCGGATACATATCTGCAGAACGAGCTTGAGGCCTCATTCATTTATGAGGATACACCTGACCAGGTAAAATCAACGAGGGATGTGAAGAATGATATGGAGAAGGAATACCCGATGGACAGGCTGATATGCGGCGATGTGGGATTCGGCAAAACCGAAATAGCAATCAGGGCGGCCTTCAAAGCTGTTACTGACGGAAAGCAGGTTGCAGTGCTTGTACCTACAACCATTCTTGCATTGCAGCATTTTAACACTTTTTCTGAAAGGCTTAAAGATTTGCCATGCACTGTAGATTATATCAACCGGTTTAAATCTGCGGCCCAGCAGACAAAAACACTTAAGAACCTATCTGAAGGAAAGACCGATATACTCATCGGCACACACCGGCTGTTAAGCAAGGACATAAAATTCCGTGACCTGGGTCTGCTGATCGTGGATGAGGAACAGAAATTCGGCGTCGCTGCCAAGGAAAAAATCAAATCGCTGCGGATCAATGTGGATACATTGACACTCACTGCCACGCCGATTCCAAGAACGCTGCAGTTTTCACTGATGGGGGCACGCGACCTTTCAATCATCACCACTCCCCCTCCCAACCGTTACCCGATTACTACCGAACTTCATGTGTTCAATGAAAACATTATCAGGGATGCAGTTATATACGAAGTAAGCCGAGGTGGACAGGTATTTTTCGTTCATAACCGCATCCAGAACATACATGAAATGGCAGATATGATCAGGCGGCTTTGCCCTGATGTAAAAGTGGTTGTAGGCCATGGCCAGATGGATGGTGAGAAGCTTGAAGAAGTTCTGATGCTATTTATTGAAGGGGAAGTTGATGTGCTGGTGTCTACCACCATCATTGAATCGGGGCTCGACATTTCAAATGCAAATACGATCATGATCAACCAGGCACAGAATTTCGGGTTGAGCGATCTGCACCAGATGCGCGGACGCGTGGGCCGGTCCAACAAGAAAGCTTTTTGTTACCTGCTCGCCCCGCCGTTCACCGTCCTGACACAGGAAGCAAAACAACGGCTCAAGGCGATCGAGGAATTTTCAGAGCTTGGAAGCGGCTTCAACATTGCCATGCGCGACCTGGATATAAGAGGTGCAGGAAACCTGCTTGGCGGCGAGCAGAGTGGCTTCATTTCAGAGATCGGATTTGAGATGTACCACAAAATTCTTGACGAGGCTATCAGGGAACTAAAAGACACCGATTTCAAAGACCTGTTTCCAAAAAGCGAGCATGAAAGCTTTGTAAATGATTGCCAGATAGATACTGACCTTGAAATCCTGATCCCAACATCATACGTGGAAAATATTACCGAAAGGTTAAGCCTTTACAAAGAGATCGATGATATAGAGGAAGAAGACATGCTGAAATCTTTTGAGTCTTCGCTCAAAGACCGTTTCGGTCCGGTGCCATCACAGGTGAGTGAGCTCTTCAATGCCATACGGCTGAGATGGAAATCAAAGGAACTTGGGTTCGAAAAAATCATATTAAAGAACAGCCAGCTTAAAGCTTATTTTATCAATAACCCGGGATCAGGATTTTTCAAATCTGAAGTTTTTTCAACCATACTCGCATATGTGCAGCAACATCCCCATCAGTGCAGGATGAAAGAAGAAAAAGGAAAATTATCCCTCTCCTTTTCAAAAGTCAGGAATGTTGAAGAGGCAAACAGACTTTTATCGGAAATCCTTTCAATAGCATCTCCGAATACCTCTTTACGCGAAAAAGCCTGACTTTCATTTATCCAACTGGCATGAATTTTTTCCTGATTAAAAAAAACTAAAATCATGGATAAGCTGGAATTAAAAGGAAAATGGAATGAAATCAAAGGAAAGGTAAAACAAGCTCATGGCGACCTTACCGACAACGATTTAAGGTATGAAGAAGGCAAGGACGAAGAGCTCGTTGGCAGGCTTCAGCAGAAGCTTGGAAAAAGCAGGGATGAAGTCGTCGACTGGCTGAAATCTTTGTAATTCATCCGGAAGTTCTTTCGTAATTGACAGGCAGCAAACTGCCTGTCAATTATGCATTTTATCATAAACCCAAAATTCCGAAAATATGAAACCAGATTCAAAAACAAGCCGGAAAAAAGAAGAAGTGCAAAAACGGGCTGAAAAGCTGGACCCAAACAACAACATTAACCTTCCTGAAAAACCCGTTGTTAAACGCCAGGGAAAACTGGAGCATGATGACGGTTTTGAACACCGTACCAGCAGCGATACTGCAGATCCGGTTATACCTTAATATTAAATCTCAGTTATTTTATTTTTACCTCAGGTTCTTTGCTACGGGGATTGCAGCTTATTGCTATATTTGACTCCTGTATATGCAATATTTCATTATATGCATCAGCGCTCTGCTGGCATCGGGGCTAACATTTTTTTCAGGGTTTGGGCTTGGCACCATCCTTTTACCTGTATTTGCGATATTCTTCCCCATCGACCTTGCAATCGTATTGACTGCAATCGTTCATTTCCTGAATAATATTTTCAAACTTATTCTGGTTGGAAAAAATGCTGACACCGGTGTTGTTTTATGTTTCGGCCTGCCTGCAATTATTGCGGCATTTGCAGGCGCATATCTATTGTCGTTTCTTTCAGACATGCCGGCTGTACATCAATATGTGATTTCCGGAAAGACATTTGTAATAACAACTATTAAAATCATCATTGCCGTTTTACTTCTTATTTTTATGGTAATTGAAATGTCACCCGGTTTTGAAAAAAAGGCTTTCAGCAAAAAATACCTCCCTGCCGGTGGATTGTTAAGCGGCTTTTTCGGTGGACTTTCAGGGCACCAGGGCGCATTGCGAAGTGCATTTCTGGTGAAAGCATCGCTTTCAAAGGAGTCTTTTATTGCAACCGGGATTGTGATAGCATGCATGATAGATGCCTCCCGGCTGACAGTTTATTCGGGGGAAATCCTGCGGCAAGGCTCCAACCTTGATTACCCTTTGATTGCTGCCGCAACCCTTTCGGCATTTACAGGCGCATATGGCGGTAATATTCTTGTAAAAAAGATTACGATCAGAATGCTTCAGAGGTTTGTTGGAATCATGATCGGAATGTTTGCAATTATGCTTGGCGCCGGATTGATTTAAAACACATCAGTTTTTTTTAAATATCACTATTTTATCAAAGCTTTTATTTTCCAAACTAATCCCTATTTTCGCAAAAACTAAAAATATATGAGTAAGACGCAAAAGCATCCGAAAGCATTAATTTACCTTTTTCTTTCTGAAATGTGGGAACGGTTCGGGTTCTACCTCATGCTCGGCATTTTTTTCCTGTATATGACGGATACACAGCGCGGAGGGATGGCTATGGACCGGAAAGATGCATCGGACATTTTCGGGACGTTCATTGCGCTTGTTTATCTTACTCCATTCATTGGCGGACTTCTTGCGGACCGGGTGCTCGGATACAGGTTTTCAATTACAGCTGGTGGCATCATGATGGGTCTTGGGTATTGCGGACTTGCCTTGCCGGGAATGCCTGCTTTTTATATCTCCCTTCTACTGATCATGATTGGAAACGGTTTTTTTAAGCCTAACATCTCAACCATGCTCGGAAACGTTTACAATGCTCCCGAATACAAAGGCATGAAAGATACGGGATACAATATATTTTATATGGGCATCAACATCGGTGCCTTTATTTGTAATTTTTTCGGTGCCTACCTTCGCAATAATTTCAGCTGGGGCCATGCATTTTTTGCCGCCGGAATAGGAATGTTCATTGGTGTTATAATTTTCTGGCTTGGCTATAAGCATTATGCACATGCTGACGTAAGAAAACCGGTTCAGGCCGAGGATATGTCACTCGCAAAGATTTTCGGCATTGTATTGCTCCCTGCTTTTATTGCAGGTTATATCGGATGGATCATTCCCGGCAATATATTCGGCAGCGATTCAACG